>Ga0315283_10002865_pt1 | contig 14583 bp, 10 predicted proteins | sample YL17G09_0_MG_FD_204541 | JGI IMG/M metagenome (GOLD analysis project Ga0315283, IMG submission 204541) | Sediment microbial communities from Yellowstone Lake, YNP, Wyoming, USA - YL17G09_0 | ecosystem: Environmental > Aquatic > Freshwater > Lake > Sediment | place: USA: Wyoming | collected... | reverse complement strand
AGACCTACAGGGAAGGAAAACCATTAGGCGTAAGGACCTTTCGCTGAAGAAGGGAGAAAAAGATTTCAATCTGGTTGAGCCAACTGGCGTATATCGGGCCATGGACCAGCGTAAGATTAGACTATCTACCCTGTAATCGGTCTATTGATTTTTGACTACGATGAGCCGAACCATTATCAACGATCCAGAAGACCTTTCGGGCTTGAGTACTGGTCTTCTCATCGGACGATAAGAAAAATTTATCGGCTTGGAATTGTTTTCCGTTTCACACCCGGTGATAGAGGTCGAGGATCCAGTCGGCCTTGAAAGAAAAATATGGATCTCTGGGGAAAATCCAACTAGTGATTAAAGCCTGCCAGGCGCCGCTGGATGGTTCGCCAGGCCCGGTGCGCTGCGGTCCCCAACCCTTCTCGGCGTCCCAGGTAATAAGCCCGGGCCAGATAGCTGGTTACCAGGTTTTTCTTGGGGGAGACGGTCGTGGGGAGGTTTCCTCGATCCGGGGCATATCCGCCCTCGAGGCAATACCGCCTCAGGGGTTCGACCACCGAGGACCAGTGTAGCCGTTGATGCAAGGGATCAAAAAAGCGGGCCCGCTCTTCCCGGGGTTCGCTCAATAGATCGCTCAAGGCCCGGCCGACCGCCTGGGAATCAAAGGGGGGGACGACCCGCCCCAACTGGTATTGGGCGACCCACTCACTGGTGATATCCCCTTCGGTAATCAGGATGGGAAGGCGGGCCCAGATATAATCGAGCACCCGGGTTCGAATCGAATAGCGGGTTTCCAGGTGCACCGGATGCAGCGTGACTCCCACCTGGGACTCGCACAGGAAGGCTTCGCGGTCGCGGAAAGGCAACCATTCGAAAAAAATGATGGTCTTATCCTTTTCCCCTATCTCAGCGGCCAGGCCTTCCGCCTTGGCCGCCATCTCATGCCGGGGTACCAAAGGATTGGGGTGGCGGGTTCCCAAAAAAATGAGACGGGCCTGGGGGTGATTCTTCAACACCTGGGGCCAGGCTTTAATGAGCGTCAGCGGATCCAGCCAATTCCAGATTCCCCCGCCCCAGAGGACGATGCGGGCATCTTCCGGGACCAGGGGATGGACCCCCTTCAGGACCGGAAAATGGACCGGTTCATGATCGGGGAACCCCACCCCCACCACTTCAATCAAGGTTCGGAGGCTGTTGTCCTGATTGAAGGTAAGCGGATTAACCCGCCGGTTGGCCGTCAGCAGGCCCAGCCAGTAATCCCGCTGGCGCTCATTTCCGCAGATAAAAAAATCACCCGCCTGGGCCAGTTCACAGGCGATCTGGATCGCCTGTTGGTTCAGGGCCTTTTGAAAGGGGATCGGTTCTTCCAGATAATAATGCAGGTTCTCGAGGACCATGGGGTCGTAAAAGTCGACCACCAGGCGAGTGGAGGACTTTTTCAGGAAGGGGAATTTCTGGATCTGATTGCCGGAGATCAGGACCACATCGCTGTTGTCCACCAGGCCTTGAAGGGTTTCCGGCCGCTCATCCTGATAAGGGACGAGACGAAGGGTAGGGTCCTGAAGCGTGGTTTCAAAAGGGACGGCCACCGTGACCTCGATATCTCTCCGACCGAGTGCCCGGGCCATTTCCCAATAGCGTAGACCTGGTCCGGCCATTCGGCTGTCTATCCGGTCGGAGCTGATGATCAAGAGATGCGGGGAAGTGTTGAACAGGTCCATCTCGGGGATAGCTCTGGTCCGCCGTTCAAAAAGCAGGGGGGCATAGTGCCGGGCAATCAGGCCCCAGGTCAGTTCCGGGAAACCCTTTCTGGTCAAGTTCGGAGGCGGATTTGTCTGAAGGGAAAATAATGACTCGTCGGATTGGTTCCGCAGGGGCTGAAAGGCCCTCCGGCTCTGGAGGATTTCCGGCCAATCCGCCTTCAGCCTCTCCCAGGCCTTGACATATGCCCGGGCCAGTGAGGGGCGACCCACGGCCAGGTAGCGGAGAATATTTATCCCATCCTCGAGCACATAATTTCTCAGGAACCGAGAGCGGGCCCCTTGCAGGAGTTTGAGGGCGAAGCGCATCCTTCCGTAGGCTACGTGGGTCAATTTGTCGGGCCGAAGAACCCCCGTTCCTTCCGGGACCCTTCCGCCCAGGGCATGATAGATCGTGGCCTGGGCGGCGGGTCGAATCTTAAACCCCATCAGCCGGGCCCGGTAACACCATTCCACGTCCTCGTAATATAAGGGAAAGCCTTCATCCAAGGGCCCGATCTTTTCCCAGGAGGGGCGGGGGATCAAGGCCGCCGCGAAGCAGGCGGAGGGGACCTCCGGCACCTGATCAAACTGTCCCAGGTCCAGGTGCCCGAGTCCCCAATCGGTTCCCCAGGAAAAGGCCCCCACATAATTTCCCAGACCGTTTAAAAAAGCGGGGGCCCACCAGAATTTCAGTTTGGCCGCCACGGCGGCTGTATCTTCCCCTTCGGCCGCCACGGCCACCATCTGGGCCAGGGCATCCTTCTCCAGTCGGACATCGGGGTTCAGAACCAGGAAAAATTCGCCTTCCGACAGGGAAATTCCCTGGTTGATGGCTCTGGCCAGGGACCGGCTTTGCGGGAAAGTAAATAATTTAATTGAAGGAAAATGGTCCGGCAGCCATTGGCTGGTCCCGTCTCTAGACCCGTTGTCCACCAGGATAATCTCCAGCGGGCCATAGTTTTGGGCCAAAAGGGAAGGCAGGCATTCTTCCAGCCATTTTCGACTGTTGAAACCCACAAGTATCGCCGAGACTTTGGGCCCGGTTACTTTTTTAAGTGCAGCCGTTATTTCGCCTTCGCCCCGGAGTAAAAATCCGGCCTCCGCCAGGCAGACCAGGGCCGCACTGATTTCTTTTTTAGAGCTGTCCGATGGGGGGAAAGTCCGGAGAATCTCCTGAAAAGTTTTACCCCGGGCAAATTCCAGAAGGGTCGACACCTTGGTGTCAATCCAAACTTTTCCCCCTTGCGGGGTCCTTATACAAGAAGGAGCGGCCTGAGGGGCGAATTGCAGTCCCGGGGGGGGTTGATAAACGAACATGGGGCCTTGATTACGCCTTTTAAAGGAAAATCAATTTAATAATCATTTTACTATAGAACGAGATTCATAAAAAACAAAGGGTAAAAAAACCTTAAGGGGATCAGTGAAGGAATGGGAGAAAAGGATTTTTTAATCGAATATCGACACGTTGCTTGCGGCGGATCAGGTCATCCCTCAGCTCTGGCAGGAGGTGCAGAAATCCATCGAACGGTGGAACGAGCAGTGGAGGGAGACCAGCAGATAAAAGTAAATATACGGATACGGGGGAGGGAATTTTTCCCTTAAAGGCCTGGGACTGGGACAGGAGTCAGGGGGAAAGAACCTGGAGCGGCGCTTCGCTGCAATAGACCGCTTGATTATAGGAATCGCCGGCTTGAACACAAATATGATATTCCCCTGGGGGCACTCCGGCCGTGTCCCAGTAAAAAGACAGGTTGTTCGTCCAAGGGGTATCGGCTGGTTCATGTCGGGAGGTAATCAGGGGGAGGAATAGCTTGTTACTGCCGCCCGGGAGGGATGGCGGGGTTTGGCTCATCCCCGAGGCCGCTCTCTGTAAAGGGGCGTTAATTCTATCGGTTGTATAAAAAAAACTCAAATTTACTTGAGCGGCGGGCTTGTTCAAGGAAATTTTAATGGGGAAAGGATTTCCATAGATGACCTGGTCGACCTTGGTCAGACGGATCCAGTCGATTTCCTGATGCAGGTTCGATCCCAGGATATTTTCATTGGGGTCAAACCGCAGGGAGGCTACCGGGGGGGTATTGAGCCAATGGGTGGTGGAAGAGAGGCAAGGTCCGGCCGTTGCTTCCGGGGAGCCATTACGGGAGTCAAAAAGATCGATATGATAGGTTTGCCAACCGACATCCAGGGGGATGTCATCACTCACCAGATGACAAGTTCCCCCTGTCGTTTGATAGGACCAGATCCATCGGGCGACCATCCCCCCGGGCATATTTTGGTACGGTCCCTGTGTTGACAGGCGGAAGCTCAGAAACCGGTATTCCTGGGTATTTAGAGGGGAAAAACTTCTTAAGGGAATCCGTGGATCGGAAACCCCACCTCCATTACAGCCTCCCGGCTGTTGGGCGACAGAAGGGGTATCCAAGGAAAGGATCCCTCCCGAAAAATTGGCCTGGCAGCAATCAACGGCCAACGCGTCGGAAGGATCGCTCATATCCCAGGGATTTCCTCCTGCCGAGGCATAATCCTCCCCGCTGGTGAAAGAGGGACGGGTAAATTCCACGATGGGGGTTTGATTCACTTCAAAATCCCCGGAAACCAACAGGGAACCATTTTCTTTTACCAGAAAGGTATATTTACCTGGAGCCAGGCCCTGCAGGTCAAGTGAATAAGCACTGGATTGCCAATTATCCTCGACAAGAATTTCTCGATCCGTATTTTCCGGGCGAACGAAGATGGCGACCTTGCGTACCCCGGTCCAGCTTAAGGGCAAATAAATAGGGGCCCCGTCCGTTAAACGGACCCAATCCACTTGAAAGGTTACGTTGGCTTGGACGGTCGGATCAATCCTGAGTCCCTTCCAGGTCGGGTTTCCCGTCCAGGGAGTCCCTGCACCCAGGATAGAGGGTGAAGACAAGTCTATCTTAAAAAGTTTCCATCGGGGTACGGGGGTCCCGAACCCCGCCTCCGGGTAAAGGTGAATACCCTTGGAATACCCCCAAACCCCACCGCCAGTGTTCATCCGTTCGTCACCGAACCAGAAAATGGTAAACATGTCCGGCCAGGTTGGATCCGGAGGCCCGGAATCCACTTTCATGGCCAGGTAAAGATATTTATAGCTTGAGGAATTAATCGGATATCGGTGGCCCACTTTCCCGATCAGCATCGTTTCCAGGTAACCCGGGAAAAGGGGAAAAAACTGGGCATCTTTTAAAGAGGTTGATTGGGCGGAAAAAACCCCGTTGGCAACGCTAATATTTTGAAGAACATTTCGTTGCCCGGAAACATTCAAGTATTGAGAAATATCTGAGAAATCAGACATATCCCAGGGATTTTTTAAGACTACCGTAGCAAAATCAAGACCTTCCGGGTATCGGGTGGCTGCCTGGGCTGGAGGTTGGAATGTTTGGTGAGAAACGGCTAACATCAACCCAAAAAATAAAACCTGGAGAAAAACCTTACTATTTTTCATGGACACCTATCTTTCTCGAATAAGTATAGCTGTTCCATTTTATGCAAGATAGGGTCCAAAATTGACCGCTCCATTAATTTAAATTTCTTTAATAATTTTAATACCTTAAAAAACAGGCCGGATTTCTACCCTCAAAATAGAAAAAAAATGTTCAAAATGCCGAAAATTTGCTGGTCTGGAAAACCTGCATTTTGCAATTAAACTCAGGAACGAAACCGTCCAGCATTCCACCCTTTACGCCACCCATAGTTGGTGGCGAACCGCACAAAGAAAGATTTGCCCATCCATTTCAATTTGGATAGCCAGGACCGTTGGGCCGGTATCAGGGAAAGTACATCTGTTGCCACTTCCAGAAACAGGTTCTTCATTCTCATGGGGTTGTGTTCCAGGAATTTCTGAAATGAGCTTCCGTAATCAAAATATCTTTGGTACATCTCGCCGATCTTAAAATTATGGGAATGCATCACCACGGATTTTGAGGCATAATAAACAGGATAGCCTTTTTCGATCATCCGCTTAGTCCATTCCTGATCTTCAACCATCTTGAGGGTCTCATCGAAAGGGTTTTCCTGCAGGAGCTTTCTCGGATAACAGGCACTTACATTCGAAAAGCGTATATATCGCGTAATATTAGCAGCATAGTCAATCCGCTGCCATTCCTGACTTAAATCCACGACCCTGACTTCGTCAATGCAGGGGGCCCCTCCGCAGATATCTTTGGCCTCCAATGGATTGCATTCCGGTCTAGGGAGCTGCCGGCTGTAAGAGGCTGCCAGGATTGGAAAAATTCGGAATGGCCGGATGAGTTCCTTCAGCCACTGCGGGTTGGTCGGGAGGGCATCTTGGGTAATAAAAACGATATGGGAGCCCCCGGTCAGAGCCACCCCGAGGTTCCGAGTTCCGGGGTGGCTGAAGGAGTTTTTATCAATAACCTTTGTCTTGAGATTATAGGATCGGACAATCTGAAGGGTGGAATCAGCGGAGGAGGAATCGATAACCAGGATTTCCGGGGGAACATCAGTCTCCTGATAGATAAGGGCCTCCAGTAAGGGTTTAAGATAGGCCTCCCCGTTATAAGTCAATATTACTATTGAAATCGTTTCATGAAGGGGGGAAGTCTGAAGTTCCAAGGGATGCTCTCCTAAGCCACTATCCGCAAACAAGATCACCGGCTGGCGGCTGAGCCTGTAGAACCGGTATTTTCTTTTGGCCTTACCAGCCAGGGAACCCTTAGGATAGCCTGTTCCCTGATCTTATGCTTCAGAAAAGTTATAATGGCTGTGGTCGACCGTTGTATCCTCCAGCTTGGATCGTGAAGGCAGGCATAAATATCATGGTGCCTGTCCCAAGCCCGCTCCGCAAAATGGACCACCCGCATTTCACCAATCCCGGCAATCTCCTTTAGTACCCAAGCCGGATGGGAGAGGGAATGCCCATAGGAATTTGAATTTAAAAAATTCGCATAACCAAAACCGCTGCGCTCATATCCATAGAGAACAGCGGTAGTCCGCCAGGAAGGCAGCCCGTAGTTAAATTTTCCCTCGGCTGTTCTCTCCCGGGCTTCCCGCCCATGAGCCGAGAAAACCAAAACCCCTCCCGGCCGCAGGCAGCGACAAAAAAGTTTCAAGAAGTCGCTCCACCGCTTGGACTTTAGATGGGTGAGGAGTGATCCCACCCAGATAAGATCAAAGGTATTTGGTTCCAGCGTTATCTTCACCGGGTCTTCATCCGAATACAATGGAATAGCGCCGAAGGTTCGGGCACAATAATCCACTCCATCGCGGAGTAAGTCACCGGCGGTAATTTCCGATCGGGGGAAGGCCGCCTTGATATAACGCAGCACCCGGCCATGGCCGCAGGGCAGGTCCAGGATGTGTCTGATTTGGTCAACCGGCACCCGCGCGGCATTCAGGGAACAGAGGATACACTCCAGCGCAGATTGACCGACACCAAAATAGTGATCCTTGTCCCCGGCAAACATCTCATCATTCGGGGAAATATCCTTGATAATTCCGTTGACGGTCAAGTCGCTCATTAATATGTTACCTTTCCAATGGTCATTTTTGCATCAGGGATTGAAGTGGTCAGTCATCTTTTTTTGACATTTTTTAAATAGATTGGTAAAATTTAACCCTCTTTTAAACCGAAGGAATTTACCTTCAAAATAATTCATCCCCCCCATCTACTTAAACAACCGCCCAGTAAGGTTATGAAAAGAATATCAATAAAAAAGATTTGGGATTTGGCTCTTGAGAAAAATCCTTTTCGTCAAAACTCGTTTAAAAAGGCCATCATAGATCGGGAAGCTATCGGCCAACTTTTTCTTCACGGCCAAGGGATTGAAATCGGGGCCTTAAACGCGCCCTTAAATATTCCAGAGGGCCTCTCGGTTCAATATGTGGATAAATTCACATTGGCCGAACTTGCCCAGAAATATCCAGAAGTTAGTCCCTCTTCTTTAAAAAAAGTCGACGTTATAAGTGACGGCGAAACACTCGACCCATTCCTACCGCATACCCTTGATTTCGTCATCGCCAACCATTTTTTGGAACATTGCCAAGACCCTATTTCGGCAATAAAAAACATGATCCGAGTCTTAAAGAGCGAAGGGATTTTATTTTTAACCATTCCGGACAAACGCTTTACTTTTGACTGCAAAAGGTCCGTTACCCCCCTGGCCCACCTGGTCCAGGATCACCAGGAAGGACCCGCAAAGTCTAAACTCGATCATCTGCTGGACTGGGCCAGGCTGGTCGATAACAAAGACGAAGCGACGGCCCGGGATCACGTCCAATTACTTCTTAAAACCGATTACAGCATTCATTATCACGTCTGGACGCAGGTTGAGTTGTTGGAACTTATATGGTTTTTGAAAACCAACCTGGGGTTGCTACTTGAATTGGAATTGTTTTACAAAAATGGCATAGAAGTAATAATCGTTTTAAGAAAAATGGAAAGAAATGGTCAATGAATGAAAGGGATCATTTTCCCCCCAGGTACCCGAAGACGAAGGATTTTAGATTGGACGGCCGAATCCAAAGTGACTATCCAAAATGAGGGATTGGCCCATTTTTATGAAATAACTAAGACCAAAATCCGAAAAAACTTCTTTTTCCCTTACGTATCTCGGGAAATCAATCTGCACCGTTTGATTACTCCCAGAAAATTCAATGTGCTTTTTATCGTCTTCCCCTGGTCAATCAGCAATCGGTATCGTGTTGATAATATGCAGGAATATATGAAACTGGCGGGAATTTATAGCGAAATAGCCGCTGCTGATGAAATAGAATCCCGAGGTTCGTGGGGTTTGTCATTTGATATTATTGTAATTCACCGTATTCCCCTAAACCGTTTCCTGAAAAAGTTCATTAGGAAATGCCGAAAATTGGGAATCCCGGTTGTTTTTGATCTTGATGATTATATTTTTGACCCTAATCTGATCCCGTGGATTGAAATCATTGCCCGGGCAGGTAAAAAGGAGAGAAAAGACTGGATCGACCATGTCCGGGGATGCCGTCAAACCCTCCTGGCTTGCGATTATTTTTTGGGAACTACAGAATATCTGGCGGAAAGAGCAGGGGAATTGGGTCCCAAGGCCTTTGTGATCAGAAATGGCTTCAACGGGGTGCAACTGGAGGAATCGCAAAAAGCCCTGGAAGGAAAAATAAAAGACCCTGGTTTGATTAGACTTGGTTTTTTCAGCGGTACCCGGACCCATCAAAAAGATTTTAAGGAAATAGAATCGGTGCTCCTCAAGATTTTGGGGCAATATCCCCGGGTTCAATTGGTGATCGGGGGATTCCTGGAACTGGGATCGAATTTCCAAACATTTTCCAAAAGGGTAGAACGCCTACCTTATGTAGACTGGCGGGAACTCCCTTATAAAATTTCAAATATCGACATAAATCTGGTTCCCTTAGAGGTCGATAACCCATTTAACCAGGCTAAAAGCGAATTGAAATATTTTGAAGCCGCGCTGCTTAGGATACCGACTATCGCCAGTCCCACCGATTCTTATCAATGGGCTATCAGGAATGGGGAAAATGGGTTTTTAGCTGGCAACGAGGCGGAATGGTATACTGCCCTTACCCGATTAATAGAGGACCCTGGCCTCCGAAAAAGGATAGGGGAATGCGCTTACCAAGAGGTTATGAAAACTTATGCTCCTCCCAGTCAAGCGGTTAAGGTCAAAGAAGTTTATCAGACTCTGATTATGGATTACCGGAAAAAAAGGAAGGTTAATAAAGAATCTTTATCCATAAGCTTTCTGCTTCCCTCTAAGTCCGTAAAAGATCAAAAAAGAATTTGGGAGGTTATCCGGGGTTTACTTGATTATGGGCATCTAATCAGACTATATACGGAAAATCCGGGACAATGGGCTAAAGGGTGTCCCAGGTTTCTGAATCCTCCGGTGGAAGTTGTTGGTTGCGATCAGATTCTTTGCTGCGATGTATTAATATTTTTAACTAATCACCGGGTGACGATTGATACCTATTTGGGGAAAAGTTTCCAATTTCTGTTCCTGCAGGCTGAGGGAGATCTAGGAAAAGAAGAGAATGGTCTCTGCTGGCCGATCCCGAAAAGCGATGAAGAGCTAAGAGGTTTGGAAGCCTTCTTAAGGCAGATAACTTTTCCCTTTCCAAAACCCCCAGTATCCTTAAATTAGATCAAGTTGGGAGAGTGTACCAAGTGGTAAGAATTCACCGGGAATTAATCCCTCAGGTTGATTGAAAGCGGAACCGATCATGAAACCAACAATTTCTATTGTGATCCGCTGTAAGAATGAAGAGAAATACATCGGTGGGGTCCTGACCAGGATTTTCGAACAGGTCAGCCAGGTCCCTTACGAGGTGGTTATCCTGGATTCCGGATCAACGGACAGGACCCTGGAAATTGTACGAAAATTTAATATCCGCCTTTTTGAAATTCTTTCGGAAAAGTTCAACTACAGTTATGCGTTGAATTACGTTATCGGTTTAACCCAGGGAGAGATTATCTGCTGTCTTTCGGCTCATTGCCTGCCCAACAATAACCAATGGCTGATGGAGTTGACGGAACCCATCCTTTCAGGCCAAGCGGAGGCCACCATCGGCAAACAAATACCCATTAAGGGAATGAATCCCTTTGAAGAGGTGGCCCTGCTTACCCTTTTTCCGGCCAAAACACCTAAAAAATATTCCCCCCATATGTCCAACGCCAACTGCTCCTTCCTTAAGAAACTTTGGGAGGAGAATAAGTTTGACGAAAAGATCGTCATGTGGGAAGATTTTTTCTGGCAATCGCAGCTGAAACACAAGTATCGGTTTATATACTGCCCTTCGGCCACGGTGTATCATTCCCATCCGTTTACCCTTAAATACTGGCTGAAAAGATCCTATTTTGACGGCAAAGCCGCCCAATATATTTATCAGCAGACAGGGTTTGATATAACCTATGGAGATCTCACTTCCCGAAAGGCCTGCCTCAAGCATTTTCTTCTGACTTCCTATATTGCCGGCCGGTATTTTATCCGGCAGAAATATCCTAAAATGCTTTTCCTGCTTCCGGTCGTCAAACCACTTTTGTTTATGGCCTACCTAAAGGGGATCCGGGAAAAAACTGGAATGGCGGGGGAAAAAAACCAGGGAGAACCCATCCCGTTGCGGGGCCGGGGGATTCAGGCGGGAACGAAATCGGATCCTGCTGATGAAGGATAGGTGCAAGGATAAAGCATCGTTCGGCCCAACACGCGGCGCGGCCCTGGGGAAACAAGTTCAGCAGGAACCGGGGGGCCGGGAAAGGATCTCAATGAATAAAAATGGAAAAAAATCTTCTGAGCGCTTTCCGACGACGCGATTCCAGGGGGAAGATCTTGTCCAGCCATTGAATTAACCGCCTAAGAAGCTTCCAGCTCCGGGAATTGACAATATTACTTAGAGTTTGTTGAAAGACAGTCAGAGCGGTTTCCTTAGCCTGGAGGGACTTCTCCAACCGGGCAATTTGCAAATTCCGGGTCTTGAGGATCTCCCCCAGATCGTCCAGGATTTGCTGGTGAATATGAACAGCCTCGTCCAGTTCAACCAAGCGGTTTTTGATTTCTTCTGGGTCCTGATCGGAATCGAAATTATTGTTGAATCGGTTCATACGCTTACGGGTGGTGGTCAAGTTTTATCCGTTGGGTGTTTTTTTAAAACAATAAAAGGGTATCTACCCTTTTCCGAATTTCATAAGGGATTCCGGTTTGGCCCAAGACCTGATGAAACCAGGAGGAAGGTACAGGCAATGACCCCGGTGACCGTATCTTTAAATAATCCTTCCGGGGTTCTTTGCCAGCCGAAACGGTCGAAAAACTCCTGGACATTTTTTTCCCGGGCACATAAAAGAGATCTCGGATAGCTTCCTATACTGATTAATATCCATGGACCCGATGATCCTGATTAATATCCTGGATCCCATATCCTCCCTCGCTCTTTAACCGGGTGGCGCATTTGAATATCTTCCTTCCGTAAAGGCACTATCCAGCCAGAGCTTTCTACGGACTGCCCGTGGGCAGTAGCGGGTTAATTCCCCCCGGTCCCTGATAAAATTATAGCCCTCCGAAACCAGATCGTATTGTACATGGCAGCCTTCTGCTTTTTCGCCCTCATCGAACCGGTTTCTACGTTCTTTCAGAATCTTTTTCAGCCCGTGGGCTGAGCTCCGCACCGGGAAGTGCAGGGTGATAAATCTGCCGGGAAAGACCTTTCGGCCTTCGAAGAGGGGTTGGTGTCCGAGAAAGGAGGAAAGGTCAATGCATTGGCCGAAATTTTTCCAGGCCTTTATTTGGGGTTTATTGAGTTCTTCTCCGGGCTCGTAGTAATGCAAATATTTTCTTACATCGTCTTTCGGTACGAAAGAGTCATCGGTAGGCCGAAAATTAAGGAGTTCGAAATCTATAGCATTATAGCCTAAAGCATCCACTAATTTGATAGCGTCCCGTAAGGTCATTGCCGGCCAGGGGGATTCCCGGAATTCATCGGCATCATAATGGAGATACCAATCGGCCCCCAGTTCCAAATGCAATTGTTCAACTCGTTCCGTAATCTTGCGCAGGGCAAATACCTGTTCATATTCAGAGGAAATATCGCTTTCATCCGGGAACAATTCGATATGGAGCAGGCCTCTTCCGAGCCACCTGGAAGCTTCCTCCAGGGTATTGTCGGTCGAATGATGGTTGAGCAGATAAACCAGGACTCCGTTTTCCACCAGATGTTTGATAACCTGATAAATAATATCCCCTTCATTAAATGCACAGATAATCGCTACTACTTTAAATGGATCTTTAACAGAATCCAGCAGAAAGGTTAACTTCCGGCGGGGGGCAGGGGAGATCCCCCCGGCGTTTCGTTCTTCCATGATGCCTTTGATTTTACAGGCTTCAAATGCCTCGCTATAGGCCTGGTATAAAGCCATTTTAAAAGGAGGGCTTAAGGGAAGATGATTTTCAGTAAGGTCATTCGCAATTTGATCCAATTGGCGGGCGTATTCCACAAGGTGATCAAAGCTATCTTTAATTCTCAACCACTTCTGGTTTATTCCCTCCATCAGGCACCATGCTTGGACCTCCGGTTCGGGATGGAGTTGGCTGCAGATGAATGAACCGTGACCCAGTAGGTTTGATCTGCGGCAAAAATCGTCAAACCCCACCGGGCGAGTCATATAGCTTAAGGCCTTTTTATTGTAAACCATCCTGAAGCCATGCTTGGATAAGCGGAATCCTAATTCGGTATCTTCAATCCCGAATTTAAACGCTTGGTTAAAAAGACCATGGTCTAAAAGGAACCTTTTTTTACAGGACGAGGCCCCTACCCAAAAGTACTGATAATTTAAATCAGAATGTTGGGGCATTTGCTTATAACTGGTTAATAAGCCCCCTTCTCCGGCAATAAAATCCATTAATGGGTTAATGGGTAGATTCGGTGCCCATTCAATATGCCCCAAGATCCCTATTCGGGGATCGGGAAGTTGCCAATGTGATTTCAAATGTTCTTTTAAAAATCCCGGTGTGGGTTTAAGGTCGTCATCCAGAAAAACGATGAATTCACCTGCAGATAAAAGGATACCCTGATTTCTGGCCACGGCCGGCCCGGTGTTGTCCTGGTAGAGATATTTTAAGACCATTCTTTTTTTATAGGCGTCAACTACTTCTTCGGTAGCATCATTGGAACCATCATTTATAATGATGACTTCATAGTCTTTTTTGGGAACGGTTTGATTGACCAGGGCCTCCAATGTTGGTTCCAAGAGACGGGCTCGGTTGTAGGTGCAAATGATAACGCTTAAAGTCTGACTCATGGGACTTATCTTTTATAACGATATTCGTATCGGTAATCCCGGTAAAGAAAAATAAGTTTCTCCATAGCCCTTTCAATCAAAGAAGACAATCGAGCCGGAGTCGCTTTCCGTAGAAGAAATGACAGAGCAAAGGGATGGAAAAGAAACCCCGGGAACTTTTCCAAGGCCCGCCGAAAAGGAATGCCCGCTTTCCCTTTTTGCCCCTGTCGGGCCAGAACCCCGGAAATAAGAAGGTTCGCTAAAGCCCAACCCTTTTCTCCCTGTGCCCTGAGTTGCCGTTGCTCTTCCGGTGGAAGAGTCTTCCATCGCTCAAAAATCTTTTCCCCCTTTTGTCGTCCCTTTTCTATGTCATATTGTTCATTAAGTACTAAGTTGTAATAGTAAAAACCGAGGATGGGACTGAGAGATCCTAGTCTCCGGTAACGCCGGTATATCTCCAGAGAATCCTCCCAGAAGACGGTTGGGCTGGAGAAGGTTTTGGTCCCTTTTATGAAGCGATGTTTGCCTAATTTTTGGGGGATATGCATGAATTTCAAGCCATGATGTCCGGCCCGAACCCAATATTCCGTATCCATGGAATAGTGAAAGGATTCGTCCAGATAGCCTATCTTCTCCAATACTTCTCTGCGCCAGAAGGTAGTCGTTTGATTAATATAATTGGTAAAACGATTCCATAAATAGTGGTAGGAAGTCATCACTTTGTGGTCATAGGGTCTTGATAACCATTCCCACATAAATTTCCCTTCCTCATCGATGAAATCCCCGTCCCCGTGTACAAAATTAACCTCGGGATGTGCCTGAAAGGCCGAGGCCACCTGTTGAAGAGTCCCAGGAAAATATAGATCGTCGGAATTTAAATATGTGACTATATTCCCGGTAGCCTTTTTTAGCCCTATATTGATGGCTTCCGACTGGCCCTTATCGGGTTTGCTCTCCCAGTTCATGGTGATTCCTCGGCAGCGAATCACTTGTTGACTGGAGGCTATCTTTTTTGCATATCCTCGGACGATTTCTATAGAATCGTCTGTGGAACCTCCATCCTGAACAAGGTATTCAATTTGAAAATCTCCG
>Ga0315283_10002864_pt1 | contig 14583 bp, 12 predicted proteins | sample YL17G09_0_MG_FD_204541 | JGI IMG/M metagenome (GOLD analysis project Ga0315283, IMG submission 204541) | Sediment microbial communities from Yellowstone Lake, YNP, Wyoming, USA - YL17G09_0 | ecosystem: Environmental > Aquatic > Freshwater > Lake > Sediment | place: USA: Wyoming | collected... | reverse complement strand
TTATTTCCAAAGGTTTTTTTTCCTGAAAAAAAATATGCTAAATGCGATGAAAAAAAGCTATTTCTTTACTGGTCACTTCATCTGTTTCTGGCATTAAGCTATGCTATGATGTTTACCATAATCGTATTTTTCCTTGGTTGGTTTCAAACAGATAAGGTTCTTCCAATTCTACATCCTCAAAGATTGTTAGGGTATATTTCTACACTTGGTCTATTTGTTGGTATAATCTATTTTTATACTAATAGAACTATTAAAAATATGGAGAACAGCAAATATTCTCACTTTACTGATTGGACATTCCTTATTCTATTATTTCTAACAACATTAACCGGCATTTTACTCCATTTTTTCAGAATATATGGTATGCCACAATTAACATATATTACTTATCTGATCCATTTAATGGTATTAGTACCTATGTTAACCATAGAGGTTCCCTTCTCTAAATGGTCTCATATGATTTACAGACCATTTTCTCTTTATTTTGCTCATTTGAAAAGAATGGTATTACTGAAGCATACTTTAATAATGGACAATTCCACCCAACAAAATTGAATATCATGGAAGAAAAGAGAATAGGTGTATACGTTTGCTGGTGTGGCACCAACATTGCCAACTTGGTTGATGTTGAAAATGTTTCTAAAGAAATTCAAAATCTTCCTAATGTTGTTATTTCGAAGGATTATAAATATATGTGTTCTGATCCCGGACAGGACCTTATTGTTCAGGATATTAAAGAGCATAAACTAAATAGAATTGTTGTTGCAGCTTGCTCGCCCAGAATGCACGAAATAACTTTCAGAAAAGCACTGGAGAACGCCGGGTTAAATCCTTATATGTTTGAAATGGCAAATATAAGAGAACATAATTCCTGGGTTCATACTAACAGAACTGAAGCAACAAAAAAAGCCAAAGATCTTATCGCCGCAGCTGTTTCCAGAGTTCAATGGCATGAATCTTTGGAAAAAAGAACCGTTGAAGTGAATCCAGCAACTCTGATAATTGGCGGAGGAATTTCTGGCATATCGGCAGCATTAGAAATTGCCAATGCCGACAAACAAGTTTATATGCTTGAGAAATCAGGTAGTATAGGTGGTCTTGTTGCTAATATTGATTTAACCTACCCTTACCTCAATAGCGCGAAACAAATGATTGATCATAAGATTAAGACCGTTCTGAATCATTCAAAAATAAAAGTTTACCTTAATGCTGAGGTTAAACAGGTTACTGGTTATGTAGGTAATTTTGAGACTACTATCAAGCAAAAAGGGAAGGAAACCAAGCTCAGTTTTGGAAATGTTATCGTTGCAACAGGGCTAAAACCCTTTGATGCAAAAAAAGTTAAAAATTACGGTTATGGAAAGCTACCCAATGTGATTACTTCTGTGGAATTAGAACAAATATTGAAAAGTGGATTAATAATCACAAGGGATGGAAGGGTGCCCCATCATATTGCAATCATACATTGCGTGGGAAGCAGGAATGATGACTATAATCCATATTGCTCACGTACATGCTGTATGACAGCATTGAAGTTTGTTAACCAGATTAAATCAGCCCTTCCTAAAGCAAATATCTACGATATTTATTCCGATATGAGGGCATTCGGAAAAGGATGTGAAGAATTGTACTCAAACACATCAAGAAAGAATGTGATGTTTCTCACCATTGATCACAAAAATAATTTACCTCAAATCAAACAAGCATCATACGATGACGCATGTAATTTACTCATTGAGTTTACTGAAAAATTTTCAGGTGAATCTATTGAGGTACCTGCCGATATTGTGATATTGATGGTAGGGATGGAGGCTCATGAAAATGCAAAAGAAACCGCTCATTCTGTTGGTGTAAGTATGGATGGAAATGGCTTTTACATCGAAAGGCACCCCAAATTAGACCCGGTTGCAACAACCACCGATGGAGTTTATGTGGTCGGAACTTGTCAGTCACCTAAAGATATCCCCGATTCAATTTCTCAGGCCAGGGCAGCAGCTGCAAGGATTCTTGCAACAATAGAATCAGGTTCGGTTAATGTGGAAGTAACTACTGCCGTTGTAAATGAAGAAGCATGCTGTGGTTGTCAGTCTTGTATAAAAGTTTGCCCTTATACAGCGATAAGTTATAACGAAGAAAAGAAAGTATCTTTTGTTAATGAGATACTTTGCAAAGGTTGTGGCACTTGCGGTTCCACTTGTCCTGCTGGTGCTATTAAGAGTAAACACTTTACCGATCAGCAAATTCTATCTCAAATAGAAGGATTAATGTCGTTACAGGAGGTTTTAGAATAAATGAAAAATGAAAAGTTAAAAATGAAAAGATAGAGATGAAAAATCCTTTGAAAGATAAAAGCTACACTTTTGCTATTGAAATAGTAAAGATCTCTCAAAAACTTATTAAGGAGAAAAGGGATTTTATTTTAAGCAATCAGATATTGAGGTCAGGTACTGCAATAGGTGCTTTAATAAGAGAATCTGAATTTGCTGCAAGTAAAGCAGATTTTATTAATAAACTTACAGTCTCTTTAAAGGAAGCCAATGAAACCGAATATTGGCTGATGCTTCTTTGTGATTCAGGTTATATTTCAAAAGAAAATTTTGAAAAACTTCAATCACAATGTAAAGAATTAATAGCAATGCTGGTTTCTTCAATCAAAACATCAAAAAAATAATTTTTCATTTTTCATTTTTAATTTTTCACTTGAAATTTTCAATATATGAATGTAAATCCTAAAATCATTGCCTTTTTATGTAACTGGTGCTCTTACACCGGCGCAGATCTTGCCGGAACATCAAGAATGAAATATGCTCCAAATATTCGTGTGATTAGAATTATGTGTTCCGGACGTGTTGAACCGGCTTTTGTTATCAAGGCTTTTAAGGAAGGAGCCGACGGGGTTTTAATTTGTGGTTGCCATCCGGGAGACTGTCATTACCATGAAGGCAATTATAAATGCTTAAGAAGATTCCAATTGTTGCAGAAGTATATAAAACAAATGGGTATTCCTTCAGAAAGACTGCGGCTGGAGTGGATTAGTGCAAGTGAGGGTAGTGAATTTGCCCATCTTGTCAATGAATTCACAGAAACCATAAAAGGCCTTGAACCAAGTCCGATAAAAAATACAATTGAAACCTTTTCTTAAAATTACCGGAGAAAAAAATAGACGACTATGGAAGAAAAACCAAAAATTAAACTTGCTGTATACTGGGGTGCGGCATGTGGTGGTTGTTGCGTTTCAGTCCTCGATGTACATGAGTCTTTGTTTACTGTTGTTGAACATGCCGATATTATATTCTGGCCTATAGCTTTGGATTTCAAATATAAAGATGTTGAAGCAATGCCCGATGGTCACATTGATGTTACATTATTCAATGGAGCAGTCCGAAATAGCGAAAACGAGCATATGGCAAGGCTTTTACGCAAAAAAACCAAAGTTTTGGTTGCATATGGTTCATGTGCACATATGGGCGGAATTCCCGGTCTTGCCAATTTTACTAACAAGGAAGGCATCTTTAACAGGGCATATATCAGTAGTGAGTCAACTTTAAACGCTGATAAGGTATTTCCGCAACAGCACTTCGTCGTTCCTGAAGGAACATTGGAATTACCTGAATTTTATAATGATGTGAGAACGTTGGACCAGGTTGTAAATGTTGATTATTATTTACCAGGATGTCCACCTCAAACTGAAAGATTGGTAGAAGTGTTTATGGCTATTGTAACGGGTGCAACACTTCCGCCGGTTGGTTCGGTAGTTGGCGCCCTCGATAAAAGTCAATGTGATGAATGTAAAAGAAAAAAGACAGATAATAAACTTGTAAAGGAATTTAAAAGACCCTGGCAAATTATAGATGATGGTGAAACCTGCTTTCTGGAACAGGGTGTTATATGCATGGGGCCTGCAACGAGAGGCGGTTGTGGCGTAAGATGTATCGAAGGGAATGCCCCTTGCAGAGGTTGTTACGGCCCACCTGCTGATGTGAGCGACCCCGGTGCTAAAATGATGTCAGCCATTGCTACAATGATAGATTCAAATGATCCGGGTGAAATAGAAAAAATAATTGAAACAATTGAGGACCCCGCAGGAACATTTTACAGATTCAGCCTACCCGGTTCAATGTTAAGGAGGAAACAATTATGAAACAATATACAATAGATCCGATTACCCGTCTCGAAGGACATGGGAAAGTTGAAATTTTTTGCACTGATGACGGAGATGTGGAAAATGTATATTTCCAGGTGCCGGAATTAAGAGGATTTGAGAAATTTTTAGAAGGAAGGCCTGTGGAAGAGGCTTCGCAAATTGTTACCAAAATTTGTGGCGTATGTCCGGGTTGCCATCATATGGCTGCAGGCAAAGCCACTGATGCTGTTTTTGGTGTCAGGCCAACCCCCACAGCTGTCAAACTAAGAGAGTTATTCTATATGGCACACTTTGTTCATAGCCATATAGCCCACTTTTATGCGTTAGCTGCGCCTGATTTTGTGGTTGGACCGACTGCGCCAGCTGCTGAAAGAAATGTGCTGGGTGTAATTGCCAAAGTAGGCATTGAGATAGGAACGGAAGTTTTAAAACAACGTCGTATTGCCCAGGAAATTCAAGCTCTGCTCGGCGGGCATCAGACACATGTGGTAATGAATACTCCTGGTGGCGTTAGAAAAGGTTTAACTGAAGAACAAAGAAAAGATATTTTAGAGAAAGCAAAAGGATTTGTAGAATTTGCAAAGTTTTCTTTGAAAATATTTAATGACGTGGTTTTAGCAAACAAAACCTACGTTGATATTATTCTTAACGGACCATATAATTTGAAAATTTATTCAATGGGACTCGTTGATGAAAATAATAAAGTGAATTTTTATGATGGTAAAGTTAGGGTTGTAGACCCGGAAGGTAAAGAGCATTGTAAATATGCTCCTGAAGATTATCTGAACTGGGTTGAAGAAAGAGTTGAATCCTATAGCTATCTTAAATATCCTTATCTGAAACAAATCGGCTGGAAAGGCTTTGTTGAAGGAAAAGATTCGGGAGTATATCATGCAACGCCTTTGTCCAGATTAAATGCTGCAGATGGCATGGCTACTCCTTTAGCCCAGGAACATTATGAAATTATGTACAAAACATTAGGCGGAAAACCTGTTCATGCGACTCTAGCTATGCATTGGGCACGATTGGTTGAATTACTTTATGCCGCCGAAAGAGCTGTGGAGTTAGCCCGGGATAAAGAAATTACAAGTCCTGATATTCAGGCTAAACTTCCAAATCTGCCCAAAGAAGGTGTTGGTATTGTTGAAGCCCAAAGAGGTACACTTACTCACCATTACTGGACTGACGAAAGAGGAATTATTACAAAAGCGAATATAATTGTTGGAACTACCAATAATAATGCTGCTATTTCCATGTCATTAAAAAAAGCTGCTCAAGGATTGATAAAAAAAGGAGTTACTGTTGATGAAGGCATATTAAATATGGTTGAGATGGCTTTCAGGGCTTACGATCCATGTTTCTCATGCGCAACGCATAGCTTACCCGGCAATATGCCTTTGGAAGTTATTTTCAGGGACTCAAAAGGCAATATTACCAGGCAAGTCAAAAGAAAGTAATATATTATCACTGTTAACTAACCTGATTAATTAATAAAATCAACTTAACAAAAACAAATATTGAAAGTGGTTTGAAAATGCCTGACTTTTATCTTTTTACTTTTGTCTTTTATCTTCTGCATGAATAATGCAGGCTAAACTATGCTATTAAAAGTCAGTACTGATGTGCTGACTTTTAAAAAATCTGCAATGAAAAATAAAATACTGATACATGGCATTGGTAACGAAATCTTAACTGATGATGGTATCGGGCCAAAACTTGTAAAAAGATTAAAGGATACTTTATCGCGAAAAGATATTGATTTTGAAACAGCCTTTTTGGGCGGACTTGAAGTACTGGAATATATTCAAGGTTATCAGACAGTAATTTTTATTGATGCTATTAGAACGCGGGAAGGAATACCAGGGACAGTTTACAGCTTATCACCGGAAAATTTTAATAAAACAATACATCTGTCGAGCATTCATGATGTTTCTTTTCTTACTGCTCTGGATTTAGGAAAAAAACTGGGATTAGATATGCCTGAGTTTATTCATATTATTGCCATTGAAATTATTGAAGACAGGATATTCGATGATAATTTTACACCACAGATACAGGGAAAATATGAAGCTATATATAATGAGGTCAAAGTAATAATAGAAAAACTGATTACTGAATCCGTGTTTTGATATTGAAGAAATTTTCATCCTTTAGAATTATGACGAATGAATTTTTGATTTTATTAACAACAACTGCCTCTTTGGCATTAATACATACACTCACAGGTCCTGACCATTATTTACCCTTTATTGTTATTTCAAAAGCCCGAAAATGGAAGTTGAAAAAAACAATTTGGTTTACTGCCCTTTGTGGTGTTGGTCATGTTGGAAGTTCTGTTATCCTGGGGCTTATAGGAATTGCACTTGGAGTAGCTGTAGGAAAACTTGAATTTTTTGAAGGTATCCGAGGCAGCATCGTAACCTGGTTGTTTACTTCCTTTGGGTTAATGTACATGGTTTGGGGTGTGCGAAAAGCGTATAGAAACAAATCTCATAATCACATCCATTTTCATGATCACGTAAGAATTCACGAACATGAACATACCCATCATGACGAACATGTGCATATTCATGAAACCGATAAAAAAGTGAACCTGACTCCCTGGATACTATTTACAATTTTTATTTTTGGGCCTTGCGAACCACTTATTCCCATTGTGATGTATCCTGCAGCCAAACATAATTATTCAGAAATGATAATTCTTACTGTTATTTTTAGCCTTATCACTATATCAACAATGATTGTTTTGGTAACAGCTGCTTCTTATGGTTTCAGGTTCTTACCGATGAAAAAGATCGAGCGTTATTCTCACGCATTGGCAGGAGGTACAATATTCGTATGCGGATTGGGAATGTTATCTTTAGGCTTGTAATTTTCCGCAAGTAAAGTGAAAAATAGAGGATTATTATTTTTTTTGCAATCTATCAAAGGGGGCTTAATTTTTCTTTGTATTCTGTTTCAAAGGTATTAGGATTGTTGGGAAGTGTAAATGTAAATTTAGTCCAAACACCTGGCTCGCTTTGTACCCACATCTTACCTTTATGATTTTCGAGAATTTGTTTCACAATAGATAAACCCAACCCTGAACCTGTATTAATATCTTTTGGAACATTGCTAGCTCTGTAAAATTCATCAAAAATTTTCGGAATTTCTTCAGGAGGAATTCCAATCCCTGAATCAGTGATCTCAGTGATTATATGATTATAGCGGTCTCTAACAAATAATTCAACTTTACCATTATTTGGAGTATATTTTACTGAATTGAACAATAAATTATAATACACCTCCTCTAAAGTAAAAGGATTTCCAATTATTGTTTGTACTGTATCAGCAATAAAAACATTGATTTCTATTGATTTGTCTTTGGCAAGAACCTGAACCGAAGATGCTACTTTATTAATCAAGTCTCTTATTGAAAACTCCTCAAATTCAGCATCCTGAACAAGTCGTTTTTTTGTAAGATTAAGAAGGTCTTTAACAAAACTGATAAGTAAACCCGATCGTTTATAAGCACGATTTACAAATTCTTCCTGCATCTCATTTAGTGGTCCTGTGTTTTTATTTATTACTATATTCAGACAACTAATAATGGCAGCCAAATGTCCTTTTATATCATGTGTAACTCGTAACACATACTCATTTTTCAGCTTATCCTTTTTTTCCAGTTCTAGGTTTGTCATCACATACGATTCTTCAACTTTTATAGATTTAGCAACAACCATATGAGTTAGGCTTACTAAAAGAATTGATGAGATGATATAAATTGAACCAGCTCCATATATGTAGAATTTATTCATGTAAAGATCATAGCTAACAAAACCCTCTAAATGGTAATGCGGAATAACTCCATAACACTCAAATAAGGCCATTAACCCTACAAGTAAAAATATGAAAACAGTATGTAAATAGCTTTCAAGAGATGAAAATATAGCACTAGCAATAATCATATGAAAGAAATATAGTATAATCAAGGGATTCTCTATTCCTCCGGAAAAGTGCAACACTAAAGTTAAGATAATTAAATCCATTATTATCTGGAAATGAATAAACCGTTTAATGAATATTATTACCCTCTTGTCATCTTTTTTTATCATCATTTTCAGAATGAAAAAATGAAGGCAATTTAAAACAAGGAGAAAAAATGAGAGAAAATATATAGGAACAACCTGAAAGGAAACCCAGAGAAATTGACTGATAATAAACGTTGTAATAAAAAGAAGTAAAATAGCAATCCATCTGATTCTTATAAACCATTTGGCAAATACCATATGTGCTGGAATCAGTTTTACATCCATATTGCTATATTTTATTCAATATTATTAAAAAAGAAATAATATATCTGATTTGGAGTAACAACATAATATTTCCTCACCTATTTACTCCGAATACGGATTAAAAAGAATTTTAAATATCCCTCTTTCCCTGAAGCATATCTTCAATTAACTCCCCTAGTTCAAGTGGGGCTATAGGTTTATCCCGAAAACGAACATTCGGAAGAATTTCTACATCTTCGACAGCAGAAAATAAATTTACACCTAATTGGTCAGACATACCAGTAAGTAACAAAATCGGTAGGTTTTTATATTCTAGTTCATTTTTTATTCGAAGTAAAAAGTTAAACCCCTCTAGGTTTGTATTCATCATCACATCAAGGACTACCAAATCAGGTTTCTCATTTTTGAGTATGATTAAGCCTTCATCACTATTAGGCGCCGTGACCACATTATATCCAAAGATTTCAAGATTAACCTGAAAAGACCGCAAAAGATCCTCATCATCGTCTATTAACAAAATCATTTTTTTCATTGTATTTAAGGTTCTGAGTTTATGAAATTACAGATTGTACTGAAATTATCAAAACTCAAATTTACACTTCTTGTTTTACGTAATTTACAGAACTCATTAATCCATCAATCTGAGCAAGAACCTGCGAATCGGTAAAATGCCGACCTTTGATAGCTGAAGATGGGCAAGCTGCCACACACACACCGCAAGCTTTGCATAAAGCACTTATGATATGGCTATGCGATTCTTCCTCATTGAATTCAATAGCACTGAACGGACATAGTTTATTGCAAAAACGGCAACCGGAACAAATCTCTTCATTGACTTCGGAGTAAACTGCATCAACTTCGATCTTACCTTTTGATACTTTGGACAATATTCGGGCTGCTGCGGCTCTGGCCTGTGCCACGGAATCTGGAATATCCTTTGGTGCAACACATGTTCCTGCGATAAATATACCATCTGTAGTGGTCGCAACTGGTTCCAATTTTGGATGGCTTTCTATGAACCATCCTTCTTTATCCTGACTAATATTTACCAACCTTGCAACTTCACCAGAATCTTCTCGTGCTTCCATTCCAACCATCAGGACAATAAGGTCCGCCGGTATTTCAATCAATTCTCCTGATAATCTTTCATTTACTTCGATAAGCATTTCACAATCATCCTTTGGACCTGCTCTATGTATAACAGGCCTATCGTTTTTCTCATACATCAGGAATAGTGTTTTTGCTTCTGAGGAACGGCGGTAGAAATCTTCATGGCCTTTGCCAAAAGCATGCATATCAACATAGATATCCGAAATATAGCTGTTGGGGTTAGCCGATTTTATTTCACGGGCATACTTTAGGGCTGTCATGCAGCAGACCCTGGAACAATATCCATGGAATTCGAGGCTGCGGCTACCAACACAATGGATAATAGCTACATACTTGGGTATTTTCCCTTCCCTTGTTTCGACTCGACCAGAACGGATCATTTTCTCCAGTTCAAAAGATGTGATGACATTGGGAAGTTTTCCATAGCCATAATGCGTAATACGCGAAGCATCAAATTCTTTATAACCAGTGCATACAACTACGTTGCCAATTTGTACTTCTTTTGAATTATTATTCTCGCTTATTTTTCCATTTAATTCCTTTATTGTAGCCTTAAAATTACCAACGAAACCAGTTAATTCGGTTACTTTTGAGTTCAGGTGAAGATGTACCTGTTCGTTATTATATATACGAGTGATCCGCTCAGTTAATAGATCGCGGGCAGAGTACAAGTATGGAGCGGTAAGATCCACACGTGCCAGGTTACCTCCAAGGCGTTCAGCTTTTTCCACCAGATAAACATTATGCCCTGCATCAGCCAGTTCCAACGCAGCCGTCATTCCTGCAATACCACCTCCTATAACCAAAGAATTAGGACACATATCAACGGTCATGTTCTCCAACGTTTCATGAAGTTCAACTCGATTTATGGCAGCATGAACTAAAGCCATCGTTTTCTCAGTTGCTTCATTTTGATCATCATGAACCCAACTGCATTGTTCTCGGATATTGGCCATTTCAAACAGGTACTGGTTGATACCAGCCTTTCGCAGGGCAGCGCGGAAAGTGCGCTCGTGCATACTCGGGCTACAAGCTGCTACTACCACCCGGTTAAGATTGTTCTCTTTGATATCCTGAACTATCATTTCCTGTCCTGGATTGGAACACATATACTTGTAAGTGCGAACCAGTTCAACATGAGGAAGTGTTGAAACAAATTTACTGACAGCCTCCACGTCGACCATTTTAGCGATATTGGATCCACAATTGCAAATGTAAACTCCGATTCTACAGTTTTCCATAGTTGCTTTTTTACTTAACGGAAATAGATAATGACTCTGAAATCACTTCACGTTTTGTTATTACATCCCTTTGAATAGCTGCCAAATACATAGCCAGAGGACGGTAAACAAGATGTGACCATTTACTGAAAGGCATCCTTAACAGCCAGGGAACGACAAACATCAAATGAATTATATAAATATAATTAGCCAGTTCAAGAAGACCAGTGCGATGAAAGACATGTTGGGCGATGCCCGTTAGAACAATAAAAAACAACATCGTAATAAATACCCAATCGGTACTGTGGGATTTTTTATACTGTACATATTTTGTTTTATTAAAACGGTTTCGAATGAAATAGATTGTCCCGATAACAAGACCGACGGTTGCAAGATAACCGAAGATATGAACCCTCCAATCTATTTCAGGACCGTATTGTAATTTCTCGATAAACACCATTACTAACAAAAGCATTATTACATAACCCAGCATAAGTCCAAGATGAACTATCCAAGGCATGTGGATCTTTGCTTCATTTTTGATCTCGCACTCAGCATATCGCTTCTGCGTTAAGAAATGCCATGGAAGAGTAAAAATATATTTTATATAAAGCCACCATGGGATATTAAATGATGTTCCTTTTATCATTATAAAATACCACATGCGAAATGCATTAATAATAAGAAACACCGCAAGTACTAAGCCAACCAATAAATCAAATTTATGGATGAAACTGCTTGGCAGAAACGCTCCATCACCATCATAAACGGTTATACTACCCTGGGTATATCCGTAATAAAATAAAAACAGACCTGTCAGCAATGCGATGCCAATTACAGCAAGAATCTCTGTGACTATGGATTTGAAAAATTGACGAGCGATACCTGTAAAATCATAACGAGAAATAAGCCAACGTCTGAGGCTCATCATGGTCTCTCCAGGATCTGCTTCGCGAGGACATTGATCAGAACATGTCCCGCAGTAGTAACATAACCATGGTTCCAGTGTGGTTTCAATTTTTCGTTCAAGCCCCATTTGTAACCGGCGCATTGACTTACGAGGGAAATTAAATATTTCGTCGGAATGGGTACAAACTGCAGTACAATCACCACAATGGTAACAGAGTTGAACATCTTCAGCTCCATAACGATTGAGATCGTCTATGAATCTCGGATTTATTCTGATTGCCATAAAACATGCTTATAATGTGTGAATTATTTTTGCTCTTGCTTCAATATCACTAAGAGAGACGCTGCTGAGATGGCCGATACCTTTTCCGCTGGTTATGCTGCCCAGAACTCCAGCAGCTACCGCTGATGCTTGGGCTACCGTATCTGGGATGTCTTTAGGTCCCTGACACATTCCAGCTACATAAATTCCTCCTCTCTCTGTTTCTGTTGGGTTTCCATTATAGTCTAGTTCAGAGAACCAACCATCAGAATCTCTTGTTATACCTAAAATCCTACTCAGATATTCTGTTCCTGGTGCTGGAACCAGACCAACGGCCAGTATAACCATATCTACTTTAAACTGAACCATTTTATCATTCATAATATCTTCCCCATGAACAATCATTTGCTCATTTGCCATCTCCACTTTTGCTGTTTGTCCACGGATTATGAAGGTTCCCTCATGCTTGATACGTTCGGCGAATTCCTCATAACCCTTACCAAAAGCACGCATATCGATGTAGAACTCATAACAATTCACATTTGGTATCTTTTCTTTAATAAGATGGGCGAATTTCAAGGAATACATACAACATACTCGTGAACAATAGGAATTATATTTCTTGTTCCTAGAACCTACACAATGGATAATGGCAACATTGTGTGGTGGTATGCCATCAGGAGTAAAGCTCCATTCTTCCTTCCCTGTTTTCTTGTTTACTTGTTTAGTTTTGGTAACAATTCTGCCACCCGTTGAACCGGAGGAATTGGTTAAACGTTCAAATTCTAGAGAAGTAAGCACATTAGGATATTTTCCGTACCCATATTGCTCTATTTTTCCCACATCAAGAAGTTCATAGCCTGTTGTAATGATGATATTACCTACTTCAATATCCATGTCCTTATCAGGTTCATTGAGGTTTATGCACTCTTTCGGGCATTTTTTCAAACAAACCCCACATTTTTGTCCTTCTGTAAGAATAAAAGTGCAATTTTCCCCATCCACTAGATAGGCATTAGGGACAGCCTGTGGGAATGGAATATAGATTGCTTTCCTGAATGATATTTTTGAATCAAATTCGCTTTCGACTTTAACTGGACAAACCTCTGAACATAAATTGCAAGCCACACATGAATCTACATCGACATGTCGGGCACGCTGTCGAATCTTTATCCTGTATGCGCCAGGCTTTCCGCTCACTTCGGTGACTTTAGAATTCGTGAGCAAGTGAATCATTTCATGCTGCCCGACATAAACCATTTTGGGTGTGAGGATACAAGCAGCGCAGTCGAGGGTTGGAAATGTTTTATCGAACATGGCCATATGGCCTCCAATGGTTCCCGTTTGCTCAACAAGATACACATGCTTGCCCGCATTAGCAATTTCTAACGATGCCTGTATCCCAGCAATACCAGCTCCAATAACGAGGGTAGAGTGATTGACAGGATTTCTTGTTGGAGTTGCAACGAGGGCAAATGGAACAGCCATATTGGCGCAGGCTACAGTAGCTTTAGCACGATCCAATGCAACCTCACCCTGGGCTCCATGCTCCTGAAAAGATGCAAGCCTGACCTCATCGGTATTGCACCCAGCCATAGCCATCGCCTTAGTAAAAACAGGTTTATAGTAACCTGGCATATCCCCTGCGATGACAATTCTTTCCAACTGATTATTTTTTATCAGATCGCAAAGTGTTTGTGCATTCAGGCGTGGTTTCATACCAAGTATCTGGACCGTTTCAACACCCGGAAGGTTTGCAGCATATTTGGCGATTTTATCAATATTTAGACTTTTACCATCTTCAACCTGGCAGAAAAAGATTCCTGTTCGCATAAAACCTCCTTGTTGTTTATTTAAAGAATTTATTCTTTCTCAATATTTTCCCTTCAATATTCCAATATCACTTGTCCCTTAATATACTTTTCAACAACTCCCCTTTAGTATCCCTAATATTTACAATCAGTGGCATTTTCCCTGGCAAGCTGTGCGTGGCACAGGAAAAGCACGGATCGTAAGCCCTAAAAGCCATTTCTACGAGGTTTAATATACCATCATCCACAGGAGTGCCTTTTTTAATGAATCCCTGTGCAGCTTTCTTGATAGACATACAGATTGCTGCATTATTATTGGTGGTACCTACAATGATATTTGCCTTGGTTACCATTCCCTTTTGATCAGTCCAATAATGGTGTGTTAGTGTTCCTCGCTGAGCTTCAACTATTCCTACACCTTCACCTACTATTTTATCCAGAGGTGCGCGTAAATCCTTTCCTATAATTTCAGGGTTTTGAGCCAGTTCCAAACAATGTTCGGCAGAATATAACAACTCAATCAACCTTGCCCAATGCATAGCAAGTGTGTTATGGACAGGTTTGCCACCAAGAATCTTATACATTTTTTCATATTCAACCTGGGCAAGCGGAGTAGCCATACCATCAGCAGCATTTAAGCGTGAGAGTGGAGTTGCATGATAGACTCCCGAATTTTTCCCATCAACAAATCCATTCCAGCCAACATGTTTCAAATAAGGGAATTTTAGGTAAGTCCATGGTTCAACTCGTTCAGCGATAAATTCACGATAATCGATTGGTGAATATTTACAATGTTCTATACCATCTTGATCCACTACCCTCACTTTTCCATCATAAAAATTCACTTTATTAT
>Ga0315283_10002862_pt1 | contig 14586 bp, 23 predicted proteins | sample YL17G09_0_MG_FD_204541 | JGI IMG/M metagenome (GOLD analysis project Ga0315283, IMG submission 204541) | Sediment microbial communities from Yellowstone Lake, YNP, Wyoming, USA - YL17G09_0 | ecosystem: Environmental > Aquatic > Freshwater > Lake > Sediment | place: USA: Wyoming | collected... | reverse complement strand
GCGCCGTCCGCGCGCCGACTGCACGGCATGTACGTGTCGCCGCAGGCACTGCATCCGCAGCCGGCGCCGTGAAGGCAGGCACTGCATCCGCAGCCGGCGCCGTGAAGCCCGTAGAGGGCGGGACCCATGGTGTGCGCGCGGATCGGTCGGACGAATTGGAATGTCATCGTGTCTCCGAGCCCGATGGTAGCCGAAGTCCTTTTGGTGTACCATCCCCCGCATGCAGGGCAGCGAAGATCCAACGCTTTTCATCCCCACGGCCGAGGTTATCCTACGCTACCGCAAGGGTCTCGCGGCTTGCGGCCTCACCAACCCCTGGCCTGACACGCGTGGCGGCCAGCTCCTCGGCACGGGCTCCCAGGGTGCCGCCTACGACCTCGGCGACCGCGTGCTCAAGCTGACACACGACCAAGACGAGGCCATCGTCAGTGCCATGATCCGCGGCAAGTCGCTGCGCAACGTCGTCAAGATCTACGACGTCCTCGCTCTGTCCGACACGGCACGCGAATCAGACTACCAGACGTGGTACGTCATCACGCGAGAGAAGCTGACTCCGCTCAAGAGGCACGACCTCGACATCATGAAAGTGATGTACGACCTCTACGAGGACGAGTCGCTTGATCTCTGGGTGACGTCTGAGCGCACGATGATCTCACGCTGGCGCACGCTGCTTCAGAGCCAGCTCGATTTCGCCAGCGTGTCGCGTGCCATGGGGATTCTGCGCGATGTCGCAATCGGGTCCTCGGAGATACGCAAGCTCGGCTTCGACTGGACCGACTTCCACGACGAGAACATCTTTCTGTCGGAATCCGGGGCCTACAAAATCGTCGACGTCGGCTGGGGCGAATGGCGCGTCGATGGCGTCGACGTCGAAGTGCCGGAGATGGAGCTGACCGCGTAGCGAGAAAGCAGGGCGTCGATGACCTACGAAGACAAGCACGGACAGACGGTCGCAGTCGGCGACGTGGTGAAGGACAGCCTCGGAGCCCTCGTTTCGATCAAGGAGTTCCACTGGACGGACGCTGGCACCGCGGTGTCCGTATCTGGCTCCTCGTTCAAGCACCTCGCGCGCAACGTAGTGCTGGTCGAGAGGAAGACACCGTGCGATTCACCCTCGTGACGGTGGCCTTGGCCGCTCTGCTCAGCGGTTGTCCGCAGCTGCCGCCGCCAAGCGGCTGCACGCCACAGACGTCCGCGTGTCGAGACGACCGCCCCTACATCTGCTCCGGCACGCAGCGCTGGACCCCAGTGGGCGACACGACATGTGCCGCCGTTGATGCCGTGTGCTGCATGACGGCAGACGCCGTCCATGCCTGCGTGCCTCAGTCCGCCTGCGTCGAGGAGTGACCATGGATCTCAAGAAGACGGCAGCTCTGTTCTCGCTTCACATGTGCGGCAAGTTCGGTGCGCGCGTGATCAACAAGGAGACCAGCGTCGAGATGCGTGGCGTCGCCATGGGGATGGACATTGGCAAGTTCTTTGGTGCCGATGGCCTCGCGTCGGGTCACGACTTCATGGAGCACTTCACGACGACCCTCGGCACGAACATCTACATGCCGGCGGCACATCGCGCGGACCCCGTCGTGTTCATGGAAGTCCTCACGCACGAGTTGCAGCACGTCATCCAGTTCGGCGAGTCACGCATCGCGTTCGCGTGGCTCTACCTCAAGGAGCCCGAGGCGCGCGTCAAGTACGAGGTCGACGCCTACGCCGCGGGACTCGCTGTCGCGCAGTGGCTGACGGGTGAGCTGCCAGCGGATTCCGCGGAGAGCATCGCGGCTCGGCTCACGGCGGGCTACGCGTTGCGTCCCGAGGATGCGGCACTCGCCGTGTCCATGTTGAAGTCGCACATGGCGTCGCTCAAGTCAGGCGTCGTGATGGCGGCATCTGCTCGCGAGGCGATCAAATACCTCGAAGCGACGGAACCGGCGCTGCATCACGCTGCGCGCGGCTGAATCACTTCTCCTTTGGACGGTTTTTTAGCCAGTCCCGCAGGATGAACGTGAGCGCCGTCGAGATATTGGGTCTGCCACGCGGAGTCACGAAGCCCCGGCGCACGGCTTCCTTCTCGACGGCATCGAGCAGGTCTTGCGCCAGACGGAACGTGACTCGGGCGCCGAGCATCAGATGACCTTCGATGCCTGCGACAGCACGGCGAAGATGTCCTCCGCTGCCACGGTGAGGAACATGCCGCCGTCGAGCGTGAACCTCAGCATGTGACCGCTGTCGCCGGCTTCCTTCCATGTCTCGGCTTGGAACTCGATGTGTTCCTCGACGATCGTGGTGCGCTCCTCTTTGAGCTTGCCAGACGCAAACGTCATCGGCTGCGACGTCTTCTGTCGCAGCTTGATCACGAAGGGGCCCGAACCGAGTTCGCGAAGTGCTGCTACCATGGGATGCGTTGTCACTTGTTTATCCGTGTGTGAGAGAGTTGTCTAGCGCCTGAATCCAGGCATCGGCGCATTCGCTCCACAGCCATGACTGGCGCGTCGCTGAAGGCACGAGCCCCTGGTACTTGAGCATCGACTCCCTCATCGTGCGGCTCGCGGCCAACACGAGGAGGTCTGCGACTTCGCCGGGAGATACCTGCGGTGCGTTGCCGTCTTCGCCGTCTAGCGTGGCCATGGCACTGTGGCGAATCGGCATCCAGCAGCCGGGGAAGCTGCCGAGGAAGTCAGTCATCCCTGTCGAGTGAGTCGTGACAAGCGGCACGCCCATGACAAGGGGCAGCAGCTGCGTGATGCCGAAGCCCTCGCATCGCGACGGCTGTACGACGACGTCATGTGCCGCGACGAGCGTCACGAGTTCGGCATCGGAGAGCCCCCTACTCTTGCCTGCGACGACCTCTACGATGTCGTCGAGTTCGCGATCGTTGCAGTACGTGCGGACATCGAACTGAATACCTGGCAGCACGTGGAGCGTGAACCTGCTGCCTGGAGGCAGACGATGTCGCGCCAGTGTGATTGCGTCGAGGAGGACGTCGGTTCCCTTACGACCTGGGAGGAAACCGTCGGTGCTCATGTGCAGGAAGCGCGGCGGCTCCGCGACGCGCTCGCGAAGGGCAGCGGTTGTGGCATCGAAGGCGTCGAGGAACTCTGGAGCGACACCAAGCGGGACCCTGGGACTGACGCGACCCGTGCAACGCAGCACGGTGTGCTCGCAGAACTGCGACGGCGTCACGATGCCACCGAAGGCCCAGGAGACGCGTCGGGTCTCCTCGCTGAGGTCGTCGGTGTTCGGTGACATGTAGAGGATGCTGCGCGCCTGCCCGACGTACTCCGCGAGCTGCTCCACGTGGTGTCCTGGCAGCGTGACGCAGAGCAATCGTGCCATTGCCATGTCTTCGTTCGAGGCCTGCACTCGATCGAATCCCACGTAGGCGTCGTCGAAGTTGATGGTGCCGGCGAGCATGCCTCGCCGCGCGAACCCCATGGCAACATTCTTGGCGATGGTCGCGTAGCTGAGCGTGGTGCCGAAGTGCCCCGCGACGACGTAGCGGATGTCGCTCACTATGATGCCTTCTGGTTCTTCACGAGATCTTCGTGCGGCACGAAGCTGTCGCCAGGCTGCAAACGGTCGATGACCTTGCCGGTGTGGGGATCAATGATGCGTTGATCCTTCTTCGCGGCGAGGCCGATGAACGTGTACGTCTGCTCGGGGTCGCCAAGCATCGCGTTCAGTTCCTGCTGGTCGCGACACGCCCTAGCCTTCGCGATGGCGCGCTGCGGATCGCTGGGGCGAATAACCGCCAGCACCTTGCCGCCACGCTTCACGAGTTTCTTCTCGTTGATCATCTCGCCCACCGCGAGATGTCCACGACCTCGTTGAGCGCGGCCCGAAACACCGGGCGTAGGCGCGTGGCATCGAACTTCAGGCTCGTGAGCGCGGCGCCTTCCGCGTTGCGACGGCGTCCGCACTCGAACTGCTTCCCCATGGCGTCACCCATGGCGTCGATGCTGTAGTCGGCCCACTGGAGCCCTGTTTCAAAGATGGAGTTCGTGCGCAGCAGCTCGTTCGGGATATTCTTGAGGACGTGCGGTACGAAGCCGTCGTATGGATTCCCTTCCGTGTCGAGGAAGACCGCGGGAGCCTCGCCATAGTTGCCGCCGAGGGATTCCGCGATGCCGCCGAAGAGATTCGTCACGACGGGGACACCGCTGGCGCGCGCGTAGACGAGTGGGAGCCCGGTGCCTTCGCCGAAGCTGGGGTTCACGAAGCAGTCGAGCGAACCGAACCAGGAGATCATCTCCTTGTCGGTCAGCTCGGTGCCAACCTTGAATCCGATCTTGGGAAAGCCGTGCTTCTGCATCTCGGGGCCGTCGAACTCGCGGCGGATCTCAGCGACACGTTTCTCGATCTCTGTGCGCAGCTCTTGGATCGTACGGAAGCGCCCGAAGGGACTCGTGCGGATGACCAGTCTCACGGGGTTGGCACCAGTGAAGGCCTCGTAGTAGGCGCGGATGAGGTGCTCGAAGCCCTTGCGAGCCTGAAAGGTTCCCATGGCGCCGAAGGTGAACGGGGCGCGCTCGTCGATGGGTCTGGTGTTCGCGATCACCTGGGGCGACCAGATGCCGAGGTGGTCGCCGATGACCGGCGGCAGCACGGTGCGTGTCCGCGACTCCTTGACGCCGCTCGCGACAAAGGCCTGGCGCGCGAACTCGGAGGGGAACCAGATCGAGGTGATGGCATCGACGCTCGCCATCTCGGCCGCCATCTTGCTGACGCGGCTCGTCTCGCACGTCGTCCGCATCACGAAGCGATCCGTGAGGTCCGTCATGCGCACGGCCTCGTGCGGCGGCCACTCCGCGATCATGAGGTCGCCGATGCCGACGACGTCGCGTTGCATCTCTTCGAGGATGCTCTTGCGGTCCTCGGGGATGTTGTCCCAGTCGATCATCTCGGCGCGGTGCGGCACAAAATACGAGGGGATGCCTGTGGCTCGCAGAAGCAGGGCGTCGGCGAAGGCGACGTGTGCGTAGCCACTACGGTGGTTGATGCCGGCAGAGAGCCAGACGCCCCGTGTGTTGTACCCAGGCGCGGGCTCCGCCACGTAGCTCGTGGCACGGAAGACGCCCTGCTGCGCCCCCTGGCGAAGCGCCGACAGCGTCTCCACGCTGCGCTGGAGGTCAGCCTTGTCGAGCTGCGGAACGGCGTCGGAGTCGAGGGTCGCGTTGTCAGACATTGAGCGCGAAAGTACGCGAAACGTCTGACCGCGTCAAGGCGTCTGCGCAGCGTTTGCTCAGCGTCTGCGTGCGATGTTCTTGGCCGAGCGCGCGGCGACTTCTAGGCGTCGGCAGACGGTGTCTAAGATCGCGTCCACGTCCGCGTAGAACAGCGCCATTTCCTCGCGGTACGCCGGCATCGGTTCGGCCTGCGCCAGCAGTGCGCGCTGCTTGGCGGCGGTGCGCATGGCCTCGATGAAGTCGTCGATGGCGACGCCCTCGGCGAGCATCACCGTCATACTGGACGCGAGCTTGGCGCGAATCGTCGCGCGGGAGACGCTCACTCTTCTGCGATTCGTTCGAGCGCCGCCAGCGTGCTCCGCGTCGCCTTGCCGTTCTTGGCGAGGCGCGCGTAGAGGTTCTGCGCGAGCCTCGACGTCGGCAGCTTCTTCACTGCCTGCGTCGGCGTCAGCGCAGCCTTGGCGGCCTTCCCCTTGTTCCGCTGCACGTAGTAGATGATGCCGGCGATGGCAACGATGACAGCGATGACGATGGCGACCTTCTTCGCGGTGCTCATCCCCGTTGATCCGTCACCGCTGAGCGGCACCAGCTTGTACCCAGGCGGCACGTAGCCGCCAGGCATCTGCATCACACGTTGCCGCTGCATCTGCGGCATGACGCGCGCATCGATTGCCGCTGCGGGCGCCCCGTGCGTGAACTCGTAGGCACCCATCATGCTGGCGTCGAAGTCGTCCTCGTCGGCGGAGACGAACGGCGAGTACGTGACCTCGTCGGAGGTCACGGAACCGACTGGGACGTGGCGTTGAATGTAGGTCATGGCGGTCTCTCAGATGTCGAAGTCGTCTTCGCGGACGACGGGCTCGCTCGGTGCAGCGAGAGGCTTGCCGATGGCTACCCCTGGTGAGCTGTACATGACGGCGACACCCTTGTAGTTGTCGCTGGCGACGTTCTCAGTGACCTTGACGCACCACGACTTGCAGTAGTCGCAGGCCCAGCGCTCGGGGGAGGAGACGAGGAGGATCTTGTCCTCTTCGGTCACGATTTGATTCAAGGCACGCTTGTGGAACGACCAGTGCGTTCGGAGCCACGCCGGCGCCTGACGGTAGCTGATGGTGTCCATGTGCATCGTCTTATTGCCTTCGTTGACGAGGAAGCACTCGCCGCACTTCGGGCACATGCCGCTGAGCATGCCTACCATGACGCCACTTGCATCTGGCTGGTGGTAGACCTCGCACTCGATGACGCAGTGCTCCTCGTTCTTGGAGTTGACGTAGCGAATCCACGCCTTGACGCTCGTCATCTCGTAGTCGGCGCTACTCATCGCCATTTGCGCGCCATTTGCCTGGCCGCGATCCCACATCTGGCGCCCCACGGCCTTCTGGCCGGGAGTCATGGTGAACAAGTCTCGTTTGCTGATGGTCATTCGTGCTGCCCCGTTGAAGTTGTCGGCCCGCGGCTCAGTTCTCTGGACGAATCGTCGTCATAAGCTGGATATGCCGACCTTGGACGGATCGAAGGTCGTGCAGCAAGTTTTGCATTTCGACGGCAGCCAGCATCGTGTGGAATGACTTGTTACGGTCGCCTATCAGCGAGGTGATCAGTCCCATCACCTCACCGAGTCGCTCCGCAGATGTGAGTGCTGCGTCAAACGCAAGTGCGGATGAGTGTCTGTCAGCAGTTGCAACCTCTCTCAGGCCATCCCGTACTGAATCTTCGGCCCACCCGAGAGTGCGCCGGGCCATCTCCAGGATTTCCTGCGCAGTGGGCGCGTCATGCACGGCGATGGCATTCCTCCGCATCCGCCGTCCGCGAGAAGTCTTCCTCTTCGCCATCACGCCCCCGTCTTCTGGGCGATCTTGTACCCGAACCAGGCCCCGAGCGCCGAGGTGATCATGATGATGGCGAGCGGCGGTATCACGTACTTGAACACGTACGGCTTCACCTCCTTCACCACGGACGCCACGAGCGGCGCCATGAGGTAGGTGTCGACGGCAGTCACGATGGCGGGACCCCTGGCGCGCAGTGTAGCGTCGGGGTTCGTGATGAGACCCGCAGCGACGTTGACGACGTCCATGGGATTCGGCCCCGCGCCGAGCCCATTGAGCATGATTGGCTGCGCAGCCATGACGAGGCGACGATTGAAGCCGGCTCCGGGGATCGGTGTCCGCACGAACGTCGGGTACTGGGCGGTCCGACGGCGACTGCCGAGTGAGTAGATCGACGTGTTCAGCTGCGGCATCAGCGGTGCATATGACATGGTTCGTTCCTCGTGCCCCGCCTGCTTGGCTCAGCGCTTCTTCGACTTCGACGTCTTCTTCTTGGAACCGATCGGACGCTTGCGTGTCGCGCGCAGCGATGACTTGGCAGCGAGTCGTGCGGCCTTCTGGCTCGTCTTGTTCTTGCCGCCAGCCTTGCGGGCACGGGCGGCGAGGCTGATGGTGCCAGCCTTGGTGACGGCGACGGCGGTCGTGCTCTTCTTGGGCGCCAGCTTCTTGAGAATCGCCATGACTTCCGCAGCCGTCAGACCCCTGGCGAGCTTGCCGACCAGTTTGCTGTGGTGGTTGTCGCCCTTCTTCACGAGCAGAAACACACGGTAGCCGGCTGCGACGCCGCGCTTCGAGGTCTTCTTCGTCTTCTTTGCCTTCGCCATGAGGAACCCTCGCTGAACAGGAGCCGCCCGGCCCGCAGGCAGCCTAGCACGGGCCCACGGCGCGCCGCCAGCGCGCTCCCAGCGGTGCCGACGCGCCGCGCCCCTGGCCTTCGCGCTGGCCTTCCCGCAGCGCCGCGCGTCGGTGATGCGTGTCGTGTCGTGGTTGTGGACCGACTTGCCGCAGCGTGTGCAGCGCCACCAGGTTTCCTTCTTCGCGATCATGGCCCGCTCAGCGCTTTCGAGAGGTCTTCTTCTTGTGCTGCGCCTTGTAGATGCGCTGGAGAATGGCAGGCATCGCCACGACGCGTCCCTTGAACGCTCGTACATGGAAATTCTTCTCGGGGACCTCCGCGGTTACGACGATACCGCGCCCCTCTCGCGACAACGCCTTGGCGACGATCGTGACGATGGTCCGCGAGGTCGTGCGGAGACGACCGATTATCACCTGCTTGCTGATGTGGCCGTCCGCTTTGATGTACGGACCCTCGAAGAGTATCGCCATGTGTTCTCCTTAGCGCCATCAGCGCTTCGACGTCTTCTTGTGTTGGAAGAACTTCGTCCCGTCCTTCGCCCTGTGTCTGTGCTTGGCCGTGAGCGTGGTGCGCGCGATTTTCTGACTCACCTTGTCCACCCGGACGAGCTTGCGCCCGCGCGCCTCAGCATGAACCTTGCCGGACTTGGTGACGGCGACGGCGGTTGTCGTCTTGCGCGGGGCGAGCTTCTTGAGCAGGGCGAGCACGTCCTTGTACTGTGTCGTCTTGTTGGTGTGCCCGACGCGCTTCGACGTGTAGCGGGCGTCGTGCTTGGTGTCCTTTGTCTTGGTGATGAGGAGCACGATGTACGGCTGCCCTGGATACTCGCGCCCGCCTGGCTGTCCAGGCGCAAGCCTTGGTTCACGTCTCGATGTCTTTCCCGTCGCCATGTGTTCTCCTCAGCGCCCCGCCTTGTCCTTACCAGTGTACACCTTCGCCGATGCCGCCCTGTACTCGCGTTCCGCGGCGGCCTTGGTGTCGTGGTAGCCGAGCCAGGCGCGCTTCCCGTTGCGTCCGATCTCGGCACGCCACTTCTTCTTGCGCTTGTCCCACGAGACTCCGGCGACGCCAGAGGAGCCGTAGGCGCCGCGGTTGTGCAGGTTGGCGCTGTGCCCGAGCACGCGCAGGTTGCTGCGCTGGTTGTCGAGCCTGTTGCGATTCTTGTGGTCGACTTCTTCGTCGAGTCTGGAGCCTAGAATCTCGCGATGCATGGACACCGTCTTGCGCCTGCCATCCGGCATGTTCTTGCTGCGCATCGCGTAGCCGCGGTGTCCGAAGTACCAGGAGTGTTTCGCGAGTCTCTCGTAGTCCTCGGGGCTGACGATCGCCACCTTGCCGCGCGACAGCGGGATGCTGGGGTTCTCGACAAGCCGCTGCTGCCGTCTCACGTCGACGCCGGTGAGGCGCTTCAGCGCGGGACCCATATCCTGCTCGGCTTTGTCGACAGCGCGTCTGATGGCCTCCTCGGAGACACCGGCACGGCGCAATCGTGCGGCCTCAGTCTTGAGCCCCGCAGCCCACGAAGACACGTCGCGTCCCAGTGCCTGCCCGACGAGAAACGTACAGCAGTCGCGACCAAACGCCCGCAAACGACGCGTGCGTTCGCGGGGGTCAATGCGACGTCCTGCGCTACGGCTCGTCTTGCCCATCGCCTAGACCCAGTTGAACCCGGCCATGCCGAGGATGGCCGAGGCGAGGTCACCGGCACGGGTATCGTCGAACTCCTCTTGCATCAACCACAGCGACTGTATGAGCCTGTACATGTCGCGCGGATTCGTGAGCGTCAGCGTTTCCCCTTCTTCCACGAGCAGCGGGAGGTGGACCCACGTCCGAGAACCGCTGAGTTCGGCGGCACGTCTCACGGTGATGTAGTCGCGCGTATTGAGACGCATGTTGAACCGAAACGGCGACTCGAAGCGATTCGCGACACTCATCAGAAACGAGACTTCGTCCGGCATCGTGCCGTAGGTGAGTGAGGGCAGACTCGTGTTCGGCGTCACTGGCTTCGGGGCGCGCTTCGCTTCTCTGGCGTCTGATTCCTTCGTGATGAGCGCGTTCATGGCATCCGTCGCCGTGCGCAGGGCTCTGTTGTACTGTGCATTGGTGTACTTCGCGGTGCGATCGGTGCCGGTGTTCATCGCGCTGTAGAGCGAGAGTCGCCACCAGAGCGCCGGGTTTCGATGCGAGACGAAGGCGAAGACGTTGGCGTGTGGCGAATCTCTGTCGCCGGGCGACTCCCACACCGACACGGTCACGATGAAGCTCTTGTCTGCCGCCTGTTGGATGTCGAGCAGTTCGGAGCGCAGGTTCGAGGTCTTCGGCATGGCGCCCAGTCTAGCGCTGGGAAGCCTTCAGCGCAGCCAGCATCGCATCGTAGGCCTTCGATGCCCTGATGAAGGTCTCCTTCGCGGCATCACGCTCCTCCGCCGGCACCGTGTCGGGATGCGACTTGGCGGCGATGGCACGGAAGGCCTTCTTGATGGCTTCCTCCGTGGCATCGGACTCGATGCCGAGCACCTCCCAGGGTGCCACCTCCTGCGGCTTCGCGGCCCGTGGCTGCGGGGGTGGCTGCGCGGCAGCCTGCTTCGCGTACTGCCCGTTGGCCGCCTGGAAGGCCTCCCAGCCACCGCGTCCCGCGGCGTCGCGCGCCGCCTGCCACAGGAACTGGAAGCACATGTGGCAGATGACGAAGCCGTCCGCGCGGCGCCACTCCGAGTGCCGCGGGCAGTAGGGCTTCTTGCAGCTCATGCAGACACCGGAGGTCGCCGTGCCGCAGCCCTGTGTGTGGCACAGCAGGCGGTGGCCCGCGGCGGGATCAAACATGCCGCGGCCGTTGAAGGCGTCCTGGATCGTGTCGCGGAGCGAGTCGACACCCATCTCCAGAAGCGAATCCATGAACGCCTGAGCTGGCGTCTTACGTGGCGGCATCAGTCGTCCTCGTCCTCGTCGACGTCCTCGCCACGTGCCGCGACATCGACGTCCGCGCGCGGCGTCACTGGCGGGAAGCCGAAGCCGAGCACGATGCCTGGGAACGCGGCACGAACGACCCCTGCCGTCGTGCCGTGATAGTCGTGCCCGCCCCCATGTGGGGCGCCGTAGATGCAGCGCAGCTCGGGGCGGATGCCACAACTCGCCGCGTCATCGAAGGTGACCGCGTTCCAGCCCGCGGCTTCGATCTGCGCGAGGGCGTCTTCCTCGTCCTCGTTCACGATTTCACCCCACCACGGCTTCACGGCGTCGATGCCGACGACACGATCCAAATCGAAGTCGGACAGATACCTACGCTGTCTCACGACTTCACTGAGGGCACGGTCTGGCGGCGCGGCACCAGCGACGAAGCGCGTCACGGCATCGGCGCCGCCGTACTTGATGAGCGCCGCAACGATGTTGGGCGGGTGCATGGAGACTTCATCGAAGACGACAGCTGCGGGGTCGCAACCGACGAGGTCGAGGAGGTCGGACTCCATCTCGAAGCCGTCGAAGTCGCGTTCGATGTCTTCGACGGAATCACCGTCGCGTAGCATTGTCGCAATCGTGATCCGATTCGCGTCGTAGATGCCGAGGCCCTGAATCATGGCGTCGACGTCAGCCAGCGGCTCCAGCCCATCGGTGCGCAGGCGGATGACGACGGGGAAGTCATCGGCGCGCTCACCACGCAGCGTCCACGCGGAAATCGCGTAGGCAGCGGCGATTGATGCGCTGTCCGTGGTGTGGACGCCATGGTAGTCGGAGGCCACGGGAGCGCGCCCCATGAGCCTACGGAACTGGCCCGTGTTGCTCAGCTTGTGATACTGCTCGGGGGCCTCGCTGAGTAGCGGATTACGAGTCGTCGACATCACGACACCACGGGCTTCAGCGGAGCGATGCCCAGCACGGTCTCGGCTCTCGTACCGCGGACGCCGAGAATAGGCGAGGCATCGAGCGCTGCCTGGTAGCGAGCGATAAAACGCACGAAGGATTCGCGTTCACACATCTGCGGGGCCGCCTTGTTGAGGAACCCGGCGTGCACTCCGACGATCATTCCTCGTCGGTATCCTTCTGGCGTGCCGTCCTCGGCGGTGCAGTCGATCGCGTCAAGAATCGAGTCGAGAGCGACCCAGTCTTCGTGTCGCACGAGCAGGCGTAGCTTCTCACCGAGTCTCATCGCCTCGTCCACAGTCATGGTCATGACGGCGTCTCCTCGATCGACACAGTAGCAGTCTCGGGTTCCTCTGCGGCTTCGACCCTCGTCACTTTCACCGAATCCTCGCAGCGGTACGCCGTGATGCCACCCGCCGTGAAGCGACGCACGAGTACCGGCTGCTCGCCGTCCCAGTCGATGACGGCTGAGTCGACGCCCCTGACGGCTACGGCTCGGGCGCCACCGATGGCGTCCTCGATGCTGCGACACACGTTCGCCTTGCCGTTCGCCCAGACGAGGGCGCCCGGTGGCGATGCCTCGACCGCCTTGCGCGAACCGGCGGGGAGCCGCTGCGGGACGTCTCTGTCGCGCGCCGCCCGTGTCGCGTCGCGGATCTTCAGGAGGACCGCCTCGCTGGCACCAGCGCCAGCAGCCTGCGGAATCAGTTCCGGTGCCGGCAGCGGCTCGGGGTCGCGCGCGTCGTCGACGATCACGGTGCGGCGCGGCGCGGCGCGCGGAGGCTCCCTGCGCTCGGGGGTCACGACCGTGGGCGTCCAGTCGAACACGGGCAGCGTGTGGGCCTGCACGAGCTTGGACTTCAGCCGTGCCGTGACTTCACGGATGAGGGCATCGAGGCGAGCCTCGGCCGCCTTCGTGTCGCGCTCCAGCGTGACGAGGGTCGAGTCCGGCCACTCGAAGCTGACGCCGGTGATGGCCAGCAGGTGCTCGGGCGCCTTCTCGATGGCCTCCGCGAGCAGGGCTTCAGCTACGAGGCGACGGAACTGCTCCTCCGTCGGGCTGCCGATGAGGGTGACACCGACCTGTTGCGCCAGCTCCTCGACGTCATCGGGCAGCGGCACCACGGCCTCGTTGAGGACGAAGAGCGTGTCCTCGTCCTGTCCGTGGAGACGCGCGACGCGCTTGCGATAGCGGCCCGCGTAGGACAGCGTGACGACGCCGCGGCGGGAGTGCTTCTGGATGTCCGAGCGTTGGAGACTGCTGCCCCTGGTCATGCGCGCGAGGCTACCCGAAGTGTCGGACAACGGCAAGCGGCGAGGGAAGGCTAGAAGAGGTGCGCGACGACGGTCACCATGGGATGACGGTGCCTTCTCCGAACTTCTTCCAAAACACGTCCGCGACCAGATCGAAGAGGGCGTTGCGTTCGCGCCTCAGACGGTCCTCCTCATCCCTGCTGAGGTCCAGCTCGCCAGCAAACCCCAGCATACAGTCGAACTTCATGAGGTTCCCGTATGCGAATACCAGGTCACCAAGCCCTGAATATTGGGTGGTTTCCCTGATGGTCTCAAAGCTCTTGAGCCAGTGGATGACTTCGCTCGCGTGGCCGAGCAGCTGCCTCCGCCGGTACGCCACCAGACGTGAGTCGTAGTCGCTCATCGTAGCGCGGGGGCTGTGCACGTGCTCATTCCGCCGCATCCCTCGACTCGTCTTGCGTTTGCGTGCCATGGCCATCCTCACAGTGGAGCGTAGAAGGTGATTTCGTAGCGGACACCAGCGGGACAGCTGAAGAGGCCGCTGCCGTCGTCGTAGGAGTAGGCGTAAGTCTGCGGGCAGGCGCTGTGCACGAGGTCGGTGTAGCCGGTACTCGCAACGGGCCCCGCGCGGCAGGCATCCGGTGAGATTGGCGGCGTCGGGCAGCAGTACATCTGCGCCTCGGCGTCAGCTGGCGCGAATGTCGTCGACTGCCACTGCGACATCGTAAGCCTGGAGCAGTCCGCGTAGCAGCCAGCCGTGGTGCCATCGCTGGGATTTGTCACCAGCATGCTCTCGGAGCTGAGCGCGGGGAACATGCCGCCGGTCGAGAGGTCTTCGCCGGTCGGACACATGCTCGTCGCCAGCGTTGAGCAGTCGATGGTGTTGGCCACGGGCCCACCCGGACAGGCACCGATGACGTCCACCTTGAAGGGCACCGTGAAGCCGTCGACGAGGCTCGTGTCCCAGGAGTCTGTCGCCGGGAGCGGAGCCATGGTGGGGCTGCTCGGGTTGATCTGACAGCTACCCGCAGGCACGGACGAGAGGCATCCGAAGGTGCCTTCCCACTTTGTGTCCACAGGTGGCGCGCAGTTGTAGCTGGGACACGTGAAGCCATCCCCTGGGGGGCCGCCGGACTGACCGACTTGGCAGTTGTTGCCAGTCGCATCGCAGTTGAATCCGGGCCAGAATCTCGTGGCCGCGAGGCCCTCGTCGGGGATCGGATAGTCAACGTGGGCACCTGCCGCGAGTTCGACCTGATGCGCAGTGGGCAGCGAGCCGCCGCCGGAGCCGATCTGGTAGAAAATCCACAGCGTCCCGGCGGACCCGTTGATGATGCGCAGCCGCGACGGAGGAGCCGGTGCTGGAGTCGGTGCCGGAGGCGGGCACGACGAGAGGAGGAGCAGCATGCTCAGCGCGACGAGGGGCAGGAGTCTGCGTGTCATCGTGTCCATCAGTGCCGGCTCGTCTTGCGCGCGCGCTTCTTGTTGCGGCGCATCCGGCGGTTGTCGCCGCCCCACGCGAGGCCCGACAAAATGCCGAGCCCGCCCTGGACGGCCGCGCGCTTCGTCTTGGCGTCCTCGTACTGCGCGAGGCCTGCCGCGCCGTCTT
>Ga0315283_10002860_pt1 | contig 14593 bp, 11 predicted proteins | sample YL17G09_0_MG_FD_204541 | JGI IMG/M metagenome (GOLD analysis project Ga0315283, IMG submission 204541) | Sediment microbial communities from Yellowstone Lake, YNP, Wyoming, USA - YL17G09_0 | ecosystem: Environmental > Aquatic > Freshwater > Lake > Sediment | place: USA: Wyoming | collected... | reverse complement strand
GCGAGGTCGTCGAGCAGGCGCAGCGCGGTGTAGCGCAACGGGTCGAGCTGGCGATCGCCCTGCCACCAGTCGACGAGAGGCGGCACCAGCGCGGCGGCCAGGACCGCCCGCCGCGCCCGCCGCGACACCAGGGCCGCACCCAGTCCCACCGGCCACCACGTGCGGGTGACGGCCGACGACAACGGACGCCAGGCGGCCCAGGTGCCACCGCCGGCGAGCCGCAGCCCTTCCGCCCAGGGACGCTCGAGCCCCGACAGCCGGCGTGGCAGTTGGGCGGCGGCGACGGCCGCGACGGCCACCCCGGTCAGGGGGAACCCGGCGACGGCCAGACCCCAGGCCGAGGCGCTCCACATCGAGATCGACAGCGGCGCCAACGCGCCCGGGTGGCGCTCGGCCAAGACGGCGGCCGACTGGCCGTAGTCGAACCGCTGGCGCAGCCAGGCGCCCATGTCGGGCCGCGGCGGATGACCGACCGACACGGCCGGCTCGTAGCGCACCGTCCAACCGGCTTCGACCAGTCGCCACACCAGATCGACGTCCTCCCCGAACCGCACGCGATCGTCGAACACACCCACATCGGTGAGAGCGTCGACCCGACCGACCAGGGTCGTCGTGGGCACGTAGGCCACCCGCGTGCGCGACGCCACCCGGGCCGGATCCGGACCGAGGTCGAGCGGCGACCGGTCCCGTTCGAACCGCGCGAGCACGTCGCCGCAGGGCCCGCCCGCGCCCGCGACATCGGCGCCGCCGGCCCCACCGATGCCCGCAGCGCGAGGCGCACCGGCTTCCGGCACGACGACGCGCGGGGCGACCGCGGCGACCGCGGGGTCGTCGAAGTGCGGGAGCAACGTCGAGAGCCACCCGGTCGATGGTTCGACCTGGCTGTCGACGAAGGCCACGAACGCGGTCGTCACCTCGTCGAGCCCGCGGTTGCGCGCCGCACCCGGTCCGCTGTTCACCTCCAGGCGCACCACCCGGGCGCCGGCGGCGACACCTGCCTCGGCGATCGCGGCGGCATCGGCCGGCCCACTGCCGTCATCGACGACCACGACGGCAACCGCGGCGGCTGTGGCATCGGCGGCCAGAGCCGCCAGGGTGCGGGCGAGCCCGTCGGGCGTGCCGAAGACCGGGATCACGACGGTGACCTCGCCGGCCCTGCGATCCGACGCGACCGACGCGACCGACGGAGCCGACCGAGGGTGGGCCAGTCCGCCGTCCAACAGGCGCCGGGCCAGCCGGCGGCCGCCGACGCTGCTGCCGACCGGCTCGCCGGCGGTCCAACGGGCGATGGTTCGGGCTCCCGATTCGGTCAACCGCAACAGCCGGATCGGCGAACCGCCCACCAGCACCCGGCCATCGTCGATCCGACGCACCGATGCGTCGAACTCGAGCACCATCTCGGCCGGCAGCATGCGCCCGTCGCTCACCGGCGCATGCTCGCACACCCTCAGTCGAGCAGGCGGGCGAACGCGGCCGGAATGGCCGAGGGGCCGTCCAGCGCCGTCCACCGGGCGCCGCAGAGGGCCGCCAGGGCGGCCGCATCGTCGGCATCGTCGGCCGGGGCCACGATGCACAGCTCGTCGAGTCGCGTCGCGGCGAGAGCGGGGTCCTCACCGGTGGTCGGGCGGCAGTCGGACAACAAGATGGTGACCCGGCGCTGCGCGGATGACCGTTCGAGCTGGCGCTGGGCGGTGCGCAGGGCCAGGGCCAGGTCGGTCGTGCCGTGGCCACGAAGACGCAGCACGTCGCCGGCGACAGCCTCGGCCGGACGCGCCACGTCCTGGCTCTTGACCACGATGACGTCCTTCGAGAAGGCGACCACGCTGTGGTCGGCCCCGACCCGCCACGCGCATGCTGCCGTGGCCAGGGCGGCGGTGGCCAGGCGGGTGCCGTTCATCGATCCACTGCGGTCGATGACGAGGCACAGGGCGGTCGAGGGTCGCCCCCAGGCCGACACGTACAGGTCTTCGAGCTGCGGCGTCGTACCCGATGCCCGCGCCAGTTGGAGCGCTTCGAGGCTCGCGTCGAGGTCGAGGTCGCCCTCGGCCCGGTCGGCCGGCTGTCGGTGCATGCGGCCGACACCTGTCGACCGGGGCGCGCCGGCCCGGGTGAGGTCGAGCACGACCCGCGCCGCCAACCGTCGCGCCCGCTCGGCCAGGCGCTGGTCGGTCGCGCCGGCGAGAGCCCCGAGCAGCGCCAGGGCGCCATCGGCGTCGTCGGCCAGCGCCGAGTCGAAGGCCTGCTCGTCGAGCACCCCGACCTCGGGAGACACCTCGTCGAAATGTGGGGCGCTCGACAGCTCGCGGCGCGACGTCGAGCCGCGCTGCTCGTCTTCGAGTCGCTCCTGAGCCTCGTCGCCTTCGAGTACCTGATCCGGCGGAGACGCCCCCGTGGCCGAGGGCGTCAGACTTTTCCCGGATCGTCCCCGCTGTCGCTGTCGCCGTCGCTCGGAGGTGGGCCGAACACGGCCGCCCACAACTCGCGCACGATGTCGTCGGCCTGGTGCTCGCCGCCTTCGAAGACGCGCAGGCGGCCACTGAGGGCCGCCAGCGCGGCGTCGAGACCGGTGCCGTAGTGGTCGGCCGTCGTGCCCCGAAGCCCCGCGAGCTCGCCGGCCAGCAACACGAGGTCGATCGCCCCGCGCACCGACGATCCGATCCGCACCGATGGATGGTCCCGCGTGGCCCGCACCACCCTCACGACCCTGGCCACGAACTCGGCGTCGGCCCCGGGCACTTCGCGCTGCACGATCCGACCCTCGGTGGCGGCGTCCTGATAGCCCATGGTGATGCGACACATGCGGTCGTAGATCGCGGCCGAGATGCGGGCGGTGCCGACGGAGTCGAACGGGTTCATGGCCGCCACGAGCCGAAAGCCCTCGGCGGCGCCGACCCGACCGAGTCGGGGCACGTGCAGCTCGCCTTCGGACATGACGGTGATCAACACGTTGAGCGTCTCTTCGGGCACCCGGTTGATCTCCTCGACGTAGAGGAGCGCACCGTCGCGCAACGCGGTGATCAGCGGGCCGTCGACGAACGCTTCGGGCGAGTAGCCGTCGGCCAGCACATGGGCCGGATCGAAGGTGCCGACGAAGCGCGACGGTGTGAGCTCGGCGTTGCCCTCGACGAACACGAACTCGGCACCCGTCGCCTCGGCCAGCGACCGCAGCACGGTCGACTTGCCGGTGCCGGGCGGCCCTTCGAGCAACATGTGGCGATCGGCGGCCAGCGCCGCGACCAGCACCTCGAGCTCACGGCGTCGGCCGACCACCTCGGTGTCGAGGCGGTCGACCAGAGCCCGGTCGACCTTCATGGGTGTTGCCGCTCTCGATCAGTAGACGATGACGCCACGGATGTTCTTGCCGTCACGCATGTCCTGGTAGCCCTGGTTGATCTCGGTGAGGTCGTAGGTGGTGGTGATGAGCTCGTCGAGCTTGAGCTGGCCGCTCTGGTAGAGGCCGAGCAGACGGGGAACGTCGTAGCGGGGGTTGGCCCCGCCGTAGACGTGGCCGACGAGCTGCTTCTGCTGCATGGCCAGGTCGAACAGGTTGAGCTGCACGTCGGTGGCGTTCATGTTGGCGACCGAGGTGACGACGGCGCGCCCGTTCTTGGCGACGAGGCTCATCATCGGGGCGACCATGTCGCCTTCGGCGATGCCCGTGGTCATGATGACCTTCTCGGCGTTGCGGCCCCAGGTGAGCTCGCCCAGCAGGGCGGCGGCCTCTTCGATGCTCGCCACGGCGTGCGTGGCGCCAAAGACCTGCGCCTGCTCCCGCTTGAACTCGACCGGGTCGACGGCGATGACGTAGCGGGCACCGGCGAGGGCCGCTCCCTGCACGGCGTTCATGCCGACGCCGCCGGCGCCGATGACGACGACGGTCTCGCCGGCCTTCACCTCGGCGACATAGACCGACGCACCCCAGCCGGTGGTGACACCACAGGCCACGAGGGCGGCCTTGTCGAGGGGGATGTCGGGGTCGATCTTGATGAGCGAGGCCCGGTTCATCACGCTGTGCTCGGCGAAGGTGCCGAGGCAGAGCAGCGTCGCCAGGTCGTCACCGTTGTGGTTGTGGTGGCGGGTGGTGCCGTCGAACTGGTGGCCCGACATCAGGTTGGCGCCCAGGTCACACAGGTTCGAGTGACCGGTGACGCACGACGGGCACATGCCACACGACGGGATGAACGACGTGACGACGTGGTCGCCGACGGCCAGGTCACGAACGTTCGGTCCGACTTCGACGACCTCGCCGGAGCCCTCGTGCCCGCAGATCATGGGAAAGGACTGCCAGCCCATCAGCTCGAGGATCTCGGGGTCGAGCACCATGTCGCCGGTGACGACGTGCTCGTCGGAGTGGCACATGCCGCTCGCCGCGAACTTGACCAGGACCTCGCCGTCCTGGGGTGAGTCGAGCTCGATCTCCTCGACCTGGTACTCGGTGTGCGGGCCGTACAGAACGGCGGCCTTGGTCTTCATCATTCCCCCTGTGGTCGGCGACGCCGACACGTGGTCGATCAGATCGTCGGTCGTGGCGCCGACGGCGCGGTCACCTTATCCGCGCCCGTGGTGGCCGACCATCGGCGGCCGGTGATCAGGTCGCCGGATCACGTCGCGGTCATGCCGCCGTCGACCGGCACCACGGCTCCGGTGATGGCCGACGCCTCGGTCGAGCAGAGCCAGGCGATGGCCGCGGCCACCTCGTCGGGCTCGAGCAGGCGGCCGAGCGGCTGATGGGCGGCGAACTCCTCGACCGAGTCGAGGTCGTAGATCGCCGCGCTGGCATCGAGCATGGCGGTGCGGGTCGACCCCGGCGCGACCGCGTTGACGGTGATGGCGCGTGGTCCGAGCTCGACGGCCAGGGCCCGCACCAGCCCGGCGACCCCGGCCTTGGCCGCGCTGTACGCGCCCAGGCGGGGCAGGCCGTCGACCGAGGCGGCCGAGGCCACGGCGACGAACCGTCCCCCGGTCGCCGTGGCGCCGTCGAGCAGATGGGGCACGGCGGCCCGCACCAGATGGAAGACGCCGGTGAGGTTGATGCCGATCATGACGTCCCAGACGCCGTCGTCGGTGAGCCACAGAGGAGGTCCGCCGGCGATGGCCCCGGCGGCGGCGACGGCGGCGTCGAGACGGCCGAAGTGGTCGACGGCGGCACCGACGGCCGCACTGAGTGCCCCCTGGTCGCGCACATCGGCGACGAAGCCGGCGGCCGATCCTGATCCGGCGATCGCGTCGATCGCCGCCACCGCGGCCTCGAGGTCGGCTGCTGTCGCCAACCGATAGCCCAGCGCATCGGCGACGCTGGTGTTGGCGTCGTCGGGCCCCGCACCCGTGTCGGCACCCGCCACGTCGGCGGCGGCCACGTCGATGAGGGCGACCCGCCAGCCGTCCCGGGCCAGGCGGGCGCCGGTTGCCGCTCCGATGCCGCGACCCCCGCCCGTGACAACGACGACCGGACGATCGTCCCGGCCCTGCTCGGTCATGTTCGGCTCACCCGATCTCTCCCCTGCTCGTTCCGGCGATCTGTCGGTCGCCGCTCGCTCTCGTCGCCGGCCTCTGTGTTCGGCGATCCCCCGTCGGCGGCTTCCCGTCCCTCCGACCCTGCGTGCGGCCGTCGCGGATCCGACCACCCTGACACGCCCGATCGACGAGCGGGTCGACGCTCATCCGGCTGTCGGCCTCGTCGCCCCGCCCGACCGGACCACCCGCGCGAGATCTGCGGCGAGCTCGGCGAGCAGCTCCCGGCCCTCGTCGGCCGACGCGCCCGTCGGGTCACCGAGCACCCCGTTGGCCGTCACCGCCACCAGGCCACCGGTGCGGAGGTCGTCGATCAGCTCGCCGAGCGGAGCCGTCACCCCCGGCTCGGCCCGATCGAGACGCACCGCCGCCGGGTGGATGGCCAACATCAGGGAGGTCTCGGTACGGCCGGCATGACTGTCGCCGCCCGCGACCCGAGGCGACCACTGCAGAGCGGGGCGCTGCTCGTGGCGCAGGGTGGCCATCGCCCGGGCCAGCGGCTCTCGGTTACCCCCGTGCCCGTTGACCACCACGAGCAGGGCGTAGTCGTCACCCGCCGAACGGGCCAGTTCGACGACGACCGACTCGAGCGCACCCTGCCCGATCGACAACGTGCCGGCGAAGCCGCGGTGCTCGCCGCTGGCGCCATAGGCGAGTGCCGGAGCGACGAGCACATCGATCCCGTCGGCCACGAGCAACCCGGCCGCGGCGTCGGCGATCGCCATGACGATGCAGGTGTCGGTGTCGATCGGCAGATGGGGGCCGTGCTGCTCGGTCGAGCCGAGCGGCAGCAGCAGCGCCGCCCTACGACTGGCGACCTCGGGCGAGGTCGATCGCCCCAGCGGGGCCTGGCTCACCGTCGAGGCTCCGGCGGACCGCAGGCGCTGAACGCGAGCCGGGGTATTGACGGCCACCGCGGCCGGTGGGTCACTCGATCTCGCCCCACGCCCGCAGTTGCTCGAGCACCAGGTCGGCTGCCTCCGACGCGTCGGCGTGCACCGTGCGGGGCGGAGTACGTTCGACCAGAGCCCCGGTCAGGGCGAGGATGCGACCGCGCACGTCGAGGTCGAACGACGGCGGCGGCAGCGCCCGGGCGCGCGGTCGATAGGGCGATCGCCGAGCGAGTCGCACCCGCGCTCGAACCGGGTCCGAGCCGGATCCGGGCGCCGGGACCACGGTGATGATCGCATGCTGGGCCGCCAGCACCGCCGCCAGTCCGGCGCGCCGCAGCTCGGCCGAGCTGCCCTCGACCGACACCACCGCCGGGGCATGCACCGCCAGCACCTCGCGCCGACCACCGTCGAGGCGCCGGATCGCCGTGAGCGCACCGCGCTCGTCGGTCGGCGTGATCTGCACCAGCCCGAGCGCCTGGGCGGCATCGAGGTGGGCCGCGAGATACGCCGGCACCGATCCCGACCCCCGGTCGGGGCTGTAATCGCCGCAACACACCAGGTCGACGCCGGCGAACACGGTGGCGAGAGCCGCGGCCACGTCCTCGCTGGGGGCGCCGGGCCCGAGGTCGATCCGCACCGCTCGGGTCGCCCCGACGGCCAGGGCGTCGCGCAGCAGTGCCCCTGCACCGGCATCGCCGCAGCAGACCACGACGACCTCGGCCGACCACCGGTCCGCCAGCACGAGGGCTCCTTCGAGGGCGGCCCGATCAGCCGGCGAGCAGCCCATGCTGTGCCCGTCTTCGCGTACGACTCCGCTCAACGGGTCGACCTCGGGGCGCAGGTCGACCCACTTGAGCGCCACCCCGATGCGCAGGGGCGTGCCGCCTGTACGGGATGGGTCGGGCGGAGGTGCGCCGGCGCCGGCGGCGGCGGTCGACATGGCGTCAGCTCCGATGGAAGACGACGCCGTTGCCGCCGTCGGGGTAGGTCCAGTGGATGGCACCTTCGGTGTTGCAGACCATGTAGCAGGTGCCGCACTCGAAGCACTGCTCATAGTTGAACAGGATGCCGCCGTCGCTCGTGGGCACGAAGAGGTTGGCCGGGCACGCCGTCACACACGCCTTGGTCGTGCAGCCCCGGCACGAGTCGCCGTCGACCGTGATGTGGGCCCGGGTGCCGACCCGGAACTCGACGAGACCCATCCGGTGCTCGAAGCTCACGGCCAGCCAGGCCGCGGGAGGCGCCAGGGGCACGCTCTGAACCACTCCCCCGGAGGCCGGCACATCGGTGCTCGTCATGGCGGAATCGTAGAGCGGCGAGACGCCCCGGCTCGCGTCGGCGGCCGTCATCCGAAGGTCCGGACCGAGGTGTACAGATCGTGGGCCAGGTGCCGGAGCTTCACCCGGGCCCGCCGGATCTCACCCCAGCTCAGGGCGACCACGCCCTTCTTCGGCACCGGGTTGGTCACGGTGAACATGCCCTCGGCCAGGTTGCACATGAGGGTCGGGTACACGGTCTGCATGCGGTGGGACATGAGCAGCTCCGGCGCTCGACGCAGCTTGCGGTGATCGGCCAGCACGAAGCTCTCCTCGATACGGCGGCGGTAGCCGGCCAGCGCCCCGGCCGACGTGTCGCGGGCGGCCAGGGCCTCGATGGCCGCCTGGCCGGCGGCCTGGCCCGACCCGATGGCGAAGTTCACGCCTTCGAGCCAGACGCCGGCGGCCAGGCACATGGCGGCGGCGTCGCCCACGACCAACATGGCGTCGGTGACGAGCTCCGGCATCATGTCGTATCCACCCTCGGGGATGAGATGGGCCGAGTACTCCTTGAGCTCGGCGCCGGCCACGAGCGGGGCGACCATCGGGTGACGCTTCAGGTCGGCGATCAGCTCCTCGGGCCGCACCTTGGCCTCGGCCAGTTCGGTGACGCTCACGACGACTCCGAGGGCGATGCTCTCGAGGTTCGTGTAGATGAACCCGCCCCCGGCGATGCCCCGGGTGCAGCCCACGATCTCGAGGTCGGCCCCCTCGTTGCCGGTGAGCCCGAAGCGCTTCTCGATCTCGTCACGCGGCAGCGCCAGCACCTCCTTGGCGCCGAGGGTGAAGTTGTCGGGTGTGGCCTTCGGGTAGAGGCCGGCCTCCTTGGCCAGGAACGAGTTCACCCCGTCGGCGGCGATGACGATCGATGCCGTGAGGTCGCCGTCGGGTCGGTCCGTGCGCACCCCGCAGATGCGACCCGACGCGTCGCGGAGCAGTCCGGTGGCCGTCGTGCTCGTCACCAGCACCGCACCGGCATCGGTGGCGTGACCGGCGAGCCACGAGTCGAAGTCGGGGCGGAACGTGGTGGCGCCGTTGTAGGGCTCGTCGCCCCAGGCGGTCGTGCGGTAGTCGATCGTGAGCGACTGGGTCTCGGTCATGATCACGGTGCCGCGCCGGGTGACCCAGCGCTGCACGGGAGCCTCCTCCCACCAACGGGGGATCAGCGTGTCGAGGATGCGGCCGTAGACGACGCCGCCGTACATGTTCTTCGAGCCGGGGAACGGTCCCCGCTCGAGCACGCAGACCCGCCGGCCGGCCCGGGCCAACACCAGGGCGGCGGCCGACCCGGCGGGGCCGGCACCCACGACGATGACGTCGAAGTCCGGGGCCGCGATCTCAGGCTTGTTGTCGGTATCAGGCTTGTTGTCCGGCTCAGGCATCGGTGGCCACCCCCAGGCGACGGGCGAGCTCGGCGACCAGCGCCGGGGCATCGGTGACGATGGCCAGGTCGGCGATCGACATCATCGGACAGCTCGCATCGGTGTTGACGGCGATCACCCGGACCGGGTCGTTGAGACCGGCGACGTGCTGCACGGCGCCGCTCACCCCGAACGCCAGGTAGAGGCGAGGATGGACGGTCACCCCGGTCGTGCCGATCTGCCGCTCGAACGGCAGCCAGCCCCAGTCGGTGATCACGCGGGTGCCACCGGTCGAGCAGCCCAGGGCGTCGGCCACCCGACCGAGCTCGTCCATGGCCTCGTGGCGACCCATCCCGGCGCCGCCGCCGACGATGCGCGGCGCCTCGGCCAGGTCCATGGTGGCCGGGTCGGGCGGCAGTACATCCAGGACGACGGGGTCGAGGGCGGAGGATGCCGCCGTGACGTCGATCATGTCGATCATCTCGATCATCTCGATCGGGCACTCGAGCGACGGATCGGGCTCGACGCCGCGCACCCCTGGCTGCAGGGTGGCCACGAACGGGCCGTCGACGAGAAGCTCGTCCATCACGAGGCCGCCCTCGCGGGCGACGGTGGCACCGGCGGGCCACACCTCGACGGCGCCGGCGAGCAACGGTCGGCCGAGCCGGTGCGCCAGCCGGGGTGCCAGGTCGCGCCCGTCGGGTGAGGCGGGCAGCACCACCACGTCGATGTCGGCGAGCTCGGCCCCGAGCGCCGCCGACCACGCCGCGGGAGCAAAGGCGGGTTGCTCGCAAGCACGGACCTGCCGGGCCAACCCGGCGAGCGCGTCGGTGGCCTCGGCACACCCGTCGCCGACGAGCAGCACGACACCGCCGGCCTCGGCCACCGCTTCGGCGCCACCGAGCGGCAACCGACCGGCGCGCACGACCACGACTGCGATCATCGACGCCGACGGCTGGTCGGGAGACGTGGTCACAGCGCCGCACCCACCCGGTTGCCCTCGATCACCGCGGCGTGGGCCCGACGCGGCGCCACGCAGTCGCCGGCCCGCTGCACGGTCACGGCCGTGCCGGCGTAGCGGTCCTTGAGCGAGAAGTAGAGGGCGTCGGCCGGCGAGCCCGGAACGGCCAGCACCACCCAGTCGGCGGTGCGGGGGGCGACGACCCCGGTGGGGTGGTGCAACACCTGCAGGTCGAGCCCTTCGAGGCCGACGATGACCTGGTCGGGCACCTGCCCGATGCCCTTGGCCGTGGCGCGCAGCCACCAGTTCTCCATGTCGAGGGTGATGCCGAGATCCTGACCGACGACCATGCCCGGACTCAGGATTTCGACCCGACACCCGCGATCGGCGAGCAACTCGGCCACGCTCGTGGACTGATGGAAGCCGACCTCGTCGATCACGATGACATGGCCTTCGGGGGCAAAGCGCCCGGTGACGACGTCGGTGACGTCGATGACGGGCAGCTCCCCGGCCCGAGGCGCGTCGGCGTCGAGAGCGGGCGGCGCCCACCAGGGGCGCGCCGGCTGCGAGCCAGTGGCGACCACGATCGCCTCGGGATGGAGTTCGTCGATCAATTCGCTGGTGGCCTCGACCCCGGTGCGGATCTCGACGCCGAGCAGCCCGCACTCGTGCACCTGATTGCGGACGAGATCGCCGAACTCGGCGCGGTTGGGCACCCGGGCGGCCCAGCGGACCTGGCCGCCCGGCTCGTCGTCGCGCTCGAGGACGACGACGCGGTGACCGGCTCTGGCCGCCGCGATGCCGGCCTGAAGCCCGGCGGGACCGCCGCCGATCACCACGACCTGCTTGGGTGCGACCATGCGCAGGCTGACCGGCTGAGTCGACTCTCGGCCGGCGAGCGGGTTCTCGATGCAGCCGAGCCACCGGTTGAGGCCCATGCGGCCGACACACTCCTGGTTGCACGAGAGGCACAACCGGATGTCGTGGTGGTGGCCCGAACGGGCCTTCACGGTGAAGTCGGCATCGGCGATCTGGCCTCGCACGATGCCGATGAGGTCGGCATGACCCTGGGCCAGGGCCCGCTCGGCCTGCAACGGGTCCTTGAACCGGCCGACTCCCACCACCGGCAGGTCGACCGCCTTGCGGATCGCCGACGGGATGAACGTGGCGTAGTCGGGTGGGATGTGCATCGACGCCTCGATCATGAACAGCGACGCGGTCGCCACCCCGATCGACGTGTTGATGTAGTCGACCTGACCCTGAGCCTCGACGGCCCGGGCGACCTCGACCGTCTCGTCGATGGTGATGCCGTTCTCGATGAGCTCGTCGCCGCACAGCCGCACCCCGAGGGCGAGGTCACGGCCGATCGCCTCGCGCACGGCGGCCACGATCTCGTGCAGCAGGCGGGATCGATTCTCGAGCGAACCGCCATAGATGTCGGTGCGACGGTTCGTCGCCCGCGACAGGAAGCCGCGCACGATCGACGAGTGCGAGCACTGCAGCTCGATGCCGTCGAAACCGCCGTCCTTGCACCGGGCAGCCACGTCGGCGTAGCCGGCGACGACCTCGGCGATCTCGGCGTGGTCGATCGACTTGGGCACCTCGCGGAACAGCGGGTCGGCCACCGGCGACGGGCCCCAGACCGGCAGGCGGGTGTACATGCTCGAGGCCTGCCCGCCGTTGTGGTTGATCTGGGCGAAGATCGGCACACCGTGGGCGTGGACGGCCTCGGTGATGCGCCGGTAGCCGGGCAGCACGTCGTCGTGGAAGCCGTGGATCATCTTCTCGTAGGGCCAGTCCGTCGGGTGGACGGAGTGCTCCTCGGTGATGACCAGGCCGGCTCCCCCGGCGGCGCGCGCCGCGTAGTACGCGGCGTGCTGCTCGGACGGCCGACCGTTCTCGGCGTAGTTCGTCAGGTGGGCCGCGAACACCACGCGGTTGGCCACCGTGACCGGGCCGAGCGCCAAGGGGCTGAACAGGTAGCGGTACTGGCTGCCCGACATCAGCGACTCCCACCCTCGAGGCCGCCGGTGAGACCAAGGGTGAGCCCGCCGTCGAGCCCGAGCTTGCGGCCGGCGAGGCCGAGGGCCACGCGGCGACCTTCGAGCACGGCCTCGGAGATCGACCGCGGCGCCACGGCATCGCCCGCCCGGTCGTGGCGGGCGCCGGTGGCGAGCCAGAGGTCGTCGTCGGGCAGTCGTGGCCCGGCGTCGATCACGACCGCGGCCTTCAACTCGATCAGCTCGCCCGTGAAGCGGTCCTCGACCATCGCCGCGGCCGCGCGCACCTCGCGCAGCACGGCTCGCTTGACGAACGTGACCCCGGCGGCGGCCAGCCGAACGTTGCCCGGGGCCAGGTCACCCGATCGACTGAGCAGCGTGCCCACGATCAGGTCGGGGGTCACGAGCGTCACCTCGGTCACGCGCTCGCCGGTCTCGCCGTGCTCTGCGTCGGTCACGTCGCCGGCGTCTGCATCGACGTCCGCATCGGAAGCGGCGGCTCCGGCATCGGCGGCGGCTTCGGCCTGGCGGGCCAGAAGTTCGGCCACCGACACGGCAATGGGCCCGCCGATCGGGTCCCAGATCACGACCGGACCGGCGGGGAGAGCCGCGGCCAACGTGCCGCCGCGGGCTGCGGCGAGCACCTGATCGGCGGTGAGCACGATCGCACCGTCATCGATCTCGTAGGTGGTCTCGCCGGGTCGGCTGCCGGTGGCGAACACGATCTGTCGTCCCTCGCCGGTGGCCCGGTCGATCTCGTCGGCGGTCACCTCGACGCCCGTCTCGATCGACACGCCGAGACGCTCGCATTCGGCGGCCAGCCAGTCGGCGAACAGGGCGAGGCGGTCACGACCGGCCCCGGCGGCGGCGGTGCGCAGCATGCCGCCGGTCTCGTCATCCCGATCGCGCACGACGACCCGATGGCCCTGCTCGGCGGCGACGCGTGCACATTCGAGGCCGGACACCCCGGCCCCGACGATGAGCAAGTCGAGCGGACGGCCCGACGCGCGACCCTCGGTCGAGTCGGGATCGGCGTCGGTCGCCTCGTGCCCGCTGCGGGGGTCGACCACGCAGCTGACGATCGGGTTGCGGGCGTCGCGCACCTTGCACAGCTGGTTGCACAGGATGCAGGGACGGATCCGGCCGGTCTGACCGGCGACCACCTTGTCGACGAGATCGGCGTCGGCGATCTGGGCGCGCGTCATCTCGACGGCGTCACAGCGGCCGTCGTCGATGGCCCATTCGGCCTGGCCCACGTCGACGATCGAGCCCTGGGCGAAGACCGGCACCCGGCCCCGCACCGCGGCGCGGATCGCGGCGACCAGATCGAGGTTGAAGCCGGGGGCGTCGTGGCCATCGGGCCGGGTCGCGGCGACCGAGAAGATTCCGCCGCGCACGACCACGAGGTAGTCGATCCACGGTGCGAGCGCGTCGGCGATCTCGGCCGCGACCTCGGGGACGATCCCCGCCCACGGGGCGAGCTCGTCGCACGACAAGCGCAGCCCGACGATGCCCCCGGCCGCGCCGGACCGCACGGCATGGAGCACCTCGCGGGCGAAGCGCAGGCGGTCGGTGCCGTAGTCGTCGTCGCGCAGGTTGGTGAGGCCCGACAGGAACTGGCGCACGAGGCTGTTCTGGCCGGCGTTGACCTCGACCCCGTCGAGACCGCTGCGCACCGCGAGGTCGGCGGCCTCACCGAAGCCCCGGACGACGACGTCGATGTCGTCGGACTCCATGACCTTGGGCATCTCGCGGGTGTTGACCTCGGGCACGCCGCTGGGGGCCCACAACGGACGCTGGCTGTAGGCCGACGATCCTTGTCCACCGGTGTGGCCGATCGCCGCGAGGGCCAGCGCGCCGTGGTGATGGACGACGGTCGCCAGCGCGGCCCAGCCGGGCCCGCAGTCCGCGGCCAGCGGGCAGCGCTCGTAGGGCCAGTCCGAGTCGTGGACCGACGCTTCTTCGCACACGATGATGCCGGCGCCGCCCGCGGCGCGTCGGCCGTAGTAGGCCAGGTGACGGTCGGAGATCGACCGGTCCATCCCGAGGTTGGTCTCGTGCGGACCGAACAACACGCGGTTGCGGGCGACGCGGTCGCGCAACGGCAGCGAATCGAGCACCCTCACGGCGTGAGTTTCACACGCGGCCCGGTGACGTCCCAATCGTGCACGGGTCGGATCAGGGCCCGAACGGGGGCACCGCTCGAAGCTGACGGCCCCGAGCTCGACCACTCGGCCCGGCTTGCTGGACCGATCAGGTGCCGTCGCCGAAGAGGGTCGGCGGGCCGGGGTCGGTGCCGGAGTCACCTGCGGTGTCGGTCGCCGTGTCGGTCGCCGTGTCGGTCGCCGTGTCGGTCGCCGTGTCGGTCGCCGTGTCGGTCGCCGTGTCGGTCGCCGTGTCGGTCGCGGGGCCGGTCGCCGTGTCGGTCGCGGGGCCGGTGGCCTCGTCGGCCGTGGGGTCGGGGAGTTGGTCGAGGTTCCAGTGGGTGAGGTGTTCGCCGACGGGGGCACGCCACGGGCCGTTCGGGTCGAGTGTCGTGTCGCTGGCCGCG
>Ga0315283_10002859_pt1 | contig 14596 bp, 11 predicted proteins | sample YL17G09_0_MG_FD_204541 | JGI IMG/M metagenome (GOLD analysis project Ga0315283, IMG submission 204541) | Sediment microbial communities from Yellowstone Lake, YNP, Wyoming, USA - YL17G09_0 | ecosystem: Environmental > Aquatic > Freshwater > Lake > Sediment | place: USA: Wyoming | collected... | reverse complement strand
CCCCGTCACGGGAGAGCCAGATCTCGCTGTCGTACCGGTTCTCCTTCCAATCGGTGGTCCGGACCGTGAAGGCCACGAGCCGCCCGTCGGGCGAGAGGGCGGGCGAACCGATCGCTTTGAGCGACAGGACCGCCTCGAATGACGGACCGGGCACTGCGGTCTGGGCTCCCACTGGCCGGGCGGCTGCCAGGGCACCGAGGGCGAGGAGGGGCCAGCATGCTGTGCGCATCGAGATCCTCTACTTCCGCTTGGCCAGGAGCGCAGAACCTATCTTCACGCCGCGTGCCTTGCCGGCCGCGGCCAGGTCGAACTCGAACCGGATGCCATTGCTGGTCCCCACGAACGTCGTCGGCGACTCGGCGAGGAGCACCTCAGGTTCGGCGGACAGCGGCGACTTCACGACCAACCCCCCGGCTTCGATGGCCACGGTCAGTGGCACCTGCTGCTTCTCGACGGTCACGACGTATTCTCCCGTCAGGCGGGCCAGGGCCACGCTGTCGACGGTGACCACCACAACCTCCTTGGGCCCATAGTCCGGCCACTGGTATTCCGCCGCCACCGCGTAGAGCAGCTCCGAGATCAGCTCGGATCCAGCGTCGCCGTTGGTCATGATGGCGGAGCCCTGACCCGTTTCGGGGAAGTAGATGACGTGGGACCTGAAGCCCTCGTTGGCGCCGCCGTGACCGAAGTTGAATCCCTTCCCGGCGCCGTTGAGCTGGGGGCCCAGCCCAAACCCGCCCTTCTCCACCGTCAGCATCCGGGTGGCCATGGCCTGCGACAGCATGGTAGTGTCACGCCCGGCCCGCGCGGCGGCGATGGCCAGCGACCACTTGGCGAGATCCGTCGGCGTGGTCCAGAGCCCGGCGGCGGCCATCTCGGGATAGGTATGCCACCGTCCCGCCACCATCGTCCCCGCCACGAGGTGACCCCGCGCGGCCTCGGCGGCACGGGCTTCAGGCAGCGGCTGTTCGTAAGTACTCCGCGTCATGCCGGCGGGGCCGAGGACCAGCCGCTGCATCAGCGCCGGGAACGGTTCACCGGTCACGTCGCTCACCAGCAACTGTTCGATGGTGACGCCGCCGCCCGAGTAGCGCGAGAGAGCGCCGGGAACGGTATCGACCCGGACGGGCGCGGTATTGGCCGGTTTCGTCCCGTCAAGCACCCGCACGACACTCGGCAACGTGTCCGTGGCCGCGTAGCCGGGGAACCCGTGGATGGTGAGGCCGGCGCTGTGACTGAGAATCCGGCGGAGGGTCACCTTTTCGGTCCGCGTGAACCGGTTCTCCGGAACCTGCCAGGAGGTGAGCTTCGCGTTCACGTTCTCGTCGAGCGAGAGCCTTCCCTGCTCCACCAGCCGAAGGGTGCCGGTCGCAGCCACAGGCTTGCTGATCGAGGCGGCCTGGAAGAGCGTCTCGGGTGTGACCGAATCGGCCCCGCCGGCTTCCTTCACCCCAAAGCCGCGAGCCCAAACGACGCGGCCGCTATCGAGCACGGCGATGCTCAGGCCGGGCACCTTGTAGTGCGCCATTCGGTCTGCCAGCGACCAGGTCGTGACCGGCACGCCTTTGGCCTGCACCGGCGCTCGCAGGCCGCCAGTGACGGCCGCGACGCGCGCCTGATCAGCGGCCGCGGAGGTGGAGGCTTTGTTGCCGGTGGGCTGGCACCCCGCGAGCAGGGTTGCCATGAGGCAGGAGAGAAAGACGGTGCGCGGCATGTCGATCCTTGGAAGCAAAGTGGCCGGCCGAGTGGAAACCCGGCCGGCCTTAATCCTGCTTCGAAGCGACCTGTCGCGCCAGAGCGGCTAGCGGTCCCGGCCCCGTCGCGAGCGCTTGCGCCGTGCGGCGGCTTCGGCCTTGAGCCGCTTCGCCACGCTCGGCTTCAGGTAATGACGCTTCTGGCGAACTTCCTTGAGGATGCCAGCGCGCTGGACGAGCCGCCGGAAGGCCTTGAGGGCCCACTCGACGCGGTCGGTTTCTTCGAGGGTGATCTGGGTCATCGCCGCTCCATTGGGGGAAAGCTGGTGCGCCTTACTTGACGACGACGACGTTCTCGGCCGCCGGGCCCTTCTTGCCCGCCACGATGTCGAACTCCACGGCATCGCCTTCCTTGAGCGACTTGAAGCCGCTACCCTGGATGGCCGAATGATGGACGAAGCAATCCGCCTGACCGTTCTCGGGGGTGATGAAGCCGAACCCCTTGCTGTCGTTGAACCACTTTACTACGCCCTTGGAACTCATGTCCGAACTCCTTCTGGTTTGTTGTGATGCCGGAGTCCGGGCGAACCGTCCTGACCGAGCACGCACGAATGTTCCGCAGACTCGACCCCCCGCGCCAAGCTGCCCGCAGGGAATACAAGCAGGGCTCGAAGCTAACCGCCGGCGGGCCGGAGGCCAAGGGGCGCCCTCCGGTCTATTTTCAGGGGTCCACCCAACCCCGGACCCGCCCAATGCCCTGCTCCAGCCGCCTAGCTGCTCTCTGCGTCCTGCTGGCCCTTCCCGCCGTCCCGGTTCTGGGACAGACCACCCCCACCGAGCGCGCTGCCGCCGGTGACGTCCTCCGCCAGATCGATGGCCGCCAGGCCCGGCTCAGGCCGGCCGACCTCGGTAGCCGACTCGCGGCCCGGAATGATGCCGGGGGGGACAACGCAGTGGCCCGCGCCAAGGTGTTGTGGGAACACGAGATGGAGCGTTTGAGCGAGCAGAGCGCACCGGAGATGACCGAGGCCAAGCCATGACCGCGATCCGATTCGATGGCCGCGTCGTCGTCATCACCGGCGGGGGACGCGGACTGGGCCGGCAGTACGCCCTGGACCTGGCCCGTCGTGGCGCCAGCGTCGTGGTCAACGACCTCGGCGGGTCGGTCAGCGGAGACGGGGCCTCGCAGAGCGCCGCGGCCGACGTGGTAGAGGAGATCATGGCCGCTGGCGGGGCGGCCGTCGCAAACGGGGACGACGTTTCGAGCCCGGATGGTGCCGGTCGGCTCATCGCCCAGGCGATGGACAGCTTCGGCCGAGTCGACGCGCTCATTTGCAACGCCGGTATCCTGCGCGACAAGACCCTGGCCAACATGCCGGCGGGCGACTTCGAACAGGTGGTTCGGGTCCACCTGCTCGGCACCGCCTACGTGACGAAGGCCGCCTTCCCCATCATGAGGGAGCAACGCTACGGCCGCATCGTGGTCACCACCTCGCACAGCGGCCTGTTCGGCAACTTCGGGCAGACCAACTATGCCGCGGCGAAGCTCGGGCTGGTCGGCTTCATGCTGGCGCTCAAGGAAGAGGGGCTCAAGTACGGTGTGCTCGCCAACGCCGTCGCGCCGCTGGCGATCACGAGACTCGGGGCCGGCGTGTTCCCCGATGCGCTGGCCGCCGTGATGACCCCGGAGCGGGTCGCGCCGATCGTCACCTATCTCTGCAGCGAGTCGTGCGTCTCGACCGGCCAGGTGGTGCTCGCCGGGGCAGGCCGGATCGCGCGGGTCGAGATGGTGCAGAACATGGGTATCCTGCTCGACGACAGGGCTCTGACGGCCGAGACGATCGCGGACCGGTGGACCGAGATCATGGATATGACCGGGGCGCGGCCGTTCCCGAACTCACGCGAGGCGTTCACCGTCTGGCTGGGCCAGCCCGGCTTCGTCCCCAAAGGCTGACCGCGTCGCCCAGGCGAGTCTCGGTTATCCAACCGCCTGGTGGAGCGCCAGCCGGCTGATACGAGGAGTGTCCAGCGCCGACTCGATGACCAGCCGGACGCGGTCGGTCCGGGTCGACGGGCAGCGGTCGAGCTTCCGGTTGCCGATCGTCGTACCGCGCGAAATCACCGACCACGCCTGGCCCACCCAGGCCTGCACCGAGTAGGCCGCGATCCGCTGACCTCCGGCGATGGCCTCCCGCAGGCAGATCAGATCGAAGCTGACCGGGGTGCGGAACCCCAGCTCGACCCAGCCGGTCCGGAGACCCTCGGGTACGCTCCAGTAGGAATCGGGGTCCGGATCGAGGACGCGGTCCGCTGAGCTGCCGCGATCTCGCTGGCCGCTCGAGCGGACGACGGCATCGCCGGCCAGGTCCCGCTCCAGCAGCGCGCTACGGCGTGCGCCAAACGCCGCCAGGCGCGCCACGTCGGTTTCGTGGAACAGCCCCGCCAAGGTGGGCGGGACGTTGAGCAGGAGGTTGGCGTTCCGGCCCACCGAGCTGAGATAGAGATCCACCAGGTCGTCGGCCGAGCGGACCTGGTCGTCTTCCGACGCCCGCCAGAACCAGCCCGGCCGGATCGAGACGTCGGCTTCACCGGGCCGCCAGACGGCCCCTTCCGGGTCGCCATGCTGCAGCACCCGGGTAACGTCCTCACCCGACGCACCCGGATACGGCACCGCCGCCGGATCGACGGGGCACCAGTTCGGGTCCCCCGCCACGCCGCGCTCGTTACCGATCCACCGGATGTCGGGTCCCGCATCGGAGAACATCAGGGCCTGCGGCTGCAGCGTTCGCACGACCCGCTGAAAACGGGGCCAGTCATAGACCTGGCGCTTCCCGTTCGGCCCCTCGCCGTTGGCGCCGTCGAACCACACCTCGGTGATGCTGCCGTATTGTGTCAGCAGTTCGGTCAGCTGGTCGCAGTAGAAGCCGTTGTACCGCTCGGAATCGCCGTAGGCCGGCTCGTGTCGGTCCCATGGCGACAGATAGAGGCCGGCGCCGAGACCCTCGACACGGCAGGCATCGGTGAACTCCTGCACGACGTCGCCCCGGCCGCCTCGCCAGGGACTGCTCCGCACCGAGTGCTCCGTGTAGCGGGTCGGCCAGAGACAGAACCCGTCATGGTGCTTGGCCGTGAGGATCATGCTGCGGAAGCCGGCCGCCCGAGCCGACCGGGCCCACTGGCGAGCGTCGAGCCCGGTCGGCGCGAACAACTGGGGATCTTCCCTGCCCTCGCCCCATTCGCGGCCGGTAAAGGTGTTGATCCCGAAGTGCACGAACAGCGCCAGCTCCGCCCGCTGCCAGGCAAGCTGTTGAGGTGACGGCACCGGTCTGGCAGGCAACATCGAGCCGTGAAGCCGGCTCGGGCCCATGACGGCCAGGCTGGCGGCAACGAAGTCGCGTCGTCGCACTGGCCGCCTCAGCTCACTTGGGTTTCTGATCCTTGATGGTTCGCTGCAGCCGTGCGAATTCGCGCTCCACCTGCGTGGTGGGTTCGGTATCGCTGTCGTCCAGGATGCCGTAGAGGGCATTGAGTTCTCCGACCGTGCTCTCCGATGCCGCACCACTGGAAAGCCAAGTCGCGATCTGCCGCTCGAGCACGAACTTCCGGACCAGTCCCGCCCGCGGCGTCTTCACCCGCGGGTCCATCCGCACGATGAGAGGCTGAGTGTAGCTCTTGCCGTTGGCCGTCAGGCGGACGGTGTAGCGTCCGGGGAGCACCGCGGGCCCGGCCGGCGCCTTGGCCGTGTTCCGGTAGACCGCGGCGATCGGGTAGCCCTGGCGCAGGCCCGCCGGAACCGGATATCGAAGGTCCCAGGCGAAACGGTGCATGCCGGCGCCGGCCGACAGTACCTGCGGCGGTCTGATCCAGTAGTCCGGGATGTTCCGGCCCGGGATCGGTTCCTCCGGGGCGTCGGTGCTGGCGTAGGTCCGGACGATGGCGCCGGCGGAATCCCTGATCTCGAGCGTGACCGGCCCCTGCGCCCGCTCCTTCAGCCAGTAGTTGATGATCGCGCCGTCCGGCGGATTCTCCCCCATCGGTTCGTCCGGCGGCAGGGGCGTGTCAGGATTCATGTTCCAGCGCACCCGGGTGGCGAGCTCCGGCTTGAAGAGATGCGCGTCGGCGGCGGCCACCTGCGCTCCCAGCTGCCGGAGCGGCGTGATGTCATCCAGGATCCAGAAGCCTCGGCCGTGAGTGCCCGCCACCAGGTCATCGCCCTTGATGACGATGTCGCGAATTGAGGTGGCCGGCATGTTCAGCCGGAGCGACTGCCAGTGGTCGCCGTCATCGAAAGAGACGTACACCGCCCGCTCGCTCCCAGCGAAGAGCAGGCCCTTCCGGACCGGGTCTTCCCGCACGGCGTTGATGGTGCCACCATCCGGGATGCCAGTGGTGATGTGCGTCCAGGTCTTGCCGCCGTCACGGGTGCGATAGATGTATGGCCGCAGGTCGTCGATGCGCAGGGTGTTGATCGCCGCGTAGGCGGTGAGCGAATCAAAATGCGAGGCGTCCATCAGCGACACCTTGGCCCAGTGCGTCAGGTCGGGCGGCGTCACGTTCTGCCAGGTTTTGCCGCCGTCCCTGGTCACATGGATCAGGCCGTCATCCGAGCCGACCCAGATGATGCCGGCGCTCCGGTACGACGGGGCAACGGTGTAGATGACGCCCCGGTGCCTGGTGATCGCCTCGGGCGACCGGGCATAGGTGCCGACGCTGGCGGGTGCCACCGAGTCGGTCCGCGTCAGGTCCGGACTGATCTCCGTCCAGCTGTTGCCCCCGTCCCGCGTCTTCCAGAGCGTGTTCGAGGCGAAGTACAGCGTCTTCGGGTCGATCGGTGAAAAGAGCACCGGCGCGGTCCGGAGCACCTTGTAGTCCGGGGTGCGGAGTGGCTTCGGTCCCACCTGGGTGACCTGTCCGGTCCGGCGGTCAAACCGGCTCAGCTTCCCGCCGTAGACCAGGTCCGGGTCGAGCGGATCTGCCGCCACGTAGCCGTATTCCTCTACGCCCACCGGGGTCCAGTCACGGAAGGTGATCGCCCCATTGTCGCCACGGCTCCGGACGCAGGCCGACCCGCTCTCCTGCTGCCCGCCACAGACGCGGTAGGGATAGGCGTCGTCTGCCGACACGTGGTAGAACTGGGCGGTCGGCTGGTTGTACCAGGAGCTCCAGCTCTCACCACCGTTCACCGTGATGATGGCGCCCTGGTCGCTGACGATGAGAATGACCTTGGGGTTGGTCGGGTTGATCCAGATGCGATGGTAGTCGTCGCCGCCCGGCGCTCCCCGAATGCCCGTCCAGGTCTTGCCGCCGTCGAGCGATTTCCAGGTCACCACGCTGGCAGTGTAGATGATGTCCGGATTGGTCGGGTCGACCTTCACCTCGGCAAAGTCCGAGGCGCGGCCCACGATCCTGGTCTCGTCGGTGGCGCGGCGCCAGGTCTCCCCGGCGTCATCCGACCGGTAGAGCACGCCGTCGTTCCTGGTGTCCACGGTGGCGTAGAGCCGGTTGGGATCGCTGGGGGCGACCGTGAGCCCGATCCGGCCCAGGCCATCGGCGAAGGTGGGAAGGCCGTTCATGATCGGTCGCCAGTTCGTGCCGCCATCCGTTGATTTGTAGAGCCCTGAGTTGGGCCCGCTGAACTGTCCGTTCTCCCAGGGCGCCTGCCGGGCCTCCCAGAGGGCCGCGTACATCACGTCGGGATTCCTCGGGTCGAGCACGACGTCGATCGCCCCGGTGTTCTCGTCCCGGTAGAGCACCTTCTCGAAGGTCCTCCCACCGTCGCTGCTGCGGAAGAGTCCTCGTTCCGCGTTGGGCCCGTAGGGGTGGCCCAGCACGGCGACGAAGAGGCGGTCGGGATTGCGAGGATCCACGACGATCTGGGGAATCTGCTGCCCGTCGCGAAGCCCCAGGTGCGTCCAGGTCATGCCGCCGTCGGTGGACTTGTAGATCCCGTCGCCGGTGGAGAGGTCGGGCCGCTGAAGTCCCTCGCCGCTGCCCACGTAGATGATGTCGGGGTTGGACGGCGCCACCGCGATGGCGCCGATCGAGCCGGTCGGCTGGTCGTCGAAGATCGGGTTCCAGGTGCGCCCGTAATCGGTCGTCTTCCAGACGCCGCCGTTGACGGCGCCGATGTAGAAGACATTCGGCTGCGAGGGCACACCGGTGGCGGCCTTGGTGCGCCCGCCCCGGAACGGACCGATCATCCGCCAGTGCATCTCCTGGAACAGACTCGGTTCCATCTGTTGAGCTGAGCCGTTCATCGCGCCCGCACCCAGCAGCACGAGCGCGAGGGCGGGAATACGCAGTCCGAGCGCCTCACGTGTCGTTCCGAGCGCCCCATGTGTCATTCCGAGCGCAGCGAGGAATCTCGATCGCATCTGTCTCACCCCGTCATCAGTGGATTCGGCCGCACCTCGAAGTGTCGCGATTCCGGCCTCTTGACGGTATCCCCTATCGAAACGAGCAATTGGGAGTATTTTGGTCGGGTTCCCTAGTCTCCCCTTTCGCCCCACCCCTCCACGGAGGCTCAATGAAGAGTCGTATTTCCCTGTTCGCCCTGGCGATGGCCATGGCACCCGCTGCACTGTATGCTCAGGCCACTCCAATGAACGTGCTCACCATCGGAGTCGAGTCGGTCAAGCCCGGCAAGGGACGGGCGCATGACAAGCTCGAGGCCGAGTGGGCCAGCGCCATCTACGCGGCGAAGCCGGCATCCGGGTACCTCGGGATGAAGACGATGACCGGCCCAGCCCAGTTCTGGTACGCCACCATCTTCAGCTCGTGGGCCGACTACGAGAAGAGCCAGGCCTCGAATCCGGGGCAGGAAGCGGCTTCTGCCCGGTTCAGCCCCCAGGAAGCCGATATTCTATCGGAAACGCGGGACATGGTCATGGTCCGAGTAGACAGCCTGGGCTACGGTAAGCCGAGGGACATCGCTCAGATGCGCTACATGTCCGCCACGCGCATCACGGTCCGCCTCGGCCACTACGACGAGTGGGCCGCGGGCAGGTCGGTGGTCAAGCACGCCCACGAGGCCGCCAATCTCACCGATGAATACTCGATCTGGCAGGTCGTCGCCGGTGCCCCGACGGGGACCTACTATCTGTTCGCCTCCCGGAAGTCGCTGGCCGAACTGGACGAGTTGGCCACGATCCATGGGCCGGCGTACCAGGCCGCGATCGGTGCCGAGGGCCAGAAGAAGCTGGATGCCGCTCAGACCAACGCGGTGGCCTTCAGCCAGACCGACCAGCTCGCCTTCGCGCCGGCGCAGAGCGTCATGTCCGCCGAAATGACCAAGAGTGATCCCGCCTACTGGGCGCACAAGCCGGCGGCGGTCAAGAAGCCGTAACAGCCTTTCGGCTCAGCCCACCGGCTCGAGCCGTGCCGTGAAGTGCCGTAACGAGGGCGCCTGCCAGGTGATGCGATAGCCTGGCAGGCGTTCTCTTTCTGCGTAGGTCGCCAGGATCACCTCGGCGAGGTAGTCCACGTGGCTCTGGGTGTAGCTCCGCCGCGGGAAGGCCAGCCGCACCAGCTCCATGGCCGCGGGCTTCTCGCTGCCGTCGGGCTGCTGCCCGAACATCACCGATCCTATTTCCACGCCCCGCACCCCGCCCATCAGGTAGAAGGCGTTGTTGAGGGCCCAGGCCGGATACTGGCTCACCGGCAGGTGCGGCAGCGCCTCACGGGCATCGATGTAGATCGCGTGCCCGCCGGTGGGCTGCACGATCGGGACGCCCGCCGCGATGAGCTTGTCGCCCAAATAGGCCACCGAACGGATCCGGTACTGGAGGTAGTGGGGGTCGAGCGCCTCGTAGAGTCCCTGCGCGATCGCCTCGAGATCGTAGCCGGCGAGCCCGCCGTAGGTCGGGAATCCCTCCGTGAGGATGAGCAGGTTCCGGCACCGCATCGCCAGGGCGTCGTCGTTGAGCGCCAGGAACCCGCCGATGTTGGCCATCCCGTCCTTCTTGGCGCTCATGGTGCACCCGTCGGCGTAGCTGAACATCTCCCGCACGATCTCGATCGGCGCTTTGTCCGCGTACTCCGATTCCCGCGTCTTGATGAACCAGCTGTTCTCCGCGAAGCGGCAGGCGTCGATGATGAAGGGCAGGCCGTACTCATGCGCGATGGCGCTGGCCGCGCGGATGTTGGCCATGCTCACCGGCTGGCCGCCCCCCGAGTTGTTGGTCACGGTCATCATCACCATCGGGATCCGGGCGGGCCCCACCTCCGCGATCGTGGCGCGGAGCCGGTCCAGGTCCATGTTGCCCTTGAACGGGTGGATCGTCCTCGGCTGCCGACCCTCCGCGATCACCAGATCGCGCGCCTCGCCCTGGCAGTGCTCGATGTTCGCCCGGGTGGTGTCGAAGTGGGTGTTGCTGGGGATCACGTGACCCGGCTCCACCGCGGTGGCGAAGAGGATGTGTTCCGCGGCCCGGCCCTGGTGGGTCGGGATTACGTGCCTGAACCCGGTGATGTCCTTGACCGCCGCCTCGAACTTGTAGAACGAGGTCGCCCCGGCATACGACTCGTCGCTGGCGATCATGCCGGCCCACTGCCGCGACGACATCGCCCCCGTGCCACTGTCCGTCAGCAGGTCGATCAGCACGTCCACGGCATGGAGCTGGAACGGATTGTACCCCGCGGTCTTCAGCGCGGCTTCGCGCTCGGGGAAGGTGGTGAAGCGGATCGGTTCAACCGACCGCACCTTGAAGGGCTCGATGATGGTGCGAGGCGTGAAGGGGCGCATGATCAGGCCAGCAGGCGGCTAAGCATCAGGAGCGGCACCGCCATGTTGCTCACCATGTGCCCGATGATGCCGGGCCAGGTGTTGCGGGTCCGCTGAGCCACGAACGCAATGCCGAGTGTGGTCGGCAAGTAGGAGACCAGGATGCCAAGGTTGGTGTGGTAGAAGAAATGGAAGAGGGCCCAGAGGGTGCCGTGGATGATCCAGGTCCGCGCGCCGAAGACGAGTTCCTGGCGGGGGAGGATGTAGCCGCGCCACCAGAGCTCTTCACCCAGGATGTTGAATACGAAGAGGCCGCACAGATAGTAGAGCAGCAGTCCCCAGCTGAACGGGAGACCGAAGATCTGGGTCTTTCCATCGGTCAGCCCGCTCATGACCGCCGTGTAGCCGGCCGGCGCGTCGTAGAAGTGGAGCCACTCGAAGGCGCTCTTGAGCATGCCGTTGAAGGGCAGGATCTCCATCCAGAGGATCAGCCAGACGACCAGGCCCGCGGTCCAGAGCCAGACCCGACGATCCGGCCGTTGCAGCCGGAAGCGCTCGCGGATCTCCGTCCAGGACCAGGCGCGACCCTCGAGCCGGTAGGCCACGAAGGCCGCCACCAGCATCAGGGCCAGCGGCAGCATGAACCCGAGGCTTACCGCCTGTAACTGGGACGCTCCCCGCGCCACCGCTCCCGGCATGATCACGAAGAGGAAGAAGGTGATCACGAGGGACGGAATACCGAACAGCGCAATGCTGCCGAGCCAGCCGAGGGGAGCGATGGGCATGGTATGCTCGAGGGATGGTGGTGGTGGAGTCTACTGCGGGAACGTGAGCCCCGGGAGGTCGACCGCTAGGATCGGCGGGGCCGCCCCCCCGGGCGGCCTCCGCCTCGTGGCCCGCGCCGGTCGCGCTCCGTCCGCCGCTCCGGTCGCGGCGTTACCCTCAGGCGGTCGCGCAGTTCCTCGAGCGACGCGGCCAGCACCGGGCCCTCTTCCCGCGCCACGCCAAACCGCAGCGGACGGTCCAGTGCCGGCAACTCCTCCTCCGTCACGCGCCGTGCCTGTCCCTCCCGCAGCCAGATCCGCGCGACACCGACACCCCGCTCCACCTCGTACTCGAGCTGCACCGCGTCGCCGCGGATGCGTGCCATGGCGGGCAGTGTCTCGAGCGCCCGTCGCAGATCCGCCGGCACCAGCCGGGCCGGATCGAGCGTGACCCGCGCAGCCAGGAAGCGGTTCCACCCATCCACGTCCTCGAGTTGGGCCCGGAGCACCGCGCGGAGACGCTCTTCCGAGGCAGCCTCGACCGTGCCACCCGAGCGCCGCCACAGCTCCCGCAACTGCCCGAGGGCCTGGGTGAGCCTGCCCTGGTCGACATGACGGGTCTCGCCCGCCAGCAGGGCATCCACCAGCGCGTCGCGCGCCTGCGGCCGAAGGTCGGCCGGGACCGCCGCGCCGATCGGTTCGATGTCCGTCTCCAGCTCGAACCCGAAATAGCTGAGCCGGCGGGCGATCACCAGCCCTTGCCGCCGGCCGGCGCCCGCCACCTGCACCACCGGGGGGCCCCAGGTCGCGAACTGACGCACCAGGTCGTAGCTCACGGTCGTCCCCTCGATCGACGCGCGGGGCACGCCGAACCGGTCGGCGAAATAGCGGAGCGGGCCGGCCACGGCACCCCAGCTGCCGGCCACTGACGTCTTGGACACCCGGGCCGGCTGTCCGTCGGCCGTCTGTTCGTCGATGACCAGGTCGAAGGGCATGTAGCGCGCCAGCAGTTCGCACCAGCGACGGCGCAGCTCCTTGGCAGCGTACGGCAGCGTCTTCGGCAGCGGCAGCTCCAGCGCCCGATACACCGAAGCGACTCCCAGCGCCGCGTCCTCGATGGCCTTGCGCAGCACCCCCCGCCGCTCGGCCCACTCGGCGACGCCCTCTTCGAAGAGGTGGCGAGGCAGCCCGTACACCTCACCGATGCCGGCATGCTGGTTCACCGCTTCGGCGTAGAGGTTGTAGGCGGTCAGGTGGTCGCTGCCGCTGACCAGGACGCCGTGCAGTTCGCGTTCCTCACGGGTCATCCGGTGCAGCGAATCGATGTTCGCGCAGACGGCCACCAGCGGCACCAGCTCGGGATCGGCATTGACCAGCAACTCGCCCCACTCGCGGTCCACCGGCAGGGCGTCCACCTGGCGACCATAGGTTGTCAGCCTGCCGTCTTCCACGAGGCCGCGCTCGCTCAGCACCCGGAGGGCCCGGCGATACGCGGTCCGGTCCAACGGCACCGGCAGTTCCAGGTCGCTGGCGTCCACGCCGATCGCGGCACAGGTGAGGGCCACGCGCTCGGCGTCGCCGGCCAGCTGGAATTCCGGCGGCCCGGGGCGGAGCGAGGCGAAGTCGAGTTGGCGGTCGCTCAGGATGGTCACTTCGCCATTCGGTACCCGCCCGTGTACCCGCCCCGCCATCTGCAGGATCTCGTTGGCGCCAAGGTACATCCGGTGGAGCACGTTACGGCCACGGTCCACCACGTTGCCGTAGCGGGCATCATAGATGATGACCGTATCGAGACCTGGCAGGTTGAGGGCGCTCTGTCCCGCCGCCGTCATCGCCAGCAGGAAGGGCCGCTCCACCGCGCCCTCCAGGAACGGCCGGATCACCCGGATCGGCTCCCCGCCATGGTAGAACGCGGCGTTCAACTTCGGCCAGCGCGCCCCCAGCTCCCGTGCCAGTTTCTCGACCTCGGCCCGGGTCGGCACGAAGACCGCGACGCCCCGCTGCTGCTTGATGATGTGCCGGATCTGCTTCTCGTCGAGGTACTCCGCGACGTCCTTGCTGAGGACCTCGACCTTGGCGCGGAGCCGCGGATCGAAGGCGCTGGTCTCGAGCACTTCGGCGCTGTGCAGGTAGCGCGCATAGAAGGCCGGGTCCACCGTGGCACTGAGCCAGATGAACCGGCAGCCGACCCGCTTGCCGAGCGCCAGGCAGAGTTCCAGTTCGGCGGAGGTCTGGTGGATCTCGTCGACCACCAGCGTGTCGGCGGGGGTGATCAGGTCGTCCTGGAACCAGTGTCGCGCGATGCCGGTGGTGACGACCACCACGTTCCACGACGGAGTGTCGGGCGTGGCCTCGCGCTCACGGTTCACCACGCCGTAACGGAGCGGCTCCCCGAGAATGGTCTCCGCGATGGGACGGATGCCGAGCGTCTTGCCGGTCCCGGTGCCCGCCACGATCCCGAAGCCGATGCCCCGCGCGGCCCACTCGACCAGGGCGGCACCGTGCTGCTGCTGCAGCAGCGTCTCCACCTGGAGGCCGAGCGCGAGTTCGATGGTCTCGCAGGCGGCGCGGGTGGGAGCGATGACGATGACACGACCACGCGGATGCGGGGCCGCCCGATAGGCGGCTGGGTCCGGCGGCAGGTTGTGGTCGCGAGCGGGATGCATGAAGCCCCCCAAGGATCAGTCAGCTACTGTGTGTTCCCCCCGCAGACCACAGACGCGCCGGCCGACGCGCGTTCGATCATCTCGACCACTTCACGCACCGTCTCCCGTCCCCGGTCGGCGCCGTACCAGGCGTACTTCTTCGCCAGGAAGTCCTCGTGGGACAGCTTCGGCTGCTGCTCCCGTGCCCACCGACCGAGCGCCGCTGGACGCTCCACCCAGCAGCCGACTTCGTTCCACTGCTCGTCCAGCAGGACGATGGTCGGGGTAGCGGCCCGTCCATCCCAGGTCTTGTGCCGTTCCATGAGCCAGTGCGCCGGGGTGGACCGCACCACCCGCAGTTCGACCTTGCCGACGAGTGAGTCCACCAGGGTGGCCACGTAGGGAATCGTGTTGGCCGAGTCCCCGCACCAATCCTCGGCGGTGACGAGCAGGCGCCAGCTCCCCGGCACCGCCCGGGCCCGCGCCAGTACCGCCGGATCGAGGCTACCTCGGCCATAGTTGCCCTGCCAGTCTTCAACCCTCGCCTTGGCGGCGCCCAGGAAGTCCCGAAAGGGGCGCCCGCTCTCATACAGTTGGCGGATGGAGTCGGCCGGTGCGGCGACGCCCCTCGGCACCAGACAGGCAGCCGGAATGACGGCCAGGCCGTCGGAAGCAGGCCCGGTCAGCAGCAGGGCGGATAGCAGCGTCGGCAGCAGCATGGCACGGATAATAGGCCCAAAACAGCGCGGGCGGGACACCTGCCCCGCCCGC
>Ga0315283_10002858_pt1 | contig 14600 bp, 11 predicted proteins | sample YL17G09_0_MG_FD_204541 | JGI IMG/M metagenome (GOLD analysis project Ga0315283, IMG submission 204541) | Sediment microbial communities from Yellowstone Lake, YNP, Wyoming, USA - YL17G09_0 | ecosystem: Environmental > Aquatic > Freshwater > Lake > Sediment | place: USA: Wyoming | collected... | reverse complement strand
GTTCCGAAATTCAGACCATCGAGGCCCTGGGGGTGGAGATCAAGACCGGGGTGACCTTCGGTCAGGATATTACCCTGGATTCCCTGAAGAGCGAAGGCTTTCAGGCGGTCTTTTTGGCTACCGGCCTGCATGTGAGCCGGGGCCTGAATGTGGAAGGCGAGGACCTGCCCGGGGTGCTCAAAGGGGTGGAGTTTCTCCAAGACTCGGCCCTGGGGAACCCGGTTGCCCTGGGTAAAAAAGTGCTGGTCATCGGCGGCGGCAACGTGGCCGTCGATGTGGCTTTAAGCGCCAAACGGTTGGGCGCGGGGCAGGTCACCCTGATCTGCCTGGAAAAACGGGAAGAAATGCCGGCCTGGGATTATGAAATCGAAGAGGCCCTCGAGGAAGGGATCGAAATCGTTAACAGCCTCGGGCCGAAACGATTTCTCGAAGTAGGCGGGAAAGTCAGCGGGATCGAATTCAAACGATGCACGGCGGTCTTCGATGCCCAGAAGGCTTTCCGGCCGACGTATGATGAAAAGGATTTGACCACTCTGACCGGAGATACGGTCATCGTGGCTATCGGGCAGGCGGCCGACCTTTCCTTTGCCTCCGGCCAGGGTGTCGCCGTAACCCCCCGAGGGGGGCTCCAGGGCGACCCGGTCTCTTTGGAAACCCCTATTCCCGGCGTGTTTTGCGGGGGGGATGTCTTTTACGGCCCTAAGTCGGTAGTCGAAGCCGTGGAAAGCGGCAAGAAGGCCGCCGAAAGCATCCGCCGGTATCTCAACGGGGTGGACCTGAAGGCCGGTAGGGAGGAAGATTGGTCTTATGAAAAGCCTTCCACCGAGGGGACCCTCAAGAAGTCCCGCATGTCCATCACCAAGATCCCGCCGGCCGCCCGGGAAGGAAACTTCCAGGAAGTGGCCCAGGGGTTCCTGGAAGCCACCACCCTGACCGAGGCCGAACGGTGCCTGAAGTGCGGGATCTGTTCGGAATGTTACCAGTGCGTCAAGGCCTGTCTGGCCGAGGCGGTGGTCCATGAGATGCAGCCCGTGGAGCGGGTCATCGAGGTGGGATCGATCGTCATGGCCCCGGGGTTCAGACCCTTCGATCCCACGGCCTACGAGGCCTACAGTTATGCCCATCATCCCAACGTGGTCACCAGCATGGAGTTCGAGCGGATCCTGTCCGCCTCGGGGCCCTACGAAGGGCATCTGATCCGGCCTTCCGACCATAAGGAACCGGAAAAGATCGCCTGGCTGCAATGCGTGGGATCGCGGGATATCAACCATTGCGACCACGGCTATTGTTCGGCCGTCTGCTGCATGTACGCCATCAAGGAGGCGGTGATCGCCAAGGAACACAGCCCGCATCCCTTGGACGCGGCCATCTTTTTTATGGATATGCGGACCTACGGCAAGGACTTTGAAAAATACTATAACCGGGCCGAGAATGAGCGGGGGGTCCGGTTTATTCGTTCCCGGATCCATTCCGTTGATCCGCTTCCGGAAAGCGATAATCTCCTGATCCAGTACGTCACGGAAAAAGGGGAGGTCCTGCAGGAAGAATTCGATCTGGTGGTCCTCTCCGTGGGGCTGGAAACCGCCCCGGAGGCCATTGACCTGGCGAAGAAACTGGGAGTGCCCATTGATAAAAACCAGTTCGCTCAGGTGAGCAGTTTTACCCCGGTGGCCACGGAAAGACCCGGTATTTTTACCTGCGGGGCCTTTAACGGTCCCAAGGACATTCCCCAGGCGGTGATGGAGGCTTCGGCCGCCGCCTGTGCCGCTTCGGAGGGCATTGCCGAGAGCCGCAACCAGTTGATCCGCTACCAGGAACTGCCCCCGGAAAAAGACTTCGCCGGTGAGGATATCAAGGTGGGGGTCTTTGTCTGCAACTGCGGGATCAATATCGGCGGGGTGGCCGATGTGCCGGCCGTCCGGGAATACGCCAAGTCCCTGCCCCAGGTGGTCCATGTGGAGGACAACCTCTTTACCTGTTCCCAGGATACCCAGGAGAAGATGAAGCAGGTCATCCAGGAAAAGGGGATCAACCGGGTAGTGGTGGCCTCCTGTTCGCCCCGGACCCACGAACCGCTTTTCCAGCAGACGATCCGCGAGGCCGGGCTGAATACCTACCTTTTTGACATGGCCAATATTCGGGATCAGGATACCTGGGTCCACCAGGGCAACCCCGAAAAAGCCACCAGTAAGGCCAAGGATCTGGTCCGGATGGCTGTGGCCCGGGTTTCCCTGCTCGAGCCCCTGCATAAGGTCTCCTTCGGGCTAAAGAAAACCGGCCTGGTGGTCGGGGGCGGCGTGGCCGGTATGACGGCGGCGCTCAACCTGGCCCAGCAGGGATACGAGGTTAAATTAATTGAAAAAACGGATACCCTGGGAGGGAACGCCCTGAAACTCCGCCACACCTGGAAAGGGGAAGACATCCAGGCCTTTGTTCGGGACTTGATCGCCCGGGTCAATAGTCACCCGAAGATTCAGGTCCATTTCGACACCGAGGTGGAGCATGGTTCGGGCTTTGTGGGGAATTACACTACCGTCCTCAATCAGGGCGGCCAGACCCAACAATACGAACACGGGGTGGCCATCTTGGCCACCGGGGCCGAGGAATGGCGTCCGGACGTTTACGGCTACGGCCAGGATCCGCGGATCATGACCGCCTTGGAACTGGACCAGGCTATTACCGCTAATGACCCCCGAATCACCGGGGCCCAGACCGCGGTATTCATCCAGTGTGTCGGCTCCCGGGAACCGGAGCGCCCCTACTGCAGTAAGGTCTGTTGCACCCACAGCGTGGAAAGCGCCCTGGCCCTGAAGAAACTCAACCCGGAGATGGATATCTTTGTCATTTATCGGGATATCCGAACCTTCGGGGTCCGGGAAGACCTCTACCGGGAGGCCCGGGATAAGGGAGTGTTCTTTATCCGCTTTGACCTGGAGAATAAACCGGAAGTTCAAGTGGACGGTGACCAGCTGACGGTGACGGTGATCGACCATGTGCTGGGTCAGCCCCTCACTTTGTCGGCTGATCTGCTGACCCTGGCCTCGGCCATCATCCCTAACCCGGTTAAAGAACTGGTCGACGCCTACAAGATTTCTTTGAACAGCGAAGGGTTCCTGCTGGAGGCCCACATGAAACTGAGGCCGGTGGACTTCACCTCGGAGGGCATTTACCTCTGCGGTCTGGCCCATTACCCCAAGCCGATCGATGAAAGTATTGCCCAGGCCCAGGCGGCCGCCGGCCGGGCGCTGACCTTGCTCTCCAAAGACTCCGTCCAGGTGGGCGGCGTGGTGGCCGTGGTCAACCCGGAACTCTGCGCTGTTTGCCTGACCTGTGTCCGGGCTTGCCCCTTCAACGTGCCGGTGATCGGCGAGAGCGGGGCGGCCGAGATCGACGTCTCCAAGTGCCAGGGCTGCGGGGTTTGTGTTTCCGAATGCCCGGGCAAGGCCATTGCACTGCAGCATTTTACCGACAAGCAGGTCATTGCCAAGGTGGATGCCCTGATGGAAGAAGCAGCGTAAACAACAAAAAAAGAACGTTCGACGTTGGGCGTTCGGCGTTCGGCGAGGGAAGCTGAAGACCGAACGCCCGACGAAAGGTACCTGGGACCGTTTGGGGTTCGGCTTTACCCTTCGTCGCCGACCGCCGAACGATAAATTTATTAAGGAGTTATTCATGAGTGAACCATTCGAACCTAAAATCGTCGCCTTCTGCTGCCAGTACTGAGCCTACAGCGCTGCGGACCTGGCAGGTTCCATGCGACTGCAATACCCGAGCAATGTGCGGGTGATCATGATGCCCTGCACCGGCCGGGTGGATGTGATCCACTTGCTGAAAGCCATCGAGGACGGGGCCGACGGGGTCTATGTGGCCGGCTGCTTGGAAGGGGACTGCCATTACCTGACCGGCAATCTCAAGGCCCGTAAGCGGGTGGAGTCAGTAAAGAAGATACTCGCCGATCTGGGCCTCGAAGAGGACCGGGTGGCCATGTACAACCTTTCGGCAGCCCAGGGACCCCGCTTTGCCGAGATCGCCCGGGAGATGACCGAAAAGATCAGGGCCCTGGGTCCCAGCCCCATCAAGCCGGCGGCCAAGGCGGCTTGAGAATTTAATCTATATTCCCATGTTCATTATTGATTATTAATGAATGTCTAGTGGTGCCAAGTTTTATCTTCGTATTAATAAGGATAATAACAAACAAAATTCTGGAGGATCAACATCATGGTGGTAGCCGAAAGAAAACCCTTAAATGAAATTCTGACCATGCTCGAGCCTTATAAAAAGATCCTGGTGGCCGGATGCAAGGGGTGCGTGACCGTCTGTAATGCCGGCGGCAAGAAGGAAGTGGAGGTCCTGGCCTCCGAGATCCGGATCGCCCGGAAAAAAGAGGGACAGGACCCGGATGTGCAGGAGATTACCATAGAGCGTCAATGCGATCCGGAGTACATCGAATTGCTGGAAGCCCCGCTGAAAGACCGGGACGCCGTAATTTCCATTGCCTGTAGCGTGGGGCCCCAATATATCGCCGGGCGCTACATGGATAAGCTGGTCTTTCCGGGATTGAACACGACTTTTATCGGTGGTTCCCTGGAGCACGGGGTTTTCGCCGAATTCTGCCAGGCCTGCGGGGCCTGCGGGATCCATAACTTCGGCGGGCTCTGTCCTATCACCCGCTGCTCGAAAAGCCTGCTCAACGGGCCCTGCGGCGGTTCGGCCGATGGTAAGTGCGAGATCAGCCAGGACGTGGATTGCGTCTGGCAGTTGATCCACGACCGACTGAAAGGCCTGGGCCAGTTGGATAAATTAACGCGGGTGATTCCTTGCAAGGACTGGTCGACCAGCCGAGATGGGGGACCCCGAAAGATGACCAGGGAGGACTTGAGACTATGAAATCGGGAAGCAAATTAGAAAAGATCTTAGTCGGTGGACAGTTTGCCGTAACCGGAGAATGCGGTCCTCCCCGCGGCGCCGATCCGGAGCAGGTCCGGAAAAAGGCCGGACATCTGAAGGGGGTGGTCGATTCGGTCAACGTAACCGACAACCAGACGGCCGTGGTGCGCATGTCCAGCCTGGCCGGCTGCCTGCTGCTGCTTCAGGAAGGCCTGGAGCCCAATTTGCAAATGGTGGTCCGGGATAGGAATCGGATAGCCCTGCAGAGCGATATTTTGGGGGCCTATGCCCTGGGCATCCGTAATATGCTTTGTCTTTCCGGCGACCACCAGAAATTCGGGGACCATCCGGCGGCTAAAAATGTCTTCGACCTGGATTCCATGCAGTTGATCATGACCGTCAAGAAGATGCGCGACGAGGGAAAATTCATCAACGATCAGGAGATCCAGCATCCCCCCCAGATGTTCATCGGGGCGGCGGCCAACCCCTTTGCCCACCCGATCGATTTTCGGGCTGTCCGCTTGGGCAAAAAGGCGGCTTCCGGGGTGGATTTTGTTCAGACCCAGTGCATCTATAACCTGGACCGGATGGAGAAGTTCATGGAGCAGGTTCGGGACCTGGGCATCGATAAACAAGTCTATATCCTGGGCGGCGTGACCCCCATGAAGTCGGTCGGTATGGCCCGCTACATGAAGAGTTCGGTCCCCGGCATGGATGTGCCCGAGGAGGTCATCAACCGGCTGAAAGGCGTGGATAAAAAGGACCAGGCCAAGGAAGGCATCAAGATCTGCGTGGAGACCATCCAGCGCCTGAAAGAGATGAAAGGCGTCGCCGGGGTGCATGTGATGGCCATCGAATGGGAGGAACGGGTCCCGGAGATCGTGGAAATGGCCGGACTGCTGCCGCGACCGGTGGTGGACTAAGAATACGATCAATGCATAGTGCCAAGGGTGGAAGGTAAAATGTAAGAGGTGAAATGGTCGAGCCGATGGCAGGAAGCCATTGGGCATTTAAGGATAGAAACAATAAGCCGCCCCATCCCGGGGCGGCTTATTGTTTAGATAAAAAATATTCTACCCCGGAGATTATTCTGAACGGTAATACCCTGGCTGCCGACGTCGAGGATCTCACCGGGAATTATTTCTTCCTTCCTGTACCTACCGGGACCAGGGTCTCTTTCCGCACCTGGCCTTGGTCTGGTCGACTGTGACCTATTCTTCCACGCCTTCCTCTCCGGCGCCTTCCTCATTGGGGATACGACGGTCAGCCCTCGTAAACTATCTTTCCATTGACGATGGTTTTAAGCACCTTGATGTTTCTTATTAGATGCGGATCAATGGTCAGGATATCCTGATCGATGATGCAGAAATCGGCCACCTTGCCCACCTCGATGGAACCCTTGACCGCCTCCATATGGTCCTGATAGGCGCCGTTGATGGTGTAGGTGCGAATGGCTTCCTGCACGGTGATGGCTTCTTCGGGTCCGCTGACTGCACCCGAGGTCAGGCTCTCCCGCAGGACGGCATTTTCCACGCCCAGGATCCAGTTGGGTACGGTGATGGGGGCGTCCGAACTGCTGGTCAAATTGACGCCGTGGTCCAGGGCCGTGCGCATGGGCCACTCGTAGGCGGCCCGCGCTTCGCCCACCACGGACGGCTCGAAATCGGAGATCATGGCCTCGATGGTGGGCTGCATGGCCACCCCGCCGCCCAGGGCCGCCAGGCGGCGGCAGGTGGCGGCGCTGATGAAATCCCCGTGGATCACGTAGTGCCGCAGATCCCCCCCGGGTTTGTTCTTAACGGCCTGGACAAACCCGTCTACGGCGGCGTCGATGGCCCGGTCCCCGGTGGCGTGGACGGCGACCTGGAAGCCGTGCTCGTGTACCAGGCCGATCATGGCCACCAGGTTGTCATATCGTTCCTGGTCTGTATTGCCGGGGATAACCGGTAGGCCATGGCCGTAATTTCCGCTTACGTAGTCTTCGTTCATCCAGGAGGTGTAGGTCAGCGGTATGCCGTCGGCAAAGATCTTGACCCCCGGGAATTGGAGCCATTCCCGTTCCAGGCCGGTCGGCACCTTGAAGGTGCGCAGTCCCTGCTCCAGGTCCTCATAGGTCAGGGCGCCGTAATTGCCGAGGAGGAGCAGGATGGTCGCCCGGGCCGTCAGCTCCCCCGTGCCCAGCAGTTCACGGTAAATATCCACAAATTCGGCGCTCATCACCCCGCTGACATAGGAATCCCCGCCGGGACCGATGGCGGCGTCCGTGAAGCTGGTTACCCCGTGGGAGTTCAAGAGGGAGATGGCGTTCAGCAGGGCGACCTTTTTTTCTTCCCGGGTGAGGATCGGCACATGGGTGGTGACCAGGGCTTGAGCGCCCAATTCCTTGAAGATCCCGGTGAGCTCGCCCCGGGAGTCCCGCTCCATTTCGCCGGATACAGGGTTGGGGGAATCCCGGTGCAGTCCGGCGATTTCCAGCGCTTTTTGATTGACCAGGATGGTATGGCCTGAAAAATCGGTCAGGATGACCGGATTGTTCGGTGAAACCGGGTCGATGTCGGATCGCCTCGGAAACACGGAGGGGTCCTCCAGGCATTCTTTGAGGGACCCTTGATTCCAGCCGAAGCCTCGGATCCACTCTCCCGGTTTGACTTCGGCCGCTTTCCGGCGCACCACCTCCACGATGTCGCCGATGGTCTGGACCGCCGGATAGGTCAGGTCCAGGGCCAAGGGGGGGCGGGTGGCGCCGAAGAAGGGGGCATGCAGGTGGGCGTCGTTGATGCCGGGCAGCATGGTCGCCCCGGCCAGGTCGATGACCTTGGTTCCGGAGCCGGATAGAGACTTGACGAGCTCGTTGCCGCCCACGGCGGCGATCCGCCCATTCTTGACGGCTACCGCCTCGGCGATTCCGAAATGCCGGTTGACCGTGACCACTTTGCCATTGATGAGTATCAGATCCAGGTTGTCCATATTACCCCCCCTTTATTTTTTTTGTTGTACGCTATCTATAATCTCTTAATTCATCCTGCCGCCCGTTACACATGAAGGGCGGGACGGCGATCTTTCCAGGGCTGGGCCTTTTCGAGCTGGCCGGCCAGTTGCAGCAGGGTGACCTCGTCCGCGAAACGCCCGGCGAATTGCATGCCGATCGGCAGGCCGCCGGCGCTCCAGGCCAGCGGCAGGGAGATGGCCGGCAGGCCAGTAGTGTTGCAGATATTGGTGAAGGGCGCATAGGTGAAAATCTGCCTGGTCCACTCTTCGGCGGTCAGTCCAGGGCGGTTCTGGTTCAGTTCTCCCAAGGGGAGGGGAGGATGGGCCGTGGTGGGGGAGAGCAGGACATCGTACTCCCGGAAGAAGGCCCCCAAGGAGCGCGAAACCATGGTGTAGATGTCGAGAGCCTGCAGCAGTTCCGTGGCCGTGAGTCTCTTTCCGTATTGGTAGCAGGCCCAGCTCCCCGATTCCAAGTTTTTTTCGGAAGGGGTCCGCTGCAGCAGACCCGCCACGCCGTCCATCATATTGGCCAGATTGGCCCCCCACACCCGCAGCGTGGCCAGGCTGTGGGCTTCGGCATCGATCGCCGGGGCCGCCTCCACCATTTCGTGGCCGAGTTCGCTGCAAAGTTTTACCGTGTTCCTCAGGGCCTGCACGCATTCCGGGTCCACGGGCACGCCGGTCAAGGCCTTGTCCATCCAGGCGATGCGCAGCTTAGCCGGGGTCGAGGCAGCCGCCTGGGCAAAGGGCATCCGGGGTGGTTCGGCCCAGGCGTAACACCCTGGGTCCGGGCCCGCCACGGCGTCCAGCAGGGCCGCCGCATCCCGCACGCTGCGCGTCAAGGCGAACTCGACGGCAATACCGTTCAAAATTTCCCCGTAGTCCGGACCGGTGGGGACGCGCCCGCGGGTCGGCTTCAGACCCACCAGACCACAGCAGGAGGCCGGAATACGGATCGAGCCGCCGCCGTCGTTGGCATGGGCCAAAGGAACGATGCCGGCCGCCACCGAGGCACCGGACCCGCCGCTCGAACCACCCGGACTTCGAGAGGTGTCCCAGGGATTGTGGGTCGAGCCGTGCAGCAAGGCCTCGGTATTGGCGTTGTATCCGAACTCCGGGGTAGGCGTCGTGCCGACAGTTACCAGACCGGCTTTCCGGTAGCGAGCCATCAGTTCTGTATCATGGGGCAGGGTAAGCCCCTGGGCCAGGTGACTTCCCATGTTAACGGGAATGCCGGCGGCATGAAGGACAATCTCTTTAATCAGAAAAGGCACTCCCTTGAACGGGCCGTCAGGCAGGCCGGCCTGGATCTCCTTTTCAGCCTGCTCGGCAAGTACTTGGACCACAGAATTCAGTTTCGGATTCATTTTTTCTATGGCCGCCAACGCTAAATCTTTTAGCTCCCGGGGAGTGACTTCCCCGCGTCGGATTAACTCGGCCAGTCCCAGTCCGTCAAAATTAGCATATTCGGATAAATTCATAACACGTTTCTCCTTTCTAATAGATGGTTAGGGGGTGGATAAGGATAACAGGCAAGGCCTATTAAGGATATATTCCTCTCAGTTCCATGGCCTTGGCCACCCGTTGGACCCCCAGGATAATGGCGGCCGTGCGCATGTGGACTTTTTCCCGTCGGGTGATCGCTTCGGTTTCGGCAAAGGCCCGGCAGAGGATCTTATCCAGACGGTCGGAAACCTCCTCCTCGCTCCACACTGGTTAACCCTTGCTCATCTTTTCAAGCGGGACAGGTCGTATTCCGTCCGATTGAGTAGTTTTCCATACGATCCCACGGCAAAGTTGGCGACTCGGCCATGCATATCGTACCCCGCATGTCCGAAAATTTTCCCATAAGAGCGCATGACCGCCAGGTCTTCCAGGACTAACCCGACCGTAGGCACGATCTTCTCTATCCAAACGAACAGGTAGAGTTTCTTGCCGATGGCGTAAAAATAACAGCGATCCGTATCGGCGAGTCCCTTTTCGTTGCCGGCGATACAATGCCAGGTGTAGGTGTTTTCGTTCAGATAAATGTGTTCATAAGCGTCTTTGGAGCTATAGATCCATTGGACTCTTTCCCCGACAAGGTCTTTGGTTTTTTGATGACGTGGCGTTTTCTTGGTGAAGGGCCTATCCACAGAGGCATGATCAAAGGTGGCCTGCACGGAGGTGAGGGGGTACCGTTTTTCGGCCCGAACGATCAAGGGGATCTTCACCTCTTCGGACGAGGGCATAAAGGCGGTAACGATGGTGGAAATTCTCCGGGCCATATCAAGAATGATGGAAACCGACCGGCTTTCGCCAAAGGAGACTATAAAATCTACCAAATAGATATCCTTGCGGGGCATGATGGCCGTGTAAGAACATAGATATCTTTCTTTTCGGCCCTTTTCTTCCGTTTCCCAGCCCAGGGCTTCCCCGTCCTTGAAATCGATGGCCGCCTTTATCCCGGATTCGTAATAGAACTTCAGCTTTTTCCCCGCCAGGGCGTCCGTCGGTTGAACGATGTTCTCGCTGAAACCGACGGACAGTTCCCCAACACTGATGTACTCCTGTAGATTAGCTTTTTTGGGCATGTGTTTTCACCGCGCCAATATTTTTGATTCTTCACCCTTTTAGGTGGGTGGTCACACCATGTAGCAGCCTGGACTGATCCAGTTCTCAGAACCCGGTGGCCATACCCGAGGTGGGGGGTACCCAGCCAAAAGGGTGAAGCGGCAATTTTTTATGTTTCCGCTCCCCCCGTCCCTACCATGGTGCGACCGTTTATCATGGGCGGGGAACTCCCCAGGTCGGAGAGTCCCCCGCCGGGCCGCTGGGATTTCCTAAAACGGTGCTTCTGCGGCCTTATAGACCGTCTTGCCGCCAACCATGGTCATTAAGACCTTTATGTCCTTGATCTTCCGTTCATCAATCGTCAAGATGTCGTCGCCGATGACACAGAAGTCGGCCAGCTTATTCGCCTCTATGGAGCCTTTGACTTCCTCCATGTGGTCCTGCCAGGCGCCGCTCCAGGTGTAGGCACGAATTGCCTCCGCCCTGGTAACGCGTTGTTCTGGCCCGACCACCTTGCCGGATTTCGCTGCTTCCCTCAATACGGCTGTTTGGACGCCCGCCCGCCAGTCAGGGTAGGTCGACGGGGCATCGGCGTTCATGGAGATGATCACCCCGGCATCGATGAGCGATCGGAAAGGAAGGTGGTTCGCGGTCCTTTCTTCCCCCAGGAAGCTGGGGAAAGTGTCTGCCAATAGACCGTGGACGCTCGGCATGCCGCCATGGGCCATGCCGTATTTCGCCGCCCGCTTCATGTCCTCCGGCCTGATGAAATCGCCATGGATGATGACGTGGCGCAGTTTTGGCCAGGGATTCTTCAGGGTCGCCTTCTCCACCCCGTCTATGAAGGAGCTGACGGCCCGGTCTCCGATGGCGTGCACGTGGACCTGCCATCCTTTGTCTTGGCCAAAGGCCACCATCTTGATCAGTTCGTCATACTTGGCTTGTTCCGTTGCCCCTGGAATGACAAGGCCCCCGTATATGTTGCCGGGTGGCACCAAATAGGGCTCCCACATCCAAGCGGTGTATAATCCTTTTAAGGGGACCCCATCAGCGAAGATCTTGAAGCCCGAACTTTTAATCCAAAAGGGATCCACATCGGTGGGAAACTTGTAGGTCTGGGACCCCTTCACTACATCGTCATAAGTCACACTACCGTACTTCCCATACATCAGCGGTATGGCGACCCGCATGGTAAGCTTGCCCTCTTTATAGAGCTGACGGTAGGCCTCGATAACCTTGCTCCCCCTGACGCCGAAGTCGTTCTGATCCGCACCGGGTCCAAGGGGTTCGGAAGCGCTCGTAACGCCATTCAGATTCATCTCCTGCATCCCCTTGATGACGATCTCCTTTAATTCTTCTGCAGTGTAAAGGGGAGCAGCCTTCATCACGAGGGCAAAGGCGGGGATCTCCTCCAGCAACCCGTTGGGTTCCCCGGAAGCATCTTTTCCGACTTTGCCTCCATCCGGATTCGGTGTATCCCGGGTGATGTTGGCCAGTTGGAGGGCTTTGCTGTTTGCCCAGATGGTATGGCCGGACCAATCTGTGAGGATTACCGGGTTGTCAGGCGCCACGTCATCGAGATCTTTTCCGGTGGGCATTTTCTTGGGGTCATTCTTGAACTCCTCCAGCAAGGCGGTATTCCAGCCCCGGCCCCTGATCCATTTGCCGGGCCCCAATTCCTTCGCCTTGGCCGCAACCGCAGCTTTGATATCCGCCATTGATTTTACCGTCGGGTATCGGGCATCAATGGCAAAGGGAGGCCGAACCGAGGCAAAGGCTGTCGGGTGCCCATGAGACTCATTGATTCCAGGAAGGATCGCTTTCCCCTTGAGATCGATGACCTGGGTCTTCCTGCCGGCCAACTTCTGGACGTCTTCGTTCGTGCCCACGGCCATGATCCAGCCGTCCTTAACGGCAATGGCCTGTTTAATGGAGAAATCCTTGTCGACCGTGATGACTTTCCCGTTAAGGATCACCAGATCCGCCTCGGCATTCTGGGCGGCCGCATAGGAGGCGATCCCGAACAGCACCAGCAGGCTTGCCAAAAAAATGAATTTTCCTCTCATCTGCTCCCCCTTTTTTATGTATTTCTTCATTTGAATCCTAGAGAGTAAGCCCGATCTATTCCCCAATCCGGTGGCCGCCTTCACCGTTACCCCATCACGACTCGTAAACCACCTTTCCATTGATCGCCACTGCCGTGGCGATTCCGAAATACCGGTTGACCGCCACCACCTTGCCGTTGATCAGGATAAGATCGACGTTGTCCATCACGTTCTCCTTTTCTAAATAAGATTGGCGCTTTTTAGGGATATATCCCTCTCAGTTCCATGGCCTTGGCCACCCGTTGGACCCCCAGGATATAGGCGGCCGTCCGCATATGGACCTTCTCCCTTCGGGCGATCTGTTCGGTTTCAGCATAAGCCCGGCACAAGATTTTCTCCAGGCGGTCGGAAACCTCCTCCTCGCTCCACAACAGATTCTGCAGGTTTTGGACCCATTCGAAATAGGAGACGGTTACCCCTCCGGCGTTGGCCAGGATATCGGGCACCACCAGGATGCCGCGATCGAACAGGATCTCATCCGCCTCGGGGGTCGTCGGTCCATTGGCGCCTTCGGCGATGATCCGGCACTTCAGACGCGGGGCGTTTTGCTCGGTGATCTGGTTCTCCAGGGCCGCAGGTACCAGGATATCACACTCCAATTCCAGGAGATCCTCATTCCGGATAGTTTCCGCCTCCAGTTCCCTCGTGATGAAGCATTGGGATTGGTCTTTGCAATCCAGGGATTTTTCAATGTCCAATCCTCGGGCCCGGCAAATCCCCCCCTTGGAATCACTGATGGCAATGACCTTCGCCCCGGCCCGGCTGAAGTACCGGGCGGCGATGCCTCCCACGTTTCCGGCTCCTTGAATAACCACTCGTGCCCCCTCGAGAGAAAGGCCGATCCGGCCGGCCGCTTCCCGGGCCGTAATAAATACCCCTTTTCCGGTAGCTTCCAGTCGTCCTACCGAACCTCCCAGCTCGATAGGCTTTCCGGTCACCACCCCGGGCACCGAATACCCTCTCAGGATACTATACGTGTCCATCAGCCAGGCCATCACCTGGGGATTGGTATAGACATCGGGGGCCGGGATATCGCTTTCCGGTCCGATAAAGGGAGCGATCTCCCAGGTAAAGCGGCGGGTCAGATTTTCGATTTCCTTAAGGGACATCGTTTTCGGATTGCACTGAACCCCGCCTTTGGCCCCGCCGAAGGGGATGTTGACTACGGCCGTCTTCCAGGTCATCCACATGGACAGGGCCCGCACTTCGTCCAGATTTACGTCCGGATGGTAGCGGATCCCGCCCTTGGCCGGCCCCCGGGCCGGGTTATGGACTATCCGATACCCCGTGAACATTTTCATGGTGCCGTCATCCATCTTTACTGGAAAATGGACCACGACTTCTCTTTTGGTGCTCTTCAGCATCTCCAGGATTCCTGGATTTAAATCCAGATACTTCCCGGCGATATCCACCTGCCTGCGGGCGATTTCATAAGGGTTGTTCTCCACCGTGCAAACCTCCTTTCGCCTCAAAAGTGATCTTCCCACGCAGGGCCTTGAGGCTTAAGACAATGTTTTAACTTATTATTTATGACGTTTGCCTGCTCCTCGTGCTCGGTGGCGGCTGGTAGATTTAGTTGAAGTGCCGCCCCGGGAAACTATTTCACCGAGATAACCGGGCAGGGCGCATGTAAAATGATGTACTGCGCATTGGATCCGAAAAACAGCTTATCAACCCTGGAACGTCTCCTCAAACCGATAAAAACGGCGTCAAACTCGTTTTTATCGGCAAATTTTACGATGTCCTCGCCAGGCTTAAATCCCCGGGCCAGTATCTCTATCTCGGTGGGGATACTCTCTTCCGCCAGAAACTGAGCTGCGTAGGTAAGGTTTGCATTGGCTTTCTCAAACTGAGAGTCTCTGTTTATAATATCTCCTTCCACTGAAGCGACTACCACGATCCCGGCATTGAATGTTTTAGCGTAAGTGCGTGCCAATGCCAGAGCAGCTTTGGCGCTGTTTGAACCGTCAAATCCAACCAAGAATTTCATCGGTTACCCCTTTCAAATTTAGGTTTAGTCCCAGTTTCATTTCCCACCCGGAACCTTCAGTGGGTTGATGACCAGGC
>Ga0315283_10002857_pt1 | contig 14601 bp, 8 predicted proteins | sample YL17G09_0_MG_FD_204541 | JGI IMG/M metagenome (GOLD analysis project Ga0315283, IMG submission 204541) | Sediment microbial communities from Yellowstone Lake, YNP, Wyoming, USA - YL17G09_0 | ecosystem: Environmental > Aquatic > Freshwater > Lake > Sediment | place: USA: Wyoming | collected... | reverse complement strand
CTCTTTGTCTTCTGCCGAATTGCTCAGGTTTTCAGGATAACCCATGATGCATGGCTTTCCTTTCCAGATAAACCAAAGGTTTTTGTATCGACCGGGTTTATATACATCCCTGTATAGTTGCCGAAGTGAGATCAGTGAATTTGGTACCGGACCAAACGGAAGCATGTATGCGATTTTTGGCACATTAACACCCTCTTTTTGGGCCTGATCCCAGGATTTCATCAATGCTTCGTATGATTCTTTCCAGGTAATACTGCCATTGGTACAGTCGAAAAAGACGGCGTCAACACCAGCGTCGGCAAGCATTTCGGCATGTTTACGTAATACCCAGGGATCGGTTGTTTTATAATATCCCAACAGAGGCTGTTCCCAAAAAAAGAATCCGGGTTGCTTATTTCCCCAGGCCGGATGATGGTAATCCTTCATCGCCTCGGGGTATTTCCTGACGATCTCGGTGATATTTTTTACCGGATAAGTGGTGTCGTCTTCTCCCTGATGCCAGGTCCAGTAGAACATAGCGACAAATTTTCCCTTTTTGGTTGTTCCTGCTTCCTGATACGTTGGCAACTTTCTGCCCAAACCATCGGTAGCAGACCAGTTGTTACTACTTATCCTGAAATGATTTGGACTTTGACTGAAAGATTTGGTTGCTGATAAAATAACAACCACAAAAGCAATAAATACTTCAGTTTTCTTCATAGCTATTTTGATTGTGAGATGATTTTAATGCCATGATTTTTAAGCATTAGAATGTTTTGTCATTTCTGAGATTTGGGTTTTGTTGTGATCAGCTCAATGAATCTGGCCCGGACTTTCCCTGTCAATTCGGGGTTAATCTTCAGATACAGGTGCATTCCGTTCTTGTCTTCCTGAAAATGCGTGTAGGTATTCTCATCAACCGAAATACGGCCTGAAGGACTGATATCAAAATAACCTTCATCTCCTTCAATGGCATACAATACTGCGGTAAGATCCCACGCAGGCGAGTCATAAGGCATCGTTCTATATGTTTCAAAACCTATCGCAACCGGATGATACTTTGTCCAGGTAAAATCATTCTGAATGCTTGAAGCCGGGTAATGAATGACCATTCCAATTTTAAAAGGGCTAAGTACTATCGGCGCAGGCCGTTGGGCGAAAACTTTTCGTGCAGCGTCAGGATCTTTCATCACATTGTACTCCTTGTTTTCTCCCGGAAGGAAATTACCGGCCATCATACTGAGAAGTTTCACTTTTTTCTTTACCAGTTCTTTTCCTGAAAGTGGCGAAAATTCATCTGCGGGAGTATCCAGCAGGCGTGCAAGGTTTGTCGAGAAACCCACAGAAATTATGGTATCATAATTATCCGGATAACCATACCAGGTATTTAGGACATCGATGTATTGGATGGAATATTCACTGTTCTTGTTGGTGCTTATGGCCAATATGTTCACTTTCCCCTGATCAGCATATTTGTAAAGCATATCCAATGCAAGCGCATCATCAATATCATTCCCCATATCAGTTTCAAAAATCACACTGATGGGTTTATGCAGCGAGTTCTTTTTCGCACGCAAAGGCTTATCCGACTTAAAGCTGCTTATAAAAAGTAATGACAGTATAAAACAGAAGCCCACCAATCCTCTTAGTAGCGCAATAGTGAGACACACTGAAACCCTTGTTTCTTTATTTAAACCTGAAATCAAGTTTCCCATTTTTCTTCTTCTTATTAATTTATATTTTATTGACTAACTATTAGATTAGCCTGCAAATTAGTGGGCAATTTTCGTCAATACGATGGAATGGCATTCTGTCGGGCCGCTAAGGTTAATGTCAAGGCCACCTGTTGCGTCAGCTTTCAGGTTTACTTTGTTCAAAGGGTTCCAGGTTTGATCGTAAACCTGCGCCTGCCAGTCGCCGGTTACCCCTTCCAGGCGTGTAACGGTTCTGTTGCTATACGCATTTACAATTGTAATGGTGTCAACATGTTTGGTAAGCTCAATCAGACCGGAAACAGCCTCGAAGAAGCCGAAGAATGCTTTTCTATCGCTTTCGATGCGGATGGCAGCCGATGGTGGCGTTGGAAGTAACGGTGTCATCCGACCCAACACCAGTTCGCGCTTATTTTGTTCATAGAAAGTCAGCCATGCCTTTATGATTGCATTATGACTGGCGGGTGACTCAGCCAGTTTGACCGAGAAAGCAGGCACGCCAGCCATGGCCATACTTGCCATTTGACGGGCAACGTTCAGATCACTTTCACTAACTGCCCAGCTGGTGCAGCAGGCATGGGTCAGCACGCCAGTTCCGAAAGTTTTCATATATACTATGTCGCGGCGGTTCATGTTGTAGTCCTGAGGAACATCCATGGGCCAAACGTGGGTGCAAAATGTCTTGGAATTCAGGTTGGCAAATGAACGACGTAAGATGATTACCGCATTGGGTTTTAACGCAAGTGCCTTTCGGTAAAGAGACTGCATCAGCATGGTGTAAGCAGCATGTACATCGGAAGCTATTACCTGCTTTCCGGCAGCAGGAGCATCCACCACATCCGGAAATTCGAGAAAATCATACCAAAGTCCGTCAATATCATACTTCGCAAACATATTTTCCCACGAAGCCAACAGGTAATCCTGCACTTTTTTGAGTCGCGGATCCAAGTGAGGGTCAGCTACGCCTTTCACTTTGAGCATACAATCGCTCATTTGTGCCCAGGCCTTGGAGTTTTTGCCCATTAAAAGCGGAGCAACATGGAGAACAGCCCGCTGACCGGCAGCATGCATATCACTTATCATTCCAACGGCATTGGGAAAGCGGTTGGAGAAATTATAGTCTCCTTCGTTTTCGAAAGAATAATTTTGTCCGATAGGAATATTCCAGCCGGCATCCAATTCGATGGTCGTAGCACCAAGGTGTTTGGCACGCAGGGCATCGTCTCTGATCAGCGTTTCGTCAATCTGATCGGCGTGGGCATACCAGGAGTGCCACATGGGGTTAAACGCCCAATCGCTTACAGGCCGAGCCACAAAGTTCCGTGCATTATCCACTGCCGCACTGTACCCTTCAAGTGCTTCGAACCAGCTTTTTTCAGGATTAGCATTGATGTAAAGTGCTTCGGAATAGCTCGTTACAGTGAGAGTTACCGTAGGAGTTGAACGGTTCATGGTTACGCGGACATAACTGTTGGCAATACCGGAAGCTTCGCCGCCGTTGTTGCCCCAATCGTAAGTCGATCCTTCGATGCCGGTAATCGGATTTTGATCCAAGAGTCCGAATATCAGCGTATTTTTTCCATCGGTCTGCTGCATCCACACCACCGGTTGATTATTCTGAGACGTGGCTATGCTGTTAATCCGGAACGGCAAATCAACCCCGTAATTTTGCTGGGACATTGAATTGGGATTGAAAATTTTATAAACACCCGAATAACTGGTTTTGCATTCAATGTTATTTGCCAAAACTTTAAAGGGCTGATTGTCGGTCCGGCGGATATTCCAGCGGATAATACGAGCTATAGAGTCCGGAGCAGATTGTGTCATGCTAATTTCATACGGGCCACTGGTGTACGTGCCTGCCGGCGAAGGCTGACCGGGTACTGAATGACCTATCCACGCCGATGCAGCGGGCTCAAGGCTGATGCTCATTTTAAACATTCCGCGGAAAGTTTGCCAGTCAATGGTGGTCGATATCTGTGAATAAGGAGGTTCTTTATCAGCCGGCACTGATGCCATCAATTGCACTTCGCCCAAACCACAAGTCTGAACAGATGTGTATGAACTTGTAATTACAATACGGATGGCACGATAAGTGACACTGGCAATATTTTGTGACCAAACGGCATCCGAAGCATTGGCCAGTGTACCTTTGGCTATTGTCTGAAAAGTAGTGCCATCAACAGAACCGTCAACCCTAAAGTTTTTGGTGTGATACATAGATGTACCATTCCAGGAGGTCTGATTCACTACAATTTGTGTAAGGGTAAATGGTTCATTTAATGCTAATGTAAGAGTCTGTGGTAAAGTTGCATGATCCTTACTAAGCCAGCTATGAGCTGCCTGGAGTGAGCCATCCACCACATTGGTGGCAGCATATTCTGCCGAATATTGAGAAGTAGCTCTTACCTGCGTTCCCCAGTTGAGTAGGGCAACATTCACCGTTTTATCAGCCGCCGCCGCAAAAAGTATATTTAAAAGCAGAATGAGGATAGAAAAAGTGATTTTGGTTTGTGGTATGAAATTCATTTCAGGTTAACTAGGTTATATGGCTTTTATCTTTTCATCTGTCCCTTTTACTTAAATGGTTTAAGCGAAATACTTCCATCTTTGTTCCAAATCAGTTCTGTGATTTCAAAAAAATGAATTCCATTTTTCCAATGCGAGATATAGGTCATGTAGTATTTACCGTTATCCTGATAGATTTCACTGTCTGAAACGCCGGGCATCAGCACCATTTTCTCTACCGGAAGTTTTATACATATCGTTAACCTGAATGCTGTCAAAAGCAATATTCCTGATTTGCATAAGGCTATCCCTCAGGATTGTAATCTGGTGGAGCAATTCAATATTTTCACCGGTAAGCAGGGTGACAACCTTTTCCTGAGCCTGAATATCAGGTACATGAAATAAAATCGAGCCTAAAACTAAGAAAAGCACTCTAAGTTTTTTCATTACTTTATTTATATTTGAGTGATTTTCAATTCAGGATTTTGAATGATAAAAGTTTTAACCGCAGAGAAAACAGAGAAAAACTGCAGACCTGCCTGGCGTCAGACAGGGAGCCGCAGAGTCAATAATCTGGCAGAATATCTTTCCGGATTACTGCAAAATTATTGCGGTTCCCTACGGTTAAATTCTTCAATTCCTGTTTTGCGGCCTAACGCATCGGTGGCTGCCCACTGGTTACTAAAGACATTCCAATTTTGAGAAAATCCTTCCAGCGAAAACAAAGAAAGCATCGCGAGAAAAAAAAATCAATTTAATATCTTAGTCTCACTATCTTTTGGAATAAGATTAAAAATTTTATAGTTTTACTCTGAGGTTTACTTTAACAGGCAAAGGTTTTTCTGCTATTTCATCAAACTCTGTTTCAGACAGAGCATAATGGGTATGCACATTATTCGCCGAAATTGTGATGGTATGATTCCCTTTAGACAGTCCTTTAACCGGAATTTCACAATTCATTCCCGAGATGCTTTTGAGAATAAGTTTATCATCAACTGCTACATCATAACTTTTTGGCATTTCACCGGCTACAGACCATTGAAGTTTGATGGATTGATCAGATACTTTAGTTATGCAGGCAGCCATAAGTGTGCTATTTTGATCTTTTTTATAGAAAATATCCATGAGTGCACGTGTCATATTCAGGTAATAGAATCCCCAACCGCCTGTGGTGTCGCGTAAGCCATAGGCAGTCAGGGATACCGGTTCAAAGTCGTCACTGAATTCAATACTGTGTTCATCCAGGTAAATATCATGGTTTTTACCAAGTCCGTGGCCTTCTGATTGTCCCGCAAATTCATTAAACTGGTGCAAAAAGATAACACGTGGTTTTGATTTGAGCGCATACTTGAATGATTCAAGGTAGGTTGTACCACCACGTCGTCCATATGAATTTGGGGAAGTCCAACCCAAAGGATCAAAGAATGCAGGCGTTACGGTGATTGCTTCAGGTTCGCCGTTCATGTAGGTCACCAAAGGTTCCAGCTGTCCGTCCATCCACGACCAAAAACCTAATTCGTGATGCCTTGTTATTTGATTCTGGGATGACATAAAACGATTTGTAAAATGTGTATCATCAATTGGTCCCTGAGCTTTGCGAAAGGCATCAAGTTCTGACTCAGAAAGGGCGAGGGTTTGCTCAAAAAACGGAACTCTGAATGCAGATTTTGCAGTGCCTTTAATGCTGCCAAGTGCGCCGGTATCCAGAATGATCATTAAAGGTTTTCCGTCATAGTCCTGAAAAAGTCCTTTAAACCTTGGATTCAATACATAATTCTGATAAATCCATTCCAATTGTTCATTCAATGCGATCATAGTGGCTGGTGGACCATTGCTGATTCCGGGCATGAGGGCAACCTTAGGAACATCCATTCCTTCATCGCGCATTTTTGCCAGGACTTCGAGAAAGACGGTCGTAGCATGAACAATAGCACGGGCTCCATCCTCCGCTTCGTTCCAGTGCTTTTTCCCCCAAATATGATTGGACCAGTCGGGCATGATAAAATTTACACCCAGATCCATAAACCAGAGTATATGCTGGCGGATAACATCTTCATTGTAGGAGTCGTAAAAACCGACAACCGGCACTGCTTCAGCTGTACTCCATGAACCGGGACCCGGTATGAACCAGGATTCCCATTGTACACCAAATAAATATGTGGTGTCAGGTGATTGGGGCATCAATCGTTTTGTAATGGTTATATTGAGCTCATTTGATCGTACACCTGAATCAGGCATAAATTTGCCTGCCATAAGAAGTTCGCGGTTAGAAGTTCCCATCCAATTGTTTGGCTCAGCCTTGACTGCGATAACCTGTATTTCAACCTTTCCCGGATTGGGCAAAGGAAGCAGAAAGGTTACATTTCCATTGGAATCCGGGCGTTCGTGGGAACCCCATCTGCGGTTATTCACATAAGGAAGTAATAAATAATCTTTTGGGGATTCTCCGGATTTTAAGTTCAAATGAGATGTAAGCATAACTGAACGCCCCATCGGTATTGAATTCTTATCAACTTTAATTGTGAGGGCGTCATTTTGTAAAATTCTGTCAGTGCATGAATGACAGACTAGAAAAATGCCGCTGAGCAGGGCTACCTTAACCAGTAATGTGAATCTCATAATCAATTAGTTTTTAGAAAATTTTACTTCAGGAATAATGCCTTTTGGTTCATATTACGACCGTTGGCTGAAAGCCTTGTTATATAATATCCGTTTTTTATTCGTTCACCTTTATGATCTATTCCATCCCATATCAGATGATAAGTCCCGGCTGGTTGTGAAGTATTTACCAAACCAGCCACTTGCTTCCCGAAAATGTCAAATATTTTAAGGCTAACAATCGATTTACAGGGAAGTGTATAACAAATTGTTGTTGAAGAATTGAATGGATTGGGATAATTTTGCAACAGTCTAAATTCATCAGGCATTCCGGAAGTTTCATCCTCGACAGAAGTATAAATGATAGTTGCACTCATCTCAGCTATCTGACAATAATAATTTCCGTAGGAATCAGCGCTCAGTTTTGTTGCGTATAACCTGATGTATTGTGTAGTTATACTGCTACTGAAAACAAATTTTTGGCTGAGCGTGTCACATGTGAAATTGGTATAGGATTGCTCACTTATGTCTGTCCAGTTGATGCCGTCAGTACTTGTCTGGAATTTGAAATCAACGGGGAAGCACATCGCTGATCCCGATACCACCCGCGGTACTAGAACGACCTGTGATATATTCTTAACTGTACCTAAATTCAGGTATATCCATTCTATATGAACTGCCGAACCAACATAGCCAATGGACGACCAGAATGTAGCGGGATCATTATCAATTGATTTTGGAGCATCCATCACTTGTAATGCCTCCGACGAAGCAACAACCGCCAACGCAATCTCTTCCTCGAGGGTATAATTTTGCATATATACAGAAAAACTCATGAAAGTTGGAGCTCCATATCCGTACCAAAGCTGGTATGTACTATCACTGGTCCAATTAACGAATGGGGTACAGGTTGCCCAGGTATCATATTGCTGGACAGGATTATTACCACTTTCCTGCCAATTGACACCATCATCAGAATACATTTTGCATGTATTAAAGTTGCCCTTATTATCAGTTGTTACACATGACCCGTTATAAAACATCCACCATTTTCCATCGTTTGACCTTGAAACATCCGGGTTTGCCCTGAGATTTCCTGCTGAGGTTACAGAAATGGTGGTAGTTTTATCAAAGCTCAGCAAGTTGCCGGTTAAAGTTGTCCTGAATATTCTTCCATCAGGATGATTATTATGAAAATACAGATAAACTGTACTGCCAACCGAATCAACGGAATACACAGTTGGAGACCAGGCGCCATCTGTGTCGATTCCGTTGTCAGCTCCTATCAGAACTCCATTATGATCCCAGTTTATACCATCAAGACTTGTTGATGAAGCTATGTAATTTGTAGGATCGCCATAACCACTTGGGTAATAAGTATAATACATTAAATAATAATATCTGGAGTTTAAGGAATCCCACAATCTTAAAACCGTGGGGTCATTTACCTGCACTTTTTCAATAGTAAATACCAACTGAGGATTGCTCCATGTAGATCCGCTGTCTGTAGAAACTGAATAGTAAATCCTGTCCCAGGGTAAATCTGAAAAAGTCATCCAACCGGCAAACCACTGTTTCCAGGTGCTTCCCTCCTTAATTATTGTTGTTGAATAGATATCATAGCCATAAAAAATACTGGCTCCTTCAGATTCAGGTTTATCAGCTTTGATCACAGATAATGGCAGCATCAGGCAAATAATTTGCGCAATAATTATTTTTATGAATATCATGCGTCTAATTTCCAGATACTTTTTCATTATTTTTTCCGATTTTTAAATTATTCTATAAAAACATTCCTTACAAATTCATTTTTCCTGATAGAGGACTGGTCTGTTATCTTCCTGCCATTGACAAAGTAGTCTTTGATATAGATGTTATTTACAAGGTGGGTATTATCAAACCCAACAAGATTAATAAATGTGGGATTAGTGCTGTTATAACGAATATTGTTAAACGAAATATTGTTAATATTACCCCGGATAATAGTATCCGTCGCCCACATGCCAAATCCTCTGATGATCAGTTCGATTGTCTTACCCAGCTCTTTTTTGTCCATTGGAGCTGTTCCAAGAGTTATACTGTCTAATATCGGATCTTCAATAGAAATATTTTCAAAACGGACATCTTTAACATATCCCCTGTCTCCATTTTGTATATCTATTGCAATCCATGTAAAATGCGGAATATAACAATTGGAGAACGAAATATTTTTCATAGTGTCTACCACAGTTTCCAGCCCAAGCTCGATAGGCCTTCCCCAATCATTCCATAGAACACAACTATCCACGATAATATTTTCAATGATATTATGTTGCTCATCATAGGCTCCTTTGAGACCCTTTATTGCAATATTATCGTCAAATGCCCGGATGAAGGTGTTTTTGATAGTTACGTTTTTACTGTTTACAATGTCGATTCCGTCGGAATTATAGCGCCATAAGCCTATCAGTTTTACGTTATCAATTGTAACGCTATCACAGTTGGCGGGAAGTATTGTCCAAATATGAGGATCCCGGAAAATAATCCCGCTTATATAAACGTTTTTAACATTTTTCAGATAAATCATGTTGGGAGCTTCGTCCCGGGCGATTTTGCTTGCATCCAGGATGCCCCTGCCTATAATTTTAATATTCCGGGTGTTTTCGCTTGTAATTACACCATAAACAATGGCACCTCCATCAATGTATACGGTTTCATCACTTTGTAATTTTATTATACCAGCTTCATGTATTCCGGGTCCAAAATAATGAACCTTGGGATCTAGCTTATCGATTGAAATCGTTTCAACGGGATTTGCGAAAATGTGCAAAGCTTTGTGATAACCGTTAATTTCAACAACGAATTGAGAAGGTTTTGATAATTTGAAAGTAATAGTATTACCCTTGATGTTTGGTTTAATACCATATTCCTTAGGACGTATGACAAGGGTTTTAATTTCTTCATTTGAAATGATTTCAACTTCAACTTCTCCCTCGAAATCAAAATATGCAAATGAAGCAATTTCAGTTTGGTCAATAGGCCTTTGGTAACCAGGCCAGACTTGATTAATCGGGTATTTTGATACTCGTGCCTCGTAAACAAACACCGGTTTATCATTAATTATCATTTCAAAATCATCAGACTTCTTTTCCTTTTCAGGTGCAGGATATAGAATTGTTTTTGATTGATTACTACATGCAATCATCAGAAAACTGACTATTACTAAAAAGCTGTGTTTCATCCGTAAATAATTATTAAGTTAAACCATCATAATACATGATAACTGAGACATCTGCTATTTAACTTCGATCTCCTGCCTCATATACCTTATCTGATCATAAAACCAATTGTAATCATCTTCCTTAAAAAACGGGTATTTAACATCTCCTTTTCTCCATCCAACCTGTGTGGCATAGAAGACGTACAACCACCATTTCCCTTCTCTCTTGCAAACTAATGCCTGGGGAATCTGGCAGGCGTCAATTCCTGCATCAGGAAGGATATATGACATTATCTCCCATGTAATACCATCATTTGATTCAGCCATTCTTATCTGGCGCGATTGCCATCCCTGGTCAACAGTTTTACCGGCAGGTGCGGTAGCCCCGGTGTATCCGCCGGGATCAGCAAAGCAAAAATAGCATGTGCCAATTTTCACTACCGAGGGATTTGGCCAATTTATTATCAGGGGTTTATCCAGAGAATGAACAAATTCGAACTTCCCGTTTGTGAAGTCTCCTTTGTTTTCAGCCATCCCGGTATTACAACCCGGAACCCTGGCATTATAATAATCAAAATAAAGTTTCCATTTGTTTCCGGTTTCATCCCACATAAGAGAGGGGCGATGAAAATCGCCAACCCTGTCAGGGCAGGGATCAGGCGGATATTTATTATCCACAGCAGCAATCAGGAGAGGTTTTTCTGTTTTTTTCCAATGAATCCCATCAGTTGAAGTAGCACCCATTACGCATTGTATCATTCTTGAAGGATAACCTTCAATGGCTTTGTTGGAGAAATCCGGAGGTTTTATCGGCTCGGGACTATCCGGATCGGTAAAAGCTTTTGAAGTGGCACTGTATGCCATATAGTAAACACCATCCTTGAAAACCACCGAAGGATCTCCCGAGTGAAAAGTATCATAATAATCCTTCTCTTCGTTGGTAGATGAATACAATACAGATGCCCATTTCTCCTTGTTTTTATTCGCATCCCAACTTCCATCTTTACAATAAACCTCCCAATGATCAAGATCCTTACCACGCGCGAAATAAATAGCATCCATACCGGCATAATCTGAGTTTCCAATATCAGTTATCCATCCAAAAAACCACATGCGAAATGGATATTCACTATCCGGTACTTCCACCACACTTGGATTATAGGCATGCATAAAGCCTTCAAATGCCGGATGTTCATGACGTTCCCATCCTTCCACTGTAAGAGATGGGCAACTGCTCATTGATAATTTTTCAACCTGATTTTCTCCAGCTTTTTTCTTGTTGATCTGGCATTGAGTGAAGGCCAGGGTGACAACCAGGAGAAACAGAATTCTACTTACTAAGAATGAAAATGTATTCATGGATTTATTTTAAGTTATTTTTTTATGATTTTAATTGTTTTTCTGGCCCCATCCTCGCCGGTGATTACCATAAAATAGAGTCCGGGACGCAAACCTGAGCCGATTCTGCTTGCAGAACTGCCATGCTTTAGAGCAGAATGATCCACCACATTCCCAAGCAAATCATACACTACGATGCTGGCTAAAGGCTTTTGGGTCTGAACCAGGAAATCACCGGAGGATGGATTGGGCGTTACAAATATACTTTTTGCAAGTTCTGAAACAATACCTGTCCCCAGGTAACTGATATCCAGCCGGTGAAGCGTAACCATACCAGGAAAGTTTAAATTCAGGAGTTGAATACCTGCTGATAGACTGATATCTGCATTTACATCGTGCCAGGGCTCTGAAGTTCCGGTATTGCCAAGATTTACAGTTCCAAGCTCAATATTATCGGCTTTTATGATTACATTTTTCGTTCCTGTTGCGGTGGGCACCCGGAATGTAAAACGATAGACACCCGTTTCAGAAACATTTACAGGATAATCGGTCCATCCATAGGCTGCTTTAATACTCAGACCACCATCACTATCTGTGGAATTAATGACCGCCACACTTTTTCCTCTCCTGAATTCTTCAGGTTTTATCGTCCCGGGGATTGGGAAAGGAGATTTAACGACAAAACTCAGTATGTTTTTTGATTCATTAACAGCACCGTCATTATCTGTGACGGTGGCAAATATAGAATGATCGCCAGCTTCCTGATTCATTATCACGAATTCAGGTGATGTTTCTTCTCCGATAAATTGTTTGTTATCAAATATTTCAATTTTCGCAATACTTCCATCGGGATCTGAAGCTTTTACCAGTATCACAGAATCCACAGGGCTGAAGTAATTTTGAATTTCATTGAATGCCAGGGAGACGGAGGGTGAGGGGTTAAATTTGTACAACATGGATGAAGGAAAAAGATTCCTTGCCAGGGCAGGACTTTCAATTTGAATATCAAGAAGCCTGGTATTTGCTTCTTTTGTTATGTATTCAACTATAATGGGGTGTTTTCCGGGCATCAGTTTAATTGTCCCGCTTTGTTCTCCCTGGGCATTTTCGGATTCAACCACTAAAGAATTGCCAATATAGAGCCTGGCTGCAAGATCTGTATTAAGGGCAAATGTATAAAGATCCTTTGTGGGTACATCGATAAACCCGGTAAACTTCAAACCGAAATTTGTGGCCGTCGTAACCGGAAAACCAAATGTTTCCATGTAGTTGGTTTTAGTAATCTTCTGATCAAAGAAATAAGGTATGGTATCAAATACACCATCGTACTGATTGCATATCAGCCCATGGTTTACTTCATAAGGAGAATCAGCATAACGGTAAAGATCGTCGGACCATTCGACTTTATAGATATAGTTAAATCGTGAGCCGGGAGCAACATCACCATTAACATAGAAGTCCATGATATTGCCGTCTTCCTGCATGTTATCGCTCCACTTGAATTCGAAATCAAGAGCTTGTCCACCGGCAATACCCAGAACCGCACGATTTATTTTTAAAACAAGTGTATTTCCGTCAACAACATATTCTGTTTTTCCTGCCGTTTCCCAATTCCAGGAGTTCAGGCTTTTTTCAACAACAGCCGAATCCTGAGGATTAAGCCGGTTAACAATAAAATCGTAGCCTTCCCAACCTGTGGCTTTGTTGCGATCGATATCGATAAAAAGGCGCATCCATTTTGGATCGGTCTTATCTGTCAGGTTATCTGCTGTTTCAACATAGAAGTAGATATAAGAGTCATCCCTGGCTACTTTGGCCGAAACAATATCATTCCTTCCGGTCGTATTGGTATATATAAGCTCAGTTCCTTGTCCTGCATGGTTACGGGGCATAACATTGCCTTTATATGAAAGAAATTCAGGAGTTACATCAGCCCAGCTGGCGGTATTGTCCATCTCAATGGTTTTAGAATCTGAAACAGTATCCTGAGCAACCATTCCTTTAAATCTGCGCATATTGGCAATGAGTTGCATGTAATACACATCGCCTTTATTGCCCCAGGATTTAACCGGTTCGATGTCCCTGCTTTTTTCGGCACTATACTCATCTACAAAAGCAAATGGTTTAACATCCCAATCGAACCATCGGCCAGCAATCCATTCGTTCCAGCCGGTTACAAAAACCAGGTCAGGATTGAGCGCATTAGCTCCATCCCATTGTTCCTGAAAATTAAGGCCTTTTAAATAGGCCTCCGGACGGGTATCCTGGCCGAAGGCTTTTGTATAACTTCGTCCGTAAGTAAGCGGAGTATTAAAGCCGGAAGCATGTCCACCACTGGCACCAGAAGCGTTCTGAGCCACGCCAACTGTTGCCTGTTCAAAGCCTCCATCTGTTTTTGGAGCGTATCCGTGTTGTGGATAATTCTCAAGCCATCCCCATTGATCATTACGATTTGGTCCGGTCACATAATCTGGTTGGCCCGGGCGGAAAGTGAAAAATGATTTTATTTCGTTAACAGTTTGTTGATCCACTGAGCTTTCTATTGCAATTGGAGTATGAACTGTTCCTGAGGTAAGTGCTGTAAAATTGTATTGCAGATTATAGGAGATTTCACTTTCGTAGTTTCCACTCACCGGAACACCCCTAAAGAAGCTGACCACAGGGTCATTGCTATTAGTCCATTTCCAGACCCCGACTTGTTCGGTGCCGTTACTCAGAACCCAGATATAATCTCCGGCTTCCAGTTGATTGAAAGTCAACCTGAGTTTTTCATTGTCATTAAAATTTACAAAAGTTTTTTGGGCTAACGGAGTGCCTGCAACACTCTCTGAATAAGTAGAATTCCATTTGTATAAACTGAAAGTTATATTGCCGACATTGTTGCCCCAGCTTGGGCAAGTTGCATTTATAGCGTAAAATGGGGATGCAGCAGTGAACTTCAAGCCTGCGTTACCGGCATTTCCAGCTACCAGACTTTCAGGATAAGCCATGATCAGGGGTTTTCCATTCCACATGAACCACAAATCCTTATACAATTGCGGTTTATACAGATCTGAATATAATTCATACATCTGTGCTAATGAGTTAGTATTTGCACTAAAAGGAAGAAGAAATGCGATCTGAGGAGTTTTTACGCCATCATTCCTGGCCTGGTCCCATACTTTTAGTAAAACACTGTAGGATGATTTCCAGGTGAAAGTACCATTTGTGCAATCAAAGAAAACGACATCTACTCCTGCATCAGCAAGCATTTCAGCATGTTTGCGC
>Ga0315283_10002851_pt1 | contig 14610 bp, 7 predicted proteins | sample YL17G09_0_MG_FD_204541 | JGI IMG/M metagenome (GOLD analysis project Ga0315283, IMG submission 204541) | Sediment microbial communities from Yellowstone Lake, YNP, Wyoming, USA - YL17G09_0 | ecosystem: Environmental > Aquatic > Freshwater > Lake > Sediment | place: USA: Wyoming | collected... | reverse complement strand
TGTTCGAGAACGCGATCGATCTGCTCAGCCGCACGTATCCGGCCGGTGCGGCAGTCGTGGCCGAACCGGGGATGCCGCACCCGTCCGCGTATCCGCTCCTCGCCTACTACCGCGGCTATTGCAGGCGGCAGATCGGGCAGGACGGCGCACCCGACTACAACACCGCGTCCGGTATGCCGACGACATACGTGTTCCCGCACCGGCCCGAGTCGATGACGGTGCTGCAAGACGCGGTCTCGGTCAACGCGAACGACGCCACGGCGCATTTCCTCCTCGGTTCGCTTGCCCTCTCCGGGGGCATGGTGGACGCGGCGATGAAGTCGTGGGAGAAGGTGCGTGCGCTCAATCCGTCGATCCCGACGCTGCATCGCAACATGGGGTACACGCTGCTCGCCACGGGCGCGCTCGACAAGGCGATCGACATCTTCCGCGAAGGCACGAAGTTCGACGCGGCGAATGTCGGCGTGTACACCGGGCTCGAACAGGCGCTCACCCAGGCGGGCCGGCCGGCGGCCGACCGCGCGCAGGCGCTGCTGAGCTTCCCCAACCAGAAGGCGCTGCCCGCGTCGCTGGTCTATCGCCTCACCCTCGCGCTGGCCGAAGCCGGCCGCTTCGACGAGGCGGAGCAGCAGTTCCAGGGCCGGTTCTTCCCGCGCGAGGAAGGCGGCATCAACGTCCGGCAGGTATGGCTCGAGGTGCGGGCCCGCCGCGCCCGCGCGCTCGCCGACGCGAAGGACTGCACGCGCGCGATGGCGATGATCGGGACCTTGACGGCGCCGGTGCCGTCGCTGGCGTTCACGAAGGACGGCCTCGAGCCGTTCCTGGCGCAGCCGAAGTACCGCGGGCTCGTGGACGGCGTGCGGAAGACGTGCGGCACGCTGGTGGCAATTTCCGACGCCGACGTGCCCTACGGCCTTGGGTCGTGGGACGCCGACACGCTCGGCAATCACCGCGCGGTGTTGCAGGTGGCCGCTCCGGCAGGCGCCGTATACGCGCGCATCCCGTGGCGCCGGCGCGACGCCGACCCCCAGCGCAAGCACCTCATCGTCGTCGAGGGGAAGACCAGCGGGCGTGTGCTGAACGTCGCGCGACTCGACGTCAACCGCGAGTTCGGCGATATCGCGTTCGAGGCGCCGTCGGCGGGCGCCTACTTCGTGTACTACCTGCCCAACGTCGGGGCCGGCCGTTCGAACTATCCGAAGGTGACGTATCCGGAGCCGGAGTCGACGGCCGACGACCGCTGGCTGGCGCGCCACAAGCTCCAGCCGGCCGACCTCGCGTCGCGCGCGTGGGCATCGCTGCCGGCGGCCGCGGTCACCGAGTTCCAGGCGATCGATCAGCTCAGTAGCTTCTTTCCGATGGAAGTCGTCGCGACCAAAGCCGAGGTGGCCGAACTGCTTGCGCGCCGGTCGGACGATGCGTTTCTCGCGTTTGCGGAGGATCGGGCGAATTCGATCAAGATGACTGACGACCTCCCGCTGCGGTGGATTCGCCGCGGCCCGGCGGCGCCATTCGTCGGCGAGGCCCAGCGCGGCGAGTACTACGCGTTCCAGGTGGGGGTGTTCGCAGCGCGGCAAGCGGCGGACAACGTCCGGGTCACGCCGGGCGCCCTGAAGCGCAAGGGCGGAGGCTCGGTGTCCGCGGCCGCGTTCAACTGCATCAACACGGACGGCGTCGACTCGGCCGCCAAGCCGTTCACGCGGACGGTCAACGTGGCCCAGGGCAGGGTGCAGGCGATCTGGTGCGGCGTGATGGTGCCCGAGGCGGCGCAGGCGGGCGAGTACGCCGGCACGATCGCGGTGACGGCGGAGAAGTCCGGCCGCGTCGAGATTCCGTTCAGCCTCAAGGTCGCCCCGATGGTGATTCCCGCGCACGGAGACGACGAGCCGTCACGCCTGTCGCGGTTGCGATGGCTCGACTCCACCCTCGCCGTAGACGACGAACTGGTGAAGCCGTATACGCCGGTCACGGTCACAGGGAAGACGGTCGGCGTGCTCGGCCGATCGGTCCTGCTCAACGCGCTCGGGTTCCCCGAGCAGATCGAGAGCCGCTTCGCGATCGAGATGACGCGCCTGGCCGACATCGGGCGCAAGGTGCTGACGGGACCGGTGGCGCTGACCGTCGAGAGCCGCGACGGCGGGGTGAAGCCGTGGACAGGCAGCGGCGTGACCTTCACGAAGCAGCGGCCGGGCGCGGCGGCCTGGCGCGCGCGCGGCGACGGCGGATCGCTGGGCCTCACGACCGACGCCCAGATGGACTTCGACGGCAACATGGAGTTCACCGTGCGCGTCAGCGCGGCGAAGGCCACGGCGGTCGACGACATCAGGCTGGAGATTCCTGTGGCCGCCGACGTGGCGCGCTATCTCATGGGCCTCGGCTTCAAGGGCGGGGCGCGGCCGGCGTCGTTCGACTGGAAATGGAAGGTCGAGAACAACCAGGACTCGGCGTGGATCGGCGATATCAATGCCGGCCTGCAGTTCACGTTGAAGGACGACAAGTACGTCCGTCCGCTCAACACGAACTTCTACACGCTGAAGCCGCTCGTGATGCCCGCGTCCTGGCACAACGGCGGCAAGGGCGGGTGCCGGCTGGCGGAGAAGGATGCCGCCACCTACCTGGTGCGCTGCTACAGCGGGGCCCGGACAATCGCGCAGGGCGAGGCGCTGTTCTTCAACTTCCGCCTGCTGCTGACGCCCTTCAAGCCGCTCGATCCGAAGGCGCAGTTCACGACGCGCTTCTTCCACGCCTTCAAGCCGGTGGAGGACGTCGTGAATCTCGGGGCGAACGTGATCAACGTCCATCACGCCAACCCGATCAACCCGTACATCAACTACCCGTTCTTCCGGCCGGCGGAGATGAAGGCCTACATCGACCAGGCCCACGCCCGCGACACGCGCGTGAAGATCTACTACACGGTGCGCGAGCTGGCGAACCGCGCGCCCGAGCTCTTCGCGCTGCGCAGTCTCGGCGAGGAGATTTTCGCGCCTGGACCGGGCGGCGGGTACTCGTGGCTGCAGGAGCATCTGGGCGCCAGCTACATCGCCGCGTGGTTCGTGCCGGAGCTGAAGGATGCGGCCATCGTCAACAGCGGCGTGTCGCGCTGGCACAACTTCTACGTCGAGGGCCTCGACTGGCTCGCGCGCAACGTCGGCATCGACGGCCTCTACATCGACGACGTCGCGTTCGACCGGTTGACGATGAAGCGAGTGCGCAAGGTGCTGGACTGGCACCGGCCGAACGCGCTCATCGACCTGCACTCGGCGAACCAGTACAACGTGCGCGACGGGTTCGCCAGCAGCGCCAACCTCTACCTCGAGCACTTCCCGTACCTCAACCGGCTGTGGTTCGGCGAGTACTTCGACTACAACTCGGCGCCGGATTACTGGCTGACGGAGATCTCGGGCCTCCCGTTCGGGCTGATGGGCGAAATGCTTCAGGACGGAGGCAACCCGTGGCGCGGGATGGTGTTCGGCATGACGGGGAGGCTGCCGTGGTCCGGCGATCCCCGGTCGATGTGGAAGGCCTGGGACGAGTTCGGCATCGCCGACGCCCGCATGATCGGGTTCTGGGTCCCGGGCAGCCCGGTGAAGACGAGCCGTCCCGACGTGCTGGCGACGGCCTACGTCCGTGACGGCAAGACGATGATCGCGCTGGCGAGCTGGGCGAAGGAGAATGTCGACGTGCGGCTGGCGATCGACTGGAAGGCGCTGGGACTGGAAGGCGGGCGCCCGCGCCTGATGGCGCCCGGCATCTCCGGCTTCCAGGTGTCGCGCACATTCGATCCGGCTGGAGCGATTCCCATCGAGCAGGGCAAAGGGTGGCTGTTGGTAATCGAGCGGCAGTAGGAGGGGCGCATGCAGCGATGGACAACTGTGGCGACGCTCACGGTGGGGGCGCTCGCCGCAGACCTGATGAGCGAGGTCTAGCACCCAGTTAGGGTCAGACTCGAACTGCAGAAATGTCAGTTCGAGTCTGACCCCAACTGGAGATGCGGGAGGGTACACATGGTGATTCCGTTTGCCGTTCTCGTTGTCGTCGCGCTTGCGGTGGTCGTCCTCTACAACTCCCTGGTGCGGCTGCGCGTGCTCGTGGACAACGCGTGGGCCGACATCGACGTGCAGCTGAAGCGGCGCCACGACCTGATTCCGAACCTGGTCGAGACGGTGAAGGGCTATGCCGCGCACGAGCGGGGCACGCTATCGGACGTGGTCGATGCGCGGTCGAAGGCCATGTCCGCGCAGACCCCCGACGCCAAGGGAGACGCGGAGCGCGGGCTGAGCGCGGCCCTGGGCAAGCTGTTCGCGCTGGCGGAGGCGTATCCCCAGCTGCGCGCGGCCGAGAACTTCTCGCAACTGCAGGGCTCGCTCGCGCAGATCGAGGAGGCCGTGCAGAGCGCGCGGCGCTACTACAACGCCGTCGTCCGCGACTTCAACACGAAGATCGCCCAAGTGCCCTGGAACCTCCTCGCCGGGATCTTCGGGTTCCGGTCGCGTGAGTTCTTCCAGGTCGCCGACGATGCGGAGCGCGCGGTGCCGTCCGTCAAGTTCAACTAGGTGTGCGGAGTCTGGGGTCAGAGTCGAATCTTGGCATCCCCGCCGAGATTCGACTCTGACCCCAGACCGCGAGGTTCCCGGAGACAGCCCATGAGAACGGCGAGAGTCTGCCTGGTCCTGGCGTGCCTGCTGGCCGGGGCGACCGCGGCGCAGGCGCAGCGCACACTGGCGATCGAGCGCTTCAACGCCGATGTGCGGGTGAACGCGGACGGCACGCTGGAGGTGACCGAGACCATCCGCGCCCGGTTCACGGGATCGTGGAACGGCATCTACCGGACCATCCCCGTCGAGTACCGGACGCCGCAGGGCTTCAACTACACCCTGCGCCTCGACATCCTCTCCGCTGCCGACGATGGCGGTCGGGCGCTGAAGTACGAGGCGAGCAACGAACGTCACTACCGCAAGTTCAAGATCTGGGTGCCCGGCGCGGCGGACACGACCAAGACCGTGGTCTTCCGCTACGGCGTGCGCAACGGCCTGAAGTTCTTCGAGGAGCACGACGAGCTGTACTGGAACGTCACGGGCGACGAGTGGGAGGTGCCGATCGAGGCGGCCATGGCCACCATTCATCTCCCGGCTGGCGTGACCGGCCTTCGGACCGCCGCCTTCACGGGCGGGTACGGGTCGCAGGAATCGGCTGCCCGCATCACGGTCACCGGGGCGGACATCACCGTGGAGTCGAACCGGGCGTTGAGCTTCCGCGAAGGGCTGACCGCCGCCATCGCCTGGAACCCCGGCGTCGTCGCGCGGCCGACGGCGGCCGGCAGGGCCACGGACTTCCTGAGCGCGAACGGCATCCTGCTGTTGCCAGTGGCGGTGTTCGGACTGATGTGGTGGCTGTGGTCTCGCCACGGGCGGGATCCCCGGAAGCGGCCGGTCACGGTGCAATACGAGCCGCCCGCGAAACTGACGCCCGCCGAACTCGGGACGCTCATCGACAACCAGCCTGACCTGCGCGATATCACGGCCACGATCGTCGACCTGGCCGTTCGGGGCTTTCTCCGGATTCGCGGAACCGAGGAGGAACGGTTCTTCGGGCTGAGCAAGAACACCGAGTACAGCCTGGAACTGACGAAGCCCAAAGGCGACTGGGCGGGCCTGCTGCCCCACGAGGACGCCCTGCTCGAGGCGTTGTTCAGTCGGACTTCGCGGGCCGCCGACGCGGCCCAGGCCCCGGGGGCGCCCGTCGATACCGTCAGGATTTCAGACCTCAAGAACCGCTTCTACAAGAGCCTGCCGGGGATTCGCGACCGGATTTTCGATCGGCTCGTCGCTGAAGGTTACTACGTGAAGCGGCCGGACAAGGTGCGCGCCACGTTCATCGGCGTCTCCGCCATCGTGATGGTGGTTGGCGTCCTCGCCGGCGGGGTCTTCGAATGCGGGCTCGCGTACTTCGTGGCGGTCATCGCGTCGGCGGTGATCGTCGGGGCGTTCGGGGCCGTCATGCCGGCCCGCACCGAGGCCGGCACGCGCGCGCTCGAAGGGGCCCTGGGATTCGAGGAGTTCCTGGACCGCGTCGAGAGCGACCGGTTCGCGCGGATCGTGCGCACCCCGGAGATGTTCGAGCGTTTCCTGCCCTTCGCCATGGCGTTCGGCGTCGAGAGCCACTGGGCCCGGGCGTTCGAGGGCATCTACACCGCGCAGCCGCAGTGGTACGTGGGCAGTTACCAGGGGGCGTTCGGTCCCCGGATGTTCGCCAGTTCGCTCGCGAGTCTGTCGAGCGACGCGGGTTCTGCGATGTCGTCCTCACCGCGTAGTTCCGGCGGATCGGGATTCAGTGGCGGGTCATCGGGTGGCGGATTCGGCGGCGGCGGGGGAGGGGGCTTTTGATGCGCGTGGCGCGGCGTCTGTGGACCGGTGTCGTGATGGGGATCGTGCTGACCGTGCTGGCGGTGTCAGCGACCGCAGGATTCCAGGCGCCGGCGCCGGCGCCTGCCTCGCCGACGCCGCCGGCACCGCCGGCGCCAGCGGATCTGTCGGCCTTCGCGCCGCGCTCGGCCGTGGCCGCGCTCGACGCGCTGAGCCGGCGATTCGACCAGCGCGCGGCGATGGACCTGGTTGTGTTCATGGACCAGTTCTGGCGCAACGCCGGCAACGCCGGGTTCAACCAGTCCATCGACCGGATCAAGGCCCGGCTCGAGGCGTCGGGTTTTGTCGCGCGCCCGGCCGGCCCGGCCGACGGCCCGTCGCTGTGGGTCGAGCAGTCCGGCAAGGCGCCGGGATGGGACTACACCGTCGGCACGCTGGCGCTGGTGGCCGACGCGAATGGCCCCGATCAGGTCCTGCTCTCACGCCAGCAGCAGCGCGTCGCCTTGTGCATCAACTCGTTCTCGACGCCGGACGGCGGGGTGGTGGCGCCGATTGTCGACGTCGGCGCCGGCGCGAGCCCTGCGGATTACGACGGCAAGGACATCAAAGGCTCGGTCGTGGTCGGTGATGCCGGCACCGGCCGGCTCTGGCAGATGGCCGTCGTCCAGCGCGGCGCGATCGGCGTGGTGTCGCCGTCGATGGCGGATTACACCAGGCCGGGATCGACGACGGCCGACCAGGCGAAGCCGCGCCGCGAGTGGGACGTGCTGCAGTGGGGCAGCATCCCGTACGACGAGGGCCGCCGCGCGTTCGGCTTCAAGGCCACGCCGAAGGCCGTGGCGCAGATTCGCGATCGCCTCGCCCGCGGCCCGGCACGCGTGCGCGTCGAGATCGCGTCATCGTTCGCGCAGGCGCCCATCCGCGCGCTGGTCGCTGAAATCCCCGGGGCCGTCAAGCCCGACGAACGCGTGGTGTTGGTCGCGCATGTCCAGGAGCCCGGTGCGAACGACAACGCGAGCGGGTGCGCGACGCTGCAGGAACTGGCGCGCGCGATCCTGCAGGGCATCCGCGAGAAGAAGATTGCGCCGCCGGCCCGGACCCTCACGTTCCTGTGGGGCGACGAGATCCGCGTCAGCCGGCAGTGGACGACAGATCACCCGGTCGAGGCGAAGCAGGTGCGCTACATGTTCTCGCTCGACATGACCGGCGAGGACGTCACCAAGACCGGCGGCTCGTTTCTCATCGAGAAGGCGCCGGATCCGTCGGCCGCGTGGGATCGCCCGTCGGACCCGCACACCGAGTGGGGAAACCGTCCCGTCAAGGCGGACACGCTCAAGGGGACGCTCCTCAACGATGTATTTCTCGCCATCTGCCAGCGTCGCGCCCGTGGCACGAACTGGCGTGTGCGCACCAACCCGTACGAAGGCGGGAGCGACCACTCGGTCTTTCTCGGCGCCGGCGTGCCGTCGCTGCTCGCCTGGCATTTCGTGGACTGGTTCTATCACGCGAGCCTCGACCGGCCCGACAAGACCAGCCCGGCCGAGATGACGCATGTCGGCGTCAGCATCGCGGCGACGGCACTGGCGTTGGCCGGCGCGACGACGGCTGACGCCGAAGACGTCGTGCGGTTGCTCGAAGGCGCGGCCGTGGCGCGATTGGCCCTCGAGGCGAAGCAGGGGAGCGCGCTGGTGGCGGCCGCCGCTGACAAGACGGCCGCCCGGGCCACGGAGGCCGCCGTCATGGCCGCGTGGACGAAGTGGTACAGCGAAGCGCTTCGCAGCGTGCTCGCGCTGCCGGCCGGCGGCGTCACGCCCGCCCTCGATCACCGCGTCGCCGAGGCCGTGGAACGGATCGGCCGGCACTGAACGCCGATGTCGCTCCGCCTACTTCAGTGCTTTTGTGGTGACGGTCACCTTGAACGGCACGTAGTAGTTGCCACGGTCAGTCAGCACGAGTTTTCCTCTTGTCGTCGCGCTGAACAGCTTCGCGGCGGCGCCCGACGCCGCCTCGATCGTCCACTCGTTCAAGGCCGTGCGCGTCACGGTGACCGTCGACGTGGTGGGGTAGGATGCGGTATCGAACCGCAGGAACCACTGGGTGTCGGGCGCCGTGGGTGTGATAAACAGAATCTGCAGTTTCGACGCTTTCGAGGCGTTGACTGCCATCGCCGGCAGTCCGCCCGCCCCGGTGCTCAGGTACGCGTCGACGTGCGCGCCGCCGCTGAAGGGCCGCGAGCACGAAGTCGATGCGCAGTTATCCAGGTCCACGAACAGAGTGCGAAACCCCTGACCTCCCGTGTCCGTGTCCAGGTCGAAATCTCCAAGGCCGTCGATGATGGCTTTCACGCCCTGTAGGCCGTCGACGTAGGCGCCAGTCAAGTCACTTTTCACCCGGTCTGACTCAGGCAAGCCGTCTCGAAAGACGGCGGTCATCGACGTCGTGCCGGGCACAGGCTTGGCGGCCGGCTTGGCCGGTGCGGCATAACCCGTCATGACCCACACCATCACCATTAACAGCAGCGGAAGTCTGCGCATACGTCCCCCTTGCATCCCGGCGGTTAGGGCCCGTTAGCAAACAACGGTAGCAGGTCTTGTTTGCTTACGGGCCCTTATGGCGGGCCCACAGCCCCACCCTGCCACCACAATTCATTAACAGCGCCTTGCGGACACTCTCCATGCAATATGGGCCGCTGACGGCCTGTCTGCCAGCGGCATTGAACGGCATTGAACGACAGGGCACGCCACGGGCACTTTTCCCGTGTCGCACCGCGCCGGGGGCAGTATGCTGGGCGCCTCGCTGTTTCCCCCGGGAGGGCCCCGCATGGACGTCACCGGTCGCCCGTTGAACAGTCCCGCACCCGAGCCGGGCAGCCCTGACCTCCTCGACTCCTGGAAGCAGATCGCCACCTATCTGCGCCGCGACGTACGCACGGTCCAGCGGTGGGAGCAGCGCGAAGGCCTGCCGGTCCATCGCCACGTTCACACCAGTGGAAGCTCGGTCTACGCGGTGAAGCCGGAAATCGACGACTGGTGGCGAAACCACCGCGGCCAGCTCGAGCAGGCGGGGCGCCAGGATGTGCCGCTGCCGGCCGGCGGTCACCGCCGGAGGCGGCTGGTTGTTGCCGTGGCGGTCGTCGGGATCGGCCTGGCCTGTGGATCTGCCGTCTGGCTGGCCCGCGCTCCGCTGTCGGGCTGGCTGGGCTCGATGGGGCCCGCCCTCGAGCAGGTCGCCGTTCTCAGCCAGCCGTTTGCGGTCGCCTCCCCGGACGGTGGGCTGCTGGCGTACAAGGACGGCCCGTCCACAGGCATCTGGCTGAGGGACCTTCGAGCCCAGAACAGCCGACTCCTGGTGGCCGGAGACCCGGACTCCATGTTCGCGTGGTCGCGCGACGGTCGCAGAATCGGGTACACCGTTACGCTGAACGAGACATCACAGGAGGTCCGTACCGTCGATGTGCGCACCGGGGCAACCGACACGGCCTGGCGCGGCTCCCCGGACGCGAATGTGACGATTCACGACTGGTCGGTTGATGGCTCCCACCTGCTCTGCACCGTCGATCGGGGAGGCAACGTCCGCGAGATCGCACTATTGTCGCGAACAACCGGAGGGCTGACGCCGATTGTCCGCGTGCCGGCCCAGAGCAACTGGCCGCATCTTTCCCCTGACGGCCGCTTCGTCGCCTACGCTTCGTCGTTCCGCAACAACTGGGACATCTATCTCGCCGCGGCGAGCGGAGGGCGGGAGCCGATCCGCCTGACGAACGGAGCCGAGCGCGACTGGATTCCCTTCTGGGAGCCGGATGGCGACGCCATCGTCTTCGTGAGTGCGCGCGGCGGCAGCCCCGCACTCTGGAGCCAGCACATCGACCCTCGTGCGGGGAGCCTCGCCGGTGCACCGGTCCTCCTCCACACGCTGAGCGGCTACAGCTTTCCGCGTTCCCTCGACGCCCGCGGGCAGTTGTTATTTTCCAGCAGGCGGCGCGACTCCAGGGTGATGGTCATGGATGTCGACGCGGCGTCCGGCGTGCCGCGCCAGTCGCCGTCGCTGGAACTGGAGGACAACACCCTCGACCCGGCATGGTCGGGCGATGGCCGCGCCCTGCATTTCCGCAAGGTGACCCCAGACGGCAGCTATCCCTCGGCATTCGAGCGGGACATGGCGACCGGGGACGAGCGGCTGATCCGCTTCCCGTCCGGCTACATCGTCAACTTCCTGGCGCGGGCGCCCGACGGGCGCTCCATCGCGTTCTACGGCGCTGATGGGCAAGGCATGCGCGGCGTGTTCGTCTTCCGCCCAGACAGCCGGGGGGTCACGGTCCTGTGGAAGTCGCCCGGGCTTCAGAACCCGCCGCTGAGCTGGTCGGGGGACGGGCGCGAACTGCTGTTTTCGTCGTCGCCCGACTCCGAAGGCAGGCTGGCGGTGATGGTGCTGGATGTCACCAGTCGCGCCGTGAGAACCGTGGCGCGCAGCTGGGTCAGACCGTTTCCGCAGTGGTCGCCGGACGGTCAGGCGATCGCGTATACCGATGAGCACTGCCTCATGGTCGTGCCGCGAGCGGGCGGTGACCCGCGCCAGGTTGCGTGCGCGCCTCCGGTGGAGACGCCGCCGACCGAGTATCGGGGCATTGGCGGCGTGAGCTGGTCGCCTGACGGCCGGAAGCTGGCGTGGACGGTCGACAACAGCGGGTCGCGCAGGGGCGAGCTCTGGATCGTCGACATGGCGACCGGCCGGCACGACACCTGGGCCGGAGAGCAGGGGGACAACTGGTGGCCGACCGACCCGGCCTGGTCGCCGGATGGTCGGCGGATGGCGGTCGTGATGGCGTACCGGCCCGAGTACGAGCTGTGGCTGCTGCGCCGGTTCCTCCGCTGAGGGTTGCCGGCTCGTTGGCCGCTATTCCAGGTAGGTGTACCCGCCGAGGCCCTCTTCGTAGAACTTCAGCATGCGGCCCGACTCCTCGTAGGTCATCCGGCCTTCGCGCACGGCCGTCTCGACGTCGGTCCTGAGCTTGGCGACCAGCGCGTCGGTGTTGAAATCGACGTACTGCAGCACCTCGCGCACCGTGTCGCCCTTGATGACCGCGTCCAGCACCACTTCGCCCTGGTCGTCGAGCGTCACATGCACGGCATGCGTGTCGCCGAACAGGTTGTGCATGTCGCCCAGGATCTCCTGGTAGGCGCCGATCAGGAACACCGCAAGGTAGTAGGGCTCGCCGTTCACCACGTGGAGCGGCAGCGTGCGCTTGACGTCGCGGCGATCGATGAATTGATCGATCTTGCCGTCCGAGTCGCACGTGATATCGCCGAGCACGGCGTGGTTGGTGGGCGGCCGGTCGAGCCGGTGGATCGGCATCACGGGGAACAGCTGCTTGATGGCCCAACTGTCGGGCATCGACTGGAACAGCGAGAAGTTGCAGAAGTAAGTATCCGCCAGCATCTCGTCGAGGCTCTGGAGATCCTCCGGTACTTCGTCCAGCGCCTGGATGATCCGCTGCAGCCTCGAGCAGATGGCCCAGTAGAGCGTTTCCGCCTCGCAGCGCTGGTCCAGCGGCAGGTAGCCGCCGTTGAACAGGTTCAGCGCCATGTCGAGGGCCTGCTGCGCGTCGTGGTAGCTCTCGAGCGCGTTGCGCGCCGACACGTTCTGGTACGTCTCGCGCAGGTCGATGAGCGGCTGCTCCTGTTCCTCGTGCGGCGCGACTTCCTTGATCTCCTGCTCGCGGAACCCGGTGACGCCCAAAATGTTGAACACCAGGACGCTGTGGTACGCCGCGATCGCGCGCCCGCTCTCCGACACGATCGTCGGGTGCTTCACGCCGGCATCGTCACACACCGTCTGGACGTGGTAGACGACGTCGGCGGCGTACTCCTCGAGGGTGTAGTTCACGCTCGACTCGAAGTTGGTCTGCGATCCGTCGTAGTCGACGCCGAGGCCGCCGCCGATGTCCAGGTACTCGAGCCCCGCGCCGGCCTTCACCAGCTCGACGTAGATCCGCGCCGCCTCGTTGATGGCCGCCTTGACGATCCGGATGTTGGGGATCTGACTGCCGAGGTGGAAGTGCAGGAGCTTGAAGCAGTCCTGCATGCCGAGCGCGCGCAGTTCCTCGAGGCCCTTCAGGACTTCCGACACCGTCAGGCCGAACTTCGAGCGGTAGCCGCCCGATGACGACCACTTGCCGCCGCCGCGCGAGGCCAGCTTGACGCGCATCCCGATGGTCGGGCGCACGCCGACCTTCTGGGAGTACTCGAGGATGAGTCCCAGTTCGCTGTACTTCTCGACCACCGGCAGCACGGTCCGGCCGACCTTCTGCGCGAGCATGGCCGTCTCGATGAACTCGGCGTCCTTGAAGCCGTTGCAGACAATCGGGGTGTCGTTGTCCGCCAGGGCCGTGACCGCGATCATCTCGGGCTTGGAGCCGGCCTCGAGGCCGAACCCGAACGGCTTGCCGTAGTTGAGGACTTCCTCGACGACGCGCCGCTGCTGATTGACCTTGATCGGGTAGACGCAGATGTACTTGCCCTGATAGCCGTTCTGCGCGATGGCCACCTCGAAGGCGTCGTGGATATCCTTGAGACGGTGCCGCAGGATGTCGCTGAAGCGGACCAGGATGGGCAGGTCGATGCCGCGCAGCATCAGGTTCTCGGTGAGCGCCTTCAGGTCGATGAACCGCTCCGGCTCCTTGGTGGGGTGCACGTGGACGTTGCCCTTTTCGCCGATCGAAAAGTAGCCCTGTCCCCAGCGGGCAATCTCGTACAGTTCCGACGCCTCGGCGATGCTCCACGGATCGCCCACGCGCCACGTGCGGTTCAAACGGCTCGCTGGAATGCCCACGGAATTTATAATACAGACTTTTTCCGCGGCGTGACGGACGAACTGCGCGCGCTGCGCAGTTCCCCGCGGATCCGCATCCAGATCTCGCAGTAGCGCCACGCGGCCGGGGCGTTGGGCTCCTCAAAGTGATCGGGCCGGAGGATCAGGTTTCCGGTGGCGAGCAGCACCTGCCGCACCTCAGGGTTCTGGCGCAGCTTCTCTCGCATCGCCGCCTGGATCAGCTCGAAATGCCGGCCCGGGCGGGCGGGGCGATACGGAAATCGTTGGCCCTCGAACGACACCCACGTGATGCCCATGCGGGCCATCTGCGCTTCGCCCAGTTCGCCGGCGTGCTTGGCCTCGAAGCCCACCATCTGCGCCACCTGCGCGCGTGTCCAGGCCCAGGCGGCGCCGGGGGCGCTGGCGCGTGGGTCGTTCGGGGCCTCCGGGTAGAGCATCATCTGCCAGAAGCCCTCGACACTGGCGTAGCGGGTGCCGCGGAACACGAACGGCGTGGTGGCAAAGTTCGAGAGCACGCCAAGCTCGTGTCGCTTCGAGACGATGACCTCACCAGGGCCGGCGGCCTGCGGCAGAATCTCCCAGTCCGGCGCGCCATCAGCGGGAACCGGCGCCCACCAGTGGGCCGGGTACTTTGCGCGCTGTTCGAAAAGCGCAGCGGGCGAGAGCGTCACGGGGTGAGAACGCGTGCACGCGAAGGCGAGACCCAGGGCCAACACGACAACGAAGGGACCTCGCCTCATGTGTCTACTACTTCCCGTGCCCCGGCCCCCGCAACGGCCGCCCGGGCCGCTCGGCCGTGATGGCGCCATTGGCGACCACCGCGCGGCCGTTGACGAAGACCCACTGCACGCCGATGGAGTAGTGGTTCGGGTTCTCGAAGGTCGCCACGTCGCGAATCGTCGCCGGATCGAACACGGTGACGTCGGCGGCCATGCCCGGCCGCAGGAGGCCGCGGTCGAGCAGGCCGACGCGCGCCGCCGCCAGCGACGTCATCTTGCGAATCGCCTCTTCCATCGTGAGCAGCTTCTCCTGGCGCACGTACTTCCCGAGGATGCGCGCGAAGGTGCCCCACGCTCGTGGATGCGATTTCGATTCGGCGAGCGGCCCGTCCTCGGCCTTCGCGCCCGAGTCGGTGTCGATCGACACCAGCGGGTGGCGCAGGGCGGTGCGGACGTCCTCCTCGGTCATGATCGCGATGATGCACGCCGTCTGGCCCCGGTCGGCGACGACCAGATCCATCAGCGCGTCGCGCGGGTCCCTGCCCATGGCCTGCCCGATTGCCGCAAGCGTCATCCCTTCCCACTTGCGCAGGTCGGCGTTCAGGACGGATGACACCATCACGCCGTCGCCGCCGCCCGAACCGAACCACTGGTTCTCCCAGCCCGGCGCGTTCGGGTCGTCCATCTCGCGCTTGATCCGC
>Ga0315283_10002849_pt1 | contig 14615 bp, 12 predicted proteins | sample YL17G09_0_MG_FD_204541 | JGI IMG/M metagenome (GOLD analysis project Ga0315283, IMG submission 204541) | Sediment microbial communities from Yellowstone Lake, YNP, Wyoming, USA - YL17G09_0 | ecosystem: Environmental > Aquatic > Freshwater > Lake > Sediment | place: USA: Wyoming | collected... | reverse complement strand
CTCGCATGGCGATTGAACCGGTTGAATCGCGTCCGTCCGGCGAGATCTATTCCGCAAGCAAGATCCGGACGTACATCGAGTGTCCGTCGAAATACTATTTCCGCTATGTCCTCGGCTATCCGCTGGGGGGTGGACCGTTTGTGCGCGGTGAGGAAGAAGATCTGGCGGACCGGGACTATCCCGCTGAAATCCGGGGGAGGGTCTTTCATGCGGTGATGGAGCAGGCCGACGTCCTGGCGAAAACCGGAATCGACGAAGCACTCCGTTCGGTGATCCTGCGGGATGTCTTTCCGCACTCGCAGGGCTCGGATCGTCTCGCCGCCGATGTTGCCACCCTCGTCCGGAATGTCTTGAGCTCGAATGCGTGGACGGAGATCGCGCGGGGGAGCGAGGTGAGAACAGAGCTATCGATCTCTGCCGCGCTCGAAGGGGATTTCATCACCGGGACGATCGACCGTCTCTACCGGGATGCGCAAGGGGTCTGGACGGTTCTGGACTACAAGACGGACAGTGTCGGGGCCGCCGAACTTCACGCGCGTGCGGAGACATACTGGCCACAGCTCAGCTTCTATGCGGTGATGGTCAGGAGACTTTATGGCGCACCGACAGTCCGTCTCCGACTCCTCTTCACGGCGCATCCCGAGACGCAGGTTGAGAAGTATATGACGGAAGTGGGGCTACGGCAGGCCGAGCGGGAAATCGCCAGCGTCATCGCACGCATCAAGGCGGGCGATTTCTCGCCTCCTCCCGGCCCCTGTCAGCAATGCCCTCTCCGTCCCGGCAGATGTGGATGACCAGGATTCTGGCGCCGTTTCCGCCGGGCTCCCCTCCTTGGAACTTCACACATTCCCTCTGCTCAGCTCATCCTATAAATGAACAAAGTTCAGTAACCCCTTGAGCAGTTATCTGTTGCATTTTGTCCTGAATTTGTATACCTAGGAGGCATAATCCGGCATCGTTTGAATCATTGAGATTTCCGAGGAGTCCATGGGGGCACCATTCCGCTACGAGAGCATCCTTGAGAGCATCAGCGGTGGGTTCTTTGCGCTGGACACCAGTTACACGATCACGTACTGGAACCGGGCGGCTGAAGAGGGGACCGGCCTGAGAGCGGCGGAGGTGGTGGGAAAGAACGTCTTCGAAGTTTTCCCCAACGCGGAAGGCTCGGCGCTGGGGGAGAGATACCGCGCCGCGATGGAGACCCGCACGTTTCAGAGTTTTGAGACGGCATATAAGGATGACCGGTTCGAGGCGTGGTATGACGTCCGCATGTACCCGGCGGACGACGGCCTGTCGGTCGTACTGCAGGACATTACGGAAAAAAAGAGGGACGATCGGCGCAAGGAGGTTTTGGTAGAAATATCGAACGCGATCAACACCTCGCGGCATCTGGATGAACTCTGCATCCGTGCCGGTGAGAAGATCGCTCTGCTGCTCGACATTCCCTCCCATCTTGTCTGCGTCTACCTTTACGATATCCGCGGTAACGAAATCCGTCTGGTCGCGCCGGCGCTCATGGAAGTCGATTTTCCCCAGGACGTCGTCCACCAGCCGGTGGTCCCCGACGCCCCGCATCCCGCCGCGTACGTGGCGGCCACCAAGACGCCGCTGATCACCGACCGTCTGGCCGACGGGACGGTCGGCCCCATATTTGCGGAGGAAATCGCGGGTCTGAACCTGAGGACGCTCATCGTGCTGCCCCTGACCGTGCAGGGAGAGGTGCAGGGAGTGTTGGAGGTGTATTCCATCAAGCAGCGGGACTTTGTCGACCGGGAGATGGATCTGCTCTCCGTGGTGGCGAACGACCTCGCGGGCGGAATGAGCCGGAAACGGCTGGTCGACGAACTGCGGACGAAGAACATCGAGCTCGAGGCACAGACGCAGAAGACGCTGGAGGCGAGCGACACCCTCAAGAAGTTCCTGGCCACCTTCAGCCATGAACTTCGCTCGCCGCTCAACTCGATCATCGGATTCTCGGAACTTCTGACGAAACAGCTCGACGGTCTTCCCCCCGAGACCGTGCAGGAGTTCATGAAAAACATCAACGCGAGCGGGCGGCATCTCCAGCAGATCATCAACGACATCCTGGACCTGTCGAAGATCGAGGCGGGAAAGATGGATCTTCACATTGCGAGCTACCCCGTATCGTACTTCGAGGAGAGCATCCGCCGCGTGCTGGCCGCCGCGATCGCGGAGAAGAACATACAGGTCGAGTTCGCGTTCGCTCCCGATATTGACGAGCTCGTGGTGGATCAGACGCGCTTCAAACAGGTGATGATCAATCTGGTCTCGAACGCAGTCAAGTTCAGCCATCCGGGGGGTACGGTCCGAATCAGCTCCGAGCGGGTCGAGACCGATCTACAGTTCGCGGTGGCCGATAGCGGGATCGGCATCCGCGCGGAAGAGATCGTGACGCTCTTCAGGCCGTTCAAGCAGGCGGCGGGGGGACGTGGGATGAACCATGAGGGGATCGGCCTCGGTCTGGCGATAACGAAGAAACTCGTTGAACTGCACGGGGGGCGAATCTGGGTGGAGAGTGAATCGGGGCGCGGGACGACGATGTATTTCCGACTACCGCTGATCGTCGACGCCAGTTCGGAACGGATGGTGCAGGCCGGCATGCTGCTCGAAACGCTCCAGCGCGAGAACCGTTCCCGGACGGAGGGAGAGAAGCCCCTCGCGCTGGTGGTCGAAGACGCCCCCCAGGCGGGTGAGTTGTTGAGGGTCTATATTGAATCCGCCGGGTACCGCGTGGAAATCGCCCGCAACGGCGCCGACGCGGTCGACATGGCGAAGCGGCTCCGTCCGAACGTGATCACTCTTGACCTTCTGCTTCCGCTCAAAGACGGCTGGCAGGTGCTGAAGGAGCTCAAGCGCCACCCGCTCTGCCGGCATATTCCCGTCATCATTGTGTCCATCATCGACGAGAAGAATCTCGGCTTCAGCCTCGGCGCGGTTGACTATTTCGTCAAACCCGTCAATCGTGAAGACCTGATCCAGGCTCTCGACCGGGTTCACATCCTGCCGCGGGCCGACAGGCGGACGCCGTCGGTCCTCGTCATCGATGATGACCGGGCCGCCGTCGATCTCATCCAGGTGATCCTTGAGAACGAGGGCTACCGGATCTTCAAATCATTTCATGGAAAAGAGGGGGTCGAGATCGCCGCGCGGGAGCGCCCGGATCTGATCATCCTCGATCTGATCATGCCCGAGATGTCGGGATTCAGTGTCGCCTACCAATTGAAGCAGATCCCCGCCACCCGGGGAATCCCGATCATCATTCTAACTTCGATGGAGATCGACGAGGAGACTCAGGAGCGCCTTGGGGCTCACGTCTCGGGACTGATGAGTAAGTCTGCCTTCACGAAGAAGGATCTCCTCCGCGAGATCGGGAACATCGAAAGCGCCCGTCTGCACTGAGCCGCTTACACTGAGCCGCTTACCCCTCCGGGGTGTTGACACCCACCGTGGATTCTGCTATATTATCAATTCACATCCGAGAATTTGCCATGACGGCTCAGGAAGGACAGGAGTCGGAAGTCCAGCTCCAGCGGCTAAAGACCGGCATACGGGAAATCGCACACGATATCAGCAATCCGCTCGGCGTATTGAGGATGGCGGCTTATTTCCTGCAGCACGGGAAACCCGAACAGGACAAACAGGAACACTACTTTGAGGTGATCGCACAGACAGTGGACAGAGTCGAAGCGGGGCTCAACAGGCTGCGCGCGTTGGGCGAAAACCCGATGATGGAACTCCGGGGCGATCCCCCCCCGGAGGAGCCCACACGGTGATCGCATGATCATGACGAAAGGTGTCGTTCTCGTTCTCGCGGTCTCTCTTCTCGCCGGTTGCGGGCGGGAGAAGAAGCTGACCAGCAGTTCTCCCGAGGCGCTCCGCGCCTACGCCGCAGGGGTGGCATCGTGGGAGAAGTTCTACTACCCTGAAGCCAGGGCATCCTTCCAACACGCTCTCCAGCTCGATTCCCTGTTTGCGATGGCGTGGTGCAGGCTGGCCGTGGTGGACGCCTCCATGGAGAATATGCCCGCGGCCTCCGAAGCGATGCATAAGGCGATGGCCTTCGCACCGGGTGCGACCGAACGCGAACAGCTCTTCATCACCATGTGGCACCGCAGGCTGGAGTTTGACAACGCCGGGGCAGCCGCGGCAGCGGAGTCCCTTCTGCACCTCTACCCGGACGAAAAGGAGGCCTATCTCTTCCGCGGCAACCTCTACGAGCAGATCGAGAAGGACTATGATGCGGCCGTCCATTATTATCAGAAGGCGGTGGACGCCGACACCGGGTACGCACAGGCCGTCATGTCGCTTGGCTACGCCTATTCGGATCTTGGCGACCAGCAGCGGGCGATCGAGCAGATGGAGCGATACATCCGCCTTGCCCCCGACGCGGCCGATCCGCGCGCAAGCCTCGCTGACCTGCTGTTCCGTGCCGGGCGGTATGACGACGCTCTCGAGCAATACCGGAAATCACTCGAGCTGAAGCCCGACTACTGGTACGCCATCCGTCAGATCGGCAACGTGGAGGCCGTCCTCGGCCGTCTTCATGCAGCAGAGGAGCAATACCACAAGAGTATGTCCTTCTTTCCCGCGGGGCCCCAGGTCGATGCGTTCCACCTCACCGCGGACGGCTTGCTCAGCTTGGCGCGTCACAAATTTCCGGAGGCGGCCGAACAGTTCAGGAAGGCCCTCGAGATCGACAGCGTCAATGGCAGCGCGGCGTACGGACTCGCGCAAGCGCTCATCCGGATGAAACAGTTCGACGCCGCCCGGATGGTGGTGGGGCGCCTCCATGCAGAGCTCACGAGAAGGAACCTGACCCACGCCCCCGCCATGCTCAGCTATCACCTGATGCGGGCCCGTTTGCTCGCCGGCGAGGGGAACTTGGATGAAGCCCTTGCCTCATGCGACAGCGCCCTGGGGTATTCTGCCCCGCTCACCCGCCTCCCGGTCTATCGCCAGATGGCGGAGATTCAGCTCGCCCGCGGGGCCTTTGAGAATGCCCTGGACGCGTGCGAGGAGGCCCTGGTCGTCAACCCGAATTCCCCCGATGTGCTCCTGACGCTGACCAGGATCTACCACGGGAGGGGGGACACCCGGATGGTTGTGGAAATCGGGAGCCGTCTTCTTGCGCTCTGGAGCGAGGCGGACCGGGATTTCGAGGACCATAACGAGCTCCTCCGTCTCATGGGGAAGAAAGTCCCCTAGCTTTTCCGCCAAGAGCGGTACTGTGATCCCCCGCAGGCCAACCCTCGAACCGACGCACCCCACATGGGCTTCAATTGTGGTATCATCGGACTCCCGAATGTAGGGAAGTCCACGCTCTTCAACGCCATCACCGCCGCAGGGGCTGAGGCGTCGAACTATCCATTCTGCACCATCGAACCGAATATCGGCATCGTGACGATCCCCGATGTCCGGGTCGACGTGCTGACGGTGATGTACCGGCCGTTAAAGAGCGTCCCCTCCGCCATCGAATTCGTCGACATCGCCGGCCTCGTCAAAGGGGCCAACAAGGGAGAGGGGCTGGGGAACCAGTTTCTCTCCCATGTCCGGGACGTCGATGCAATCGTCCATGTGGTCCGTTGCTTCGATGACACCACCATCGTTCACGTGGACGGCAGTGTCAACCCGAAAAGGGACATCGAAGTGGTCGAAGCGGAGCTCATCTTCAAAGATCTCGAGACCGTCGAGCGAAAGCTCGGCGAAGTCCAGCGGAAGGGGAGGGACAAAAAGGCCGAGGTCCAAGGAGAGCTCTACGAGCGTCTGCAACGACACCTGTTCGGCGGACGCCTGGTCCGGTATTTCGCTCCGGCATCGGATGAGGAGAGACTCTGGCTACGCGATATGCACCTGCTGACGGACAAGCCGGTCATGTACGTCTGCAATGTCCATGAGGAGGAGGTCGCCGGTGAGAACGACTACGTACGCCAGGTGAAGGAGATCGCCTCGGGGGAGGGGGCCCGGGTTGTCACCGTCAGCGCCGCCGTGGAGGCCGAAGTGGCGGATCTTCCCGCCGCGGAACGTCAGGCATTCCTGGAGAGTCTCGGGCTTGCGGAATCAGGGCTGACCAAAGTCGTCCATGAGGGGCATGCGCTTCTCGATTTGATAACATTCTTCACGGCAGGTCCGAAAGAGGTGCATGCCTGGACCGTTCCCCGGGGGACCACCGCGCCGGCGGCCGCGGGGGTCATCCATTCTGATTTTGAGAAAGGCTTCATACGCGCGGAAATCATGAGATTTGAGGATCTCCGGCGGCTTGGGTCCGAGCAACGGGTAAGGGAGGCCGGAGAGCTGCACGTCGAGGGGCGAGACTATCTCATGCAGGAAGGGGATATCGTTCACTTCCGGTTCAATATCTGATCCCCCCCATTTTTCGGTTGAGTTTCTGATCTGTATAGCGTATCTTTTTTCTACAGTTTCGATTACCCCCCGGGCCTCCTGAACCGTCCGTGTTCCAGCCCCGGCTCTCCGTTCTTTCTGTCACACCACACACACTCTCAACCCGCTACCCATCCACTCACACAGGAGGAGTCCATATGACGCGAGTACAACAAATTGCTGGAGCGTTCGTGGCGACGATCTTTGTTACGTCCCTTGCCCTCGCCGGCGGTTTTCAGCTGAACGAAGTGGGAGCCCGCGCGATGGGTATGGGGGGCGCGTTCGCCGCTCAATCGAATGATCTCTCGGCGATGTACTTCAACCCCGCAGGGTTAGCGACCCAGATGGGCTTCCGCGCGTCCGTCGGGGCGACGATGATTATGCCCAGCAGTTCGTACACGACAACGGCGGGAGCCAGCACCGACATGGTGAGCCAGACGTTCTTTCCGCCGAATGTGTATGCCTCATACGGCCTGCAGAACGGGCTTGTGTTCGGAGTAGGATTCTTTGCTCCCTTCGGGCTGGGGACGGAATGGCCGGCGGGCTGGGTGGGCCGGTATTACGCGATGAAGGCAGACATTCAGGATTTTGTGCTGAACCCCACGGTAGCGTACAAGGTCAATGATAAGTTACTGGTCGGCGCAGGGTTCAGCTACATGTTTTCCAATGTCAAGCTGAGCTATAATATCCGGACCTTTTCGGCGTTGCCCCCCATCCCGGCGAACATCTCTCCCACAGATGGAAGTGTCACGCTCGACGCCGATGGCAACAGTTGGGGATTTGACGTAGGGGCGATCTACAAGCCGCTCCCGGCCATGTCGGTCGGAGCCTCCTACCGTCATTCGACCGAAGTCACCTATGAGGGAACGGCCACTTTCACCTCGATGCAGGCCGTTAAAGATTACTTCCCCGGAGGGACAGGCCAGACGGCAATCAAATTCCCGAACCAGGTCTTCACCGGAATTTCCTACCAGTTTACTCCGAGTCTTCTGGTAGAGTTCGACTTCCAGTGGATCGGCTGGTCGACCTACGACACGCTCAGCATCATCCTTCCGAGCGGTCCGAACTTCCCCTATACCCCAGGGAAACCTCTCCAGGCTTCGTCGAAGTCGCCCAAGAGCTGGTACAACGCGACCATGCTGAGGCTCGGGGGGGAGTATCAGTATCAGGCATGGGCATTCCGCCTCGGCTTTATCTATGACACGACGCCGCAGCCCAGTCAATACGTTGAGCCCATCCTCCCCGACGCAAACCGGATGGAAGGAACCATCGGGCTGGGGTATAAGTTTTCCGATAACCTGTCGGTCGACGCCGCGTACCAGTTGATTCTGTTCAATGACCGGACCGTGACCGGCCCAACGACAGGAGATATGAACAAATTTCCAGGGACGTACAAGAGTAGCGCGAATCTGTTCGCCCTGAGCGTTTCATACTTCCGATAAGCACCGGGATTTACGGAAAAGAAAAAGGGCGCACTCTCGTGCGCCCTTTTTTCTTGGGGGGGGCTTTGTCAGCTGTTCATTCCCAGCTTCTTTTTTGCTTCGGGGGACATCCGCGCCGGTGACCAGGGGGGGTCCCAGACGATCCGGACATCGGCGTCTCTCACGCCGGGCAACTTCAGCACTCTGTTCCGCACGTTTTGTGAAATCATTCCGCTCATGCCACAGCCGGGGGTCGTGAGCGTCATCTTCACGCCCACCCAGTCGTCGATGATTTTCACGTCATAGATGAGGCCGAGATCCACGAGGTTCACGGGGATTTCGGGGTCGTAGCACTCCTTGAGTGCCTCATACACCTGAGGTTCGGTTACCGTTGCGACTTTTTGCTCTTCCATGGAGCGTCCTTCCAGAAGTTATACGTGTGCCAAGATACGGGTTTCGCCGGGGAGATTCAAGGCGGGCGGGTCACCACCGGCCTGGGCCCCCCCCGGATTTCACCCCTCGAGACGAATAATGACAGCGCTGCCGGAAATGGTGACCGGCAGATGTTCCAGTTCCCTTTCTGCGGGGCCACGCCTCACATCACCCTCGCTCCCGAATCTGCTTCCGTGGGCAGTGCACAGGAACTCGCCTCCCGCAGGGACGAGCGGGGTGTCCGCATGGGTGCACCGAAGCACCAATGCGCTGTATCCTTCCCCCGTCCGGCGGAGCGCGATGTCGTAGGGGAACGCGCCGGCCCGGACAATCTGAAGGTCTGTGTCTCTAAAGGCCGACAACGGAATGGCGATCGTACCCCGGGCCACGGGGGCGTCGTAGACGGGGTAGGACCCGCACGAAGCCAGAGACGCCGACAGCGCCCCCGCGCCCAGGGCGAGACAGAGGGAGCATGTATCCTTCAGAAAATCCCTTCGTTCCATCGCTCTCCCTTTAGAAAGAGAACCCGATGCCAATGCTCACCAAAGCGTTGCTCGTCCGATACGAAACGGCCGCCGGGCCGGGATCAACGATCAATGCCGGATTCGGTTCCCCCGTACGGACGAAGCGGACATCCAGTTTCGTGACAACATTCGGATGGGGGAGGTAGGTCAGCCCCACGACAAGGTGGTGCTGGTCCAGTGTGCCGTCCGGTATGCCGTTCGGCGGAATGACGGCGTTCAGGTCCAGCCTCTCATAGCGGACGAACGCGATCAACTGCTGCGAGGGGGAGATCGTTGTGAAGAGATCGTATCCTATCTCCGCATACAGGCCGTATTCTTTCTGGGGGGTGTTGTTTGCATACGCCCGGTTGATGCCTTCCGCATCCGGAATCGACACCACCGCCCCGAGCATTCGTACGCGGACTCCACCCTCCTCGTATTGAACGCTCGCTTCGCCGACCATGACCGGGGTGCCGAACGGGCCTGATGGAAGCGTCAGGCTGTCCGCCTGGTGTGTGGTCGATCCCGCGGTCCCCCCGACGTATCCCGACACCTGCGCGAGGAAGTTGCCGGCGCGGAACTGAAGGGCGCACGTCAGAGCGAGATTGTCCGCCGGCGCATCCCGCCCTTCGGCTCTCCCCATACGAATGCCCGAACCGTGTTCGAAGTTCTCCGCGCGCAGGCCGTTCAGGAGGGCCAGGCTGTAGGAGAACGGGGTGCCCTCGAGGCTACCGTAATATCCTACCCCCAGCTCACGCCACGCCGACGGGATGACATAGGTCTCGACGACTGTTCGCTCATTGCCGTTAAAGCCCGTGGGGAGGTGATCCTCATTCATGATGCCAATCCGCGGCAGGAACAGGCCGGCGACGAAATAATTGTGCCGGTCGAGGTCGAACCTGAGGTAGGCCTGTTCCAGCGCGAACTCTCCTCCCGACTCCCCTCCCGTCACTTTTGCGTCTTCCACTTCCAGTTCGGAGAAGAGGCTGAGCGATGAGCGGAACTTGTGCCCCACGAACAGGACGAAGCGTTCGAAGTTCATCCGGGACATTTCTGCGTTGAGATCGCGCTGGAAGAGCGCATTGCCATAGCCGCCGATTGTCGTGGCCGCCGTTTCTGTGCTGCGGGAGGGGAGGGGTTCTTCGCCCCCCCCCGGTTGGCCGGCCGCAGAGGGGGCGAGGAGGGGGATCAGCAGGGAGGTAAGAAAAAGGAGGCGCATGTCTGCTCCAGTGATGCTGTTGCGGGGAGTGTCAAACGGGCCCTCCCCGCCTGTTTTCAGATGTGAAAGGGGGTCCCGCATACGCATGAAATCGTGGGGCCTTTGCATCAGGGGGGGGTGCCCCTCAGCGTTTGGCCGAACAGGCTTCTCGGTGCCGCTCGATTCTTTCCGTGTGTGCGTCACGTTTCTGGCCGGCGGGGAGCACCCCGCAGGAGCAATCGTGTCCGCACGCTGGAAGGTGCGCCCGGCGCCGCGCCCGGATTTCACGGCGCACAAACAGAAAAGCGGTGAGGACCACCACCGCAAGAGCCGCCGGCTGCTGCCACTCCATTGCGCTATCCTCCCATCCCCAGTGCCATGCCGATCCGGTAGACGGCGAACGTCACCACATAGGCAAGCACCGTCATGTACCCGACCTGGAAGAGGGGCCATTTCCACCCGTTGGTCTCGCGCCTCATCACCGCGACGGTGGAGAGGCATTGCATGGCCAGGACATAATAGACCATGATGCAGATGCCGGTCAGCACCGTGAAGGCCGGACCCCCTGTAACGGGATTCCGCTCCTCGCGCAGCTTTCTGGGGAGAGAGACACCGGAGTCGCTCTCCTGCCCATCCTGAATGTTGTACATCGTTCCCATGGAGCTGACAAACACCTCGCGCTGGATGAGTGACGTCACGAGCCCCACCCCGATCTTCCAATCGAACCCGAGCGGTCTGATCAGGGGTTCGATGAACTTGCCGGCACGCCCGGCGAAGCTGTGTTCGAGCCGGGTGGCAGGCGCACCGCCTTCCAGTCTCGGGTAGCTTGCCAGGAACCAGAGGATGATCGACGCGCCAAGGATGATCGTGCCGGCTCTTTTGAGAAATGACCAGGCCCGTTGCCCCATAAGGATGAGGATCGACCGAGGGGACGGCAGGCGGTAGGGGGGGAGTTCGATGATGAAGACCGGAGGAACGCCCCTGAGCAGAGTCTTTTTGAATATCCATGCCATTAGAAGTGCCATCACGAGTCCGAGCATGTACATGGACAGCATCGTGAGACCCGGAAGGGAGACGACCCCGAGCACTCTTGTTGTCGGGATGAAGGCTGCGATCATCAAAGCATACACGGGGAGGCGTGCGCTGCAGCTCATCAGGGGGGCGACCAGCATGGTCGCAAGGCGGTCCCGCGGGTTGTCGATCGTTCGGGTCGCCATGACGCCCGGGATCGCGCAGGCGAACGAGCTCAAGAGGGGGATGAACGATTTCCCGTGCAGCCCCACCTTGCACATCAGGCGGTCCATAATCAACGCGGCCCTGGCCATGTAGCCGGTGTCCTCGAGCAATCCGAGGAAGAGGAAGAGAAAGAGGATCTGCGGGAGGAAGGATACGACCGCGGCGACACCTGCGACCCCTCCTTTGATGATCAGGTCGCGCAAATCCCCAGGCGGCATGACCTCCTGTACCCATATGCTGAACAGGTCGAATCCGCGGCCGATCAGCTCCATCGGGAGCGCAGCCCAGGAAAACATGATCTGGAAGAGGAGTGCCATCAGTCCCACAAAGATCACCAGGCCCCAGAAGCGGTGTGTCACCACGGCGTCGATCCTGTCACTCAAGGGGGGGCGCGTGGACGGGCTGCGCCTGACCGTACGTTCGCAGACGGTTTTGATCCAGGCATAGCGCGACTCAACGAAAACGGAGCGGCGGTCGAACCCGAGGAAGTCGAGCTTCGCATGGTCGCGCCTGACGTGCGCGATCACCTCCGGCGCGTAACGGTCGAGGGGATCGATGGTCGCGCTTTCGGATGTGAGCAGGTTGATCGCCTCGTGGAGCGCCTGCGGTTCCGGAATGCGGTGCACGTCATGCAGAAGGCCGACCAGTTCCTCGGTTTCGCGCTCGACAGGCTCCGGGAGCCGCCAGCAATGGGATCTCTCTCCGGCGGTACGGGTGGTGAAGATCGCCTGCTTCAGCCCGGCAATTCCCTCCCCCCGGCTTGCGACCGTGGGAACGACGGGGACACCGAGTTCACGGGAGAGCGCCTTCACGTCCAGTGCTACTCCCCCCTTTTCCGCCAGGTCCACCATGTTCAGAGCGACGACGACCGGCATGCGCCGGTCGATGATCTGGGTGACCAGGTAGAGGTTTCGCTCGAGGTGACTGGCATCCACCACGCAGACGACGACATCCGGCGCGGGTGTGTGCGTCGCGGCGCCCAGGAGTATGTCCGTCGCGATTTCTTCGTCGGGAGATCCGGGATTGAGGCTGTAGGTGCCGGGAAGATCGAGGATGGAAGTTCCTGAACCGTCCTCAAAACGGACCTGCCCCTCTTTCCGCTCGACGGTGACACCGGGGTAGTTCCCGACTTTCTGATGGAGGCCGGTGAGGGCGTTAAAGAGCGTTGTCTTACCGCAGTTCGGATTGCCGACGAGGGCGATCAAGCCCGGAGGCTCAGGTACCCCGCTTGTGGCTGGCCTCTTCCCCATCACAGACACCTCACTCCAGATGCGAGACAAGGATCCCCCCTGCCAGACGGCTGTTGAGCCCCACGCGGGCATCATGAATTTCGCAGATGATGTTGCCGTACCCCCTGGTGATACACCGGACGACGACGTTCTCGCAGAATCCGAGTTCGCGCAGACGCCTGGACACTTCCGGCCGAGAGGAGAGGTGACGGATACGGACGCGCGTGCCGACCGGCACGTCGCTGAGGGTCATCGATGCGTTCCGAGTCATTATTGTCCTAGGCTTTCTTGCCGCATTTCGAGCAGGTGCCGAATACCTGAAGTGCCGAACTCTGAGGGGCGAAGTTTTTTTCGAGGCAGACGTCGTCCTGGATTTTCTCGAGACGATCATTCACAAACTCGATGATATCACCGCATTCAAGACAGATGAGGTGATGATGCCGGGGGCGGCCGAACGCCTTCTCATACCGGGAAGTGTTCTCCGCAAACCGGTACTTTGACACCAGCCCGCAATTCTGGAGGAGCTCAAGTGTATTGTAGACGGTCGCCTTCGAGACCTTTATTCCTCTGGTGATCATCCGGTAATAGAGCCCTTCCGCATCGAAATGTCCCTGGCTCTGCAGGACCGCGTCGAGGACTGCAAACCGTTCCGGCGTCGCCCGGAGTTTGCCGTTGGCCTTGAGATACTTTGTCAGAGTCTCGTGTGCCGCATCGATATCCATTGTCTGCCTTTATTTAGAATTAGTCTAAATAAACATAGTGACAAAAACACCACTTGTCAAGTCAAATTTCAATGATTTTCTGAATTAATGCCCGAGGAAAGAAAGGTGTTAAACAATCTTGAAAATTGGACAAAATTCGCTTGCTTTTTTGGCTGTATTTAGCGTCTATGAGTTCATAGGCAGTTATGAGGTTCCCCTAATATGATCACTGAATGAAGCCGCGCAAGAGTAAGTATCTTACCGGTCGGCCGATTGTTCCGAGACCCATCCCGAAGAACATCAGGGTGGAAGAACTCGTTGATTCCTATTTTCAAGCCTACAACGCAGGGCGTCTGCGGGAAGCATGCCATCTCTTTGTTGAAAAGATGCTCAATTCGCATGTAACGATAGGTATGAGCCTCACCGGTGCTTTGACCCCCGCCGGGTTGGGGGGGTCGTGCATCGTCCCGCTCATAGAAAACGGGTTCGTGGACTGGATCGTCAGCACCGGGGCAAATCTCTACCATGACACACATTTTTCAATCGGGAAGACACTCCACCAGGGGAGCCCGTTCATCGATGACCGGCTGCTCAGGGACGATGGAGTTATTCGAATCTACGACATTTTGTTCGATTATGACGTATTGCTTGATACAGACGAGTTCTTCAGGACGGTGATAAGGAATGACGAGTTTCAGAAGGAATTGGGGACCGCTGAACTGCACTACCTGCTCGGCAAGTATGTCGCGGAGAGGGAAAGGATACTGGGGCTGAAACACAGCACTGTCCTGGCGAGTGCATACCGCTGCGGGGTTCCCATCTACACATCTTCCCCGGGGGATAGCTCTATCGGGATGAATATCGCCGAAATCGAGCTTTCGGGATATGCGACCCGGATCGACGTTTTGCGGGATGTCAATGAGACTGCGGCGATCGTACTCGATGCGAAGCGGAAGGGGGGACAGAGCGGCGTGTTGATCTTCGGGGGAGGGTCGCCGAAAAACTTCATGTTGCAGACCGAACCCCAGATACAGGAAGTGCTCAAAATCAAAGAAAAAGGGCACGACTTCTTTCTTCAGATAACAGATGCCCGTCCGGACACTGGTGGTCTCTCGGGGGCGACGCCGTCGGAGGCGGTCAGCTGGGGGAAGCTTGACCCAGAGAGACTCCCTGACACCGTTGTCGCATATCTGGACTCGACCGTTGCGATGCCTATCATGACCTCCTATGCCCTGGCCAAGCGCCGTCCACGCAGGCTGAAGAGGCTATATGATCGACGGGTCGAACTTCTCGAAACACTGCGCAAGGAATACGAAAAGGCGTTGAAACGGAAACGCAAGTAATCTCAATCATCACTATTAAGGAGGAGCAACGATGAGCAGACTTCAAGAATTGAAGGACCTTGTCGCTTCTTTCGAAAAGGACTTCGTCAAGTTCTATGAAAAGGGGAACAAATCGGCGGGGACACGGGTCCGCAAGAACATGAACGAGCTTAA
>Ga0315283_10002846_pt1 | contig 14623 bp, 12 predicted proteins | sample YL17G09_0_MG_FD_204541 | JGI IMG/M metagenome (GOLD analysis project Ga0315283, IMG submission 204541) | Sediment microbial communities from Yellowstone Lake, YNP, Wyoming, USA - YL17G09_0 | ecosystem: Environmental > Aquatic > Freshwater > Lake > Sediment | place: USA: Wyoming | collected... | reverse complement strand
AAACGAATCGAAGGGGCCGAAAACCTGGTGGGGTGACGGAGTCGTACGGTTCAAGCGACGTAGTGGGACCCCGCCTTCCGCCGACGGAACCCCGGAGATTCGTTTGTCCGCCGTGTCGAGCGGTTTGCGACGTGACTTCCCGCCGGGCGCCGCGCAGTTGTCTGTCTTCTGTCTTCCGTCTTCCGTGTTTCGTCTTCTGTCTTCTGAATGCTGAATTCTGACTACTGTCTACTGACTACTTCCTCAAGCCGCAAGGAAGGGTCGGCGTTGAGCGTGAAATCGGCGAGCACCCCGGCGTGGAAACGGCGCAGGCCGGCGGCGGCAATCATCGCCGCGTTGTCGGTCGAGAGCGCGATCGACGGCACGAAGACCGGCAGGCCCGCCCGCGCGCCGGCCGCGGCGGCGTCGGCACGCAGCCGGCTGTTGGCCGACACGCCGCCCGCGATGCCGACCGATCGCGCGCCATACCATCGCGCCGCCGCGAACGTCTTGTCCACCAGCGCGCCGACGACCGAGCGCTGAAAGCTCGCGCAGATGTCGGCCAGTCCCTGTGGCGACGGCGTCCAGCCTTCGCCCTGCGCGCGCACGTGCCGCAGCACCGCCGTCTTCAGGCCGCTGAAGCTGAAGTCCCACTGCCCCTTCTTGAGCGGCTCGTTGCGATCCGGGTGCGTCATGCGCGCCACCGGGAACTCGACGGCGCGATCGTTCGCGCCCTTCGACAGGCGGTCGATGACCGGCCCGCCCGGATAGCTCAGCCCCAGCAGCTTCGCCACCTTGTCGTAGGCTTCGCCCGCCGCATCGTCACGCGTCCGGCCTACGGCGCGGTACTGTCCGGGCGATCGCACGTCATACAGGCTGGTATGCCCGCCGGACACCACTAGAACCATCGCCGGCAGCGGCAGCGGGCCGTGCTGGAGGAACAGTGATTCGATGTGGCCCGCGAGGTGGTGGACCGGCACCAGTGGCAGCTGCCACGCGGCGGCGAGCGATTTCGCGAACGACACGCCCACGAGCAGCGATCCGACCAGCCCCGGACCCTGGGTGACGGCGATGGCCCCGAGATCGGCAGGCGTGATGGCCGCGTCTGCCAGCGCGCGCTCGACCACGCCGCAGATGTCGCGGACGTGCTGGCGCGAGGCCAGTTCCGGCACGACGCCGCCCCACTCGCGGTGAATCTCGACCTGCGACGCGACGACGCTCGACCTGATCACCCACGGCCGCGCCGGGTCGTCGACCTCCTCGACGACCGAGGCGGCGGTCTCGTCGCACGACGTCTCGATGCCCAGTATCTTCATGTCTCCCGGCACTCGGGTGCGAGTGGGGTCAGACTCGAACTGCGCCACCGGCAACGGTCGTTTCCCGGGGACGCAGTTCGAGTCTGACCCTATCTGCTTCCCAGGGGTTCGAGTCTGACCCCGACAACGGTCGTTTCCCGCGGACGCAGTTCGAGTCTGACCCTATCTGCTTCTGCCAGGCGGTTGGGGTCAGAGCCCATTGCGTGTGACGCTTGCACAATGGGGTCTGACCCCAGCCGGGAGCGCAGTGGGCTCTGACCCCAGACGGCGTCCTCGGCCACCTACGATTGCTGGCCGGCCACGCGGCGCAGCGACTCGCTGAACGGCGCCTCGCAGACACCGCGCTCGGTAAAGATGGCCGTCAGGTACTCGTGCGGGGTGACGTCGAACGCCGGGTTGCGGATCTTCGCGCCTTCCGGGGTGACGCGCGTCGGCCCGACGTGGGTCACTTCCCGCGCGGGACGTTCCTCGATGGGAATGCCCGATCCGTCCGCCGTGCCCAGGTCCACCGTCGACATGGGCGCCGCGACATACAGCGGAATCCCGTGCGCCTTCGCGAGCACCGCCACCGAGTAGGTGCCGATCTTGTTCGCGAAGTCCCCGTTAGCCGCGATGCGGTCGGCGCCCACCACCACGAGGTCGATGAGGCCCTGGCGCATGAACGCGCCGGCCATGTTGTCGGTGATGACCGTCGTGTCGATCCCGTCGCGCACCAGCTCCCAGGCCGTCAGCCGCGCGCCCTGCAGGAAGGGCCGCGTCTCGTCGGCGTACACGCTGACCTTCTTGCCGGCCTCGACCGCGGCGCGGATCACGCCCAGCGCGCTGCCGTACCCCGCGGTCGCCAGCGCGCCCGCATTGCAGTGCGTGAGGATGCGCGCGCCGTCGGGCACGAACGCGGCGCCGTAGCGCCCCATGGCGCGGCAGCTCTCGACATCCTCGTCGTGGATCGCCCGGGCCTCGGCCTCGAGCCGCGCGCGGATCTCGTCCACCGACGCGCCCGATTGCGCCACGGCGGCAAACGTCGTCTTCATCCGCTCGATGGCCCAGAACAGGTTGACGGCCGTCGGCCGCGTTCCCGCCATCAGGTCGCAGATCTTCTGGAACTCGGTCGCGAACGCCCGCGTCCCGGTCGCCTTGCTCCGGCGCATGCCGAGCGCAATCCCCATCGCGGCCGACACGCCGATGGCCGGCGCGCCGCGGATCACCATCGTCTTGATGGCCCGGGCGACCTCGGCCGCCGACGTGCAGCGCACCCACACCTCGGCGGTGGGCAGCTTGCGCTGGTCGATCATCACGATCGCGTCGTCCTGCCAGTCGATCGTCGGAAGCATATCCGGTGATTGTACTATCCCAGCAGGCGCGCGTCGAAGGGCAGCGGCAGAAGGTCCTTGAGGCGGTAGCGCCCCTTCTCCTCGGTGAGGTTCGCCAGGATCACCTCGATGTCACCGCAGAACTCCCAGAGGATCTGCCGGCAGGGCCCGCACGGCGGCGTCGGCTCCTGCGTGTCGGCGACGACGACGATGCGGCGGAATGCGCGATAGCCCTCGGAGACCGCCTTGAGCACGGCCACACGTTCCGCGCAGACGGTCAGGCCGTAGGTCGAGTTCTCGACGTTGCAGCCGGTGATGACGGTGCCATCTTCGGCCTCGAGGGCGGCGCCGACTTTGAATTTCGAGTACGGCGCAAAGGCGCGTTCGCGTGCGGCGCGCGCCGCGTTCACCAGTTCCGTGTCGGTGACCATACTCGTTCTCAGCTCCACGCCGGGGATCGAGACCCGGCTGCAGTTGGCAGATCCTCGTGGGTGCCGGCTTTCCTGCCCTGAGCGCAGCCGAAGGGAGCCGGCGCCTGAGAGGATCCGGCTACAGCCGGATCCCACGACTGATTCTGGCTACTGACTTCTGACTACGGATTACTTCTCTTCCTCTTCCCTACGCACTCGCGACGATCGTCTCGATGAGCGAGATAAACGCGCCGCGCACGCGCTGGGCCGTCTCCATCACCTCGTGGTGGTTCAGCGGCTGGTCGAACACGCCGGCCGCCATGTTCGTGATGCACGAGAGGCCGAGCACCTCCATCCCCATGTGCCGCGCGACAATCGCCTCGGCCACGGTGGACATGCCGACGGCGTCCGCGCCGATGGCGCGCAGGTAGCGGATCTCGGCCGGCGTCTCGTAACTCGGGCCGTGCAGCCCGACGTAGACGCCGTGGGCGATCCCGAGATCGATCGCCGCGGCCGCCTGGTGGGCCACCGCGCGCAGGCGCTTCGAGTAGACCTCGGTCATGTCCGGGAAGCGCGGGCCGAACCGCTCGTCGTTCGGGCCGATGAGCGGGTTGGTGCCGACCAGGTTGATGTGATCGTCAATCACCATCAGCGCGCCCTGGCCAAACGACGTGTTGATGCCGCCGGCGGCGTTGGTCAGCAGCAGCATCCTGGCCCCGAGCGTCGCGACCACGCGCGTCGCGAAGACGACGGTGGCCATCGGATGGCCCTCGTAGAAATGCGACCGGCCCGACAGCACGGCGACCAGCCGGCCGCGCACCGTCCCCACCACCAGCGTGCCGGCGTGCCCGATGACGGCGGACTTCGGCCAGCCGGGGATCGTCTCGTACGGCAGCACGACGGCATCCGCGACCGTGTTCGCGAAATCGCCCAGCCCGGACCCGAGCACGATGGCCATGCCGGGCACGGCCGGGATCCGCTCGCGGACGAAGGCCGCCGCGGTGTGCACGCGTGTGTATTCGTCGCTCACAGCAGGAACCCCGCAATCGTGGCCGTCATGAAGTTCGCCAGCGTGCCGGCCAGCATCGCCCGCAGCCCGAGCCGCGCGAGGTCGTGCCGCCGGTTCGGCGCCAGCGCGCCGATGCCGCCGATCTGGATGCCGATGGAGCTGAAGTTCGCGAACCCGCACAGGGCGAAGGTCGCGATCGTGAACGACTTCGGATCGAGGGTCCCGAACAGCGGCCCCGCCGCGTTCACGGCCGTCGCCGCCGCATACTGCCCGAGTTGCGCATAGGCCACGAACTCGTTGAGCACCATGCGCGTGCCCAGGAGGTTCCCGATAATCTGCGAGTCCTGCCACGGCACGCCCATCGCCCAGGCGACCGGCGCGAAGGCCAGGCCCAGGATCTGCTGCAGGCTCAGGTTCGCGAGCGACGCCAGCCCGAACGTGGACGCCGCGAACGACCCGGCCGCGCCCAGCAGCGCGTTGAGCAGCGCGACCAGCGCCAGGAAGGAGACGAGCATCGCGCCGACGTTCAGCGCCAGATGCAGCCCCTCGCCCGTGCCCCGCCCCGCCGCGTCGATCACGTTGACGTCGGTCCGCTCCACCTCGAGCCTGACGGTGCCCATCGTCTCGGGCACCTCCGTCTCGGGCACGAACATCTTCGCCATCATCAGCGTGCCCGGCGCCGTCATGATGACCGCCGTCAGCAGGTGCTTCGCGTCCACGCCGAACAGGATGTAGGCCGCCATGATGCCGCCGGAGATGTGCGCCATCCCGGAGGTCATCACCGTCATCAGCTCCGACTGGGTCATCTTCGGCAGGAACGGCCGAATGGTCAGCGGCGCCTCGGTCTGGCCCATGAAGATGCTGGCCGCGACGTTGAGCGTCTCGGCGCCGCTCGCCTTCATCACCTTCTGCATGGCCCAGGCGAAGATGCGGACGACGAACTGCATCACGCCGTAGTAGTAGAGGATCGCGAAGAGCGCCGCGATGAAGATGATCGTCGGCAGCACCTGAAACGCGAAGATCATCGAGTAGCGGGCGCCCTCGGCGCCGAGCACCGTCGTCATGATGTGCGGCCAGGCCTGCTTGTCGCCCAGCGGCCCGAAGACGAACGACGCGCCGACATTCGCGAAATCGAGCAGGCGGGTGATGAGGTCGCCCAGCGTCCGGAACGCCCGCTGGCCCCATGCGTTCTTCAGGACGAACAGCGCAAACACGACCTGCAGGCCCAGGCCCCACACCACGGTCTTCAGGTCGATGGCGCGGCGGTTCGTCGACAAGGCGTACGCGATGCCGAGGATGACGATCGCGCCGGCGAACGGCTGCGCCTTCGGCACCCCGCCGTACGCGGCGAGCAGGACGGCCGCCAGCGCCAGCGCCGCCCCTCCCGCGAAGATCCACGCCTCGGTTGCCGACAGCCGCCAGCGACTGCCGCCCGCCTTCCGCACACTTCTCGTCCTCATGCCAGCTCCTGCCCAATAGTGAAAGACCACGCTTCCGGATCGCCTCGCATTCGTGGCGTCCGGCTTCAGCCGGACGCGGCTTTGGGCCGGCTAAAGCCGACCCCCACGACGGCTCCGAATCGCGGTCTGCTATCTAAACGATCTCGCCCACCACCAGCGGCTGCGGCGAGGGCGGCGCCCCACCCAGCTCGATGGCCTGCCGCGCCAGCTCGCCGGCATCGCGCAGGCCCCGCCCGTCGCGATGGACGAGTTCGAGCACCGGCTCCCCGGCGCGCACCAGCGCGCCCAGCGTCGCAAGGATCCGGATGCCGACGCCGTGATCGATCGTGTCGTCGGCCGTGGCCCGGCCCGCCCCAAGGGCGGCGGCCGCCTGTCCGATCACCATCGCCTCGAGGCCGGTCACATAGCCGGCACGCGGCGCGCGCACATACTCCCGGTCCGGCGCCAGCGCGAGCCCGGCGGGATCGTCCACCACGGCCGGATCCCCGCCCTGCCGCACCACCATCTGGCGGAAGCGCGCCAGCCCCGCCCCCGAGGCCAGCGCCTCACGCACCAGTCGCTCGGCCTCCGCCAATGTCGCCGCGCAACCGGCCATCGCGACCATCCGCGCGGCCAGCAGGACCGACAACTCCGTCAGGTCCGGCGGCCCCTGGCCGCGCAGCGTGTCAATGGACTCGATGACTTCGAGCGCATTCCCTACGGCCCGCCCCAGCGGCGAGTCCATGCGCGTGAGAAGCGCCTCGGTGCGCACCCCGGCGAGCCGACCGGCGCGAACCATGGCCTCGGCCAACTGCTCCGCTTCCCGGACCGACTTCATGAACGCGCCGCGGCCGACCTTCACGTCAAGCACCAGGCCGTCGATCCCCTCGGCCAGCTTCTTGCTCATGATCGACGCCGTGATAAGCGGGATGCTCTCGACCGTAGCCGTCACATCACGCAGCCGGTAGAGGCGGCGGTCGGCCGGCGCGATGTCGCGGGTCTGCCCCACAATCACGCATCCGACCTCCGCCAGCGCGTCCACGATGTCGGACGCCGGCAGATCGACCCGGAACCCTGGGATCGCCTCCAGCTTGTCGAGGGTGCCGCCGGTGTGCCCCAGGCCCCGCCCCGACATCATCGGCACAACCACCCCGCAGGCGGCCGCCAGGGGCGCCAGAATCAGCGACGTCTTGTCACCGACCCCGCCGGTGCTGTGTTTATCGACCTTCCGGCCCGGCAGCCGCCGCAGGTCGAGTTGAGCCCCGGAATGGGCCATCGCCGACGTCAGCCAGGCCGTCTCTTCGTCGGTCATGCCCTTGAGCACGATCGCCATCAGCAGCGCGGACAACTGGTAGTCGGGCCAGGAGCCGTCGGTCGCTCCGGCCACAAAACCGTCTATTTCGTCCTGGGACAACGAGTTGCCGTCCCGTTTCTTCCGGATGAGGTCGACCGCACGCATGGGAGCCGTCAGTATAGCGAAAGTCCTGCCGGGATTGACCGATATTCCCCTATGGAGCCCCATGTACGGGCTCGTGCCGAACCATGCGTGTTGCCACACCTGCCGTCGTCCCGCCCAATGTCGTCCGCGACGTGACGGGATTCGTCCGTGCGCTGGTGGCGGCCTCATGAAGACGCCAGTCCTGGACGACGTCGCCGACACCGAACCCCTCCAGCCCGAGGCGGCGGCGAGGGTGACGGCGTTCGCCCGCGCGTGCAAAGCGGCCGTCCGCATCGTGGCCCTCTACCCGCCCGAGCACCCGGCCGTCGGCACCGCGCTGGACGCCATCACCTCGGCCGCGCACGTCGCCACCTCCACCGCGGCGCTTCGGCTGGCGGTGCTCCCCGAGGCGCTGTCGGTCGACGGACGGCACATGCCGCGGACCGACGCCGCGGTGGCGGAGTTTGCCGCGCTGCTCCACAGCCACCACGTCGGGCAGTTAACCGTGCATCCGCAGACGGACGCCGATCTCTGGCGGCGATTCCTCGCGCTGCTCGCGCTGCCCCCGGACCAGACGCGGCTGCGCGGCGGCCTCGGCACGCTCTGGACCTCTGAACGCCAGCCGCGCATCGAAGTGCGAAGCCTCGACTACGGCGAGTTGCTGCGCAGCCAGATGTCCGGCGATCGGGCCACCTGGGACCGCATTGTCTCGGGCTGCCTCGGCGGCGACGCCGGCGGGATCGACGAACACATGGTCGAGTTGCTGTTCGGCATCCTCGACGATCCGTCCGGCGTGGCCGCACTGGTCGGCGCCGTTGGGGCACGGGCGGGCCATGGCCTGGCAGACGGCGAGGCGCAGGGTGGGGATGCGGCGAACGCCGCAGGCTGGCTGCCGGTGAGCACGCGTCAACCCATGCTGCGCGCCGGGCGTGGAGGCGCGCGCACCGAACTGGCACGGTTCGTCAAGGACCTGGCGGGCCGCCTATCGGACGGCACGATTGCCAACATGGTCGCGGCCGAGGTTCGCGGCGGACGCGGCACGTCGCGGAATCTGGCCGACGCCTTCTGCGGCCTGGCGCCCGACGCCAATCGCCGCTCGGCCATCCTCACGCTCGCCCGCAAGTCGCTGGCGCCGCCGGAGGCGCCCGACGCCGCGCTTGCCGAGCCCGCGCTGACGCAGGCGTGGCAGGCGTCGGGGGACCTGCGGCTGACTTACTCGGACCACGCGTTCGTGTCCGACGCGTACCACGTCGAACTGCAGCGCCTCGCCGAACGAGCCGTCGAGATCGATCGCGACCAGACCGACCCGCCCGATCGCATCGACAGCTGGCGCGGCACGGTCGACGAGGAACGCGTCCGCGGCCATGACGCCGAACTGCTCGTCGACCTGATGCACCTGCAGACCGACGCGGCGAAATGGCGGCCGCTGGCGGACCTGGCGCTCAACCGCGTCAATGTGCTGCTCGTCATGGGCGACTTCGCCGCGGCGGCGTTCCTGATCGAGGCCATCCGGCAGCACGCCGAGTCGCATGCGGGCGTGGCCGTGCGGGACGCGGCCTCGGCTGTGCTCGGGAACATCCTCACGTCGGGGATGATGCGCCACGTGGCGTCCCAGCTCGACACGTCGGACCGGCTCACGGTGGACGCCGTCCGCCGCTTCTGCCAGGCGCTGGGCACGGGCATCGTCGGCCCGCTCGCCGAAGTGCTGTCGCGCGAGGAGCGCACGCGCCCGCGCCAGCACCTGATCGGCATCCTGATCGGCTTCGGCCCGGCCGGCCGACAGGCCGTCGAGCGGCTGCGCCAGTCGCTCAACGCCAGGGTGCGTCGCACGGCGGTGCTGCTGCTGCGCGAGTTCGGCGGCCACGACGCCCTCGGCGAGCTCGAATCGCTGCTGAGCGACTCGGAGCCCCACGTCCAGCGCGAGGCGACGCTGGCCATCGCGATGATGGGGATCGATGCCGCCTTTGAGACGCTGGGCAACGCGCTGTCCCGCAGTTCGGATCAGGCGGGCAGCACGATCATGAGTGTCATCTGGACGCTGCCCGACGAAGAAGCGCGACCGCTGATCGCCTACCTGGTGCAGCACCTGCCGTACCGCGGCGTCCTCTGGTCGATTCACGCGCGCGCCATCCCGCGGCTGGGCGCCATCGGGGGCCCCCAGGCCAGCCACGCTCTCGCCGCGGTCGTGGACCGCCGGCAGTGCTGGGCGCCGTTCCGGATGGGCACGATGCACAGGCTCGCGCTGACGGCCCTGGCGGAGGTCGGCTCGCCCGACGCCTGGCGCGTGATCGAACAGGCCGCCGCCAGCGGTCCCCGCCGGCGACGCGCGGTGGCGCGCACCCTGATCGCCGCGCGGACCGCCCCCTCACTGAGGAAATCGGCATGACGGATCAGGCCCGGCGCATCGCGGCCACGCAGGCACTGGTGCGGTGCTTCTCGGGCGGGCTCAAGGCGGTGCAGCTGTACTCGCCCGAACACCCGATCGTGGCGCGCGCGACGGACCAGCTCGCCGACCACGTCGACCGGATCCTCACCAGCGCTGACGAGGTCGTGATCGGCGTGGTCGACCGGCAGGTCGTCGTCGACGACGTCCCGCTGACGGGCGGCCCGGGCACCAGCGAGACCGCCGAGCGGTTCCGCGCGATCGGCCTCCAGCGGCTCGTCATCCAGCGCGGCGTGACCCGCCAGGAGCTGGTGGACTTTCTCCAGCGGTTGGCGACCTGCCGCCCGGCGCGCGGCGACGACGACGGCGCGTTCCAGAGACTCGGCTCCGCAAACATCCGGGTCGGCCGGCTGCACGTCCAGAATCGCTTCGGCACCGGCCGCGGCGCCGACACCGGCGCGATCCGCGCGGCGTACGACGATGCGGTAGCCGGCGCCCAACGCCTCTGGGAACAGACCTGCGGCGACGGCAGCCCCGACCCGGTGGCCGCGCAGTCGATCGTCGAGATCCTGGCGGAGGCCGTGGGCCAGAACACGCGCGCGATGATGGCGCTGACCGCCCTGTCCCGGTACGACAACTACACGTTCACGCACATGGTGAACGTGAGCGTGCTGACCATGGCCCAGGCGCGCGGCCTCGGGTTCGACGGGGCGCAGCTCCGGCAGTTCGGCCTGGCCGGCCTGATGCACGACATCGGCAAGATCAGGACGCCGCCCGAAATCCTCACGAAGCCAGGGCAGTTGACCAGCGACGAGTTCGGGATCATGCAGAGGCACCCGGTGGAAGGCGCGGAGATGCTGCGCCGCCATCTCGAGCTACCGCCGCTGGCGGCGATCGTCGCCTTCGAACACCACCTGCGCGTGGATGGCACGGGCTACCCCTCCGGCGTCCGGAGGCCCGCGCTGAACCTCGCCACACAACTGTGCGGCATCGCCGACGTGTACGACGCGATGCGATCGAAGCGCGAGTACCAGCAGGCATTCCCGACCGACCGGATCATCGCCGTGCTGAAGCAGCACGACGGCGCGCGGTTCGACCAGCACCTCGTGCGCCGGTTCAGCCAGCTGATGGGTATCTACCCGATCGGGAATCTCGTCAGGCTGGACACCGGCGCCCTGGCCGTCGTACTGCAGATTCACGCGCTTGACCCGTCGCGGCCGACCGTTCGCGTGATCACCGGCCCGGACGGGGGCCGGCTGGCGGTCCCGGTCGATCTGGCCCTGTGGGACGACGACAGCCCGGCCGGAGCGCTGCCGCGCATCGCGTGCCCAGTCGATCCGCAGGCCACGGGCGTCGATCCCCTCGCCTTCCTCGACACCACGGCGGCGTAAGCCCCCCCACACGCCTTGGCCGCCGTCGCCCGCCCGCAGGCCTTGGCCGCCGCAGCCCGCTGCGCAGGAAGGCGGGCGCAGCGGGCGAAGGCGGCTTGACACCTTCCCGCCGGTCGCCTAGGCTCGACTCCAGCCTGTATCTGGAGGACTCATGTCGTCTCATTCGCGGCACCGCGGCTGGCTTCTGGTGCTCGTCGTCGCCTGCCTCGCGGTGCCCGGCCGCCCGCTGGCGCAGTCTCCCCGGGGCGCGCGCGCCGTTGCGGCGGTCCGCACGGCGGAGATCCGCGACATGGACGCCGAGATCACGCGCCAGGAGCGCACCGGCGCGCTCATCCTGCGCAGCCGCGAGGCCGACTCGCTCGTCGACGGCCGCAGCGTCGCGCGCTTCGATCAGTTCTACCGTGGCGTCCGCGTGATCGGCGGCGAACTGGTGCGGCAGGAAGCCAACGGCCAGACGCTCTCGGTCTTCGGGGCGGTCTATCCCGGCATCGCCCTCGACGCGGCCCCCGCCCTGAGCGCCGACGATGCGGCCGACGTCGTGGCCGGGTTGACCGGCGTCCGGCTGCCCGCTGCGCGCGCGCCAGAACTGGTCGTGCTGCCGCTGGACGCCGGCGGGTTCGCGCTCGCCTGGCGCGCGCGCGTCATGACGCCCTCGGATCTGGTCGTCTATTTCATCGACGCGCGATCCGGGGACGTGGTCCTCCAGTACAGCAATCTGGAAACGGCCATCGGCACCGGCAAGGGCGTCTGGGACGACCCCAAGAAGATCAGCACGACGCAGCGCAACGGGACCTATCTCGCCCAGGACGGGATGCGGCCCACCGCCATCTCCACCTACGACATGAAGGGGAACCGGACGCGGCTGGAGCAGATCATCAACGGACAGGTGAAGCCGGCCGACAGCGACTACGCCGCCGACGGTGACAACGACTGGACGGATCCGGCCGCCGTGGACGCCCACGCCTACGCGGGCTGGACCTACGACTACTGGTACGCGCGCTTCAACCGCCAGGGGCTCGACAACCGCAACAAGGCGATGCTCAGCTTCGTGCATCCCGTGAAGCGTGAAGACTATGCGTCGCAGCCGGCTTCGGTCATCAACCTCTACTACCTCAACGCCTTCTACGCCGGCGACGGCGTGATGGTGTACGGCGAAGGGCTGCCGCAAAGTGTCACCGCCGGGGGATACAAGTGGACGTATTTCTCCGGCGCCCTCGACGTGGTCGGCCACGAGCTCGCTCACGGCATCACCGACTACTCGTCGAACCTCATTTACCGCAACGAGTCAGGGGCGCTGAACGAGGCGTTTTCCGACATCCTGGGCGCGGGCGTCGAGTTCTACTACCAGCCGGCGGGCAGCGGGTACATGAAGGCGGACTACCTGGTAGGTGAAGACCTGACGTCGCCGATCGGCGGCTTCCGGTCGATGGCGAACCCGGCGGCGTTCGGCGATCCCGATCACTACTCGAAACGGTACACCGGCACCGCAGACAACGGCGGGGTTCATCACAACTCCGGCATCATCAACCACGCGTTCTACCTGGCGGTCGAGGGCGGGGTGAACCGCACGTCGGGCCTCTCGGTCACCGGCGTGGGCGCCGCGAACCGCGACAAGATGGAGAAGGTCTTCTACCGGGCCTTCACGCAGATGCTCCCGTCCAACGCCACGTTCTCGCTGGCGCGCGCGGCGACGCTGCAGGCAGCGCGCGACCTCTATGGCAGCGGCAGCGACGCGGAACGCGCGCTGATCCAGGCGTGGACGGCGGTCGGCGTCCAGTGACGCCGGCGCGAGCGAGGCTCCTGTGACGACGACATCAGCCAGCAGGTGGCGGACACTGGCGGCGGCCTGTGCGGCCGCCGTGGCGATCAGCGCGGCAGGACCGGCGCTGGGGCAGACCGCGGGGCTGCGCGCCGGCGCCCAGGCGGCGCCCGCGACGGCGAAGCCGCCGCCGCAGCCGGCCAAGCCGCAGCCGGCGAAGCCGACTCCGGCGAAGGCGACTCCCGCAAAGGCGACCCCCGCGAAACCGAAGAAGCCGAAGAAGCCTCCAAAGGTCTTCGTGAGCGCGGACGGCGGCGGGCAGTTCGCCTCGGCCGGCTTCACCTCCGAGGTGACCTACAGCCTCTACGCCGAGAACGCCACGATGGTGGCCACGCTGCCCGACGCCAGCGGCGCGATCGTCGCCGTGCGCGGCGGGGTACGGGTCTGGCGCCGCCTCGCGCTCGGCGCCGGCGTGACCGGCTTCTGGTCGACGCGCCCGGCCGAGGTCACCGCGAGTCTGCCTCACCCGTTCTTCTTCAACCGGCCGCGATCGGTGGAGGGCACCGCGTCCGGCCTGGGGCGCGGCGAGACGATGGTCGCGATTGAAGGCTCGTGGATGGTGCGGCTCAACGCCCGGACGGACCTGCAGGTGTTCGGGGGGCCCGCGTTCTTCAGCGTGCGCGCGGACATGCCGACAAAGGTCCAGTTCACCGAGTCGTATCCGTACGACGCGGCGACCTTCACCGGGGTGGAGACGGCGCGCGTCTCAGGCTCGGCCGCCGGATTCACCGTGGGCGGCGACGTGACCTACATGTTCACGCGGTCGATCGGCGTCGGCGGGCATGTCCGGTTCTCCCGCGCGGCCGCCTCGCTGACGCCGCCGGGCGGTCAGTCGACGACGGTCGATCTCGGCGGCGTCCAGGCGGGCGGGGGCCTGCGCGTCCGCTTCTGAGCAGGCCGTGCGGACCTCGCCCTTTACGGCCCGGGTGCTCGACGCGGTCCGGCGGATTCCGCCGGGCCGCGTGGCCACGTACGGGGACGTCGCCCGTCTGGCCGGCCGCCCCCGGGCCTGGCGGGCGGTCGGCCACATCATGGCCACCTGCCGGGCCGCCGATGTGCCGTGCCACCGCGTGGTGGCGGCCGGCGGCGGCCTGGGCGGCTACGGCGGCAACACCGCTCTCAAACAGGCCCTGCTCCGCGCCGACGGCGTGATCGTCGTCGGCACCCGCATCCGCCGGTGGCGCGAGGTGCGCGCCGTCTCCACCGGGAGACACCGCTGATTCCAATGTGGAAGCCGGCTTGAGCCGGCTTCTTCTGCTGAGGCAGGCAACCAATGGGCCCCATGATCTCGTCTGACCAGATGGAGGCCAACCGGGTGGACCAGACGCTGGTGGCGCGTTGCCGAACAGGCGAGGTGCCGGCATTCGAGGAGTTGTACAAGAGGCACAGCAGCCGCCTGTACAGCGTGGCCTACCGGATGACGGGCAGCGCGGCCGACGCCGAGGACCTGCTGCAGGACATCTTCCTGCAGGTCTACCGCCGCATCGACAGCTATCGCGGCGAAGCGGCGCTGGGGACGTGGCTGCATCGGCTGGCCGTGAACGCCTGCCTGGACTTCCTGCGAAGCAAGCAGGGGCGCCGGCAGCAGGTCACCGATTCCCTGGATGCACCGGACGCGTTCGAGCCGAACGCCCACGCGTCGTGGCGACCCGACGCGGCCCTGACCCGGCTCGATCTGGAACGGGCCGTCGCGCAGCTGCCGCCCAGCTACCGCCGGGCGTTCCTGCTGCACGATGTCGAAGGCCTCGAGCATCACGAAGTCAGCGACATGCTGGGCATCGCGGAGGGCACGTCGAAGTCGCTGGTGCACAAGGCGCGGATGCGGCTGCGGACGCTGCTGCGGGGCCGACCGGCCGAGCCGGCGCGCTCCGGCGGCGAGGTCGTGCCCTTCGCCGCCGGCCCCTCACGCGCGGGAGAACGATGATGGAACCTCAATCCCCTGATGTGACCTGCGAGCGCTACGCGGCGCTCATCCAGGATCTGGTCGACGGCGAGCTGGCCCCCGCGGCGCGCGCGGAGCTGGAGCAGCACGTCGCGGCCTGCCCGTCGTGCCGGACGCTGCTGGACGACCTGCGGGAGATCGCGCGCGTCGCCGGCGAGCTGCCGCTGCACACGCCGCGGCCGCAGGT
>Ga0315283_10002844_pt1 | contig 14625 bp, 12 predicted proteins | sample YL17G09_0_MG_FD_204541 | JGI IMG/M metagenome (GOLD analysis project Ga0315283, IMG submission 204541) | Sediment microbial communities from Yellowstone Lake, YNP, Wyoming, USA - YL17G09_0 | ecosystem: Environmental > Aquatic > Freshwater > Lake > Sediment | place: USA: Wyoming | collected... | reverse complement strand
CAAAGCGATGCCAGCCGACCATCATCGGGATGAGCGCGCTGCTGACCACGACGATGACCTACATGAAGACGGTGATCGACGGCTTCGAAGCGGCCGGTCTGGGCCACATCAAGATGGCCGTCGGCGGCGCCCCAATCACCCAGGCATTCGCCGATGAGATCGGGGCCGACGGCTATGCCGCGAACGCCTCGGCCGCCGTCGATCTCTTCCTCCGCCTCGCCACGCGGGCCTAGCGACGTGCCGGTGACGCTGTCGATCGACGGACGGATCACCGATGCCGCTCCCGGCCGGTCCCTGTTTGACTGTGCTGAACAGGTGGGCCTCCGCGTGCCGACGTCCTGCCGGAAACAGGGCCGGTGCAAGGAGTGCATCGTGGACATCACCGCGGGCATGGAGTGCGTGTCCGGACCCACCGACCAGGAGCGTCACCTCACGGGCCGGTTCCGCCTGTCGTGCCAGACTCGCATCATCGCCGATGCGGGACGGATCGACTGCCACACCATGCGCCGCGGGCCGCTGCGCATTGTGCAACTGGGCAACGCCGCTATCGAAGGGGCCTCGATCGCCCTGCTCTCGCAGTCGAAGCGCCGGGAACTCGAGGCCCTCGTCAGAACGGTCGAGCACTGCCGGCTTGAGTCACACCCGCACTTCTTCGACCATTTCGTCGAGGGCTGCCAGTTCAAGCCGCTCGCGTTCACGGGACGGGTGGCCGGATGATCGAGTGTGTCGACGTGCAGCACAGGCGGAGGCACGGTACACCCATGACGAGTCGACTGCTGGAGCGAATCACGCGTGCCCCGGTGCTGGCCGACGGCGCGATGGGCACCCAACTGATGTTGGCGGGCCTCGAACAAGGCGGGTGCGGTGAAGCGTGGAACCTGACGCAGCCCGAGCGGGTACTGGCCATCCAGCGCCTTTACGTCGATGCCGGTTCGGAGTGCCTGCTGACGAATACCTTCGGCGGCTCGCGCATCATGCTCGCCCGCCACGGCCACGCCGACGAGGTCGTCGCCATCAATGCCGCCGCGGCCGGCATCGCGCGGGAGGCGTTCCGGGGCAGGGACGGCTACGTCGTCGGCGACATCGGCCCGTTCGGCGGCCTGCTCGAGCCGTACGGCGACGTCCCCGCGTCAGACGTCCGTGAGGCGTTCGACGAACAGGCGCGCGCCCTGGTGGCCGCGGGCGTCGACGCCATCATCATCGAGACGCAGACCTCGCTCGAGGAACTCGGGCTCGGCCTCCGCGCGGCGCGGGAGGCCGGTGCGCCCTGCGTCATCGGGTCACTGGCGTACGACGTGACGCTCGACGGTTCAACATTCCGGACGATGATGGGCGTCGACCCCGAGCAGGCCGCGGCGTTCATGCAGGAGCACGGCGCGGACATCGTCGCCCTCAACTGCGGGACCGGGATGGACATGGCGCGGGCGCGCGACGCGGTCGATCGCTACCGGATGGTCACCGACCTCCCCGTCATGGCCCAGCCCAATGCCGGCCAGCCCGTGCTGGTGAACATGCGGGTGGTGTACAACGAGACGCCGGCCCACATGGCACGCGGCGTCGTACCGCTCGTACAGGCCGGCGCCCGCATCATCGGCGCGTGCTGCGGCAGCACGCCGGATCACATTCGGGAGTTCAGCCGCGCGCTCGATGCGCATCTCCACGGGAGGGACGGCCACTCATGAAGACGACGATCTGCAAGGTCAACGTGAACGCGGTCGAGAAGCTGCCGCCCGGCGCCGACGACCGATCGGGCGTCGGTGTCCACTACGTGGACGCGTACCTCTCGCCGATCAACGTGCAGCTCGACGACGGAATGTCCGTGAAGTGCCGGCGCCGGGGACTGAAGATTGTGCTGTCGGTCGGTGACCGGACTGGAGAAGGGATGCTCAGACGGCTGGCCGTTGGCCCCGATCCGGCGGCGATGCTGGACGCCGCCCTCAGGGAAGCCGCCGCAGCGGCCGGTCTGCAGTTGAGCGTCGAGAATGGCATGATCGTCATCATCCACCTTTCTGAAGGGAGTACTCAATGGTGACTCGGTATTCGGCCCTCATCCTCGCCGTGTCCGCCGCGGGTGCCATCGGCCTGGCCGCCTCAGCGCAGCCTGGCCGGGCGCCGGGCGGGCTCCCCTACCAGGATGCGCGTCGGCCGGTTGCCGAACGCGTCGGTGATCTGGTCGCCCGCATGACGATCGACGAAAAGGTCGGGCAGATGACGCAGCCAGACCACACGTATCTGAAGTCTCCGGATGACGTCGCGACGTACTTCATCGGCTCCGTCCTGAGCGGCGGCAACTCGGAGATCCCGGACGTCTCGGCCGCCGGCTGGGCGGCGTTCACGCGCGGATTCCAGGAGCGCGCGCTGAAAACGCGCCTCGGCATCCCGATCCTCTACGGCGTTGACGCCGTGCACGGCCACAACAACGTGCGCGGTGCCGTCATCTTCCCGCACAACATCGGCCTCGGCTGCACGCGCGATGCGAAGCTGGTCGAGCAGGCCGCGCGCGTGACGGCCGAAGAGGTGCTCGCCACCGGCATGCAGTGGACCTTCGCGCCGTGCGTGGCCGTGCCGCAGGACGAGCGGTGGGGCCGCACCTACGAGGGTTTCGGCGAGTCGCCGGAGCTGGTCGCCGAGCTCGGGGCCGCCGCCGTGCGCGGCTTCCAGCAGGACAGCCTCGCGAAGCCGGGCAGCATCCTCGCGACCGCGAAGCACTACGTCGGTGACGGCGGCACGACGAACGGCAAGGACCAGGGAGACACGCAGGTCGACGAGGCCACGCTGCGTCGGATTCACCTCCCCGGGTACATCGCCGCCATCAAGGCCGGCGCGGGCTCGGTCATGGCCTCGTTCAACAGCTGGAACGGGCAGAAACTCCACGGCCAGAAGTACCTGCTCACGACGGTGCTCAAGGGCGAGTTCGCCTTCAAGGGCTTTGTGGTCTCGGACTGGAAGGCGCTGGAACAGCTGCCCGGCGGCTACCCCGCGCAGATCGAGGCGGCCATCAACGCCGGCATCGACATGGTGATGGTGCCGGACGTCTACCCCGCGTTCTTCACGAACCTCAAGGCACTGGCAGCATCAGGCCGCGTGCCGATGAGCCGCATCGATGACGCCGTGCGGCGCATCCTCACGGTCAAGTTCGAGATGGGACTGTTCGAGCACCCGTTTGGCGATCCTACGCGGCTTACGGCGGTCGGCTCCGCCGGTCACCGCGCGATCGCCCGGCAGGCCGTGCGCGAGTCGCTGGTCCTGCTCCAGAATCGAAACGGCGCGCTACCGATCAAGACGTCGGCGTCCGCGATCCTCGTCGCCGGCCGCGCCGCCGATGACATCGGCATGCAGTGCGGCGGGTGGACCATCGACTGGCAGGGGAAGCCCGGCGCGGTCACGCCGGGCACGACGGTGCTCCAGGCGGTGAAGAACGCCGCGCCCGGCGCGGCCGTCAGCTACTCGAAGACCGGCGACGTGCCGGCCGGCACTCGCGCGGCGATCGTCGTCATTGGCGAAACGCCCTACGCCGAGGGCCCGGGCGACCGCGCCTCACTCGATCTCGATCCCGCTGACGTGGCCGTCGTGAGAAAGGTCAAGGCTTCGGGCGTACCGACCATCGTTGTGCTCGTTTCCGGGCGGCCGATGATCCTGGAGCCGATCCTGGCCGATGCCGACGCGATCGTCGCGGCGTGGCTGCCGGGCACGGAGGGCGACGGCATCGCCGACGTGCTGTTCGGAAAGTACAACCCGACGGGCAAGCTGAGCCACACGTGGCCCCGCGCGCTGGCGCAGATCCCGATTAACGTCGGCCCAAATGCTGAGAAACCGAAGGACGTTCCGCTGTTCGAGTACGGCTTCGGTCTCCGGTATCGGTAGCGGGACGGGTGCACGACGGGGCGGCCGGGTTAGGCGACGGTCGGCGCCCCGAAATGCTGCTGGACGACGAGCGTGACGGCGCCCCGGAGGCGGGGCTGGGTAGCCGCGTCGGTCGCCACGATTTGGGTTGTGTTCGATGCCAGCGTCCGCCGCCTGACCACGTCGAGGACGATCGGTCCGACCCTGCTCCACGCGGCCGTGACCTCTCCGATGATGACCACCACCTGGGGCGCCAGACCTGTCACCACGGGGACCAGCCCGATCCCGAGGTAGCGCGCCATGCGTTCGAGTGCGTCGATCGCGCGGGCATCGCCGTCGTCGGCGAGGCGGAGGATGTCGGTAAACTTCACTGCCGAGGCGCGCATCGAAAGTTCCGACGCGTCGGAATCGCCGCCCTGCAGGCTTCGATAATAGCGCACGGCGGCGGTGTTCGACGCGTACTGCTCCCAACACCCGCGTCGCCCGCAGGAGCACGGGGGGCCATTCTCCTCGAGCGGCACGTGCCCGAACTCGCCAGCCATCGCATCACGACCGTGGATCAACTGCCCGTTGAGCAGCATGCCGACGCCGATGCCCTCTGAGACGGTCACGGCCACAAGGTGCTTCACGTCGTCGGGCTGACGCCCGAACCACAGCTCGGCGAGGGCGCACGCGCTGGCGGCGTTCTCGAGCGCCACGGGCAGTTCAACCGCGGATTCGAGGATCCTCTTGAGATCCACCCCGCCGAACGCGAGATTGGGAGCAAACACCAGGCGACCCGACGAATCGACCCGACCGGGGAGGCTGACACCCATCCCTTCGTAGACGATCTCGGGATGCGCGCTCCGAAATGTGGCGAGGGTCCGGGCTACTTCCGCCGCGAACTCCTCCGGCGACTCCGGCGTGGGCCACTCCGTCTGCATGAGGAAGCGGGCATCAAGACCAGCCAGCCCGACGCGCGTCGTCACTGGCCGAAGGTCGACGGCGACGATGCCCGCCCGCTCGACATTCAGGTGGAGGGAGCGAGGACGACGGCCGCGGCTGGACACGGGACTGGCCCCTTCGGTCACCCAACCCTCGGCGATCAACTGGCCGATGATCGCCGACACGGTGCTGCGCTGGAGCCCGGAGCGCCGCGCCAGATCGGCCCGCGACAACGGCTGGTACCGTCGGATGATATTCAGCGCGATGCGCCGGTTGATGTGGCGCGCCGTCTCGCTGGTCGCCACCTGGAAGTTGGTCAGGTCGATCTTGCGCATGTCACGCGATCCCGTGGGGTTCGACCACGTTCGTCAACGTTTGTTGGTGGCTCGAACTATGCTAGCCCATCGTGCTGCCTGTCAAGCGCAGGCTGGCGCTTCTCGAGTCGCCCCAAGGGAGGGACTCGGCGCCTCGGTCCCGTCTCCGACCCCCGGCCGATCGGCTGGATGGACGAGGGAGATTGTGCCTATCCTAAGGCCCCGGTGATTGTTCGGACGTTGGACTGATTGCGGTTCGGGACGTGGTGGCCGGTCGGACGGCATCGGTTCTCAGCGAGCGGGTGACCCGACGCCCGCGCACAGGAGATCGTGGATGATCCGCAGCCGCAGATCGACCGGCGCGGGGTTTCGTAGAAGCGAATGGGTACGTGTCAATCGAGGCCGAGCACTTCGCGCGGGCACGGCGTCGTGGAAGGCTTCCGGGTGCTCTGACGGGATCGTCGGTTCGGCCATCTGGTCGGCGGCCTCCTTGAGCGTCAGGCAGAGCGGCTGCTCGCAGCACCCGGCGGTGCCGCCCTTCATCGCCTTCATCGCCGGGTCGTAGTGCGCGTGGTTCGGCGTGACGATAGCAGCTCGCCGGCCTCTTCGCTCAGCAGTCGTCCTTCGTCGGTCGGCCGTCCACCAGGCGCCAGATCCGGCGTTGGTTCCGATCGCGCAGTTCCACGGGCAGCGCCTGCTGCGGGAAGTTCTGGTAACACACGGGCCGCACGTAGCGGTCGATCGACGCCGAGCCGATCGACGTGAAGTGGACGTCGGTGGTCGCGGGATACGGCCCGCCGTGGTGCATCGCTGCACAGACTTCGATGCCGGTCGGGAACCCGTTGAACACGATGCGGCCGACCTTGCGCTCGAGCACCGTGACCAGCCCGCCGCACGCGGACATGTCCTCGGGCGTGGCGTGGATGGACGCCGTCAGGTGGCCGCGCATGCCCCGAGCCACCCGCTCGAAATCCGATAGACGTGCGCAGGTGACGACGAGCGAGACCGGGCCGAACACCTCGTCCCAGAGCGACGTCACAGCGTCGAGCGTGTCGACGTTTGTGACAAATATCGCGCACTGCCCTTCCGATTTCCCGGAGTCCGGCGCAAGGGCCGACTCGGCGACGAGGCGGACGCCCGGGGTCGCACGCAGGCGCCCGAGGCCCGCGGCGAACGAACCGCTGATGCCGCGATGCAGCATCGCGGCGGGCGGAACCCGCCGCCCGTGTTCACCGACGGCGTCCAGGAACGCGCGAGTGGCCGCGCCGTCGACGGCGAGCAGGAGACCAGGATTGGTGCAGAACTGCCCGGTCCCGAGCGTCACCGACTGGACGTAGTCCTTCGCAATCTGCTCGCCGCGCTCGGCCATCGCGCCGGGCAGCACGAACACCGGGTTGGTGCTGCCCATCTCTGCGTAGACCGGGATCGGGTCCGGCCTGGCGGCCGCGGCGTCGAAGAGGGCGCGGCCGCCCGCCATCGAACCCGTGAACGACACCACCCTCGTCACCGGGTGGCGCACCAGCGCCAGTCCCGTCTCGTGGGTCGCGCCGTGGAGCATCGAGAACACGCCCGCGGGCACGCCGGTCGCCTCGGCCGCGGTCGCGATCGCCGTGCCGATCAATTCGCATGTGCCGGGATGGGCGGGATGCGCCTTCGCAACGACCGGGCAGCCCACGGCCAGCGCCGCGATGGTGTCCGAACCGCCGACCGATATCGCGAGCGGGAAGTTGCTGGCGCCGAAGACCACCGCCGGCCCGATGGGCTCGAGCAGCCTGCGCACGTCCGGCTTGGGCAATGGCTGGCGCCCCGGGTCGGCCCGGTCGATGCGCGCATCCCGCCACGAACCTTCGCGAACCAGATCGGCGAACAGCCGGGCCTGGTTGACCATCCTGGCGCGCTCACCCGTCAGTCGCGCCAGCGGCAGGGCCGTTTCAGCGTGCGCCTGATTCAGCAGCCGGTCGCCAAGGTCGAGCCATGCCTGCGCCGCCGCCTCGAGGAACGCCGCGATGCGGTCCGCATCCAGCCTGCGGTACTGGTCGAACGCGGCGTCGGCCAGGCCGAGCGCCCGACCGATCTCGGCAGGAGTTGCCTCGTGAACGGGGGGCGTCGTGGCCTGCGCGGTCGCCGGGTTGATGCCGACAAACGTGCGGTCACCTTCCGCAGATGACGTGCCGCCGATGATCTGCCCACCGTGAAGGATCATGTCAGCCCCTCTGGTCGCGTCGAGCTTCTATCCCATGCGGTTGACGAGCGTACCGATGGCCGCGATGGTGATCCGGACCTGGTCGCCCTGCTGCAGGCAGAATCGGCCCGGCGGCACGATGCCCGTGCCCGTCATCAGGAAGCAGCCGCTCGGAAACGTGTTGTCCCGAAAGAGATAGTCGACCAGCTCGCCAAGCGGCTTGCGGATCTGCGCGACGCGCGTGCTCCCGCAAAAGACCGAGCGACCGCGCCGGCGGATGTCGAGCGCGATCGCCGTTGTGCGCGGCAAGGGGCGACGCGTGACCAGGATGCCGGGCCCGAGCCCGGCGCACCCGGTGAACGTCTTCGCCTGCGGCAGGTAGAGCGGGTTCTCGCCCTCGAGATCGCGGCAACTCAGGTCGTTGCCGATGGTGTAGCCAACGAGGCGTCCCCGACGGCTGATCGCGAGCGTCAGCTCCGGCTCCGGGACGATCCACCGGGAGTCGCGCCGAAGGTGCATGATCCCGCCGTGGCCGATGGTCCGATGGGGGCTGGCCTTGAAGAACAGCTCGGGACGCGCGGCGTGGTAGATCCGGTCGTAGAAATCGCTGCCGCCCGCCTGCTTCGACTCCGACATGCGGGCGGTTCGGCTGCGGGCGTACGTCACGCCCGCGGCCCAGACCTCCTGGCTCCCGATCGGGGCGAGGATGTCGGCGGCCTCCGGGGCCCGTCGCAACGGCGTGACCCGCCTCCGGAGTCCTCGCAGGAACCCTCCAAGGTCGTCGCGGTTGAACAGGTCGTCCCAGTGACCTGGCACGCTTCGGTACTCGCCGTCGTCTTCCATGACGGCCCCGGCCGCCGTTCGATACAGGATCATCTGCCGCTCCCTGGCTGGTCTGCCGGTGCCGTCACTCTCCGAGCGCCTTCTTCCCGGCCTCGAGCACACGGACAATCGCGGCCACGTCGTAGACGCACCCGCCCCACGTGCCGCCACTCGCCTCCTGGAGGGCCGCCCACAGCCTCGTGTCCTCCGGCAGCCGTTGGTCGGGGGCGAGATCGACGCGGCGCGTGCGGCGCGCCAGTTCTTCCGTCCCCCACGCGGTGTCGCCCAGCGTTCCGGCGTGCCCCACCAGGTCGACGCTGGCGGTCAGGGTCGCACGATCGATCACGATCCGCACGACGTCGCCGTCCTGGAGTTTGCCGATCGGACCGCCGGCCAGGGCCTCCGGCGACACATGCCCGATGCAGGCGCCGGTCGACACCCCCGAGAACCGGGCGTCAGTCAACATCGCCACGTGCTTGCCCCAGGGAACGTGCTTGAGCGCCGCCGTCAGCTGGTACGTTTCCTCCATCCCTGTGCCCATCGGGCCGCAGCCCGCCACGACCACCACGTCGCCTGGTTCGATCGCGCCCGGTCCCCTGGACTTGATGGCGGCGATGGCCGTCCGCTCGCTGGTGAAGACGCGCGCGCGGCCGATGAAACGGTAGACCCCGTCGGGGTCGATGACCGACGGGTCGATCGCCGTGCTCTTCACCACCGACCCGAGCGGGGCGAGGTTGCCCATCGGGAACACGACGGTGCTGGTCAGCCCGGCTCGGTGCGCGGTGTCGGGGTCGAGGATCACGGTGGCCGGATCGACGCCGTCCTGCTCCTCGAGGACTTGCTTGAACCGGCGGCGGCGTTCCGACGCCTCCCATTCGTCAAGCACCTCGCCGAGCGGACGGCCGAGTGCGGTGAGGCAGTCGAGCGCCAGCAGCCCGAGGCGTCGCAGGTGCAGCATCACCTCGGGGACGCCGCCGGCAAGGAACACGCGGACGGTCGGGTGATCGACCGGCCCGTTCGGCAGCACGCTCACAAGACGCGGCGTCCGGCGGTTCACCTCGGCCCACTCCTCGACACCGGGCCGGGGCAGGCCGGCGGCGTGCGCGACCGCCGGCAGGTGCAGCACCAGGTTGGTCGACCCGCCGAACGCCGCGTGAACCACCATGGCATTGCGGATCGCGGACGGGGTCAGCACGTCCCTCACGCGCAGTCGGCGCGCCTCGAGTTCGGTGACCGCTCGGGCCGATCGGCGGGCGGTGTCCAGCCAGACCGGTGTCCCGGATGGCGCCAGGGCCGAGTGCGGCAGCGACAGCCCGAGAGCTTCACCCACCACCTGGGACGTGGCTGCCGTGCCCAGAAACTGGCAGCCGCCGCCGGCCGATCCGCACGCCCGGCACCCGAGGTCCGCGGCAGCGTCGAGCGTGACGAGCCCGTGGACGTAGCGCGCCCCGAGCGACTGGATCGTACCGGCGTCCTCCGCGCCGCGTGCGGGGAGAGTGACCCCGCCGGGGACGAGCACGGCCGGAAGATCGGCGCAGCCCGCCAGCGCCATCATCATGGCCGGGTGTCCCTTGTCGCAGGTGGCCACGCCGACCACGCCGCGAGCGGTCGGCAGCGAGCGGATCAGGCGCCGCAGCACGATGGCCGCATCGTTGCGGTACGCCAGGCTGTCGAACATGCCTGGTGTGCCCTGGGTCCGGCCGTCGCAGGGGTCCGTGCAGAACCCCGCGAACGGGACGCATCCCAGGCCCGCGAGTTCTTTCGCCGCCGCCTCCATGAGCAGGCCGACTTCCCAGTGACCGGTGTGGTAGCCCAGCGCCACCGGTTCGCCTCCAGGCGCCCGGACGCCGCCCATCGTGCTGAGCAGGAGGAACTCCCGCCGGCCCAACTGCTCGGGCGACCAGCCCATGGCCGCATCCATCGTCCAGCCGAACAGGTCGCCGCTTGGCTGCTCCCTGAGCATGGCGTCGGTCACGGGGAGGGCCCCGGACGGTCCGGCGCCAACGGTGGCGAGGTCGTAGACGCCAGGGTCGACGGAATCGAAGAAGCCTGAACTCATGGTCTCTGCCACGCTGGTGACCGCTTTGTCCGCATCGCCGATCGGCCGGGTCATGAGGCACGGAGGCGGCCGTCGGTGGTTCCGATCGGCCGCGTCCGCGCCGGAGCGCCGTGGAAGGCGGAGTGTCAGGGCAGCTCTTTGATGCCGATGTTCCGCCAGCGCCAGTACCCCGCCTGCACCCACCGGTTGCCGCCGTGAATCTGGATCGCGATCGGCCCCGAGACCACGCCGGCCTCGGCACGGTTGGTCTTCTCCTGGGTGTCGGTGACGATCTGATCGTTGATCCACACCGTCACGTGCGGGATATCGCCTTCAACGCGAACCCGGACGCTATTCCAGGCTTCGCGCTTCCAGGCCTTCATCCACGGATCTTCGCCGTTGGGTGTGGCCATCCCGAGGGGGATGCCGGCCACAACCGGCGTTCGTGCAGGTGCGCCGGCACGAGCGCCGGCAGGAGCACCGGCGGGAGCACCGGCGGGAGCGCCGCCACGACCGCCGGCAGGAGCACCGGCAGGAGTGCCTGTCGAAGCGCCAGCGGGAGTGGCGGCGGGTGGGAGTCCCCGCAAGGCGAGGATCGCCGCGCGATCGGTCCCGCCTGCACCGTTGATGGTCTCCGTGATCAATCGTCCCATGCTGCCGCCGGGCAGATAGTCCATCGTGATCTGGTAGGCGTGGCCGGACTCTGTGGAGCGGAAGAAGATGCCGCTGTCGCAGCCGTAATCGGGCCGGACTTCCATGTAGAGCTCGAAATTCTTGTAGATCTTGTCGGTGAGCAGAATCCCGCCGTCGCCCCACGGGCTCTGCGTCCCGACGATGGCCCCATGGAGTACCCGATACTCCGGGGTCACGCCGTGATGGTTGGTTGGGCTGGCATGCCAGCCTGTCAGGTTCTCGCCGTTGAAGATCGGTGTGAACCCTGCCGGCACGCCGAGCTTCAAAGCGTCAGGGAACCAGGTGAAGGTGGGCTGGACGCCGACGACGAAATCCTTCTCTCCGGCCAACGCATTGAAATTGAAGACGGGCGCCTGCGCGGGCGCCGCCGGGGGAGCGGGCTGCTGCGCCATGAGTATGCCGACTGACCCCAGGATCACAACTGCCAGTCCGATACGGAAACACCATCGTGCGCGCATCTTCGTCCTCCAGTGCTTGCGGTGATACGCCGTGGGCGCTCACCAGTAGAGCGCAACGGTCGAGTGGGTCATCGAGTCGTCCGTGGCCCCGCCGACGGGGCGCGGGTAGGCTACCTGTGCGGCGGCACCGAGTCAATCGCTTGTGACCGTTCGAGTGAGACGGGTCGGTGTCCGACGTCCAACGGCGACGCGCCCAAGAGTCGATCAGCGGAGGCAGGCACGTCGAGTCTGCCGTGCATGAGGCAATCTGTCATCATCCGGAACCCGCTCGTAACATTCGCGTTGACGATCCCTCCGGGTACCGACATCATTGCGCGACAGATCGCGGCCTGCGCGGCCTGACCGGCGGCCTCGGTCATGGTCTGCACCAGACGCATCATCCCAGTCGTCCGGAGGCCTCGTATGAAGAAGTCTGTGTTGTCCTGTCTCGTCGTCTCGTTTGCCGCGGTTGCCATGGCTGCCGTGCTCGCGCAGGGTCAGCCCGGCGGGCAGGCCCAGCCCGCCGGCCAACCGCCGGCAGCCGGCGCCCCGCCGGTCGCACGCGGCCCGCTGTATGCCGCGCCTCCGCGACTGGCCGTCCGGGAGATCCAGGACGACCTGTTTCAGATCGCGTTCGGCCTCGACTCGACCTGTATGTACGTCCTGGTGACACGGGACAAGGCGCTGGTCGTCGACACGCAGACGATGGCGGATTTCGAGGGCAAGAAGATCGTCGACTACGTGAAGAGCATCACGGACAAGCCGCTGGTCGTGGTCAACACGCACCCCCACCGCGACCACATTGCGGGGAACGCGCAGTTCGGCGAGGCCTATCTCTCCGCGCCCGCAATCGAAGAGGTCAAGGCGGCCGCGGCCCGCGCGAACACCCCCATCACCTTCACAATGAAAGCCGTGAAGGATGGCGATATCATCGACCTCGGCGACCGGAAGATCGAAGTCATCACCATCCCCGCGCACAGCCCGGGGAGCATCGCCCTGCTTGACCAGAAGACCGGCTACCTCTTCACCGGTGACGAGATCGATCCGGGCCAGGTCGTCGGGATGAACCCGGTCAAGATCCAGGCGCACCACGCGAACATGAAGAAGCTGTACGACAAGTTCTACAGCAAGGTGTCGATGATCATCCCGGCCCACAACGGGGCGCCGGTGACCAAGCGCTACATCAAGTACTTCATGGATCTGGACGCGAAGATCATGGCGGGGACCGCGCCGGAGGTGCCGATCGCCGACGGCCCGAACTACGATCGTTGGAACGACACCATGATCCGCTATCGCGAGCACTTCGCGTCGGTCGTGTACACGAAATCCGCGCCGACGAAGTAGACGCGCGTCCGTCGGGACGGCCGGATACACTCGATCGCGCCCGGCGTCGGGCGCCATCATAACCTGCGAGGACACCATGGATCGACGTGACTTTCTCGGCGCGCTGGCGGCGGCCCCACTGAGCGGTGCCTACGCCGCCCAGGGCGCGGCATCGAAGACGCCCGGCTGTTACGTGATGCAGCACTACCGGCTCCAACTCGGAACCCAGGGCGCGCGGCTGTCGGAGTACCTGAGCAAGGCCTATCTGCCGGCCGTCGCGAGGGCGAACGGCGGTCCGACGCTGGTGCTCGAAGCCCAGTTCTCGGAACACCTGCCGATGGTCACCATCATCGACGCCTTCCCGTCGGTCGACCAGGCGATGAGCCTTCGGGCGAAGCTGGATGCCGACAAGGCGTTACAGGACGCCACCGATGCCTGGCAGGCAGGCCCGGAGCGGCCGTTCGAGAGCCTCTCCGCGGAACTGCTCGAAACCTCGGCGTTCTCGCCCGCCTTCGCCCCGCTCAGCCCGCCGCCGAAGGCGCCGCGCGTGTACGAGATGCGCATCTACCAGACGCACACGCACAAGGAACTGCGGGGCCTGGTGGAACGGTTCGCCGAAGCCGAGGCCACGATCCTCAAACGGGCCGGGTCGGACCCGATGATGTTCGGCACCACGGCGTTCGGGCCGGACAAGCCGAATCTCACCTGGATGCTCGCCTTCGACGACCTGGCTGCGCGCGACAGGTTCACGGCCGCGTTCAACGCGGATCCCGAGTGGGTCGCGCTGCGCAAGCAGTCGTTGGAGCGGTGGGGGCAGATCCCCAGCTACCGCCGGTTGACGCTGTACCGGTCGGCGGCATACTCGAAGATTCTGTAGACGACGAAGCCGACTTGGTGGACCGCTGTGACCTGGAACGGCAGCTTGGCTGTCACGGGTTCCACCCTTTAGGACTGCCGGTTGATCGTACACGGGAGACCCGTCGCCCGAGCTGTCCTTGCGTAAGACGATGGGGGCAGGTCTCGGCAGGATCCAGGCCAGAACCTCAATGGTTCTGGCCTGGACCCGGTGAACGGTATCGACGGGTCGCGCAAACCGTCGGGCTAGCGCTTCTGGCTGGGGCTGTCGTCCGCGGCCAGATCGCCCATCGCGTACTGCATGCCGGCCACGATGTGTTCCAGCATCGTCTTGATGGAATAGATCTTCTCGTTGTGGCCGTGAGCCTCGTAGAACACGCGGCCCTTGCCTTCACGGCGGATCCAGCTCAGACCGTAGTCGTCGTCCTCGCGCGGGAAGTCCTGTTTGGCCTTTTCGGTCCCGCTCATCTTGGCGAAATCGACGCTGGTCAGCACGTGCAGGTTGTTGCGCGAGTAGGAATCGGCGTTGACGCTGAAGGTGTAGGTCTCGTCGTCGAGCGAGAAGGGCATCGCATCCGCGAACATCTTGGTCAGCGGGCTCTTCGGATCGTCGATCTTGTACTCGATGTGCGTCGGATCATTCCAGTGCCACTTGAAGTAGCCGCCGATCATCCGGTTGAAGTCGGGCCAGGTGGCCATCTGCGTATCACGGCCGGGACGGCCCTGCGTGGGCGCCGCCGGCGCTCCGCGGCCTGACGCCGCCCCTCCTCCGCGGCCCGGCGCCGGCGGCATCAGGGTCGCGTACCGCCCGGCGAACGCGGCGCTGGCGATCTTGCCGGTCTTCTCCGAATCCATCTTGTCGAACCAGACGTCGGCAAGGGCGCTCATCTCGGCGGCATCCAGCTTCGCGTCGCCGGTCTTGTCGCCCTGGGCGATCATCTGGGCGGCCAACGGAGCTCCGGCAGGAGCCGGAGGCGCCGTGGGCGCCGCCGGCATGGCCGCGCGACCGTCGCCGGGGTTCGCGCTTTGATTCTGATGATAGGAGTCAGCCGCGGCGTGCACGCCGACCAGCCCCTTGCCGCCCCGCACGAACGCGAGCAGTGCCGCCTTGCGGGCCGCCGTGGCGGCCGGATCGTTGGGATCGTCCAGGAACGCGCCCGTGGTGTTGTTCAGGAACACCAGGTCGAACTTGGC
>Ga0315283_10002843_pt1 | contig 14628 bp, 11 predicted proteins | sample YL17G09_0_MG_FD_204541 | JGI IMG/M metagenome (GOLD analysis project Ga0315283, IMG submission 204541) | Sediment microbial communities from Yellowstone Lake, YNP, Wyoming, USA - YL17G09_0 | ecosystem: Environmental > Aquatic > Freshwater > Lake > Sediment | place: USA: Wyoming | collected... | reverse complement strand
GCGCATCATCCCGCGCGCGAACGAGACGTCGTTCTGGCCGTACATCACGAAGCGCATCGCCGGCTTCGGCCAGCAACTGGCAACGCTCGAGGGCCTCGAAGGCATTTCTCCCGGCAGGAATCTCCAGGCGATTCCCTACGGCAATTTCGCGACGGCGCGCGAGATGGGAGAGGACGGCGTCCTGCAAACCGACAGCTCGGCGCGGGTGGGCATCGACGGGAAGGCCGTGATCAAGGACGCGGTCACGCTCGACGTCACCGTGAACCCGGACTTCAGCCAGGTGGAGTCGGACGAGCCGCAGGTGACCATCAACCAGCGCTTCGAGGTGTTCTTTCCCGAGAAGCGCCCGTTCTTCATCGAGAACGCCAACTTCTTCGAAACGCCCGAGAACCTGTTCCATTCGCGGCGCATCGCCGATCCGAAGTTCGGCACGCGCGTGACGGGCAAGGGCCGCGGGTGGGCGTTCGGCGGCCTCCTCGTGAACGACAAGGCGCCGGGGGAGTCGGTCGAGGGCGCGGATCCGCGATCCGGGAAGATGGCGACGATCGGCGTGGTCCGGGCGCAGCGCGAATTCGGCGAACAGTCGTATGTCGGGGGCATCTTCACGGATCGGGAGTGGGGACCGGCGGCCAACCGCGTCTTCGGCATCGACGGCCGATGGCGGATCGACGACAACTGGGGGACGAAGGCGCAGTGGGTCGGCAGCCGCACGATCGACGCCGAGGGCGTGACCACCGACGGGAGCGCCCTCACCGCTGAAGTGTTCCGTGAGGGCCGCAACTTCACCTACCAGTCGAGCTACGTGCAGCGCAGCCCGGATTTCCGGTCGGAGCTGGGGTTCATCGCGCGGGTCGACATGAAGGAGACCCAGCACGAGGTCGGCTACAACTGGTTCCCGACGAAACGGCGCGTGCTCCGCGTCGGCGCGGACGTCGAAGTCGGCGCGGTCTGGGACTGGTCAAACCTCATCCAGGACTGGAGCGTCGAGCCCGGATTCGAGATTGAGTTCCCGGGCCAGACCGAGATCGGCGTCCGCCACTGGCAGCGATTCGAGCGGTTCGAGGGCATCGAATTCCGGCGGCAGTCCTCGATGGTGCGCGCATCAACCGAGTGGCTGAAATGGCTCGGCCTCAACGGCGGCGTCGACTGGGGTGAAAACATCAACTACTACCCGGCCGACGGGCTCGAGCCGTTCCTGGCAGACGGCACGAGCGTCGAGGTCGGCGCAACGGTACGGCCGCTGTCTCAGCTTCGCGTCGATCTGGCCTACATCTACTCGGGACTGACGACGAAGCCGGGGACGCCGCTTCCGGCCGGCATCAGCGGCGGCACCATCTTCACGGATCACATCGTCCGCACGCGCGTGAACTACCAGTTCTCGAAGGCGCTATCCGGGCGGGTGATCTTCGACTACGAAACGGTGAACCCCAACACGGCGCTCGTGGATCTGGAGCGGGAACGCCGCTTCAACGCCGACGTGTTGTTCACCTACATGGTGAATCCCTGGACGGCGGTCTACGTCGGGTACACGGACGCGTATCAGAACGGGCCCGGCGCGGTGTCGCCGTTGCTGCGACCGATGAGTTCGGGCAGTGAACCGCTCACCTCGGTGGGCCGGCAGGTGTTCGTGAAGATCAGCTATCTGCTGAAGTACTGACGGGCCGCGTTAGGGCGCTGTCAATGAATTCAGTAAGCAGGGTGTGGCTGTGGGCCCGCCATAAGCGCCCGTAAGAAGACAAGACTTGCTACCTTTGTCTTCTAACGGGCCCTAAATTTCGGCGCGGGACAAGCGGCGCGTCGCCAGGGTCAGCGGGACGATGACCCACAGCGCCAGCGACCCCAGCAAGAGCAGACCCGCGCGGGCCGGCCCTCCGGCGAATCGCAGCAGTGCCAGCGACGCGGTCCCGAAAGCCGCCGTGCCTTCGATGGCGAGAAGGGCCGCGGTGCGCACGGCATCGACCGGGTTCACGATGGCGGCCGTGATGAGCAAGCGCGACGCCGCTCCAGACCTGAGCATGGATGCCACGCCCAGCGCCGCCAGGTCGAACAGCACGACCATCACCAGCCACGTGACCAGCGCGACGGCCAGCGCACGCGACCGTCGTCGCCCGACGCTTCCCGCGGCGATGAGCGCGGCCTGCGCAAGGCAGACCGCCGTCAACACGAACGACGCCCCGATGACGGCCAGAAACCCCGCCACGCCTTCATCACCGGCCTGCGAGTAGATGACCAGGCCTGCGACGCCGAATCCCAGCGCCTGCGCCCCGATGAGGGCCTCGAATACGCCCAGCACCCGCCCGAGCAGGATGGTGCCGCGCGAGACGGGCTGGGAGAACAGCAGCTCGGCGTTGCCTGGTTCCGAGGCCAGCGTCAGGACGCCGAGGAGCAGCGCCGTCAACGGCACGAGTAACAGGACCAGCTGCACGAGCGACGCCGCGGTGCGTGCAAAGTCCTGCACGCCGCTTCCGCCCGAGAGCACGTACCCCGAAACCGCCACGGCCAGGGCGAGTGCCGCGAACGCGCCGGCAAACAACTGCGTCCACCGGGACCGCACGGCAATGGTGAGTTCCTGCCGCGCACACAGCCGCACCGTCTGCCACGAACTGATGGGGGTCATCTCGCACCGTCCGGGACAGGCGCCGCCAGGAGCGAGCCGAGTCGGACGTCGAGACCGGTGCGGGCTGCCGGGTCAGCGTCGCGCGAGGCAGACGAGGCGTGCGCGATCAAGTGGGAGCCCATCGGCGTGCCCAAACCATCGACCCGGGTGATCGTGGCGCCGGCGGCCGGCACCCATGCTCCGGTGCGATGGTCGGCGACATACGCCACCGCGCGGGCGTCGACCGACGGGTGCTGCCCGAGATACGTCACCAGGCAGCCGAGGTCGTCGAAGAAGAGCGGATCCTCGCCTGGCGCGACCAGTTGTGCCGCGAAACGCTGGCTCGAGACGGCCATTCGGCACGACGCGCAGCGGTCGTTGCGCACGTCCAGTGTGGCGGCCTCGGGGCGTCCCGTGGAACAGGCCGTGACCGCAAGCATTCCAGCCACCAGCAGCACGCGTCTCATGTCGCGTCCTCGACCAGTGCGCGGTAGAGCGCGTCCAGACGGCCCTCTTCCGCCGTCAGGCCGGTGATCTCGGCGCCGGCGTCGCGAAGGGCGGACAGCGCCGCGGGCCGCACGGATGGCGCGCCAGGGATGACCAGTTCGGTATCGTCCCAGCGGGCGTCGGCGGCCACCTGACGAACCCGCTCGAGCAGGCCGGCCTGCGCTGCCGCGACGCGCACGCGCATGACACCGCGTTGCGCCAGCTGATCGTGCAGTTCGCGCAGGGTGAGGACGGCCACCAGGCGCCCGGCGACAAGAATGGCGAAGCGATCGGCCAGGCGTTCCGCGTCGCCGAGCTGATGCGACGTGAAGAGCACCGTCCGGCCTTCCTGCGCGTAGCGCTCCACCATCACGTAGAACGCCGCGAGGCCCTCCGGATCGAGGGCGGCCGTCGGCTCGTCCAGCAGCAGCACCGGCGTGTCGGGCAGAAAGGCCACGGCCAGTCCGAGCCGCTGCAGCATGCCCCCCGAATACGTGCCCACCGGGCGCGCCGATGCGCCGTTGAGCGACGCGAAGCCGAGGGCCTCGTCGGTGCGGCGCGGGTCGGTGGCGCGCAGCGCGCGGTAGAACTCCACGACCTCGCGGCCGGTGAGGGTATCCGGGAACGCCACGCGTTGCGGCAGGAATGACACCACGCGCCGGGCGTCGGGATGGTGGCTGGCCTGGCCGGGCTCGCCCAGCAACACCTCGCCCGACGTGGGCCGAATCAACCCTGCGACGGCCTTCAGGGTCGTGGTCTTCCCGGATCCGTTCGGCCCGAGCAAGGCCAGCGTCTCGCCGCGGCGCACGTCGAGCGTCAGGTCGGCGACGGCGACCTCCGATCCGAACGTCTTGCGAAAGCGGCGGAAGGCGATCACCGCCGTGCCTCCTTCGGGATTCGCCGCCGCAGGGGCCGGGACAGGATGAGGATGCCGAGAGCCAGCGCGCCCGCGGAGGCGAGGGTGCCCGCCGTGTGCAGTCCCCGCCGCTCCCTGGCTGGCACCGGGACCGCAGGGAGCTTCGGCGGGCGCACACGAGCCTGCGCATCGACCACGGGCACCGGCTCGAGCACCGGGAACGTCGACTCGGCAGCGGCCATCGCTTCCGCGGCGAAACCCTGCGCAAACAGATCGGCCGCCGTCAGGTTGCCCCGCAGGTGATCGAAGACGTTGGACAGGCGGTAGGGGCGGTCCGCGAAGCCATCCCCGTCCAGATCGGGCTCGCGGTTGTCCGACCAGTAGTTGCGCGCGAACACCGTGTCGGTGCGGCGGCCGACCAGCGTGAGCGGGGTCAGATTCATGACGAAGGAGTTGTCCTCGACGCGGAGGCGGCTGCAGGAGTCGTACTGCACAATCGCCGTATCGGACTCGGCGATGACGTTGCGCCGGAACACGCTGCGCGACGAGCCTTCGAGGAAGATGCCGCGCGCATTGTCGGCGATCAGGTTGTCTTCAGCCAGGACGTCGTCGCAGGCCTTGAACAGCAGGCCCACCGAGGCGAATCCCCGGTTGTGCAGAAACTGGTTGCGGCGAAAGGTCAGCCGCTTCGAGTACATCAGGGCCGCGCCTGCCGCTGCGTGCTGGAAGACGTTGTCTTCGAAGACATTGTCGTCCGAGAACATGTAGTGCAGGCCGTAGCGCAGGTCGCTGGCCACGTTGCGCGCGACGAACCCGTGCGGCGACGACTGGATGTAGATGCCGTCGCGCGCGTCCATGATCTGGTTGCCGACGAGCCTGAACCCATCGGTGTTCCAGACGTGGATACCCGAGCCCTTCTCGCCCGGTTCAAGGCCCGGGATCCCCCGCACGGTCGTGCGCTCGACGGTCGATCCTGGCGCTTCCCGCAGATAGACGCCGAACAGCGCTCGGGAAATGCGGCAGTTCCGGATGGTGGCGCGGGGCGCCGCCACGTGGATACCCGACGTGTCGCGGCCAAGATCGCCGCCGCCTCGTCCGTCGATGTCGAAGCCGTCGATGGTGACGTCGGCGGCACGGACGCGGACGACGCTGCCCTGTCCCGAGCCTTCGAGGACCGGCCGTCCCTCGCCGATGAGCTGGAGCGGTTTGTCGATGACGAGATCGCCCCGATACGTGCCGGCGGCCACCACGAGCCGCGCCCCCGGGACCGCGGCGTCGATCTGGTCCTGGAGGGGAGACCGCGCGCGGAGATCCGGCCGGCCTTCGACGGTTCCGGCCGGCGACGCGTGCTCCTGTGCGGCGGCGGCTGCCGCACAGCACAGCACGAGCGCGACGCCCGCGAATCCGCGCATCAGGCCGCGTCGGCTCGCCGCCGGCCCGCCTGACGCCACGCCACGATGAAGGCGCCGGCGATCAGCAGGGTCGACAGGCCCATGGCGTACGAGGCCGCCTGCGGGTACGAGTAGACCTCGAAGTTCGCCAGTTGCTTGTAGCCGAACATCGGCGGCATGAACGGCGGCACCTTGACGGCGGCCGTCGGCGCCAGCGTGTGGCCGTACAGGTACATCTTGTAGCCGAACGACCAGAGCGCGAACGCCGAGAAGTAGAGGTTCAGCACCAGCACGTCGAGCACGTGCCCGACCGTCCCGAGCACCATCGCGCGCAGGTACAGAAGGGCGATCGCGCCCACCACGAACGGCAGCCACTTGAACTCGGTGAAATCGTCCGCGATCAGGTCGCGCATCCCGATGTAGTGGTTGAGGATGTTGATTTCCTTGACGTCCTGGCCGTGGTTCCCGCCTTCCAGTTTGTAGCTGTAGATGTCGAGCCGCAGGCCTTCGGGATACTGCGGCGCGAACATCGTCAGATTCCAGAGCGGAAACAGGTAGATGGCGCACAGCAGCAGCGCCGCGGCCGCGATCATCAGGCGGGGCGAGAGATCCAGGGGCTGGGACAGGAAGCGATTCAGCCGGCTGAAGTACTCGTGCATGGCATGTGTTCCCGGACAGGCGGGCGCCCCGTGCGGGCGCCCGCCTCGAGTGCTAACGGACGATCATGTAGCCCTGCATCTCCTGGTGGAGCGCCGAGCAGAAGTTGGTGCAGTAGTACGGGAAGGTGCCCCGCTTCGCCTTGAAGGTCACCGTCTTGGTCTCGCCCGGGTCCACGACGACGTTGATGTTGTAGTCGAGGAGTCCGAGCCCGTGGAGTTCATCGGTGGTCTGTTCGATGTTCGTGAGGGCGATGGTGACCTCGTCGCCCTCCTTCACTTCGAAGTCCGTCGGCGTGAACGTGGACCGCACCGCCACCATCTTCACCAGCACCTTGTTGCCGTTCCGGGTGACGCCGGCGTCCTTCACGTCCCAGATGGCGTAGGGGTGCTTGTTCTCCTCCTTCGGGTAGACCTCGATGGGGTGGAGCTTGTCGGCCTTGATCATCTGCGCGTAGTGCGGCTCAGGCTCGGTGAACGCGTCGTAGAGGAGCTTCATCTTCTCGTCGGAGATGTCCACCAGTTGCGAGGACTCCGGCTGCGAGGGGCCGACCGACAGATGCCGGCCGTGCGACAGCTTGTTGAGGCCGATCAGGTACTTGCCGTCGGGGCTGACCGTGTCGCCTTCCGCGGCGGTGAGGTGGCCGATGGAGTACGACATCGGGATCTTGTCCACGACCTCCCACGTTCCCAGCTTCCATTTCGCAACGGCGCTGTCCACGAACAGCGACGTGTAGGCGTAGCCATCCGGCCCGAACTGCGTGTGCAGCGGGCCCAGGCCCACCGGCACCTCGGCGTCCTTGACCGATTCGTACTTCAGGACCGGAATGCCGTCCTCGTCACCCGTGAAGTCCTTGTTGCGGATGGCGGTCTGGATCTTCTCGAAGTTGAACACCGTGGTGACGCCCTGCAGCTTGCCCGAGCCGACGATCCAGTTGCCGTCGGGGGCGACGTCGACGCCATGCGGCGACTTGCCGCACGGGATGAAGAACACGAGACCGGGATAGTCCTTCGGGTTCAGGACCTTCACGCCCCCGATGAGCGTGCCCTTGCCTTCGGCGGCGAGCTTCTCGGCCATCTTCCAGTCGACCATCGCGATGTAGTCGCGGTCACGCTGGGTCGAGGTGACCTCGAGTTTGCCGGTGGCGCGCTCGGTGTTGTAGGACGTGAAGAACATGTAGCCGTTGGAGGCCTTCTTGCCCGCGTCGCCCAGGTCGTAGTTGAATGGCGGCATCAGCACCTGCCAGCCGAATGACAGCTCGCCGCTCTTGGGATCGATCTTGATGCCGGTGATCACGCCCTTGTAGTCGGTCGCGTACGTGCTGATGGCGCCGGGCGTGCCCTTGGGAATCGGGATGGAGAAGCGTGACGCCATCATCGAGTATTCCGAATTCGGCGTCACGAACGCCGACCCGTGATTCCCGGACACGTTGGGGATGGGCCCGAGGATCTGCCGGGTCTTGAAGTCGCGCAGGTCGATGCGCGCGACCCGGCCGTTCATCTCGTTGACGAACAGCCAGCGGCCGTCGTAGTCGCCGTTGGTTTCCGAGAGCGCCGGATGGTGTACGTCGCCCCAGGTCAGGTTTCCGAGCATCTTCTTCGTATCGTCGTCGAAGCCGTAACCCGTGGCGGGGTAGGGCGTGAAGACGGGAATCGTCGCGAGGTGGCGCATCGACGGCACGCCGTACACGTAGACCTGGCCGGAGTGGCCGCCCGACGCGAAGAAGTAGTACTCGTCGAGATCGCCGGGCGCGACGTAGGTCTTCTGAGCCGCGACCGCGATGTCCGACGAGCCGGCCGCCGCCTTTTGGGCGCCCTTGGGCGCGCTCGGGGCGCACCGGCTGGCAAACAGCGCGAGCGCGACCACGGCCATCACCGTCCAGGCCGCCGAACGTGAGCGAATCCAGTTCATGAGCATCTCCTCCACCAAGTGACCACCCGGCTCGTCCATTCAGGGCTGTTCGACAGGCTGCCGGGAAGAGGCCTGTCGACTCCGGTGTGACTACGGTTGTTTCGCCGCGCCCTCACCCGGGGGCGCGAGCGGGTTCTTGCCCTCAGCCACCAGGCGCTGATACTCGGCGAACGCCTCGCGGAGCTTCTGGATCGCCACGTCCTTCTGTGCGGGCGTCAGGACGATCTGGCGTGACAGCACGACGGACATCGTGCCGGTCGGGTTCTTCAGGAACTGATCGATCGTCAGGCCGAACCGCTTCTGCGTGTCCTCGACGGCCGTGGACAGGTCGGGACCGATCTGCGCGGGGCTGCGGACCTTCAGCGCCGCGATGGAGTGGCAGACGAAGCACCCGGTCTGGACGAACCACGCCCCTGGACCGGTCTTCATGTCCTGTTCCGCCTTCTTCTCCTCGACCGTCTGCGGATCGGAGCGCGGCACGCCGGGCAGAAACGCCGCGTCGAACGGCGCCTTGCGCCACGAGAGCACCAGCATCGCGACCGCCTGCGCGTCCTTCGTGGAGAGATGGAAGTTCGGCATCACCGTGTCCTGCACCACGGTGCGGGGATCCTTCAGGTGCGCCACGTGCCAGGCGAAGGCGGTGGTCTGGCCCGACAGGTGACTGTAGTCGTACTGCTCGGGCGCCTTGTCGCCGACCCAGGTGAGGTCCGGGCCGATCGTGCCGCCCCGGCTGTTGATCACGTGGCACGCCCGGCAGCCTTTCGACTGGACCAGGTTCTTGGCCAGGTTGATCATGTCGGCGCCCCTGGTCTCCCGCTCGTAGCGGTGGCAGATGTTGCAGTTCATCTGCATGAGGGCCGACTTGTTGCCCACCAGCGAGTAGGCCTCGCCCAGCGGCTTGCCCAGCAGCGGTTCCTCCCAGTGGGCGACCTCGCCGTGCGCCGCCGCCGTGTCGATCGCCCAGCCCTGACCGCCGTGGCAGGCGCTGCATCCGAAACGCTCCATGGGATGGGACGTCAGCGGCTCGATCGGATGCGTCCGGAACGGTTCCGCGGCCGCCTCGAACCCCTTCCGCGTGACCGCCTGATGGCAGGTGATGCAACGGTCCGCGCGCCGAAGGCCAGGCACCCAGATCTGCTGGAGTCCCGACGGGACCTTCGCCGCCAGGTCGGCGCCGAACTTCTCCGCCACCATCTGCCGGAACGCGTATTGGTAGTACTTGTAGTCGTGCTGGCGATCGCTCCACGCGAAAAACGCCGTCGCACCCACCAGGACGAGCCCGATCACCGCCAGCACGGGCCGGTCGATCCTCGGGAAGGGAGACGTGGTTCGTTTCTCCATGTCAGATCCTCCCCGGAATGGCCGGCCAGGCGTCCCAGGGCCAGTAGAAGTTCCAGGACGGCCCGCGCATGTAGAGGCCGACAAAGGTGAACGCCAGGATGATCAGCATGAGCCCGATGAATGCGGCGTTCTGCAGGCGGCGATCCCGAGGGAACCACTGGCCCGCCAGCGCGGCCGGCGTGCGATCGAGCCAGGGCCAGATGGTCAGCAGGCCGATGAGCAGGCCCGGCAGAATCACGCCTCCCAGAAAGGCCCCGTTGATGGTGAACGACCCGAGGTGGATCGTCGTGTCCCCGACGATTTCCTGCAGCCACAGGAAGTACCATGGGGCCTTGGCGGGATTTGGAGTGACCAGCGCGTTGGCCGGCTCCTCGAGCGGCGACGGGATCGCACTGGCCAGGATGCTGATCAGGGCGAACGTGCCCAGGATCACGATCAGCAGGCGTCGCGTGAGATCCGGCACGGCGTTGACGCTCAGGCCGGCGACGTCCGTGCTGGTGGCGCGCACCGAGGGTGCCGTTCCCCGCGCCACACCCAGCAGCGTGTAGGTCTTCGTCGCCCCCGGTTCAGTGGGGACCGGCACGTCGAGTACGCCGATCGCGTCGGCTTTTGCCAACCCGCCGTCTTTCCGGATCCGCCACATGTGGTACGCGAAGAGCGCGCCCAGCGCGCCGGGCAGCACGACGATGTGCAGCACGTAGAAGCGAATGAGGGTCGCCTGTTCGATCGCGCGGCCGCCGATCAGCAACTCCCGGATCTGCGGGCCGATGCCCGGTACCGCCGAGGCGATGTTGGTGCCGACCGTGACGGCCCAGAAGGCCAACTGGTCCCACGGCAGCAGGTACCCGGTGAACGAGAGGAACAGCGTCAGCAGAAGCATCACGACGCCGATCACCCAGTTCCACTCGCGGCGCTGTCCCTGGCCGACGCCGTTCTTGTAGGCGCCCGTGAAGAACACCCGCGCCAGATGCAGCACGACCGCGACGACCATCAAGTGCGCCCCGATGCGATGCACGGCCCGGATCCACCAGCCGAACGTGACCACGTATTCGAGGTCCTTCACCGACTGATAGGCCCGCTCGACCGACGGCACGTAGAGGAACATCAACGGGAGGCCGGAGAGGATCAGCAGGAAGAACAGCGCCCCCGACATCGTGCCGAGCCATGCCGAGTAGCCCCACGCGAGCGAGGGTTTGTAGACGTTGGCCGGAAACCAGTGGAGCAACAGGTTCGAGACCACGGCATCGCCCGCCTCGCGGTCCGAGCGGGGACGGTAGCTCCAGAACGCGCCACGCCTCAACAGAGCCTTCATGTCAGGCACCTCAGGAAAGGGTCAGCCGGAAGCTGTGATCGACTTCATCCGCCAGGTCCGCGACCAACTGGCCGTCGTCGGGCGAGATCGAGAGGCGGTACCAGGCCAGCGGCTTGGGCGCGGGGCCGGACACGTTGCCCCCGTCGCCCTTGTACCGCGATCCGTGGCACGGGCACATGAAGCGGTGCGTCAGGCGCAGGGCCTTGCCCTCGACCGTCGCTTCTTCCGGGCGTGCCAGCGCCTCGGCCCGAACCGTGCAGCCCAGGTGCGTGCACACCGCCGAGATGGCGTGATACGTCTTCCCGTCCCGGAAGACGAACAGGCGCTCGTCCGGAAGGAACTTCAGCCCGTCCGGAAACTCCGTGGGATGGCCGACCTTGACCGTCGTGGGCGCGTCGTAGGTGATGTTTGGCACCAGGGAGCGCAAGGACGCGCCAGCCTGGGCCGTCACCGCGACGAACCCGGCGCCCGCGCCGAGTTTCAGGAGGAAGTCCCGCCGGTCCGTGTGCTGGGGTTTTGAGGCGTCGCTCATGACGTGTGTTCCTGGGATGCCGCGCCGGCGTGAACCGGCGGCGCGGGCGTGGGCACCAGTTGCTCGGTGATCGTGAAGCGCTCCATCGTCATCGCGTCGGTGGGGCAGCGGACGGCGCAGAGGCCACAGCGGATGCACCGCTCGTCGTCTTTCACCATCGCCGACAGGGGCAGACCGCCGGCGTGTGCGCGTTCGGCCAGGATCGCGAGGGTCGCGCCGTCCAGGCTCAGCGTGTCGAAGGGCACGATGGCGAGGCAGTGTTCGGGGCAGATGTCGACGCAGCGGTTGCAGAGCACGCACCGCTCCGGATCGTAAATCGTCTGGATGTGGCACGCGAGGCAGCGCGCCGCCTGTTCGGCTGCCGCCGCGCGGCCGTAGCCGGTTTCGACCTCCGCGATGCCGGTGCGCCGGCCGATGTCGAGCGTCGGCGCGGCCACGCGATCGGTGATCTCGAATCCTGCGATCATCCGGTAACGGGACGTCGGGATCTTCTCGATCTCGAGCACGGACTCGATGTGTCCGGACGCGTGCTCGAGGTAGGTGTGAATCGACCGCGCGGCGCGTTTCCCGTTGGCGACAGCCTCGATCAGGTTGCGCGGGCCGAACGCGACGTCGCCGCCCGCGAAGACGCCGGCCGCCGTCGTCGCCAGCGTGTCCGGGTTCACCTGGATGGTGCCGGACGGGCTGAGCGCGACGCCGTCTTCCGGCGTCAGAAACGACAGGTCGGCGCGCTGGCCGACCGCCAGGATGCACGCGTCGGCGTCGAGCGTCAGCACGTCCGTTTCATCGTACGACGGCGCGAAGCGGCCGTCGGCGTCGAACACGCTGGTCACGGCCCGCAGTTCGACCGCCGAGAGGCGGCCGTCGCCCACGAACCGGAGCGGGCCGCGTCGGGGCAGGAACCGGATGCCTTCCTTGCCCGCTTCTTCGTACTCCTCGTGGCCCTGGGTGGTGCGAAGGACGGGCATCTCCTCGACGTTCTCGAGCGAGACGATCGTCACGTCGCGGGCGCCCGCGCGCAGGGCCGTTCGAGCCGAATCGAACGCTTCCTTGACGCGGGCGTCGGCCGCGGCCGCCTGGCCCGCTCGCTCGCGCGCCTCGTCGTCGCCGACCTCGCGCAGCGCGGTTCGGGCCGCATCGAACGCCACGAATCCGCCGCCGATGACGACGACGCGCCGGCCCAACGACACACGGTAGCCGCGGTTGACGTTCAGCAGGTAGTCGACCGCCTTGATCACGCCGTCCAGCTCGACGCCGGGGGTCTGCAGATCGCGTCCGCGCGACACGCCGACGGACAGGAAGACCGCGCAGAATCCTTCGCGACGCAACTGGGCGAGGCCGAAGGTCGGTGTGAGCGGGCTCCGGAGCCGGAGATCCACGCCGAGCGCCGTGATCTTGTCGATCTCCGCGCGGATCACCGACCGCGGCAGCCGGTATTCGGGAATGCCGTAGCGGACCATGCCGCCGGGTTCGTCGGCGGCTTCGAACACGACGACGCGGTAGCCCAGCAGCGCGAGGTCGTGCGCGGCGGCCATTCCGGCCGGGCCGCCGCCGATCACGGCGACGCGCGGACGGTCCGCCGTCCCGGGCGCCGTTGCCGGACCGTGCGGTGGCTCCGGTCTGGCGCTGGCGTAGCGATTCCCTTCGGCGGGCACCGCGGTCGCCAGCCGGTCCTGGGTGTCCGGGCGCGTCGACTCGACGCCGAACTGCTCCGTGACGAACCGCTTCAGCGCGCGGATCGAAACCGGGGCGTCGATCGCGCCGCGCCGGCACGCGTCTTCGCAGGGGGCGGCGCACACGCGCCCGCAGATCGACGCGAAGGGGTTCGGCGTGCGGGCGACGAGGTAGGCATCCTCGTCACGGCCTTCCGCGATGAGCTGCACGTATCGGCCGGCGTCGGTGGCAACGGGGCAGCCGGCCTGGCACTTGACCTGTGCCTTCCAGTGCTCGAGGACCGGCAATCGGACGGGTATGGGCATGGCGAATCTCGCGTCGAGCAGCATGGCTCAACTGGCGGGGGCCGTCCTATGACGGGCATCATAGCGCCAATCGACAGGGACGGAGCGTCGGGCTTGACGATTCGGGCTTGACGATTCCACACCGGGGAACCACCTGGGGCATAATGGCGTGGTCATGGCGCTCAATGCCTGCGAACTTGAAATCGACCTGTTCTGCCGCGGCATGCGGATCCCGGATGACGTGTCGCTGGACGGGGCGCGCGGCATTTCACGCACGCGGGCGGGGCTCGGCTCCGGCCTCGAGATCGTCCTGCCGACCGGCACGTGGATGAAGCCCGAGGTGTGGGTGAACGTGCCGGTGGTGGAGACGTTCGCGCGTCAGTCCCCGTATGTGCTGTCCGGATCGCCCCGGGGCGGGTACCTCCTGACCAACCAGCAGACCCGCGACGCCTATCCGGTGCGCATTCCCCGCGAGCCTTCGTGGTACGGCCGCCAGACCTCGCGCGACATCCCGATGAGCCAGATCGGCGTGCTGCAGGGCACGTATCTCGGGATCTACGTGAACATGGTGTGTACGTTCTGGAACTACAGCCCGGCGCTCAACTGCCGCTTCTGCACGACCGGACAAAACGTCGGCGAGAACGAGGCGGCGGACAAGGCCGTGTCGGATGTGATCGAGACGTGCTGGGCGGCGAAGGAGGAATCTGGCGTCTCCTTCGTGCATCTCAATGGCGGCTTCCAGGGCACGCGGGGCATTCAGTTCACCGAGCCGTACATCAAGGCCATCAAGGAAGAGGTCGGCATGCTGGTCGGCGTGCAGCTGGCCCCCGAGAAGGACTTCAGCCGCTACGACCGCCTCATCGACCTGGGCGTCGATCACCTGTCTTTCTGCGTCGAGTTCTGGAACCCGACGTGGTTCGCCGAACTGTGTCCCGGCAAAGAGAAGATGCTGGGGCAGAAACTGTTTCTCGATGCGATGGAGTACTGCGCCAAACGCATGCCGAAGGGCGCCGTGTCCGGCGAGTTGATCGCGGGCCTCGAGCCGCTCGACGACACGCTGACGGCCATCGACTACATTGCCGACTGCGGCGCGTTTCCGACGGTCTGTGTGTTCCGCCCGACCGTCGGGGCCGATCTCGAGGCGACGCCGCCGCCGGGCTATGCCGACATGCGCCGCGTGATGACGCACGTCTACGAGGCCTGCCGGCGCAACTGGATCCCGATTGGCGCGGCGCCGAACATCGAGGTCAGCATCGTCGTCAACCCGGACGACGCGGCGCTGCTGGCGCCAAGGACCGCGGGGTTCTGGACCTACGAGGCGTACCGGCGGGCGGCGCGCGTGGCGGCGGCGCCGTTGTTCGCCTGGCGGACGCGCGCGCGGGTTCGACGATTTCCCGGCGTCGGTGGCGGGGGAGCGCCGACCAGCCCGACATCGAAACGGGAGTCTGCCGCGGCCTGAGGCGTAATCTCGCCTGATCTTCTAAATTGGTCTTTCTGGCACCCGTCTTGCGTCAGAGGTCAGCAGGTGACGGATTATCTGCATGATTGATCGCGAAAAGGTGCTCGCCGTTCTTCACAAGCGATTTCC
>Ga0315283_10002842_pt1 | contig 14628 bp, 10 predicted proteins | sample YL17G09_0_MG_FD_204541 | JGI IMG/M metagenome (GOLD analysis project Ga0315283, IMG submission 204541) | Sediment microbial communities from Yellowstone Lake, YNP, Wyoming, USA - YL17G09_0 | ecosystem: Environmental > Aquatic > Freshwater > Lake > Sediment | place: USA: Wyoming | collected... | reverse complement strand
TGCGCGGCTGACGCCCACCGAAGCGCTGTACGTCATCGAGGAAATCGCCAAGGCGCTGCAGTTCTCGCACCAGCATGGCGTCATCCACCGCGATCTCAACCCGCGTAACGTGCTGGTGTCGCCCGATCTCTCCGTGGTGAAACTGGCCGACGTTGGCCTGAGCCGGGCGCCGGCGCCCTCGGCCGGCGCGGGCGGCGCGACCGGAACTTTCGTGGGTCTGGGCGCGATGCAGTACACCGCGCCGGAGCAAGCCTCCGGCGGAGTCGCGGCGGATCATCGCGCCGACATCTATGCGCTTGGCATGATCCTCTACCACGGGCTGACCGGCCAGCTGCCGGTCGGCCGCGTCGGCCTGCCAAGCGAACTCAACAAGGACGTGCCGGTGTCGCTGGATCCGATCGTTCTCAAGTGCCTCGCCAGCAACCCGACCGATCGGTACGACAGCGTCGGCGCATTTCTGGCAGATCTCGCGCCGCTCGAGAAGGTCACGCACCATCAGCTCGCGCGGGAACTGAACCGGTTCTGGCCGACGCGCGCCCTGACTGGCACGTCGGTCGGGCCGGTTGCGCCGGACGCGCCGGATGCAAGCGGTCCGGCCACCCGGATCGTCATTGGCGCCGTCGCGGTGGTGGTCGTGCTGATCGCCGTCGGCCTGAGCGTGCGGTGGTTCAGAAGCGCCGCACCTGCGGCACCGCAGGCGGCACCGGCAGCGGCACAGGCGCAGACGGCCGCGCCCACTCCCGCACCCGCCGTACCCGCAAAGCCTGCGCCCGCTGCCGGGCAGACGGCGGCGACCAAGGACTCGACGCTGGCGGCTGAGGCGGCGGCGGCTCTCGCGTCACTCAAGGCCGACGCCGGGCGAAGCGCGCCCGCCGACGCGTTGATCCGCCAACGCGGCTGGCTGGCGAGATACGGCAACACGGCATCGGCCGCCGAGGGACTGCTGCTGCTGGCCGACACGCAGGCACGGGCCGGCCAGCTCCAGGAATCCCTGCTGACGTGCCGTGACGTGGAGACGCGATTCCGGGGACTGCCACCGGCCGCCGAGGCGTTGCTGCGCCACGCGCAGCTGCTGCAACAAGTGAAGGCGAGCCCGGAGGAGTCGCTGGACCGGCTGGCCGAGATCGCCAGGGACTATCCGGCCAGTCAGGCCTTCCTGCCCGCCATGGTGCTGAAGGCCGGGCTCGAGGACAAGCTGAAACTGCAGGCCGTCGATCCGCAACGCGGCACCTCGGTCCCGGCGTCCCTGATGACCCGGCGCCTGGTGGCGTCGCGTGTGACGAACGGGCCTGCGGCGATGGCGGCGCTCCGGCAGATCGCATCGACCTACGAGGATCTGAAGCGCTTCGATCAGGCGGCGAAGACCTACGTCGAACTGGGCACCCGATACCCCGAGGCCACGCCAGACGCGTGGTTCGCGGCCGCCGAGATCTATGAGCGCCGCCTGAACGACAAGGCCGCCGCCAAGGCCGCGTACCTCAAGGTTCCTCCAGCCTCGCCGCGCTATCGCGACGCCCAGTCGCGCGCGCAGAAACTGCGATAGGCGCCCCGGGTTGCCGCGGGTGCCGGATCCCGAGGACAGACACTCATGACTCACGACCCCCGCGCCAAACGCCGCCTGCTCCCGGCCATCTCCGTCGTCGCCATCGCGCTGCTCGTCGTGGCGGCGGCCTCGCTTCGAGCCTGGCCGCAGCAAGCGGGCCAGAAGCCTCCGGCAGGACTGCCCAGCGAAACGCCGGCGACGTTCACGCCGACCAACGATGGTTTCGATCACGAACGGCGTGACGTGATGATCCCCATGCGGGACGGCGTGAAGCTGCACACGGTGATCCTGGTGCCGAAGGGGGCGACGCGCGCACCCATCCTTCTGACGCGCACGCCATACAACGCGACGGCGCTCACCAGCAACGCGCCGAGCGCGCACCTCGGCACGGCGCTCTGGGGCTACGACAACGCCACCGAGGTGATCGTCGAGGGCGGCTACATCCGCGTGGTCCAGGACGTGCGCGGCAAGTACGGATCCGAAGGCGACTACGTGATGAACCGGCCCGTGCGCGGGCCTCAGAACCCGACGGCCGTCGACCATGCCACCGACACCTACGACACCATCGACTGGCTGGTGAAGAACATCCCCGAAACCAACGGCAAGGTGGGCATCCTCGGCATCTCGTACGACGGATTCCTGCCGCTGATGGCGCTCGTGCATCCGCACCCGGCGCTCAAGGTGTCGGTGCCGATGAACCCGATGGTCGACGGCTGGATGGGCGACGACTGGTTCCACAACGGAGCCTTCCGTCAGATCAACCTCTCGTACATCTACGACCAGGAGGCGACGCGCGCCAACGACGCGACGTGGCGCGACACGCACTACGACGAATACGACATGTTCCTGCACGCCGGTTCGGCCGGCGAGCTCGCGCGTCGCCGCGGCATGGAGCAGCTCGGCTTCTGGCGGAAGATCCTCGAGCATCCCGCCTACGATGCGTTCTGGCGCGACCAGGCCGTGGACAAGATCCTCGGCGCGCAGCCGCTCACCGTCCCGGTGATGCTCGTGCACAGCCTCTGGGACCAGGAGGACATCTACGGTGCGCCCGCGGTCTATCAGGCGATCGAGCCGAAGGACTTCGCCAACGACAAGGTGTTCCTGGTCATGGGGCCGTGGTTTCACGGGCAGTCGATCCGCGACGGCAGCGCGCTTGGCGCTATCCGTTTCGACAGCGACACCGCCCTGTACTTCCGCCGCAACATCCTGCGCCCGTTCCTCGATCAGTACCTGAAGGACGGCACGCCGAAAGCGGACATCGCGCCGGTCATGGCGTTCGAGACAGGCACGAACACGTGGCGGCGGCTGCCGGCGTGGCCGTCCGGCTGCGCGAGCGGCTGCACCGTCACGTCGTCGCCGCTCTATCTTCGTGCGGGATTGACGCTGAGCTTCACAGGGCCTGGCGCGGCCGACGCGCCCTTCGAGGAATACGTGTCGGATCCCGCGAAGCCCGTGCCCTACAGGGCCCGCCCGCATCGCCCGTCCTACGCGCCCGACTCGACCTGGCGCCAGTGGCTCGTCGACGATCAGCGCGAAGCGTCGGGCCGCCCCGACGTCGTGTCGTTCGTGTCCGACGTGCTCGCCGCGCCGTTGAAGATCAGCGGGCCGCCCATCGCGAACCTCGTGGCGTCCACCAGCGGCACCGACAGCGACTGGGTCGTGAAGCTGATCGACGTGTTCCCCGACGAGGTGGCCGGGCAGCCGCAGATGGGCGGGTACCAATTGATGATCGCCGCCGACATCTTCCGCGGCCGCTATCGCGAGAGCTTTGACGCCGCGAAACCGATCGAAGCGGGAAAGGCCCTGCCGTACCGCTTCGCGCTGCCGACGGCGAACCACGTGTTCCTGCCGGGCCACCGGGTGATGGTGCAGATCCAGTCGAGCTGGTTCCCGCTCTACGATCGCAACCCGCAGACCTTCGTGCCCAGCATCTTCCTGGCCAAGCCCGGCGACTACCGCAAGGCCGTGCAGCGCGTGTTCCACGCGCCCGGTCAGGCGAGCTTCGTCGAGCTGCCGGTGGTGAAGTAGGAGAGCGTTCTCAGAACCTGAACAGGCGCGTGATCTTGATGGCGAACGATCGGCCGCTCAGTTCGGACCGGCCGACGCCGAGCGACGTGTCGCGGCCCTCGTTGTAGACCACGAAGAGATCGGATCCGGGTTTGAACTCCCACCGGAAGCGGAGGTTCGCGCCAAGCACCGAACCGGCCGAGTTGTACTGGACCAGCGCCATGAACGTCTTTCGCGGCGACAGGTTGTAGGTCACGCGCGCCGTGATCAGTTTCGCAACGAAGGACCCTTCGGCCAGATCCACCCAGTTGACGGAAATCCCCGGCTCGATCGCGAGCCGGCTGGTGATTTCCGCCCGGCCGCGGTACCCGACCTGCGCCCGGGTTCCGTCGAAAAAACCGCCGGCGCCTGCCGACAGCGTGCCGTTCAGCCTCCGCTGCGGGCCGATGGTATAGCGCGCTTCGCCCGCGTCGAACCGGTATCCGCCCACCGGCAGAATGACGCCGTCGGCAATCTCGAACGGTTCGTCGAGATACTCGTAGGTATTGGTGAACTCCACCCGCCACTCGTCGCCGTTCTGAAGGTCCATGCCGGCCTGTGCCTGCGCTTCCTGCGTTTCGAGGCGGCCGGACGTGTCGGTGAAGTGGTCGAAGCCCGTCTCGAACTGATACTTGCGGATGGTCGTGGAGCGGGACGGCCTCGGGCTGAAGCGGAACGTGCCGAGACTCCTGCGGAAGTCCTCACGGCGCAGGAACCCGGACTCGGGATTGAAATGCTTCTCGACGACCAGGTGCTCCGCCTCGAACCCGTAGCGATCACCGGTCCACTGGACGTCGGCGCGATAGCTGGCATCGTTGCCCGACCAGCCTACGGTGCGCGTGCGCGCCAGGTAGGTGTTGATGAACAGGTTCTTCAGAAAGGTGAACGAGGCGTCGGCGCCCAGCATCTGGTTGGCCCCGTCGGCGTTCACGGACTGTGAGCGGTTGGTGAAGAGCACCCCCACGCTGCTCTGCTTCAGGATGTCGCGCTTGAGCCGCACGACCGTGAAGTTCGTCGCCGGTGCGCCAACCGCCGCGTCGGCGCGCTGCTGGATGTTGAGCGCACCCACCGTGTACGCGCCGGTCCGCCCGGTGAGCCGGCCCCCCGCCAGAAGGGGGACGCTGGCGGTCTCATCGTCTGTCTGGAACAGGCCGATGCTCCGGCTGTAGAAGAGAATCGGCGTGTTGCTGGGCGGGCCCTGGTTGCCGCCGCCGCGCGGGCTGACGCTCGCGCCGCCGAACGCGAAGATCCCGGCGCCCTCGAGGAAGAACTCGCGGCGCTCGGGGAAGTACAGGCTGAACCGCGTCAGGTTGACCTGCTGCTCGTCCTCTTCCACTTGCGCGAAATCGGTGTTCACCGTCGCGTCAGCGACCAGGCCGTTCTTCAGCGTGTACTTCGTGTCGAAGCCCACATCGGCGGACGGGTCGTTTCGGAACGGCACGCTCGCGTCCAGGTCGGTGGCCACCGAGCCGAGGGCGTACGGCTTCATCTCCAGGTTCAGCGCGGCCTTCGGCGCTTCGAGGCCGACCAGCGTGGCGGCCTGCGACACGTGCACGATGGCGCGCTGCGTGAACGACGCGGGCATCGGCGTGAGGTAGGAGAACTCGTTCGCGCCACGAGCCACGCGGCGGAACTGGATGCCCCATTGTTGCGGCCCCGGCGCCGGGTAGCGCAGCGACCGGAAGGGGATGGCCATCTCCAACGTCCACCCCTGCTCGAACCGCTTCGTCCTCACCTCCCACACCGTGTTCCAGTCGCGGTTGGTGTCGCGCTCGTCGGTGACGAGGCTGTCGGCCACGCCGCCGAGAGGGTTCGTGTAGAACATGAACCCGTTGCGCCGGTCGTGGAAGGTATCGAAGAGCACGGCGAAGTTGTCGTTCTGGAAGATCGCGAACGAATCGCGGCGCATCTCGTTGGCGACAATCTTGTCGGGCTCGGTCGTCCAGCACCTGGCCGCCACGTACACGAACGTGTCGTCGTACAGCAGCCAGGCCTCCGTCTTCTGGGTCGCCGGCTGCCCCTCATGCGGCTCCTGCTGCAGGAAGCCGTCAATCGCCTCGACGCTCGTGTAGACCGTCTCGTTCAGCGCGCCGTCGATGGTGATGGGCCCGGTGATGCGTGTGGCTCGGACCGTGACATGGCCCGCGCCGTCGCGGGCGACCGTCGCCGCCGCCGTCGCAAAGACGTCGGCGTGATCCGTGGATGTACGACCAGCGTCCTGACCGTACGACGGCGTGGCGCTCCACGCGGTGAGTGCGCACAGTGCAAGAAGGTCGAGGGCTCGTCGTCGCGTACGTGGTACCACGTGGCCTGCCAGGTCTGAGGGGTAACGGGAGATTGTAACCGCAACAGGGCGATTCTCCGCTCGGATCTCACGCCGTGGATCTCACGCCGCGACGATGGACTGTCCCGCAGCCACACCGGCGAGAAACTCCCGGATCACCGGCTCCTGCGCCCGGTGTTCCAGCAGAAACGCGTCGTGCCCGTACTCGGACGCAATCTCGCGGTACCGCACGGTCCGGCCGGCGGCGGTGGCGGCCGTAGCCACGGCCTCGAGCTGACAGGGCGGATACAGCCAGTCTGACGAGAAGGACATGAGCAGGAACGCCGCGTCGGTGGCGCTGAAGGTGTCGGCGAGCGAGCGCCCATCTGCCTCGAGATCGAAGTAGTCCAGCGCGCGGGTCAGGTACATCAGCGCGTTGGCGTCGAATCGATCGACGAAGGTTTGCCCTTGATGCTGGAGATAGTGCTCGACCTCGAACTCCGGATCGAGACCGTATGACGGCCCGTCCCGTCGCAGGCGACGACCGAACTTCCGCTGCATGCCGCGATCCGACAGGTACGTCACGTGCCCGATCATCCGCGCCACGGCCAGGCCGTCCCGGGGCGGGTCCTCGTCGTAGTAGTCTCCGCCGCGCCAGTTCGGATCGGCCTCGACCGCGCGGCGCGCAATCTCGTCGAACGCAATCTGCTGCGGCGAATGGCGAGACGTCGTGGCCAGCGCGATCACAGACCGGACGGCTGCGGGGTAGCTCACCGCCCACTGCAGCGCCTGCATGCCTCCCATGGATCCGCCCGCCACGGCCAGCAACCCCGGGATCCCCAGCCCGTCCAGCCACGCCTTCTGCACCCGCACCATGTCCCGGATCGTCACCACCGGGAACCGGCTCCCGAACGGACGGCCCGTCGACGGGTCGTTCGACGCGGGCCCCGTCGAGCCGTAGCAACTCCCCAGGACGTTGGCGCACACCACGCTGTACCGATTGGTGTCGAAGGCCTTGCCGGGGCCGATCAGCACGTCCCACCACCCCGGCCTGATCGCGCCCGCATGCCAGCCGGCCGCGTGCGCCCCGCCCGACAACGCGTGGCATACGAGAATCACGTTGTCCCTGGCGGCATTCAGCGCGCCATATTGCTCGTACGCCACGGTGATGCCTGCCAGCCGGCGTCCGCAGTCCAGGACGAGGCCCTCGTCGCAGACCCGGACGGACCGGGTCTCCACCAGGCCGAGTGGCTTCTCCGTGTCGCCCATTACGCCGCCTCGAGTTTCTGCCGGCCGGCTCCAATGGCCTGGTCGAGGTCGGCAATCAGGTCGTCGACGTCCTCGATGCCGATCGACAGGCGGATGAAGTCGTCGGTGACACCAGCGGCGACGCGCTCGTGAGGCGACAGTTGCTGGTGCGTCGTCGACGCCGGATGGATGATCAGGCTCTTGGCATCGCCGATGTTCGCGAGATGACTGAAGAGCCGGACGGCATCGATCAGACGTGCGCCAGCCTCGAGCCCGCCTCGAATGCCGAAGCCGACGATGGCGCCTGCACCGGACGGGAAGTACTTGGCGGCGTTGGCGTGGTCGGAGTGGCCTGGCAGCGACGGATAGTTCACCCACGCCACGTCCGGATGGGTCTGCAGCCATGTGGCGATCCGCAGGGCGTTGGCGCAGTGCGCGGCCATCCGGAGCGGCAGCGTCTCGAGACCCTGCAGGAACAGGAACGCATTGAACGGCGAGAGGCAGGCCCCGAGGTCGCGCAGCAGTTGAATGCGCGCCTTCGTAATGTAGGCCGCCCCTGGCGATACGGCACGATCGTGCGTGCCGAACAGGTCCCAGAACACCAGCCCGTGGTACGACGGATCGGGTTCGGTGAACTCCGGGAACCGGCCGTTAGCCCAGTTGAACCGGCCGGAGTCGACGATGGCTCCGCCAATGGACGTGCCATGGCCGCCGATGAACTTGGTCAGCGAGTAAACGATGATGTCGGCCCCGTGGTCAAACGGCCTGAACACGTACGGCGTCACTGTATTGTCGACCACCAGCGGAAGTCCGGCGGCGTGGGCTACCTCGGCCAGGCGTGCGAAATCATCCACGTTGTTCCTGGGGTTTCCGATGGACTCGGTGTAGACCAGCCGCGTCCGGGCGTCGATGGCGCTGGCCACGTTCGCCGGATCCGAGGTGTCGACAAACCGTGTCTCGATACCCAGCCGCTCCAGCGTGTAGTGGAAGAGATTGAACGTCCCGCCGTACAGGCTCCGTGTCGCCACGATGTTGTCGCCCGACCGGGCCAGGTTGAGGACGGCCGTCGTGATGGCCGCCTGCCCCGAGGCCAGCGCGAGCGCTCCGACGCCCCCGTCCAGCTCGGCGAGACGGCGCTCGAGCACGTCTGTGGTGGGATTCCCGATGCGGGTATAGATGTAGCCGGGCTGCTGCAGCGCGAAGAGCGCGGCCGCGTGGCTGGCCGATTCAAAGACGTACGACGACGTCTGGTAGATCGGCACGGCGCGGGCACCGGTCGCGGGGTCCGGTGACTGACCGCCGTGCAGCGCGAGCGTGGCGGGTCGAAACGCGGGAGGCTGTGACATGGGGTGTTCCTTTCGAGTTCTGCGTGTCGGGTTTCGGGTTCTGGGTTATGCGACGTCGATGAGTGGCAGACAGATGGCCGCTGCACCGGCGTCGCTCGGATCGACGAGTGATGCTGCGGCGTCGGCGAGTTGCTGGGCGCGGCACGGCAGCACCACGGCCGCCCAGTCGCGTTGTCCGGTGAGCACGGTCAACCGGACCCGGATCCGGATGCCGAGCCGGTCGAGCACGACCGCCGGATCCGGCTGGTCCCGATCCGGCGTGCGCGACACGCGGAGGTAGTGCGGGACGTCGAGTCCGGTCAGGACCGTGGCCGCATCCGACGGCCAGACGCGGGGAGGAACCGGCGCGTGCGCGATCCCCAACAGGTCCGACACCACCGCCACCGCCGTAGCGTCCCCGCCGGCACCCTCTCCGACGAAGACCGTATCGCCGCTCCGATCACCGCGCACGCAGACCGCGTTGCGCGGGCCCTCGAGACAGGCGAGCGACGACGTGTGGGGCACCAGCGCCGGTGTCACGAGGGCGCGAATCGTGGTCTCGCAGCCCTCGACAAGTTCCGTCCAGGCGATCTGGCGAATGGATCGGCCCAACAGCGCCGCGTGCTCGATGTCGGCGGATTCGATGACCCGGATCGACTGTGTCGCCACGTCGGCCGGGCGCACGCGGAGGCCGAACCCCAGGGTTGCCAGGATGGCCAGCTTGGCTCGCGCATCGAGGCCATCGAGATCCGCGCTGGGATCGGCTTCGGCAAGTCCCAGGGCCTGCGCTTCTGCGACGGCGTCCGGCAACGAGAGGCCGTGCCGCTCCATCCGCGTGAGAATGAAGTTGTTCGTGCCGTTCACGACCCCGGCCATCCGGCTGATGCGGTCGGCTGACAGGCCGTCGCGAATCCCGCAGAGCACCGGCGTGGCGCCGCCCACCGCCGCTTCGAACCGCAGCGAACAGCCGCGGGCCCGTGCCAGATCCACAAGTTCGGGCCCGTGCTCGGCCATCACCTGCTTGTTCGCCGTCACCACCGATCGCCCGGCCGCGAGCGCCGAGACGATCCATGCGCGGGCTGGGTCGAATCCTCCGATCAGTTCCACCACCACGTCCGCCCCGGCCGCCATGGTTTCGTCGAAGTCTGTCGTCCAGAGGACCTCCGAGGGCACCCACGGGGCGTCGCGTTGCGCGTCTGCCGCACGGCGCGTGCAGACAGCCCGCAATCGCAGCGAAGGATGGCGCCCGTCGCACAGGATGCGCGCGACGGATTGGCCGACTGTGCCGAAGCCCAACAGGGCGACGTTCACCGGCCCGCTGCAGCCGCTCACCGCACACCTGCCCGGGTTGCCGCGTGTTCGCCCGCCGGGTTCACGTGCGTTTGGATTTCGGACCCGTCCTCGATGAGCGGTGCTGGCGCGCGTTCGAAGAAGCGCGCATGCAGACAGGCCACCGCCCGCGAGAGATCGGCGCGTGACAGCACGACGGCCACATGGCCCTCGCTCACGGATTCGGAGACCGCGTGCAGCGGCACGCGATCGAGGGCGGCCAGGACCTCGGCGCTACGCACACGCCGGTTGGCCAGTCCGGCACCGACCACCGCCAGCAGCGCGCACTCTTCACGCCGGTGCACCACCACTGACGGCGTCACGGCGTCGAGCGCCTGCTTGAGTCTGGCGGCATCACCACCAACGGCGATCGACACGCGGGTGTCGCCCAGGGCCACCAGGTAGACGTCGGCTTGTGCCGCCGCGCACGCCTCGAAGACGCCCGCCAGCGCGCGGGTACGATCCGCGCCCCCCGGCAGGGCGACGTCAATCAGGCTGATGCCCGTGAGGCAGGCGAGTCCGGCCAGCGGTGCGATGCGCGCGCCGGCGTGCCGGCTGATCACCGTGCCGGGGTGGGCGGGCCGACGCGAGTTGAGAATGCGGACGGGGATGTTCCGCTCGTACGCCGGCCTCACGGTAGCCGGGTGCAGCACCCTGGCGCCAAAGTGGGCGAGGGCTGACGCTTCATCAAAGCTCAACCGCGCCACGGGCCGCGCCTGGCGCAGCACGCGAGGATCGGCGGTCAGCATGCCGTCCACATCGGTCCAGATCTGGATTTCCTCGGCGTCCAGACATGCCCCGATCAGGGCAGCCGAGAAGTCCGATCCCCCGCGGCCCAGTGTGGTGGTGGCGCCGTCCGGCGCGGCGCCCACGAAGCCGCCCAGGACGGGAATGGCCTGCCCGTCCAGGAGCGGGCGCAGGAACTGGCGCGCACGACCCGCGGTCTCGTCCTGGACGGGAACGGCCTGTGTGTGCCGCGCGTCGGTGGCCACGACCGTCCGCGCATCGACCCAGACCGCCGGCATTCCCGCCTGCGCCAGCACCGCCGCCACGAGGCGGCTGCTCGCGAGTTCGCCGGAGGCGGTGATGGCATCGCTGGCCGCGGCGGACAGGCGGCCCAGGGCGGAGGCGGCCCTCACGCTCGCGTCGAGCGCGGCCCAGACGTCATCGAGTTGTGCGAGCAACGCATCCCGCGCGGCTGCGTCATGTATCCGCCACGCGAGCGCGGCATGGCGGTGTCGCACGTCTGCCACGCGCGCGCGCGCCGCATCGGCGCGGCCGGCGGAGGCGTCCTGCGCCACCTCGAGCAGCGTGTCTGTGACGCCCGCCAACGCCGACACCACCACCACGCGGCGCCGCCGCTCACAAGCCACAATCGCGCAGACACGGGCGAGTGCCGGGGCATCAGCCACCGACGATCCGCCGAACTTCAGGACGACCATCGCGCGCCTCCCTCGTCCAGCCAGCCGTCTGCGGCCAGCAGTTCGGCATTGAGAATGGCAGCGCCCGCGGCGCCACGAATCGTGTTGTGACCCAGCGCGACCAGCTTCACGTGGAGTACAGGGCACGGTCGCACGCGGCCGACGCAGACGGCCATCCCGTTTGCGCGGTCGACGTCGAGTCTGGGCTGCGGTCTGTTCGGTTCGTCGAGCACGAGCACGGGCGCGGCCGGGGCCGAGGGCAGTCCGAGGTGTTGCGGACGTCCGCAAAACTCCCGCAGCGCCGTCGCGATGGCGTCGATGGCCGGGCGACGGTCGAACTCGATGGCGATCGACTCGGTGTGCCCGTCCAGGACGGCCACGCGTGTCGCCTGCGCGCTGACCGCCGCGTTGTGGGGCACGATCCGTGCATCCTCGAGCGATCCGAGAATCTTCACGGTCTCCGATTCGATCTTCTCCTCTTCGCCGTCAATGAAGGGGATCACGTTGCCCAGCCCGTCCCAGGCCGGCACGCCCGGATACCCGGCGCCGGACAGCGCCTGCAGGGTCGTGACGATGACCCGGCGCACCCCGAACGGGCGCAGGGCGGCCAGCACCATGGCGAGGAAGACGGTCGAGCAGTTCGGGTTGGTGACAATCGCGCCGCGCCACCCGCGCACCTCGCGCTGCCGCCGGATCAGGGCGAGGTGGTCGGCGTTCACCTCGGGGACGACCAGCGGCACGTCGGCGTCCAGCCGGTGCGTCCGGGTATTGCTGACCACGACGTGGCCCGCCGCCGCGTACGCAGGCTCGAGGGTGACCGCCGCCGCCGCGTCCAGGGCCGAGAACACGAGCTGCGGCGCGCGAGTCGACGAGGGGCTGTCGATCCTGAGTGCGCGCACGGCGTCGGGCATGGGAGATGCCAGCAACCACGGCACGTCGCCGTAGGCCCGTCCCGCCGACCGTTCGCTGGCGCATAGCCATGTGACACGGAACCAGGGATGGCCGTCGAGGCGGCGCACCAGTTGCTGCCCGACCATCCCGGTGGCGCCAAGCACGCCGCATTCGATCCGCGAGGCTGTCATGCGACCCACCTTCACTCGCGCGCCGCACCAGGGGTGATGGCCGCGCGCAGACAACAAAAAACCCGCCGACTGGCTCTCCAGCTCGGCGGGTGTGGTTCGGATTCGATTGACCGTTGTGACGACTACGGACCCGACACGAGCCTCCCACCGATGCGGGGGCTCCGCATCGCACACAGGCGAGCCATCATCGCGGACGGCGTGGACAGGACGCGGGTCAACATCTGCAGGTGATTGTAGGGACGTCGAAACGCGATGTCAAGAAGAATTATCTATACATCTTCATGCGTGGATATATGTCATTCCCTGGCGGCGCTGGCCTCCGCCGGACGCGTCCAGAGACGCGTCCAGAGAAGCCTTGACAGGTCCATCTGTCATGACCATGATGGTCACATGAGAACAGCCGCCAGCATCGCCGACGTCAAGGCCCGCCTGAGCGAGTTCGTGCGGCGCGTCAAGGCCGGCAACGAGGTGGTCATCACCGAGCGCGGGGTGCCGGTGGCGCGCCTGACCGGGCTGGAAGTCGGAGAGCGACGGGCGACCCGTCGTGACCGGCTCGCCAAGGCCGGCGCGGTCAAGCCCGGCAAGGGCCGCGTGCGCCGCGCCCTGCAGGCGCCGCCCACGGGCGAGGCGGTAGGCGGCGACGTGCTGGCCGCCCTCATGGCCGAACGCGGCGAGGGGACGTAAGGTGTTCTGGGACACCTCGGCCATCATCCCGGTCCTGCTGCCCGAAGCGCGCTCAGCCACGCTCACCGAGCGGCTCGCCGCCGATCGCGAGGTGACGCTGTGGTGGGGAACACCGGTCGAGTGCCTGTCGGCCATCTACCGCCGTCACCGCGAGAACCCGGTGCCGCCCGCGCTCCTGACCGAGGCGCTGGGCCGGCTTCGCGCATTGGTCGAGGATGCCGACACGGTGTCGCCCACCGACGAGGTCCGGCGCCGGGCCGGCCGGCTGGTTGGCGCCCACCCCTTGCGCGCGGCCGACGCCCTGCAACTGGGCGCGGCCCTGGTGTGGTGTGAAGAGCAATCCCACGGCGAAGCGTTCGCGTGCCTCGACGATCGGCTGCGTGAGGCGGCGCGCCGCGAGGGGTTCTCGCTCATTCCCGAGTAGGCCCGCCGCACGCCATGACCAGCCCTGATCGACCGAGATTCGAGAGCGTCGTCTTTGCCGGCGGCGGCAGCCGCTGCTTCTGGCACGCCGGCTTCTGGCGGGAAGTGCAGGGGCCGCTCGCGCTGGCGCCGCGCCAGATCGCGGCGGTCAGTGCCGCCGGGGCCATCGCCTGCGCGCTCAACGCCGGGATTGGCGAGGAAGCGCTGCGCCTCTTCCAGGCCGCCACGCGCGCGAATCCCCGGAACTGGTACCCGCGCAACATCCTGGGGAAGGACCCGGTGTTTCCGCACGCGCGCATGTACCGCAAGGCCGTGCTGGACCTGTTCGATCCCGGGACGCTGACCAGGGTACACGCCGGTCCCGACATCCGGATGCTGCTCGGGCACATGCCGCCCTGGCTCGGGCCGCGCACGGGCTTCCTTGCGGCGGCGGCGGCCTACAACTTCGACAAGCGCGTCCGGCGGGTCGTGCATCCGACCACGCCCCAGGCCATCGGCTTTCGGCCCGAGATCGTGTCGGTGCGCGCGTGCGCGACGCCGGAGGCGCTGGCGGATCTCATCCTCGCCTCGTCCTGTTCGCCGCCGATGACGCCGCTGCTGACGTGGAAGGGGCGCTACGTCCTGGACGGCGGCGTCGTCGACAACGTGCCGGTGTGCGCCCTCGATGACGCGCCGGGCGAGACGCTGGTCATGCTGACGCGGCGGTATCCGGCGCTGCCGAGTATCCCCGGGCGCACCTACGTCCAGCCGTCGATGAAGATCCCCGTGAGCGCCTGGGACTACACGAACGCCGACGGGTTGCAGTTCGCCTACGATCTCGGACGCCGGGACGGGGAGGCGTTCGTGAAATGGTCGAGCCCGGACCGACTGCTACCGTAACGTGCCCCGCCGCGCACGCCGGTTCGTGGCATGATTCCAGTGCCCTGGATTGGCCGCACAGGTGAAGATGTCTATATAGTTCGGCGGTAAGCGATACCGCCCGGCCGTCGTAGCCTAGATGAGGCCCCGACCTCAGAACCCTATGCAGAAATCCGCCCTCAACGTAGCCGTCCTTCTTGCATTGTCTCTCGCCGTCGCCTCGTGCTCCGCACCCGGCACAGACACGGGCTCCGCAGCCGCCGGAGGCCGGGGCGGACGGGCCGGCCGCGGTGGCGGCCCGGTCCCGGTCGTGACGGCGACGGCGGTCCGCAAGGCGATGCCGGTCACCGTGCCGGCGGTCGGCGTGACCGAGGCCATGTCGAGCGTCGACATCCGGTCGCAGGTC
>Ga0315283_10002840_pt1 | contig 14631 bp, 14 predicted proteins | sample YL17G09_0_MG_FD_204541 | JGI IMG/M metagenome (GOLD analysis project Ga0315283, IMG submission 204541) | Sediment microbial communities from Yellowstone Lake, YNP, Wyoming, USA - YL17G09_0 | ecosystem: Environmental > Aquatic > Freshwater > Lake > Sediment | place: USA: Wyoming | collected... | reverse complement strand
CGAGATCACCACGCGCAACCAGCAGACGGTGAACCGGCTCGGCTTCTGGCTCACGACCTCGTTCGGCGCCATCGAGACCGGTTTCGTGGCGGCCAGCATCGCCACGTGGTACTACGCCACTGAACTCGGCGCGGTACTCGCGTGGACGATCGGCGTCACCTTGGTCACCGCAATGGGCATCGCGGCGCTGCTGCGATGGACCATGAAACCGTGACGTGACCGATGGCGGCCCGTCCAACTGGCAGCACGTTCGAAGACGTCGATGGCGTGCGGCGGGCATGCGGCGACGCCGCGCCCAGCGGAATCCGCCATGTGTGAACTGCTGGCGATGTCGAGTTCGCAACCGACCCGGCTGACGTTCTCGCTGCGGGCGCTGGCTGCGCGCGGCTCCCTGACCAGCAGTACGCACGACGGCTGGGGCGTCGCGTTTTACCAGGGGCCCGATGTGGCACTGTTCCGCGAGCCGGCCGCGGCTGCCGACAGTGCGCTCGTTCGCCACCTGGAATCGCATGGGCCGCCCACCCAGCTGGCGGTCTCGCACATCCGCCACGCCACGCGGGGTGGTGTGTCGCTCGCCAATACGCAGCCCTTCGTGCGCGAACTCGGTGGACGCACCCATGTGTTCGCGCACAACGGCGACCTGCCGGGCATCTACCGCGGCGACGCATGGGCGCTCGGTCGGCATCGTCCCGTCGGGCAGACCGACTCGGAGCATGCCTTCTGCGCACTGCTGTCGCGGTTGAGCGCTCTGTGGCACGGGAGTAACGTGCCGCCGCTGGACGCCCGCCGATCGGCGCTGGCCACGTTCGCGGCCGACTTGCGTGCGCTCGGCCCGGCAAACTTTCTGTATGCCGACGGCGATGCGCTGTTCGCCCACGGCCATCGACGCTTGCAGCCCGCCCTCGGGCGGGCCGAGCCGCCGGGGCTTTGGTGTCTGCGGCGCGAGTGCGCGTCAGTTGCGGCGGGCGCTGACGACTTGGCCGGAGTGTCGGTGGGGACTTCCGCGCGGTCGGCCGTGTTGCTGGCCAGTGTGCCGCTCAGCGCTGAGGCGTGGCGCCCCTTGGCCGAGGGCGAACTGCTCGTGGCCCGATCGGGGGAATTCGTCGCAGTCGCTCAGCAATGAGCAAGTCCCGCGGCGCCAACCTCCAATTTGGTGCGGACGTGAGGTGCTTTCTATACCGCTGCGCGTACGGGGCGATGGCGCTTGCTGCCCTTGCAATGACCACGTCCTGCATGTCCAGCCGGTTCGACGCGCCAAGGTTTCCCTCGTATGCCCTGGACAAGCCCGAACTGACGGCGCTGGCTCAAAGCTACTCGCCCCAACTTTCAACCTCGCCGGGTCGTTCGGGGTTTCACTTGCTTGTGTCCGGCGCGGAGGCCTTCGCAGCCCGTGCCGCCCTGGCCGAAGCGGCGCAGCGCACGCTGGAGCTGCAGTACTACATCGTCGCCCACGATTCCACTGCGACCCTGCTGCTGGATGCTGCACTACGAGCCGCGCAGCGGGGCCTGCATGTCGATGATCACGTCACCTGACCCGTAGCCGAATCCCGTCAACTGCGCGCTTGCAGCGGCTGCGCCAGCAACTCTCCGCGCCCCGCTTGGTGCGCTTCGATGCCAATGGCAGCATCGCCAGCCATGCCCCGCAAGGCCTTCGATAGTGATCTGCATCAAAGGCGGCGCACTTCGGGCCTGCATCCTTTGGCCGGTTGCTTCGTCTTCGTTATCAAGGTGCGTCGGAATGAACCTGGCGCACGGATAGAGCGTACGGTGTAACTGACCCCGCAACTGACGGAACGCGTCATGCCCAACCCGCAATTCACCAAACCCTGGCATGGCGTGCCACGCGAGCAGATCGCCTGGAATCCAACCGTCCTCGAAGACGCCTGCATCGGCTGCGGCACCTGTGTCACGGGCTGCAGCCGGCTGGTCTATCGCTTCGACTTCGAGCGCAAGAAGCCGGTGGTGATCGACCCGCTGAACTGCATGGTCGGCTGCACCACCTGCGCCAACACCTGCCCGGCGCACGCGATCGCGTTTCCGCCGATTGAGACGGTGCTGGCCATGGAAGGTCGGGCCGAGGTGCGCCATTCGATAGAAGACGACCTGCTGGCGCGCCACGACGTGCTCGCCGCAATGGGGTCGATCCCGCACCCCGACCGCATTGTTGCGCTCAGCGTGGCCTCGATCGAACGCCTGACGCCGGAGGTGCTGAAGCTGACGCTGGCGCCGGTGAAGCCAGGCGAATGCTTCTGTGAATTCACGGCGGGCCAGTACATCGAGCTCTGGCAGCCGGAATCGTCGCACCTGTCGCGCTCGTACTCGATCGCCAATGCGCCCCACGGCGACGGCAGCATCGTGCTGCACATCCGGCGGGTGGATGGCGGACGCTTCACCGCCTGGGCCTTCGACGGCATGAAGGTCGGTGATCGGCTGCAGGCGCGCGGCCCCCTGGGCGCATTCACGATGCGATCACCCGCCACCACGCCGCTGCTGTTCATCGCCGGTGGTACCGGGCTGGCGCCGGTGCTGGCGCTGATCGAGCAGCAGGCTCGCTTCGATCCACAGCGCGACATGGTGCTGCTGTGGGGCATGCGGCGCAACGCCGACTTCTATGCATTGGATGCGCTGCGCGATCTGCTGGCCCTGGCGCCGGGCCTGCGCGTGCGCCTGGTGGCCGAACAGCCCGATGGCGTGGCGCCCGGCAGCGCGCGCCTGGCACTCGAGACCGGCACCGTGCTCGACGCGCTGGGCCGTGACCCGGCCGTTCTGACGGGGCGCGATCTCTACATCGCCGGTCCCCCGGCCATGCTGCGCGGTCTGACGCAAGCGCTGAACGCGCGGGGTGTCGATAGCCGGCGCCTGCACATCGATTCCTTCGGCATCTGATTCACACAACTCCAGGAGAAGAAACCATGACCATCCGACAAATCGTCCTTTGCCATCCGGTCCGCACGGCGATCGGCACCTATGGCGGCAGCCTGAAGGAGATGCCGGCATCCGACCTGGGTGCAGCGGCGATCCGCGAGACGCTGAAGCGCTCCGGCCTGGCGGCCGACAAGATCGAGACCCTGGTGATGGGCAACGTCATCCAGGCGGGCGTGAAGATGAACCCCGCGCGGCAGGCCGGCATCGCCGCCGGGCTGCCGGTGCAGGTGCCCGCGCTCACTGTGAACCGCATCTGCGGCTCGGGTGCGCAGGGCGTGGCCAGCGCAGCGCTGGAGGTCTGGGCCGGCATGATCGACTGCGCGATCGCCGGCGGCATGGAGAACATGGACCGCGCACCCTACCTGCTGCCGCAGGGCCGCTGGGGCGCGCGCATGGGCGACGTGACGCTGTTCGACAGCATGCTCTACGACGGCCTGAACGACGCCTTCAGCGGCAAGCATTCGGGCTGGCACACCGAGGACCTGGTGATCAAGAACGGCATCAGCCGCGAGGATCAGGATCGCTGGGCGCTGCGCTCACAGCAGCGCTTCAGCGCGGCTCAGGCGGCGGGCAAGTTCGAAGCCGAGATCGCTGCGGTCGAGGTTCCCGGCCGCAAGGGCCCGACGCTCTTCGCCAAGGACGAGCACAACCGGCCCGAGACCACGGCCGAGTCGCTGGCCAAGCTCAAGCCCGCCTTCCGCAAGGAGGGCACGATCACGGCGGGCAATGCGCCGGGCCTCAACTCCGCCGGCGCGGCGATGGTGGTGTCGCATCTCGCCTGGGCCGAGAAGAACGGCCTGGTGCCGATGGCGCGGCTCGTGAGCTATGGCGTGGGTGCGGTGGAGCCCGGCTTCTTCGGCCTCGGCCCGGTGCCGGCGGTGCGGCAGGCGCTGGCGCGCGCGGGGTGGTCGGTGGCCCAGGTGGACCGGGTCGAGATCAACGAGGCTTTCGCCGCCATCGCGCTCGCCTGCCTGCGCGAGATCGGCTTTGCCGAGGACATCGTCAACGTCGAAGGCGGCGCCATCGCCCACGGCCACCCGATCGGCGCCAGCGGCGCGGTGCTGGTGACGCGGCTGATGCACTCGATGCAGCGCGACGGCTGCAAGCGCGGCATCGTCACGCTGTGCATCGGCGGCGGGCAGGGCATCGCGCTCGCGATCGAGATGCTGTAGAGGACCGCAGATGGAACCGTCTTTCACCAGGCTCGCAGACGGCGTCGTCGCCGCGATCGGTCCGATACGCGACGGGGCGCCGGCGACGATGAAGGCCTTCGGCAGCCTCGCAGTCGCCGCGACTGCCCCGAACGCGCTCGACACCGAACCAAGGAACTGATGGCGTTGGGCCATCAGCATCGCTGTGCGATGCGACGGCTGCGTCGCCTGCCACACCCGGGCTGCGAAGAAAGCAGGCGCGAGCCGCCAGGGAACCGCCGAGACCGTGGCGCTCGCGGTCTACATGGGCGGGGGACGCGCTGCCGTCTATGGCGCCGATGCATTGCGCGCGTTCGATGCATCCTTCGATCGTTGTACCCCCGCGGCCTTTGTCCGATGCGCCTGCTACAGGACGCTGAAGAAAGTCTCGGGCGCCGGGCGCAGCCTGCAGGACTTGGCCTTGCTCACCATGCCGATGTTGACGCAGCACACCGGCGTCTCTCCAGCGCTCAGAGCCAAGAGCTCGCGCAAGCGCGGCGACGCCATGGCCTGGCCGCTGGTCAGCCCAACGCCGAATCCCATGGCATGCGAACCCAGCAGCAGATTCTGGATTGCCGCCCCCATCGACACCATCCGCTCGAGCGGTGGAATGTCGGGTTCGCGCGTTCCAAGGCATGCTACCGCGACCAGCAACAGCGGTGCCCGGTGCGCCTTCTCGCGGGCGGATTCGATCTGGGCAAGTGTGGCCCCGGGATCGCGGTCGATCAGCGCCAGGGCGAAGACCTCGGCGAGTCGTTGCCGCTTCGCCAGCGGAACGAGGATGAACCGCCAAGGCGTCAACAGGCCGTGATCCGGCGCCGCGGCCGCCAGCGACAACAGCGACGCGAGTTGCAGAGGCGAGGGTCCTGGCGCGTCCAACCGTTTGGGCGAAACATTGACGCGCGAGGTGATCAAGACCCGGGTCATGTCGAACAAATCGTCTTCGACAGCGGCCGAATCCGCGAAATCGGACGCGGCGCGCAGGGGCTGCCGCGTAGGAGGAATCAACTGTTGCGCATTCATGCCCGTCTCCCGACTTCAATGTTGCTGTTTCGAGCGTTCAACGCTGCTTGCTCAATCCGAGGTCCATCTGGCCAGCGCCTGCGCATCGGCGTCGCTGAGCGTGGCCTGCGGCGGCATTGGCACCGGCCCGCACTTGCCGGAGCCGCCCTTCTTGATGTTGGCGGTGACGGTCGTCAGCGCGTCCTTCTGGGCCTTGCGCTTCTTGGCCACGTCCTGGCAGGCCGGTCCGACAAGCTCGTTGGCGTCCGCGTGACAAGCCAGGCAGTCGTTCTTCTGCGCAAGTTCCCGGCTTGCGATGGCAGGGAAGGTACCGAGGACGGTGACGGCGGCCACGCGAGCGCGCGAGGCGATTGCGTTCATGGATGAGAGACTTGATCGAGGTTTCAAAACGAGGGGTGCAATCGGGCACCCCTCGTGAATCGCGGCGCGGGGCGCCGCGAGGAGACATCCGCCGGATCAGGCGAAGCGCCGCTCCTTGTAGCTGATGCTCTGCTTCCAATCCGCGACGTTGCCCACACGCTTGATGCTGGCCCAGGTGCCCTTGTAGTAGGGCACCACGTTGCGGTCCACCCAGGGCGTGACCACGTCGCCGTGCACGCCCTTGATGAAGCCGAACAGCATGAAGGTCTGTCCTGGCTTGATCGCCTTCTGCGGATAGGCCATGGCGTAGGTGCTGCCGTAGTCGTTCCAGACTTCGATGACGTCGCCTGCGGCCACGCCGAGCTTGCTCGCGTCGTCAGGGTTCATCTCGACAAAGGCCATCGGATAGCGGTCACGCACAAAACTGTTGTACTGGTCGTGATAGGCGGTTTGCCAGACCTCATTGGCGCGGCCGCTGTTGATCCAGAACCGGTGCTTGGCCTTCTGGTCGGCGACCATCTTGGGCAGGCCGTTCCAGGGTGCTGGCTTGAACTCGGCCCGGCCGTCCTTGGTGTCGAACTTGTAGTCGGCATAGGACGTCTCGGTGCCGATGAGCTTGTCGCCCTCCACGCGCTTGATGGGCAATTGCACGCCGTCGTTCCCGGCCTTGCGCAGCAGCGCATAGGTGGCCAGATACCCGGTGTCACCGCCCTGGCTGTCGATGGGGCCCACGCCCGGCCGCCCGGCGCGGCGGAAGCCGTCGTTGAAGGCGTCCTCTTCGGTCTTCCAGTCGAAGCCCTCGAACCGCTTGGCCATGTCGGCCTTGCCCTCCTTCTGGTACATCGCCTTCAAGGTGTTGGCGATGTCGGCTGCGATCAGGCAGTCCGGCTTGGCCGAGCCGGGCGGCTCCATGAACTTCTCGGACAAGCGCAGACGCCGCTCGCCGTTCATCGAGGTCAGGTTCATCTCGCCCGGATGGGTGGCCGGCAGCATCAGGTGCGCCTCTTCGGCAATGATCGTCGGGTAGAGGTTCATCGCCGCGACGAACAGGCCACCCTTGTTCTTGCAGGCGTCGTAGATCTCATCGATCAGTTGCTCGGTGCTCACCCCCCTGGCCTTGGCCACGGCTTCGTTGACGATGGCTGCGCGCTTGTGCAGCGCCAGCCGGTGTTGCTCGGCATTGACCGTGGTCTGGAACGGGTTGGTGCCCCACAGCGTGTACATCAGGCCGCGGCCGGCGATGACTTCCTGGTCGATGTAGATCTTCTTGTCGCCCGGATAGGGCGGGCGCACGTAGCCTTCCTGATGGCCGCCCATGCGGCACACGCCAGTCCCGCGCCGGGTGACGTTGTGCGTGGCCAGCACCAGCCCGACGAGCGCGCTCTGGATCAAGTAGTTGTCGTTGCCCCAGATGATGCCCTTCTCGTAGGCGTGGAAGGTGCGCGGGTGGTGTCCACTGGCCTTGGGCTTGTAGGCCCACTCGGCGGCCTGCTTGATCTTGGCGACAGACAGGCCGGTGGCCTTGGCGCCGTCTTCTACCGTCATGCGGTTGGTCTTGACCGCGTCTTCGAAGCCCTTGGTGTGCTTGGCGAGGAAGTCCTTGTCGTGCCAGCCCTGCTCGACCACGTACGTGAACAGCGTGTTGAACAGCGCCGTGTCGCTGCCAGGCTCGATATCCAGGTGCAGCACGTTGTCCTTGCCAGCCACCTGTTCACAAATCGCCACCGTGGCGGTACGGCGTGGGTCGACGATCACGATCTTCGCAGCAGCAGCGGTCTCGCCCGGATGCCACTTCTTCTTCTTGTCCACCGTGCCGCCGTTGAGATTGGGCACCCAGTGGTTCAGGAAGTAGTTGCTCTGCGTCTCGTAGGAGTTGCAGCCCACGGCCATGATGCAGTCCGACAGCTGCGCGTCTTCGTAGCTGTTGTTCAATTCGCCAATGCCCATTTCGCGGGTGGCGTGGCACTCGCTGTTGTAGGCCGGGCGGTTGTGGATGCGCACCATCGGCGTCTGCAAGGCAGTGAACATCAGCTTGCCGGTGCCCCAGGTGTTCTCGAAGCCGCCACCGGCACCGCCGTGGTCGAAGCAGTCGTACAGCAGGCCGCTGGGGCCATCGGTGTCGAGAATCTTCTTGGTCAGGCCGGCGTAGATGGCAAGCGCGTTGTCCCAGCTGGTGTCGAGCCATTGGTCGCCGCGGAACAGGCGCGGGTTCTTCAGCCGCTCCTTGCCGATGCCGTCGTGCGCGTACATGTACGAGGCCATCTTGCCGCCCCGCGTGGACGACAGGCCGGCGTTCACGACACACGCCTTGTCGGGCACGATCATGATGTTCCAGCGCTTGCCGCTGTGATCCGTGATCGTGTTGGTCATCGCCTTGGTCATGGTGATGGCCAGCGGCGGCACCTGCTTGGTGAAGTCCACACCGAGCGCGTTCTGCCCGGCGGCGCGACCGCCTTCGGTGTTGGCATCCCACTTGTACACGTGGTAGCCGCAGCCCACGATGCAGAAGTGGCAAGTCATGTTGGTCTTGCTCGCGTCCTTCGGGGGCAGCGCGATGCGATCCTTGATCGTTGTGGTCATGGCGTGCGCTCCTTAGAGGATGTTGGCTTGGCGGCCGTAGATCAGTCCGTCGACGCCGACGGCGCTGACGGTGTCGGTCTTGGCGTCGTAGTCGAGCAGCACGCGGGGCAGGTCCTCCGTGGCTTGGCCACACACCATCTGCCCGCTGTTCTCGGCATCGAACATCGAGAAGTGGCAGCTGCACTTGAAGACCTTGGTGCCGCTTTCGTAGGTCACAGGGCAGCCCATGTGCGTGCACAGGACGCTGAAGGCAACGATGTCCTTGTTCGGACCAACGCCGCCCGGCACTGCGGAGCCCATGCGCAACGCGACACATGGGGAACTGGGATCCGGGTAGCTGAAGCTCACGGCCTGGTTGACGGGCATGCCGCCGGCCTTGCCGACGCTGCGCTTGGAGTAGCTGAGGTTCGTCGAGGTGCTACCCGCTGGGGCGGCTGCCTGCGCGCTGGTGGGCAGCAACGCAGCGCCGGCCGTACCGACGACCGCCGCCGCACCGCCGCTTGATTTAAGGAATATGCGGCGGCTGAGCTTGTGCTCTTGCATGTCTTCTCTCCTGTTTGTGGTTTGAACGGACGCAATGAACAGGACTGGCAATGCAATCGCCGTGCCACGACTCGGTGCCGGCGAAATCAATGACTTGCACGCCTTCGTTTAGGGATTGGTCCGGATGGTGTAACGCACTCCCAGGAGGTATGTTACGAAAACGAAACCGTCGGAGCGTGGCTTGAACCGCAGGAGACTGATCGCAGGAAGCGCCATGCTGGTCGCGCTCCCACGCTTGGCGCTGGCCCAGGAGGGGCTGCGCATTGGACTCACCGCCGTGATCCTGGCCGACCAGGCAGCGTTCCTGGCACGTTGGGCGGACTACCTGTCTCAGCGCCTGGACGCGCGGGTCACGTTTGCATCGCGCGACCAGTACCAGTCGGTGCACGAACTGCTGAACAACGGCCAGATCGATGCGGCCTGGACCTGCGGCTACCCTTTCGTCCGATTCCAATCGCAATTGCAATTGCTGGCGGTGCCACTCTACAAAGGCCGGCCCCAGTACCAGTCCTATCTGATCCGCCCGCTCGGCGGCGAGGTCCAGGTGCGCGGCTGGGCCGACATGGGAGGCAAGGTGTTCGCGTACTCGGACCCGTTGTCGAATTCCGGATGGCTTGTCGCCCAGGGCGAGTTCGCCGCGTCCGGCATCGCCCAGAAGGACCTCAAGCGATCGTTCTTCGCGCACGGCCACCGCAACGTGGCTGACGCCGTCGCTTCGCGACTGGCGGACGCCGGCTCGATCGACGGCTATGTGTGGGAGACGATGCGCTTGCAAGGCATGCCAGGTGCAACGCAGACCGAGGTCATCTGGAAGTCGAGACTGCACGGCTTCCCACCACTGGTTGCGGCACGCGGCGCGGACCCGGCAAAGCTCGAAGCCTTGCGCCGCAGCCTGATCGGCATGCTGAACGACGAAACCGGTCGGGCACTGCTGAAGTCGCTGAACCTGGACGGGTTCATCGCGGGCCAGCCGGGCATCTTCGATTCGATCCGGCAACTCGCCCGCAGCGTGCCCGGTTCCGGCGTGGTCGCGTAGGCATTCGAGCGATGCTGTCACGGCTGCCATACCGGGTACAGATACCGCTGGGCCTGTCGCTGGCCGTCGTGCTGGCGGCGTTGCTCGTGACGGCGGTAGCCGTCCAGACATTCGCCCGCACTGCGCGCACGGACACGCTGACGACCGTTGATCGTGCCGCGCAGCTGCTCGGCGCGCAAGCGCTTCCATTGCTCGCCGCCGACGATACCTGGCGCGTGTTTGCGTTGCTGCGCAACACGGCGGCCTTCCTGCCCGGTGCAGCCACCGGTCAGGCACGAGCAGCGGTTCTCGACACTGATGGGCGCGTCTTCGCCAGCTCCGCACCGCAATTGCTGAAGACCGCGCAACCCCTGCTCGGCCATTCCATCAGTGGCCAGTCCTGGCCGGCAGCGAACGGCGTCACGAAACGTCTGCGCATCGACCGATCCGATGGTGGGATTGCGCTTGTGGAGCCCCTGCGCAGCGAGGACGGACAGGTGCTCGGTTTCACCTACATCGAGGTCGATGCGCCAGTGTTCGCCACCGACTGGGGCGCACTGACGCAGCCAGCACTCATTGGCATCGGCATCGCTGCGTTCTTGCTCGTGCCGGCGGGCTGGTGGATCGGCCGGCGCATGACCGCGCCGGTGGCGACCATGGCGCAAGTCATCGAGCGGATCGGGCGCGCCGATGCCTTGGAACTTCGCCGCCAGCTTCCGCAAACCAAGGACCCCGAACTCGGCCGCATCAGTGCTGCGGTGGATCAACTCATTTCGGAACTGCAAGTCCGCCAGCAGGCTGAACGGCGCGCGCTGTCTGCCGAGCGCATGGCGGCCGTCGGCCGCATCACCGCCGCGGTGGCGCACGAGATCAACAACCCCCTGGCCGGACTGCTGACCGCCAGCCAGACGCTCAACTTGCACGGCGCCTCCGAGGAGACGCGCAAGCGCACGCTGGGCCTGCTTCAGCGCGGGTTGCATCAAATACAGACCACCGTGGCTGCACTGTTGCCACAGGCGCGCATCGAGGGCCGTGCACTCGAGATCGACGACTTCGCCGACGTGGTCACTTTGGCGCACCCTGACGTATCGCATCGCAACGTGCGGCTCACGACTCACGTGGAGGCGGAGTCCGCGCTGCGTGCGCCATCCGGCGTGATGAGGCAGGTGATGCTCAACATGCTGCTCAATGCCGTGGCCGCTGCCGGCGAGCCCGGCTCGGTGCATGCCGAACTGCACGCCGACGCTGATCGGCTGCGGTTCAGCGTGTCACACCAAGGCCGGCCGCTGACGCAAGACTCGCTCAAGGCGACCATCGCCGCCGAGAGCGGCGACGACCCGCGAGGCTTCGGCCTATGGGTCTGTCACGAGATCGCTACGCAGTACGGTGGCGGTTTCGATGTCGATGAGCGCGAAAGCCAATGTACTCGCCTCGTGTTCTGGATGCCCAACCGGGAGACCCATGAAGCGTCTGTTGCTCATTGAAGACGACTCGATCATCGGCGAGTCGTTGGTTCAGCGATTCGAACTTGAAGGGTTTGACGTGCGCTGGTGTCGAAGCCTTTCGGAAGCGAAGGAGGCTTTGCGTACCCGCTTCCGCGCCGTGGTCAGCGATGTCCGCCTGACCGACGGGCTGGCCAGCCATTGGTTCATGGAATTGCCCGAGTCGCAACGGGCCGTGCCCTGGTACTTCCTGACCGGCTACGGCAGCGTCAACGATGCCATCGCCACGATCCGCGCAGGCGCTCGCGAGTACCTGACGAAGCCGTTCGACATCGAGCGGCTGGTGTTGCTGGTGCAGGAATCCCGTTCGCCGTCGCAGCCGGAGCCCGACAACGCGGTGCTGGGCGTATCGCCCGCCATGCGGCGCGTCGAGGCACTCGTCCGAAGGGTCGCGAAGCAGCGCGTGTCAGTGCTTCTGACCGGTGAATCCGGTGTCGGAAAGGAAGTCGCAGCCCAGCTTGTTCATCATCTTGGCGACCGGGTGGAGAAAGGCGAGTTCGTCGCGGTGAACTGCGCCGCCGTGCCGGAAACCATGATGGAAGCTGAGTTCTTCGGCTATGAGAAGAGCGCGTTCACCGGCGCGGCGCGCATGCACCGTGGTTACCTGGAACGGGCGAACGGCGGCACACTGTTTCTGGACGAGGTGGGTGAACTGCCGGCCAGCATGCAGGCGAAGCTGCTGCGTGCGCTGCAAGAGCGCAGCTTCTTCCGCCTCGGTTCGGAGAAGGTCACGCGCAGCGATTTCCGAGTCATCGCCGCGACCAACCGCGACCTCCACGCCGATATGGCCGCAGGGTCGTTTCGGGAAGACCTGTTCTATCGGCTGGCAGTGATACGAATCGATCTTCCACCGCTGCGCGAGCGACCCGAGGACATCCGCTGGCTGACCGAGCGCATGCTGCAGCAGCTGACTTTGGAGCAGGGCCGGCCCATGGCGATGTCAGAAGCGTTCCTTCGCGACGTGTTGGGGCGCAGGTGGAAAGGCAACGCTCGCGAACTGCGGTCGTACCTCGAAGAGGCCGTGGTGCTGAGCGACGCGGGCATCCTGGATGTGCCAGAAGGCCTGCCCCGGTCTGACCAAACATTGACGTCGACGGGAGCTGAAGCGCGGCAATTCGCGCCCCTTCATGCGATGGTCGAGGATGTCGAGCGCCGCCACATCCGCAGCGCACTGGAGCGCACCGGCGGCAGCGTCATGAAGACCGCTGAATTGCTCGGCATCAGCCGCAAGACGCTGTGGGAAAAGATGAAGAAGCTGAAAATCGGCCATGACACGGCCGCGGACGCCAATCGTCCTTGATCGAGCGTGACAAGCAGGGCCTGAGCGACCGCTCAGGCGGTTGCTGCGCCTGGGCCCGCGCCGCCCAGCTCGACGCGCGCTCTGAAGTTCGAGGTGCCGACGGTCAAAGGGGCGCGGCAGAAGGCGCCGTCGTTCATGAGTTTCGACGTGAGTTCCGAACAGCAGGCCGACATCGCTCCGTTTCTCGAGGAGGTGAAGAAGCTGGTGCATGAAGCTGGCCTGGTGCTGGTGTCGACCGCGCCGGTGTGACGGCCATGACGGACCCCGCGCCGATCGATGCTGTCACCCGCGCCCGCCACGCTGTGGCCCACCTTCGTGCTGCTGTTCGCGGTCACGCCCGATGCTGCGGCGGGGCGCAGCGGGGTGCCGGCCGGTGTCGAAGCGATTCCCGCAGACGTGGTCGTGCACAAATCCGTTGCGGCGGTGTAGGAGGTCTGGCTGGCGCGGCGCCATCGCCCACGGCCACCCGATCGGCGCCAGCGACGCGGTGCTGGCGACGCGGTTGATGCATTCGATGCAGCGCGACGGCTGCAAGCGCCGCATCGTCACGCGGTGCATCGGCGGCGGGCAGGGCATCGCGCTGGCACTCGAGATGATGTGAGCCCTGCGCGCCGTAGCGGCAGTACGAGGCTCGCGCGCAGTCTTGGAGAATGTGGCCGACGCTGCCGATGGTGCGTGCGAACGCGCCGCTCGCGTCGATCGCATCGCTGGTGTTGATCGCCAGCACCTTTCGCGTGAGGCGTTGCGCTCCATGGCGCGGGTCATCGTCCCCTATACTGGATCGACTAACAAGCGTTAGGCGATGCTGATCGGTGCCGGCGCTCCCGCACTCGTATGCGGTTCGCGTCGACACCGCCCGGTTCCAATCGCTATTGCCACCCGCCCTTGCCAAGCTCATGCCAGCGTTCCAGACCCGGATCGACGTGCACTCGGATCGGCATCAACGCCAGCGCGAGCAGATGCTCGGATTGATCGAGGCTTTCCGCGCGCTCGAAAACCGGGTGCGCGACACCTCGAATTCGCAGGAGCCGAAGTTTCGCGCGCGCAAGCAGTTGCTGCCGCGCGAACGTGTGGCGCGATTGCTCGACCGCGGCTCGCCGTGGCTCGAGCTGTCCACGCTCGCGGGCCTGCGCATGCACGACGACGACGGCGAAAACAATGTGATGGGCGGCGGCTTGATCGCCGGCATCGGAGTCGTCTCGCGCATTCGCTGCGTCGTGGTCGCGTCCGACAGTGCGATCAAGGGCGGCACGATCGCGCCGATGGGGTTGCGCAAGGGCTTGCGCGCCGAAGCGATCGCGCTCGAGAACAAGCTGCCCCTGGTGCGCCTGGTCGAATCCGGAGGCGCGAACCTGATGCATGTCGGTGAAGTCTTCATTGAAGGCGGGCGAGGCTTCGCCGGCCAGGCGCGGCTGTCCGCCGCCGGCATTCCGCAGGTGACCGTGATGCACGGCCATTCGACGGCGGGTGGCGCCTATCTGCCGGGCATGTCGGACTACGTGATCATGGTGCGCGGGCGCGCCAAGGCGTTTCTTGCCGGGCCGCCGCTGCTGAAGGCAGCGACCGGCGAAGTCGCGACCGACGAAGAACTCGGCGGTGCTCAAATGCATACCAGTGTCTCCGGCGTCGCCGAGTACATCGCCGAAGACGATGCCGACGGTATCCGCATCGCACGCGACTTGCTGGCCCGCATGCCGTGGAATGACGCGCTGCCTTTGCCCGCGCCGCGCGCCTGGAAGCCACCCCGCTACGCGGCGGAAGAAATCGTCGGCCTGGTGCCGACCGACTATCGCCAGCCCTACGACGTGCGCGAACTGTTGGCGCGCCTGATCGACGATTCCGACTGGCTCGACTTCAAGCCCGACTATGGCCCGGCCACGGTGTGCGGGCATGGCGCCATCGAAGGCCAGGCCTGCGCCTTCATCGGCAACAACGGGCCGATCGACCCCGCGGGAGCAAACAAGGCAGCGCAGTTCATTCAACTCTGCGACCAGTCCGGCACGCCGCTCGTGTTCTTGCAGAACACGACCGGCTACATGGTCGGCAAAGAGGTCGAGCAGGCGGGAATGATCAAACACGGTTCGAAGATGATCCAGGCCGTGACCAACGCAGGCGTGCCGCGCATCACGCTGATGATCGGCGCGTCGTTCGGCGCCGGCAACTACGGCATGTGCGGCCGTGCCTACGACCCGC
>Ga0315283_10002839_pt1 | contig 14632 bp, 8 predicted proteins | sample YL17G09_0_MG_FD_204541 | JGI IMG/M metagenome (GOLD analysis project Ga0315283, IMG submission 204541) | Sediment microbial communities from Yellowstone Lake, YNP, Wyoming, USA - YL17G09_0 | ecosystem: Environmental > Aquatic > Freshwater > Lake > Sediment | place: USA: Wyoming | collected... | reverse complement strand
ACAACTTGGTGAATGCCGCCCCCGCCAGACCACCTGGCGCCGGGGCGAGGAGTCGGGGGCGGCGAGATGCTGTCCACTTCTTCAGTTTGCCCTCGCCCGCCTCGTGCTCGGCCCAGTCCGCCTCCACCGCCATGCCCGGACGCCCCCCCTCCTGCACCCCCATTCAGCGCGGTGGCTGTGGTAGCGGCGGCAGCGGCTCTCGCGCTGGTGGCCGCCTCACCTGCGACCGCCGCCCCTGCCCTCCGGGCACTGCCCCCAACCCCGGCCTCTAGCGCAACCCTTCTGGACGACGCGGCGTTCGCCCTGGCCGGCCGCCTGGGCCTGACCAAGGTCACACCGCCAGTGGGTACCGGTACAAGCAGTAAGGCCGCGGCGGTCCCCGCCAAAAAAACGCCGGCCTTGAAAGCGAGCACAGCGGCGGCAGTGGCGCTCGGAGCCAAAGCACCAGCACCGGCCGCCAAGGCCGCCAAACCACCGGCTCCTGCCCTGCGGCCGCCGTCCTCTTCCTCTTCCTCTTCGAAGATCCGGCAGGTCGCCCCACCACCACCCGCGCTGGCACGGCTGCTCGGCGGAGGCAGAGGCGGAAGCAGCAGCGGTGCGACCACCACGCCCTCCCCTCCTCCGCCCACCAAAACCTTGAAAGAGGTCGCCACGGAGGCGCGGTCCGCCGGGGCGGCGCCCCCCGCCGCCGACGCGGCCGCCCGGGCCACCAAGGCCGCCGCTAAAGCCCAGGCCGAAGCCGACGCGGCGGCCGCACGGGCGACCGCCGCCCGGTCGCGCACCACCCAGCTCGTCACGACCGGGGCAGCGGCGGTCGGCGGGTTTGCCCTCGCGAAAGCCTCCGCGGCGGGCGCCCTGCTCTTCCGCAACCTGGGCGGCCCCTCCCTCCTGGCTGCCACCCTGCGCTCCCCGGGGGCCCTCTTCGGCCGCACCCTGCGGGTCATCGAGTGGGACCCGCTGACGGAGCCGGGCGGCCCCCTGACGTCCCCCGTGTCCAGCCTGCCCCGGTCCAGGGTGGCGACTGTGGAGGGGTTGAGGAAAGCCATAGCCAGGGCGGCCCGGTGCGAGCCTGGGGAGGTGAGGCAGGTCGCGCACTGGGTGCCCGCCCCGTCGGGGGCGGGCAGCGCCGCCTTTCCACCCGCCTTCGAGCCGATCACGGGCCCGGCCTCCTTTGCCGGCCTGCCCGACCCGGCTTGGATAGTCTTTTGCCGGCGGTCCCGATCGCGGCCAGAGGACAGGATTCCAGCGCGCGCGGCGAGCATGGGCGGCGGGCCTGACGCGGCGGCCACGGTGGCTGCTGTCGTGTCTGCGTCGGAGGGCGAGGCCGATGCCGCGGCCCTGGCCGCGGCGGCGGCGGCGGCGCCGGGTCCCTATCAAGCGCTGGTCGGGGGGATGGGGGGCCGGCCGAGGGAGGAGGTGCTGGAGGCGATGCGCGCGTTGGTGCGGGCGCGGGCGGACATCGTGAATTTACAGTAGGGTTCTCCGGAGCAGGTTGGGAGGCCGCCGAAAGAGCGAGAGCAAGCTGCACCACTCTTCTCAACCGGTGCGTCTTGGTGTCCGTGTGAATGAGAGCGAGCGTGTTAGCTCTACACACCTGCCTCTACTTCACCCTGGAGGTGTCAGGCCCCCTCATATCTTGCCCTGGGCCTGGCGGTCGGGCGCGACAGGCCGGTGCCAGCCCGGGCCGGGAGAGAGAGCGAACACGACCGCTTTTTTGCCGAAAGGGTCAGGCGCGCCGGCGCTCTCTCTGCGCCGCCGTCTAGCGAAAGAACCAAGCCCCACGCCGGACACGCCCGCCGTGCTCCACCCCCGTGCACCCCCTCAGAGCACGCTTAGAGATTTCTCCTACTCTCTGGTGTTGCGAGCGGGTCGATCCTAGGGCTACCCCTCCCTCAAACCTGGCCTCGCATGCGTGCCAACCTCACCCTCTTTCCCGGCCGCTCGCGCCGCGCTGCTCTCTTGGCGAGTGCTGCACTGCGCTGCTTTTGCGCGCGTCCCGCCGGGGCCCGGGAGCTCCTGCGCCCCACGACACCAACCTTAGTGCAGCTCACCCATTGCTGAACATACCCCTCACAAAACATAGGCGCGCGCATTGTCCACACACAGTAGCCGAGCGGCACGCACTTTTCTTCTTCGGGTCGATCTCCCCCTCGGCTGCTCGCGCTCGCCTTTCCCTTCCTCCACCTCCTCCCCCTCCCCCCCCCCTCCCCGTCTGTCTAATGGCCACCGCCACCGGCCGCACCGCTACCCTGCGAGCGGCGTCTCGCCCGGGCACCGCGCTCCGCCGTGGCCGCGCCGTCGTCGCCCGCGCCACCCCCGCCGCCAACCCGTCCCCGCGGGCCGCCTCCCCGCCCCCGCCCAAGGCCGCGTTTGCAGCGGCCGCCGAGGCCGCGGCCGCCGTCGCCGCCGCCGCCTCGGGCTCCGCCGCGCTCGCGCCCGACATGTCTAAGACCGTCCTGGGCATCATCCTGGGCGGCGGGGCGGGCTCCCGCCTGTACCCCCTCACCAAGAAGCGCGCCAAGCCGGCCGTGCCCTTAGGCGGGAACTACCGCCTCATAGACATCCCCGTCTCCAACTGCATCAACTCCGGCGTCAACAAGATCTACACGCTGACGCAATTCAATTCCGCCTCCCTGAACCGCCACCTGGCCCAGGCGTACAACGTCAACGTGGGCGGCTACCAGTCGAAAGGGTTTGTGGAGGTCCTGGCCGCGTCCCAGTCCGTCACCTCCAAGCAGTGGTTCCAGGGCACGGCCGACGCGGTGCGGCAGTACCTGTGGCTGTTCGAGGAGAGCGTGCGGGAGGGGGTGGAGGACTACCTGATCCTGTCGGGCGACCACCTGTGAGTTTTCGTTTTTGGTGATGCGGATTTTGGTGGAGAGGGGAGGGAGATGGGGAGTGGTAGAGGCCCCCACGGGCGCGAGCGCGCGCACCTCAACCCTTCCCCCCCCCTCCCGCGCTCTCCGCGCTCTCATCACGCTTTCTCCCCTGCCCCTCCCACTCCTCCATATTAGCTACCGCATGGACTACTCCAAGTTTGTGGCCGCCCACCGGGCCGCGGGCGCGGACATCACCGTCGCCGCCCTGCCGTGCAATGAGAAGAACGCGTCGGCTTTCGGGGTCATGAAGATCGACGAGGTGGGGCGCATCGTGGAGTTCGCGGAGAAGCCGTCGGGCGACGCCCTGCGCGCCATGCGGGTGGACACGACCGTCCTCGGCCTGGACGCCGCGCGCGCCAAGGAAGCCCCGTACATCGCGTCCATGGGGATTTACGTTGCCAAAGCGTCGGCCATCCGGGACCTCCTCTCCAAAGACTTCCCGGACGCCAACGACTTCGGGTCGGAGGTCATCCCTGGCGCCAAGGACATGGGCATGCACGTCCAGGCGTACGCGTACGACGGGTACTGGGAGGACATCGGGACGGTGGAGGCGTTCTACGAGGCCAACCTGGCTCTGACGGACAAGCAACCGGCCTTTTCCTTCTACGACCGGGGCGCGCCCATATACACCATGTCCCGCTTCCTGCCGCCCTCCAAAGTCCAGGACGCCTTTATCGAGGGGTCCATGCTGGGCGACGGGTGCGTCGTGAAGGCCGGGTCCCGGGTCACGCACTCGGTGGTCGGCCTGCGTTCCCTGATCGGTCGGGGCTGCGTCGTGGAGGACACGCTCCTGATGGGCAGCGACTATTATGAGACCCTGGAGGACTGCGCCCTCGTCCCGGGCTGCCTGCCCATGGGCTTGGGGGATGGCGTCGTCGTCCGCAAGGCCATCATCGATAAGAACGCCCGCGTCGGCGCGGGCTGCCAGCTGGTGAACAAGGCGGGCGTGCAGGAATCCAACCGGGAGGAGGACGGGTGGGTCATCCGGGACGGCATCCTGGTGGTCATCAAGGACTCGCTCATCCCGGCGGGGACGATCATTTGAAATGGTGAGAGTGGGTGTGCGCGTGTTTGGAGAGGGACATGTGCGCCTGGCCCCCATTTTTGTGCTGTGAGCGGAATTTTTGTGGTGGGGTGAGAGATGGAGGAGAGAGGAGCGGGTGTCCATGCAGTTACTATGGGTGTGTTTCTCTTTTGTAGCGATTTTTTGGAAAACAATTCTTCGCGAAATGCATTCCGCAGAACACGCTCGCTCTCGCGCGCTCTCACCACACACGCTCTAGCGCGCTCCAAGACACACCATGCGCCCTCTCAGGCACCCGGTGCGTGTCTTTGTGTGCTCGCCCACGCTGCCCACATCGGCCTGAGAGGGACGTGGGACGTGGCGCGCCGCGGGGGCGCTCCTTGACTCGCGACAAAAAAATGTTCAATCGGCGATTTGTTTTTTTTGCTGCTTCCTTCCGCCCTGCTCTCACCCACACTCTCTCACACACACACACACACAGGCCGCGCCCATGGCCCTCGCTCTCGCCGCGCTGCTATTCCTGAGCGCGGCGCGGTGCGGCGGTGCCTCACCCTCCGTAGGCACGACCGCCCAGGGCCTGGCCGACGCGGGCGAGGCCGACGAGGCCGTGTCCCGGGCGGACGGCCTGTACCGGCGAGCGGTCGCGATCAGGTAAAAGGGACGGTTTGATCGACCTGCCTGCGATGAGAGAGAGAGAGAGAAAAACGAGGTGGGCGGTCCGCTCTCACACAACGCTCCCCCCCCTCCATCCCTCTCGTCTCCAGGCGCGACCCGGCCGCGACGCCCCGTGACCGGGCGGCCGCCCTGGGCGCCCTCCTCGACGCGGCGTCCGTGTCCCTGGACGCCTCCCCACCGCCCGAGTCGGCCTTCGACCCGCCTTCTGGCGCCTGGCCAGGGCTGCGGGTGGGGAAAGCACCGCACGCGGCGGCCCTGGCCGAACTGGCGGCCGCGGTGGGTGAGTGTGCGGCCGCCCACCCCCGCCCTTCACCTCTTACTGCTGGTCCCCTCCGCCACCTGCCGGTCGAGGCGCTGCCATCCCTGGCCCTAGCCCTGAGCGCCCGCGCCGCCCAGGCAGGCGACCCTGGCTCTCTGTACGCGGCGGGCGTGCGGGCCGCGACGGGGGCGGTCGGCTCGGCGGCGGTGCGGGACTGGAGGGGAGAGGAGGCAGCGCCAGCTCGGCCCTCGCCGCCCTCCACCCTCGGGGCCGGCGTCCTGTCCCTCCACCCGCCCGACTGGCCGGCGGCCCTGCCCCACCTCTACTTTGCGGCCGCAGCCAATGACACCCTGGCCCAGATGGCCCTGGGCGCCCGCCACGCGGCGGGCGCGGGCGTGCCGCAGAGCTGCCCGGCGGCCGTCCTGTACTTTGACCCGCCCGCCCGGGCCACGCTCGCGGCGGCCCGCTCGCCCGGCGGCCTGCCGAGCCTGGCCGAGCGGGGCCCTCGCCTGGGCGGGTACAGAGGGGGCGGCTCCCTTACTTGGGGCCCCGGCCTGTGGGGCGGGTGGGCGTCCGGCGGCGGCGGCGGGCCCTGGTCCAAGCGCGGGCGCGGGCTGGTCAGCCTGCTCACCGGCGGGGGCCCTTCGCCCTCTCCCACCTCCACCGCCGGCCGCCGGCCGACCCGGGCCCAGGAAATCCTGCACTACCAGTGGTTTGCGGACCAGGGCAACGTGGACGCGGCGCGGGCGTTAGGGCGCCTGCTTGCGGCGGACGGAGGCGGTGGGGTGGAGGGCGGGGTCGGTGGTGCGGGCGCGGGCACGGGTGCGGCCGCGGCGGCTGGCTACCTGCGCCGCGCGGCCGAAGCCGGGGACGCGGCCGCCGCGGCGGCTCTGGGGCACATGGCGGCGGCCGGCGTGCCCGCGGCGGGCGGCCTAGGGCAAGACCAAGCGGCGCTGCCTGGCGGCGCCGGCGCTGCTGACTTCCCCCCTCAACCCCCTCGCGCCTCGCCCGCCGCGCTCGCCTGGTTCCGCCGGGGCGCGGAGCGGGGCCACCCTTCCGCCCTGTACGGCCTGGGATACCTGCACCTGGCCGGCGCGGGCGGCGCGCCGCCCGACGCCCGCAAGGCCCTGGCATACTTCACGGCGGCCGCGGACGGCGGCAGCGCGGAGGCCTGGTTCCACCTTGGCGTCATGCACTGGCACGGGTGGGGCCTCCCGTCCGCCTCGCCCACGAAAGCCCGCCACTACTTCGGGCTGGCCGCCCGGGTGGGCCACGTCCTGGCCCAGTACAACCTGGCCATGCTGCACCTGTCGGGGGCTGGAGGCGGGGGGGAGGGCGGCGTGGCGGCCACTGCCGCCGCGTCCTCGACCGTCTCGCCCGCCGACTGCGAGCGCGCGCTGGCCCTCCTCCAGCGCGTCGCCGAGCGCGGCCCCGCCCTGACAGCCGAGTTGAAAGCTGGGGCGATCGCCCTGGCCGCGGGCGACACGGGCACCGCGGCGGCAGCGTACCTGCGGGCGGCGGAGGCGGGGTCGGAGCTGGGCGCCGCCAACGCGGCCTGGCTTCTCGCCCGGGCGGCCGCCGCGCCGCCTGGGGCGGCGGCCGTGGCGGCCGTCCCGCCGGCTGCGGGCCCCGCTCCCGCGGCCGCTGCCCTTGCGTCCCGCATGTGGCAGCGCGCGGCGGCGGCGGGCAACACGGACGCCCTGCTGCGCCTGGGGGACGCCGCGTTTGACAAGGCAGCCGCAGCAGCGACCGTGGCTGGAGGAGGGGCGGGAGGAGCGGGCACGCCGACCTCCCCGCCCTCCTCGCCGCCCACCACCACCACGTCCACCACCACCTCCAAGGCGGCCCAGCTGTACGCTTCCGCCGCTAAAGCCCGGTCCCCGCAGGCCCTGTTCAACCTGGGCTGGATGCACGCGGTCGGCGCGGGCGGCCTGCCGGCGGACGCCCACCTGGCAAAACGCTATTTCGACAAGGCGGCCTCGCTAGGGGGTGCGTCCGCGTCGGCGCCCGTCGCCCTGGCCCGGGTGTGGCTGGGGGTTGGGCAGGCCTGGGCGGGGGCGGCCCCGGGGCTTCCCGGGTGGGTGAACGCGGCCGGGGCGGCCGTGTTTGGTGGGCGGGGGTGGGGCGGGACGCTGGGGGGGGGCCCCGGTGGTGGCCGCGCCGGCGCCCACCACCCCGCCTCACCCGCGCCCGCCTTAGATGACTGGCCTGACGCGGGCGCTGTGGCGTCCGCGTCCTCTGCCCCACTCTCCGCTGCTGCTGCTGGCGATGGGGGGGACGACGCGGCGTCCCCGGACGGGCGCAACCAGGCGGCCACCACCCCGTCGACCTCGTCCTCCCCGCTTGAAGGCATCGCCGCCGCCGCCGCGGCCGCCTGCCTGTGGGCGGTCGTCCAGCGGCGGCGGGTGCGGCGGGCGAGGGAGCGGGCCCGCGCAGCCGCGGCGGCCGCCCAGCTGGTGGTGGATGAGGCCAATGAACGGCCGGCGGTGGGGGTGGAGGAGGAGGAGGCGGAGGCGGAAGGAGAGGGAGAAGCGCTTTTAGCGGGCTAGTAGAGAGTGTGTTTGTTGAGTATTTTTTTCCCCTTTTTTCTCTGCTCTACAGGGGCAGCGCCAGCGCCGCCCACGCCCCGATGAGCAGGAAGCCGCCGACCGGGGCGGCTTTACCCCAGGCCCGGTCCTCCGCGAAGGCTACCGCATAGCATGACCCACAGAAGAGGGCCGTCCCGGCTGCCGCCGCCGCGGCGACGGGGGTGGGGCGGGCGGCCAGTGGGGCAGCGGCGAGGAGGGCGGAGTGGGCCAGGTGGTACTTGTTGGCGGTGGCGAAGACGTCAGCGTAGGCGGGGTTCTGTGAGAGGGGGTTCGGGGCGGAGAGAGAGAGAGAGTCGTGCGTGAAGAAGAGGAGAAAAGGTCGAGGTGGAGGTCGAGGTCGAGCCTGGAGACAGAGACCCTGGAGACCTTTTTCTCAAAACCTCGCACACACCTGTGGTTTGAATGCGTGCGCTCCCACCGCTCCCATCGCGACAGCCGACACGCCTGAGAGCGCGGCTGCGCGGTGGATCCAGGACATGGCGCACTGTGAGCGGCTTGAGGGGATATATAAAAAAACTAATAAAAGCGAATGCACATAACCCCCCCCCCCGAGCGCTGAACGTCCCCACCCTCCGCGCCCGTGTACGCGCCCCGCCCGTCGTCACACGGCCGCACCTCTCTAAAACCAGGGGTCCTCCTCCTCCCCTCTCCCTCCTCCGCCGCCACCCGCCTCCTCAGCAAAGTATCCCGCATCCCGCATCTCCGCATAGTACGCGGCATCCACGTCCAGGCCGGTGTCCGAGAAAAACTCGCCGAGGAATGCCCAGCTGAACAGCATGGGCCATGCGGCGCCCAGGCCCAGGGACGCCACGGCGGACGAGCAGTACCCCACCCGCCGCGCTCCGGCCCACAGCAGGGCCGCCCCGGCCGTCGCCAGGCCGTGCAGGGCCGCCATCTGCGTGGCGTACCGGTAAAAGGCGGGGCGGGCGGGCAGGAGCGAGCGGGCGCGGGTGGTGGGCAGGGCTGCCAGGGCGCTGTAGGCGGCGGTGGCGACGCCGCCCCGCACGGTCCACCACGCCCACTTCAGGCGGGCGAGGTCGCCACGGGTGGGGGCTGTCACCGTCACGTTGAGGGCCGTCCTGCCGCCTCCCCACCGGAAGAGGGGCACGCCGTCCCTGAACACCAGGGCCGCCTCGGCACTCGCTTCCAGGCCGGCCACCAGGCCGGCGGCCACACCCGTCTTCAGGAGGGCCGCCCCCGTGGGCGCGAGGTGGCCGGCCGCCAGGAAGGCGACGGCCGAGACTTCGGCGCCTGTGAGTCCCGCCCGCACTGCCACCCACGCCGCGTCCAGGGCCCGGGCGGGCGGGGGCGTGACGTCACTTGCCCTCAAGCTCACTTTCGCCGACGCGTCCAGGAGGTTCAGGCGGGCCAGGCACAGCAATCCGGCCACCCAGGCGCCCACGTAATAACCCCACAGCATGCGGGACCGGGCTGCGGACAGGCGGCGCACGTCCGAGCGGGCGTGGGCGGCGCGGACGGCCAAGAAGAAGAGGAGCGGGGTGCCGAGGAGCAGGTCGTTGACGAAAAGAGCGCTCCGGGTATGCGGGGAGACGACCGCGACGCACAGGCCGCCGTAGACGGTGGTGGTCGCATTGGATGCGGCGTTCATCATGGTCAGTGCAAACGCGATGAGAATAAGAGAGGCAGCACGAGTCGGGTGGCTCCACCACGGGCGCGAAGCGCGATAGAGATGTGCGGAATTTTTCATTCCATTTGTATTTATCATTTTTTCCTGCGCACTGTCGTGGGCGTGCCGTGCCTCCCGCGCACTCATACACCCTCGCTGGGCTGTGGGGAGGACCTACACCTACCTTCCCGACCCCACCCACTCTTGCCTCCGAGTGGCGCGTGGCAGGGAGATAGGAAAGCGCGCGCGGCTCTCGCGCAGCGCGCATTCGTTTCTCACACGAGCAGCTCCCTCCTTTCTTTTTTTCAACCTGCCCATCAAAATGATCACCCCCGCTGACTCGCACAGCTCCAAGCGCCACGCCGACGCGGACGCCGCCGCCGACCTGGCCGCCGCCTCCGCCGCTGCATCCGCTGCCCGCGACGCCAAGCGCGCCCGCACCGCGGTCGCGGACCTGCTCGCCCGGCGGCGGGCCGATGCGCGCGCGGTGGCAGCGGCCGAGTGCCGCGTCGCCCGCCTGGGCGCTGCCACCGCGGACGCCCAGGCCGCCGCGGACGTGGAGGTCGCGGAAGCCGCGGCGGCTGCTTCCCTGGCCGTGTCCACCCCCACCGATCGCCTGGGACTGGCGGCGGACGCGGCGGCGGCCGACGCCGACGCGGACGAGCGCCCCCACCTGCGTGCGTGCCTCGCAGTGCCTGGCAAGGATGGGCGCGAGCCCGGGCCCTGGCCGGTGCCGGGGACGGTGGAGGGCGCCTGGGATGCGCTGGCCGCCGCTGCACGCGTGTCAGGCGACCCGGACGCAGAGGACGTGGGCGCGGCACGGCAGGCCGCCGCGGCCGCCCTGCTGGCGTCCAGCGCGCTGGCAGATGGCTTGCGCGTGCGCCGGCCGGGCCGCCCGCCCCTTGGCGAGCACCTGGGCCGGGCCCTGTGGACCTTGGCTACCTGTGGTGCCCACCCCCGCCACGCCCGCCCGGCTTTGCATGCCCTGCAGGCAGCGTGGGAGGGTGATGGGGCGGGGACGCCCTCTGCCGCCGCTCCTGCCCCCTGGCGCCCGACCGACGCCGACCTGGAAGACGCGCTCACGAGCGCTGGCCTGGGTCGGCCGGCGCGGGGTGGGGAGGCGCCCGACTTGAGCCCCACGTCTGCCGCGGCGGCCCGGCCGGACCCCTTCACGGCTGTCGCCTCGCCCACCGCCCTGGCCCGCCTGCCGGCGCTGTCCATTGCCCTGGGCGCGGTCGCCGCTGCCTGCATCGCCGAGTCATCCGCGCGCACTGCCGGCGTGCCCCGCTCTGCCCTGACTCTAACTGGCGGCCGCCTCTGGCAGGTCGTGGCGCTGACGCACGCCCTCAAAATGGACCCGGCCGGCCGCCTGGTGGCGGCGGCGGCAGACGCGGCCTGCGGGGCGGCGCTGGCGGCCCTGCCCAAGCCCGAATGGTCGGCCCGCTCCCGCCACCTGGCCGTCGCAGCCTCCACCGCTGCCCCCGGCGCCCGCGCCCGCTTGGACGCCGTTCGTGCCCTGCCCGTCGGCGCGGGCGGAGCGGGCGGTACGGGCGGCGCCCGGGCCGTCGCCCTGCGCGCCCTGGCCGCCCTGGAAGTCGCAGACACGCTGGGCTGCTCTGCCTCGGGTGCGCCCCGCCGCCCCGGCGGCCCCGCCGCGGACGCGGGTGCCCGCATCGCCCCGCCCTCCACGGTAGTGGAAGGGGTCGGCGCGGACGTGGTCGGGGCGATCCGCACCGCCCCCTGGTTTGCAGCGCCCACGCCCGCCGACGCGGTGGCCGCCCTCCTGGGCGGGCGGGGCGGGGTGGGCGGCGCCCCGACCCGCCCCCGCCCTCGTGCGGTCCGCCTGCTGTTGGAGGCCGCCGATGACGCCCTATGGCCGGCCGTGCGGGCGGGCCTGGACGGGTCGACCGATCCGCCCGCCCCACCCCGGGCGGCTGCCCTGCAGGCGGCGGCCGGCTGGAACGCGTTTGTGCAGGCGGTCTCCAAAGCGGTCGCGCGCGGGGCTGGCGGCGGGGTTGGTGGTGGGAGCGCTGGCATCGCTGGCGCCGCGGGGCGCCTGCTGTCCCTAACCGCCGCCGCCCAGGAGCAGCGGTACACGGGGGCGCTGCAGGATGCGGCTGGAGGTGGTGGTGGCGGGGTGGACTGAAACGGTAGAAAAGTAAAAAAACACGAACTGCTGCTGGTCAGAGCCCCCCCCCCCGCCCAGACACGCCGTCCCTCCCTCGATTACCGCCGCCCGCAATGACCAAAAATGAAATCTCACGCACGCACACACACCACACAAAATGAGCTGCACGCCTCTTTCTCTCTCTCCATCTCACCCGAGCTGCACCCCCCCCCCCCCCTCCCCACACCGAATGAAATTGTGTAGAAATAAAAAATGTGAAGCTTTTCTTTTCTCACCGCCGCCCGCTCTTGTCCGGCGCCGCCGGAGCGGGCACGTCCCGGGTCGCCGCCGTCAGGTCGGCGCTGGACCCCATCGCCCGCAGGTCTTTGCCAGACGCGGACGGCGTGGGCGGCATGGGCGCGGAGGAGGTGCGGCCAAAGAGGCGGCGGGGTGGGCGTGGGGCCGCCTGCGCTGCGGCCAGACCGGCCGCGGATGACACCGAGTCCGCGCCGACCAGGCGCCCAGAGAAGGCAGACTTGAAAGCAGTCGCCAGGCGACGGGCCATGCCTGACCCCTGGCGACGCAGCGAGTTCAGGGGCAGGGGCGCGGAGGCGGAGCGGGGCAGGGGAGAGGCGGCGGCAGTGGCGTCCGGCCCACCGTTGCCCCACGCGCGGGTGGCGGTCCACGCCTGCTCCGTCGGCATGCCGACCGCCTCGTCCGGCCAGGCCGAGAGGACATGCGTGGCGGACGCGGGGCGGGGCAGGCTGGATGGGCGGTGGGTGCGGGTGGCGGCTGCGCGCGCGGTGGCTGCGGCCGCGGCCGCTTCCTCAGCCGCCCGGGCGGCCGCCGCTGCGGGGGGCAGCACGCACGCCGGCGGCGGCGGCGCCCGCACCTCCGCCAGCACGGCCAGCACACCCGACCCCGTCGAATAGCAGGCCGAGTCGGTGGTGGTGGTGGAGGACAGGTCCGCATAGCTGGCCCGGCCGGGGGAGGACCCCTCCCCCCGGGCCGACGACCCGCCGCCACTGATGCTGCCGCCCCAGGCGGACTCGGAGCCCAGGCGGGAATCATCCAGGGAGGGCGACCCGCCGCCACTCATGTGCAGGAGGGCGGCGGCGCTCGCCATGGCCGCACCCCCAGCCTTTGACTGGTACGAGGAGAGCGGCCAGCCGGCCAGGCCCGAGGAGGAGACCGCGCCGCCCGCCACGGAGGAGGACCCGCCCGTGTCGAGCAGCACGCCGCTGGTGTCCAGGGAGGAGCCCGACTCGGGTGCGGACCCAGCGACGGGGCGGGCGGGCTCCCGCCCGGGAGGCGTGCCGCCGGAGAGGTGTAAGGACGCGGCCGACCGCCGGGACGCGGCCGCCTTGAAATAGCGGGCGCTCGCCTTGGCCGCCCGGCCCAGCGGCTCGGCTGGGGAGGCCGCGTGCGCGTCCGCGGCCGTCTTGGCCGCCGCCTTGGCCTCCGCCGCCCGGGCAGCCTCTTCTACCTCGCCCGCCGCCCGCGCCACGCACTGGGCGCAGCCGGTGTCGGCACAGACGGGCGGGAAGCGGGCCAGGGAGTAACCCGCCTCCCCATCCGCGGCCACCCACCAGCCGGGCCCGCTCCCGCCCGCCGCGGGGGCGAGGCGGGGCAGGGGTTTCCCCTTGCGGGACGCCCTGGGCGCGACCACCGCGCCCAGGGCAGCCGCCGTCGCGGGCGCGTGCTGCATCACCCAGGGGTGGGCCAGGAGCGAGGCGGCGGAGGGGCGGTCGCCCGGCGCGTGCGCGAGCATCAGCCGCAGCAGGTCGGCCGCGCCGGGGGACAGCCCGCGCGGCAGGGGCCGCATCGCCCCGCGTGCAATGGCGGCTTTCACGCCCGCCTTGTCCGGCCCCTCAAAGGGCAGGTGGCCCGTCAGGAGCTCGTACAGTGTCACCCCCAGCGCCCACACATCCACCTTCTCATCACACACCGCAATGTCGGCGGCCGTCACCGCGCCGGACGTGACCGCGTCCACGGGCGGCAGGGCGACGACTTCCGGCGCCATGTATTCCACCGTGCCGACGGGCGAGATGGCGAGCTCCTGGGCCAGGGACATGGTTAGCCCGAAATCGCCCAGGCGGACGCCGCCGTCGGCCCCACCGATGAAGATGTTTTCCAATTTCACATCACGGTGCACGATGCGCAGACCGTGCAGGCCGGCGAGGGCAGCCAGCAAGGGCGCGGCGACCTCCCGGGCGACCCGGGCCTCCGCCATGGCCCGCCCCTCGTGCAGCAGGCGTTCCAGGAGGTCCCCACCACCGCAGTGCTCCATGACCAGGTAAATTCCGGGGCCGTCCTGGAAGGCCGCCGTGAAGGCGACGGTCGCGGGGACGGCCTTGCGGGTGAGGTAGACCATCATGGCCGTCTCCCGCTTGACGGCGCGCAGCTTGGAGGCGGAGAGGCGGTCCCGGTCGTAGACCTAAGGTGGGAGAGAGGAAAGCGTGTGAGAATGGGCTGAAAAAAAGAAGAGGGGGGGCGGTGCCGCGCGTGCACGCGCGCGCGCGCAGGCGGCCGGGCGGGCGGGCCCAGGCTCCCGATTCGTGCCGCGCGCACCCGCCGCCTCACCCCACCCCCGCGCTCTCTCTATTACCCCCCGTACCTTAACAGCCACCGTCCCGGGCCCTAGCTTGGGGCATTTGGCCTCATAGATGACGGAGTCCCTGGTGAGAGAAAGAAGAGTGGAAGGGTGATGAAATGAAAATGGGGAGAAAGGGGAAGGAGGTGAGGTTGAGAGGGGGACGCGGCGTGGGGGCCTAGCCAGGGCTGGTGGAGGGGTGCCGAACCACACAACCGCCCTTTTACTTGCCCAGAGGGCTAGGAAGATAAGCTGTGCGATGATATGCGGTGGTAGGCGGGGCAGAGCTGGGGTGGGAGGGCTGTGCGCGCCCTCCTTGGACAAAGGGGGTTGCATCAATCGGCTGCACCGCCGCGCGTGTGCGGCTCCCTTCCAAACGCCGATGCCAGGCCCTTCCAGGGCTCGCCGCGGTCTTCCCGCCTTCCCGCCCCATTATCCACTATTTCGGCACCCACATCACTGGATGGAGGGTATAAAAATGGGAGCCAGAAGTCCGCAGAACCGGCTCCCACGGTCCAATCCGTTGTCGGCCTTCTTGCCCCCTAGTAGGGAAAAAAAAAAAACTCACTTGCCCCGGCCGATGACACGCAGGTCGGACAGGTCGGACGCCTGCAGCCCCCGGTCCAGCCCGGCAGCCATGCAGGGTGGTGGTGGCGCGTCGGGGTGGGCGGGCGGGCCCATGGCGTGTGTGGGTGGAGAGTGTGGAGCAACAACTGGGATGCGCGCTTTCGCGGGTGTGATAATTTTTGAGAAAAAACTCAGACCGAGTTTTTTCTATCACATTCACACTCCGAGAGAGCGGGTGGCCTCCCCCCCCCACTCTTCCTTGCCGCGGAGAGCGAGAGAGCAGCGTGCGGGTGGGCTGGGGGGGGGGCGGGCC
>Ga0315283_10002838_pt1 | contig 14635 bp, 14 predicted proteins | sample YL17G09_0_MG_FD_204541 | JGI IMG/M metagenome (GOLD analysis project Ga0315283, IMG submission 204541) | Sediment microbial communities from Yellowstone Lake, YNP, Wyoming, USA - YL17G09_0 | ecosystem: Environmental > Aquatic > Freshwater > Lake > Sediment | place: USA: Wyoming | collected... | reverse complement strand
GGCAGCGATAACCTCGCCATTCTCGCCGCGAAGAACGGATGCCGTCGCAGAGAGATGGATATCACCGGACGGCAAGTTCGGTGTAAATGCCTCGCCAAAAAGTATGTCACCTACCGTCTGAATCGCAGTGTATTGTTTTTCCATACCCCTGTCCGGATGAAGGGCAAGATCAATAAGGATAGGTCTTCTGTCACCATAGAAGGGTAGTGCATATTCATAGTCACCCTTGCCGAGCATAGCTTCCTTTTTGATTCCGGTCATAGTTTCTATGGCTCGATTCCAGGCAATGACCTTGCCTTCATTATCGATGACGAGAGTAGCGTCTGGAAGGAACTCGATGATGTCGGAAAGCTGCCTTTGGGATTCCCGCAGCGCCTCTTCCGCCCGCCTGCGCTCGGTAATGTCCCTCGCAATACCCTGAAATCCTATCGGTCTGCCTTCCCTGTCCCGCTTTAGCGATATAGAGACCTCGACGAAAAGTTCGGCGCCTTCCTTCGTGAGGAGTTTCCAGTAAAAAGCCTTGTCGGCCTTTCCGGTCTTGTACACTTGGTTGAATGTTTCGAATACCTTCCGGGCATTTTCTTTAGCCATGTATTGTCTGTAGTTCACCCCCAGCAATTCATCCCTGGAATATCCGAGCATTCTGTTCATGGAATCATTAAAGAAGTTAAAGCTGCCGGTAAGATCAACCTCAAAGTAGCCATCTTCAATGCTTTCAAGAATGGTACGATATTTTTCTTCGCTCTCGCGAAGGGAAGCGGTCAGCCTGTGGCGTTCAATGATTTCGGCCTGGAGTTTTTCATTTGCTGCCATCAGCATGGCGGTCCGCTCCTGCACCCGCTTTTCCATTTCCTCAGAGGCCAGGCGCAGCTCTTCTTCCATCTGTTTTCTCGCTCGGATATCCCGGATAATGACAAGATTCAGGTCCCGATTCCCGATGAAGATTTTCGTACCGAGACCTTCCACCCACTTTTCCTCCCCCTGCCTGGTCATCAGTTTGTATTCGGAAAAGAAACCACCCTGGTCCATTTTGACGTTTTCCATATCCTTGGCTAGGGTGAGGAGCGAATCGGGATGAACGAACTGGGCGGCATTTTGCCCGATCGCCTCCTGGGGAGACGCCAGTCCGATGAAGCGGGCCCCCCACCGGTTCATGTATAGCAGGGTCCCGTCCCAGTCCAGAATCAGAGCGGCATCGAGCATATTATCCATGATGGCCTGGAGCAATTCCAGATTCTCCTCTGGAAGCATCGAGGATTGATTCACCTTTTTCACCTCATTTATCAGGAATTCCGATGAGATCCTCACGGGTAAAACGACACCATCGCCGGAAACTTTCATTGACGGAGATGATCAACCCGCCCTATCGGTACTGATTGTAACGGGGACGGGGCTCGCGTGGAAAAACCGGGGAAACTCGATGTTCGCCCCGTAAAAGGATTCAAGCACACGATCGGAAACCAAGACAGCACCGGTCGATGATTCCAGGGACAGTGTCCTTTCTTGATTCGAATCTTCCGCCGTGCCGGCGAGGCGTTACGCCGGAAGCAGGAGACTTATTAATATCAAGATCATCCAACGAAAGAAGGCAATGAGGGGATTCAAGGCCCCCAGGTAAAGCAAGCCGATGATGATGAAAAAACCGTAGGGTTCCAGGCGCGCGAAGAGATGCTGGAACTTGCCGGACATAAAACCCATCAAAATTTTGGAGCCGTCGAGAGGGGGAATCGGTATCAAATTAAACGATGCCAGCATGATGTTGATCTGAGCCAGATAGAACAGGAGTGTCGCGATCATCCCATCGGGCGAAGGCGAGAGAAGCCGTGAAAGCAAAAAAGCGAGGAATGCCAGGACCATGTTGACCGCAATCCCCGCCGAGGAAACCAACAGGAGACCCTTCCGGTGATCGCGGAGGTTGTTGAAGTTCACTGGCACAGGCTTGGCCCAGCCGAATCCGAAAACGAAAAGCATGATCGTCCCGATCGGATCGAGATGTCTCAACGGATTGAGACTCAGTCGTCCCAGCCATTTCGCTGTTGGATCCCCCATTTTATCGGCGACCCAGCCATGGGCCAGCTCGTGAAGAATGATGGAATACAACAACGGTACGGCCAGAAGAATGAAAGCTGCAGGGTCCTTAATGAGAAGGTTCAGGATGCCCATTATTAAATTTCACCACTTCGTAAAGCCTTCTGTAACCTGCCCATCTTGAAATCGCTGTTCCGTCCTTTCTGTCTATCCGTTAAAACAGGCAACCCAAAGCCAAGGGCAATACCTGACGCTCATAAAAAGCACGGGCGTCAACGGCAATATTCATAAACCCAGATGCGGGAAAAGGCAAACAAAAAATGAATGAGCAAAAGGAGATAGTTACAATGACTTCCCTATGGCCCTCAGGCTTCATCCAAACCGGCTTTCTTAAGCCAGGGCCGGGAGAGTTCGAAATGTCTTTTGGCCATGTCGGTCCTGGCAAATCCCCCTTCGCTGGGTTTGGCCGGCAACGTTGCCCGAGTGCCGACCATAAGGCAGAAGTTGTTGTAGGCCCCCTCGATCTCGGAGGTGAAACCCGCAGCATCCTCTATGTGGTTGATGGTCAACTTACAGAGCCTTGTCCAGACGGGATCGGCTAGATAATGATCGGCAACCCGGTCAGCGAAGGCCAGAGTCTCATCCTCAAGCCGGTCGGCCGAAAAAATTCGATTCACAAATCCATAATGATATGCCTCTTTCGCCGTCATGAAACGATGTTCGAGGAGGATTTCCTTGGCCCGGCGCGGACCCAGATCCCAGGGCTGGGAAAAATACTCGACGAAACCCGGCAGGAACTGCGCATCCTCGGCGGCAAAGATGACGTCCATGGCTGCTGCCACCATCCAGCCGCCGAAGATGCAGTAGCCGTGAACCATGGCAACGGTCGGTTTGGCAAGATTCCGCCAGGCCAACGTAAAGTCGACGTATAACTTCCGCCAGTCTTCAAAGAGCTTGGGCTGATCAAGTCCGGACAGCGTGGCATAACCCTGCTCTTCCCGATAGGCATTGTCTTCCTCCGTCCCGATATCATGGCCAACGGAAAAAGCCCTTCCCGCCCCGGAAAGGACGATGGCGCCGCAGGCGGGATCCTTTACAGCCGAATGAAAAGCTTCATCCATTTCTTCCAGCATGAGAAAGCTTTGCGCATTGAGGAACCTGGGCCGGTTGAGGACAAGGCGGGCCACTTTGCCGGGTCGATAAACGATATGACGGTATTCCATGGTTTGCCTCCTTCAATAGGGTATTCAGTATAGCTATTTTCGGGGATTGCACGGTCCCTTGCGGACGGACCGGCGGAATTCATCCCCTCCAGCCGCATGAAACACTCTTGATTGCAAGCAATTACAAGGGATGATGAAATCCCCCCCTTGCTCTCTTTTGGTACAGGAGGGGTGTGGGGATTTACAGCTTAAATATCAAATGTTTCCATCGACCCCTCACGACAACGCCCTTTAGAGTTTCTTGACCCTCAACATGTTCGTGGTCCCGGTAACCCAAGGGGGATGACCGGACGTGATGACGGCGAGATCCCCCGGAAATGCCTCTTTTGTCTCCAGGACCGCCCTGGCGGCCGTATCGATCATATCGTCGGTATCGGGAGGCGTCGTAACGAGCCGGGGCAGGCACCCATTGTGCCTGTGGGCAGATTGATCCCTTTGTGAGAGGTCAACACGCCGCCGGGCCGATATTTCTTTCCCCTCGTCCCGGGAAATGCCTTAACTGATATTTAAGAGACTATGCCCGATCTTTGAACAAAAACGCAATAAATATCCCCAGGCAGCGGCAAGCGCACTGATTATGACATTTGCTCATACTGCCTTGTTATTGACGAACTCGTAAAAAGTCAAAATATGCTCAATGCAGCTCGATAACGTATTGTAGTTATTAGTTGCGAATTTTCAAAAATGGCCATTTTTCGACTTTTTACGAGACCATCATTATTATATCCAGTATGATATCGAATGATTATCCATAACGGCTCCTTAAATCATACAGCCATTGTCTGTTGAAACTTTATGATTCTCATCTGTAGATTTTTATATTGACAAGTACAGGAATTGCCTTTATCATCTCGAACCCTTCAAAGGGAATTCCACCAAAGGATGCCTATTATGGATGAAAGGTCGCGTATCAAATTCAATCCGGTCACAAAAGAGATCGAAATTGAAGGCTCGGAGAACTTCGTAAAAGATTACTTCAATAAAATTCAGAAGATGTTATCCGTCGCGGGGGAACCCGTTCAGGCCGAACGACGGGCCAAAAGGACCGGTGTTGCCAAGCGGACCGGCAAGGCAGTAGTAAAACAACCCGGCGAAAAGAAGGGAAAGAAGAAGTCCAATTTCGAGACGGTCATGGAGCTTATCATGGAAAGCCCGGACGGAATCAATACGACCGACTTGAAGGAACGGACGGGCCTGTCGGAACAGCAGATCTGGGGAATCATCTATCGAGCTGAAAAGGGGGGTAAAATAACGAAGGCGAAACGAGGCATTTACATATCGGTATGACCGATACGCCCTATCCCTTGACAAGGGACACCCGTTATCCGAAAGAAGTCAGATTTCTTACATGTTTGCCAACTATTGCGATCTTCAGAGCACCGTGGATATAAACTCCCCTTAGACGGCGGCGATAATGCACGATTGTGCAGTGCTGCATCGCCGTCCGTCATTTTTTCTTATGACGATTGCTCTTGACGCGTTTGCTGTACTTGTGCTTGCTGATCTTCTTCCTGCGCTTTTTAACGACACTCCCCATAGTTCACCTTGAATGATTCCCGATCGAGGCCTTCCCGGAAATTCCTTTCCTTTGCCATCGGCATATCCCGAAAAGGCCGTGATTCTCTTCCGGATGATAGTAAAAGTCCGCCGCAAATAAATCCCCGAAGCGCTCCTTATAGACGAGAAATCGCTCGTTGGCAAGACAAAGATCGCCTCTGACGCCCCGCCGGATGAAATTTCTGCCGTTTGACCATTTTAGACCTGGACAGCCATGCCGTAAAGGCTATAATGGCAACCCTAATATCCCCATAGCTTGCGATCATGATCCTTAACGAAAAGAAGCGGGCCCGGGGGGAAAGCGAAGGTCCTGTCATCATGAAATCCCTTAACAAGATCCTGTCCATGGCCGATGCCGTGGATCGCTACGTCAAAGACGGAGACACGGTCTATATCGGCGGCTTCATTTCCCACGACCCCTTTGCGGCCGTTCATGAAATAATTCGCCAGAGGAAAAGAAATCTGACCCTGTCCAAGTGCGGGGGGTTGATCACCCTGGATCAGCTCATCGGCGCCGGCTGTGCGAGCAGGGTCATCACCTCCTACATCTGGAACCCGATCCCCAAGCCCGCCCACGCTTTTGTCCGGACGCTGCGGGAGGACAATCCGGGACGCATCGAGATCGAAGAGTATCCCATTCTGGCACTGGCGCTGTCCTACTTCGCCGGCGCCCTGGACCTCCCCTATGTGGCAACAAAAACCGTTATGGGCGCCGATTTCTCCCGTTACCGATCCTTCCTTGGGGAGGGAAAACTCAAAATTGAGACCTCCCCCTTCACCGGCGAGAAGGTCTGTCTCATCCCGCCGTTAAAGCACGACGTGGGCATCCTCCAGGTCCATCGGGCCGATGCGCAGGGAAACGCCCAGACCTGGGGATTTTTAGGAGACAGCAAGTGGGGCCTTCTGAGCTGCAAGAAGATTATCATCTGCGCCGAAGAGATCGTTGCGCAGGAGGTCGTCCTTCGGGACCCTCAGCGCACCCTCATCCCCGGTTTCCGCGTCGATGCCGTCGTCGCCGAGCCCTGGGGCTCCCACCCGTCCTACCTCATGGGCTGCTACGATCTGGACTGGCTGTACCTGGCCCTCTACGAGCGCGAGACCCGGACGGCGGATGCCTTCGGGAAATACTTGGATGAATGGGTATACGGTCTGAAGGACCGGAAAGAATATCTCGAAAAACTGGGAACGGCGAAGCTCGAAGGATTGAAGGTGGAGCCCTGGGCGGGGGAACCCGTTTCCTACGGCTTTACCCCCTTTCATCAGGAGTTGTAAATGAAACCAACCGCTTATACACCCGTGGAGATGATGATCGTGGCGGCATCCCGCCTGATCGCCGACGGCATGATCCTGATGGTGGGCACCCAGTGGCCCATCGTCGCCGCACTGCTGGCCCGGAGAACTCACGCGCCGGGGGCGGCAATCTGTTTCGAGGGCGGCGTGGTTCTGGGAGGCATGCCTGCCCGGATTCCATTGTTTACGGGCGACCCCGTTACAGGAAGCTGCGCCTGTATGCTCGGAGACAGCCTGGACACACTCGGCGCCGTTCTTCATGCCGGCCTTCCCGATCTGGCCATCATCTCCGGGGCGAATGTCGATCGCTTCGGGAACATAAATACGACCTGCATCGGCGATTACTTCCGGCCGAAACAGCGATTCGGAGGCAGCGGCGGGGCCGGGGATTTCGGCAGCCTTGCCCGCAGACTGGTGGTGATCGTGGAGCACAACCGGGTCCGTTTCCCCGAGCAGGTGGATTACATCACCACGCCCGGCTACCTGCAGGGCAGGGGCTCCCGTGAGGCGGCGGGATTCCGCCCCGGGACGGGTCCCTGGGCCGTAGTCACGACGCTGGGGCTCTTCAGATTCGATGAAAACGGTGAGATGTACCTTGCCGCGATCTTCGCCGGCGGTTCCGTCGAGGAGGTCAGGGACAACGTGCAGTGGGATCTCAAGGTCGCGCCGGACGTTTCGACCCTGACCCCACCCGATGAGGGAACGCTGCGGGTGCTGCGGGAAGAAATCGACCCTCTGGGCATCTATCTTCGGAACGCCCGGGCGACGGAAAGACCCTATTTTTGAAAGCGGGCGGGCGGAGCGCCCTTTTCAGTCCGAGCAGAGCCGCCGGACCAGCTCCGTGTAGACTTCCGTTCCCTTGAGCAGATTTTCAACGGAGATCCTTTCGTCTGCGCCGTGGATCAGGTTGACCTCCTGCAGCGAAACGACGATGGGGGTCATGCCGTAGGAGATGATGCCCTTCTCCCGGAAAAAACGCGAATCCGAGGTACCCGTCAGTAGCGACGGCGTCACGACAGCCCCGGGGAAATGCTCCCGCAGGAGCGCCTCGATGACATGGTAATATTCCGATTCCCTCGGTGATTCGTTCGCCTCGTTGCCCAGCAGGCGATGGATCGTAATAGCGTCGTCGGCAAGACCGTCCCGGACGTAACTCACGATGTCCTCGATCCGCTGGCCGGGCAGAAGCCTGATATCGAGCTCCGCCTCCGCCTGCCCAGGAATGACGTTTGTCTTGACACCGGAATGAAAGCTATTGAGGCTGATGGTGTTTTTCACCATCGCCGCCATCTGGGGAACGGCGATAAATCCGCTTTCCCGCAGCGCCCTGATCAGCTGCTCATCTCTTTCGGCGGCGGGAGCTTCTTTCAGAACCTCAAGGCCGATACCTATATTCATGAGATATTCCGCGACAATGGGGGTGACGACCAGCGGCATCTCGCCCGAGAGGAGCCTGCCGAGCGCCTGCACCATCTTCTCCAGGGTATTCGCCCCGTGGGGTGTCGAGCCGTGACCCGAGGGGCCGCTCCGGGTCAGTCTGAGCCAGCAGGGTCCCTTTTCCGCAGTCGCGATCATCATCAGCGGCCTGCCCGGAACGATGCCGGTCACCCCGATTCCTCCCTCGTTGATAACGAAGTCGGCCTGGAAATCCTCCGGATGGTTATCCAGGAGGTACTTGACGCCCTTGAATCCCAGGGCTTCTTCATCGGCTGTGGCCAGGAAGATCAGGTCCCGATTGAGTTGCACCTGCCGGCGCTTCATGGCCAGAAAGGCGAGGAGCTCCATGATCCCGTGCCCCTTCATGTCGAGGGCCCCGCGTCCCAGGATATAACCGTCCCGAACCTCGCCGCCGAAGGGGTCGAAGTGCCAGGCCGACCTGTCCGCCGGTACGACGTCGATATGGTTCAGCAGAATGATGGGACCCTTCCTGCCCGCCCCCGGCAGGACGGCCCTGATGGAAGCCCGCCCCGCTTCGGCTTCATAGGTCTTGAAGGAGATCCCTTCCCGGTCGAACAGGGCGGCGAAAAAATCCACGGCCGGTCCCTCATTGCCCGGTGGAACAGTTGTGTCAAACTGCAGGTATCGCGAAAGCAGCTCTACGGCTTCGTGGTTCATGTCCCTAACCTCCCTTCCCCCAACCCAAGAGAGTCAAATCTTGCCGGCCGTCACCAGACGGACGAAGTGATCGTAAGAGCGGTCGTAGGACCGCTCCGCAACTTCCGGGAAGAAACAGGCCGGCAATTCTCTATGTTTTCTGTGATAATCCAGACAATCGCAGCAGAGTCCCTTCCGGGAACAGGGTTCGTAGCTGCAGTTGCAGCGTGCGAGGTTCTTTTCTTTCCTGCAATCCATGGCCTTACTCCCTGTAGTTCCAGAAGCCCCTCGACATCCGTCGCTGCATATTCAGGCAGCTTATTTCGCCACTTCCTGAAAAGACATCAGAAACGGGCGGCATCGATCTGAGCGCGACCGTTGCGCTGCTGTCGGCTCAGGCGGTGCAGGGCCGTGAGCGCCCGGAGGGCCTTCTCCGGATGGGGGAAAACAGGAATCTGATGCTCTTCCAGCCAGGCCAGGGTCTCATGGGCCCCGGGCTCCATGCCCGCCACCCAAAGGACCAGAGGTTTGCCCGCCTCGGGAACCCGATGAAACATCTTGAATATCTCCTTGGGCAGCATCAACAGCCGGTCGGGTATCTGGATGTGCAGGGCATCCACATCCGGATCATCAACCATGGACGCAACCAGTGTCTCATAGACCTTGACGGGGTCGCCGAACTGCATCGTCACCCCGAGATCAAAAGGGTTCGCCGGCATGTCCCAGGGCGGAAAAACGGGGCGAAGCCGCTCCATCGTCCCGGCCGTCACCCTAGCCATGGTCATCCCCTCCTGCTGCACGAGATCTGTCATGACCACCGCTTCCCCTCCGGGAAGGGTCGCCACGACGATACGGTCCCCCCGGAGCGACAGGGCGCCGAAACGCTCCAGTGCCCGGGAAAGATCGAAAAACTCCTCGATCGTATAGGCCCGGATGGCGCCGAACTGCTTCATAATCCCGTCAAAGACGAGGTCGTTCCCCCGGACGAGGGCGCCCGTGTGTGAGGCGGCAGCCTTCGCCCCCGCCTCGGTGCGACCCGATTTCAGCACCACGACGGGCTTGCCCAGGCCGGCGGCCTCCCTGAGCAAGTCAAGGAACCGCCGGCTGTCCCCCTCGATACTCTCCAGATGGATGCCGATGACGCGGGTCAGCGGATCATGAACGAGGTAGGACAGGGCATCGACCTCGTTCAGGTCCATCTTGTTGCCCAGATCGATGAGCTTGTTCAGGTGCAGATTCGCTTCATGGAAAAGCCAGCGCAGCCGGGGCTCATAGAGGCCGGACTGAAAAATCAGCGAGAGCCCCCCCTGATGGAGCCTGTCCAAGGGATGGAAGCTGATGGCAAAACCAACCTCCGGATTGATGGGACTGAGCGCATTGGGACCGATGGTCCGGATGCCGCTCTGCCGGACGATCTCCGCCATCTCCCGCTGGAGCCGCCGGCCCTCCTCGCCGATCTCGGAAAAGCCGCCGGCCACCAGGACCACCCGCCGGACCCCCTTGCGGATGCAATCCCGCAGCAGCGCCGGCGTCTGGACCTGGGAAACGGCGATTACCGCCAGATCCACCACCTCTTCGATACTGCCGATATCGGGATAGGCCTTGATTCCCAGAATTTCATGCTGCTTGGGATGCACGGGATAGATCCGGCCCCGGTACCCCAGTTTGACCAGATTGGAAACGAGATGGTAATTCGGGCGAAAGACGTTTTCGGAAGCACCGATCAGTGCAACACTTGCAGGATAGAAAAACGAGTGGAGAAAATGCTCGGCGATGTTTTCCATCACTCATGCCTCCTCGAACTTTAAAAAGTGTTTTAACGACCAGGGCAAATCACTCATTCCGGCAAGCGACTCCAAATAGGAATGGATGCGTTGACAGGCGGGAGTATAGGGGAAAAGCCGCCCCCTGTCAATGAGTATGCAAGGATTTTGCTGACATGGCTGCGTTCCGTCCGGATCCGGGATCGTCAATCACAATTGCCTAAGCGGGCGTTTATCCATTTCGTTGAATTGCTATTAAACATTTCTTTCAGAAACCGGCCTCGCCGGAGGGGGCCTGACGGGTCCTCTCCGGGAGCTGCTCATAAAATATCTCATATAATCCATATGATACAAATATCGCAGCCGAAAATGAAAAACTGGCACTGTTATTGCGATACCTTAAGTCAAAAAGACAAAAAACCCTCAGGGAGGTAAAGATCATGAAAAAGACATTATCGACAATCATTGTGACGGCGGCGGTTATTCTTCTGACGGCAACTTTCGGTTTTGCGGAATACGCGGTGACAGGCGCCAGCGAATTCCCCTACTTCCAATTGGGATGCCTGATCGTGGGCGGCCTGGTCATCATTTCTCTGAAGCACAAATTTGAGAAGATGTATGCCGGCGAGGTTGCCGGTGCCTTCGCCCTCTACACGGCACTGGTGGCCCTGTTTACCAATCCGGTCATCGAGGCCATCCGGACGATGGTCAGCTGAGAGAAATCCCTGGAAAACTGAAAGGATCAGCGGGAAAGATTAAGGAGAAGCGGTCATGACAACGACGGGCAGTAAACGACAAGAGATGCGGACTTACGGAACGATTCTGGCACTTTCCGCCTGGGGCTTCGTCATCGTCATCGCCTCCTTTCTCTTCCTCTACGTGGGGCATCTGCTCGACGAATTCCTGGGGACGGCGCCCAACTTCATGTTCGGGCTGTTTTTCCTGGCCCTGGTCAGCTGCATCGGACGTCTCTACCAGGAGGCATGGCTGAAAAGGCACGACGTTTAATCAACACCTCTGATCGAAATTCCTGCGAAAGCCCCTTGCTGCCGCTACGGCAGCAAGGGGCTTTCGTTTTCACACGTTTAAGATTCCTGACCTGTGGTGCAGCAACGGGAATGATGCGTCATGGGTTACTCTCCGCCTGTCAGATGATGCGGGCAAGACGGGTCCAGCTCGAGCCGGTCCAGGTCGGATCCACATCGGACCTCATGCCCGGGGCTGCAAGTTCGATCCCGCACTTCCGGGCAAAGTACCGGTGAAAGGCCAGGGATCCCGTCAGCTCCGGGTGAAAGACGGTGGCCAGAACACCGGGGCTCTCGGCTGCGGCTATGTAATCATCGATGCGCAGGAGAACCTCCACTCCCGTGCCGACCGAGAGGATCTTCGGCGCCCGGATGAAGACAAGCGGCAGGGGTCCTTCGGAAACGCCGAGTATGACGGCTTCTCTGATAAAGCTGTCCAATTGGCTGCCGAAGCTGTTTCGTTCGATGACCATGTCGATGAGGCCAAGGCAAGGTTCCTCACCGAGAACCGCTGTGGCCAGCAGAATGGCGCCGGCACAGGTCCCCCAGATCTTCATTCCCCCGCAGCATTCATCCCTTAGGGCCTCCACGATGCCGAAGGTACGCAGCAAACGGGAAAGGCAGGTGCTTTCACCTCCCGGAATGATCAGTCCGGCAAGCCCTGTTAGAGCAGCCGGCTCCTTGACCGGCCTGCCCTTGATGCCCAGACGGGCCAGATGGTCGAGGTGCTCCGCCACATCGCCCTGAAGGTCCAGGACGCCGATTACAGATACGGTGCGATCACCCATCGGTCAGCAATACCCCTCCCTCACGAAGGCCGCCGGCAGAAGGAACACTACCACCCACGACCGGCCAAAAGCTGCTCCTTGGGGATCTGTGAGATCTCCAATCCAGCCATGGCTTCCCCAATGCCCAGTGAGGCCTCGAGAACCTTTTCCGGATCGTTGTAATAGGCCGTTGCCTTGACGATGGCGCGAGCACGCGGGGCCGGATTTGCCGACTTGAAGATCCCCGAGCCGACAAAGATGCCGTCGCATCCCAATTGCATCATGAGGGCCGCATCGGCGGGCGTAGCGATGCCTCCCGCGGCAAAGTTCACCACAGGCAGCCTGCCCAGCTCCTTTACCTGGAGGGCCAGTTCATAGGGGATCCCGTTCTCCTTGGCGTATCCCGTTACCTCTTCCGCCGGCATGCCGGCCAGTTGCCGGATCCCCCGGTTCATGGCCCGCATGTGGCGGACGGCCTCAACGACATTGCCCGTTCCCGCCTCACCCTTCGTACGGATCATGGCCGCCCCCTCGGCAATGCGCCGGAGCGCTTCCCCGAGGTTCCGGGCGCCGCAGACGAAGGGGATGGCAAAGAGCCGCTTGTCGATGTGACATTCCTCATCGGCAGGGGTCAACACCTCGCTCTCGTCGATGTAGTCGATCTTCAGGGCCTCCAGGATCTGGGCCTCCACAAAATGGCCGATCCTCGCCTTGGCCATGACCGGTATCGATACCGCCCGCTTGATCTCGGCGATAATGACCGGATCGGACATCCGGGCTACACCGCCGTCCCGCCGGATGTCTGCGGGCACCCTCTCCAGGGCCATGACGGCCACAGCACCCGCTTCCTCAGCGATCTTCGCCTGTTCCACGTTCGTCACGTCCATGATGACGCCGCCCTTGAGCATCTGCGCCAGCTGGATATTGAGTTGATACCTTCTTGCGTCCACCTCTGTCTTGCCTCCCTGATTTTTCGTGTTTATTATTTTCCTGACATTCTCCTGCGCCAGTATATCCCCCTCCCGGAGAATAATCAAGACGGTTGAAAGAAATTACGGTCTCACCAGGTCATCCTGACCTTGACGCCCCGGCTCGAAAGAAATCCCTTGATTTCGGGGATCGTGTAAGTCCGGTAATGAACCAGGGAGGCAATGAGGGCGGCATCGGCCCGACCCCGGGTCAGCACCTCCAGGAGATGTTCCGGCCGGCCCGCGCCTCCGGAGGCGATAAGGGGGATCCCCACCCGGGTCGAGATGAGGGCCGTCAGGTCAATCTCATATCCATCCTGCGTGCCGTCGGCATCGATGGAATTGAGACAGATCTCCCCGGCCCCCAGCCGCTCGGCCTCCTGGGCCCACCAGAGGGCATCGATGCCCGTGAAGATCCGTCCCCCGTGAATGACGACCTCGTAGCCCGAGGGTATCTGCACCGATGCTTCCACCTTTTTGACATCCATACCGAGAACGACGCATTGGTTGCCGAAGGCGCGGGCGCCTTCCCTGATGAGAGAAGGGTTTTTCACCGCCTCGGAATTGATGCTGATCTTCTCCGCTCCGGCCAGGATGACGCGCCGCATGTCTTCCACGGTCCGGAGGCCGCCGCCGACGGAGAAGGGGATGAATATCTCCTGTGCGACCCTGCGGACCACGTCGATGAGGATATCGCGGCCGTCGGAAGAAGCGGTGATATCGTAGAAAACGATCTCGTCGGCCCCCTGCTCATAGTACTGCCTGGCCGCCTCCACGGGGTCTCCGAGGTCGATGTTGTTCTGAAACCGGATTCCCTTGGTCAGCAGACCCGCCCTCACATCCAGGCAGGGAATGATCCGTTTACTGAGCATCGGTCCCCCTCCAGCGGCAGAAATTGGCCAGGATCGCAAGACCCGGGTTCCCGCTCTTTTCGGGATGGAACTGGACGGCAACGAGATTGTCCCTGGCGACAGCGGCGCAGAAGGTCTGCCCGTACTCGACGGTCCCGACGATCCAGCGCTCATCGGCGGGAACGGGGTAGTAGGAATGGACGAAATAGAACTCCGCTTTCGGGAGCAGGCCCGCAAATACGGCATGGTCCTTGAATATGACCTCGTTCCACCCCATGTGGGGGATCTTGAGCGACAGGCCGTCCTTTTCGAGGCCGGCGGGAAACCGCCGGACCCTGCCGGGGATAATACCCAGGCAGGTTGTATCGTTTTCCTCGCTGTGATCGAAGATGACCTGAGTGCCCAGGCAGATGCCCAACAAAGGTTTCCCCTGCCGCACCCATTCCCGGATCCACCGATCCAACCCCTTATCGTGCAGATAGGTCATGGCCTCGCCGGCCGCCCCGACGCCGGGGAAAATAATATGGGTTGCTTCCCCGAGCGCGATGGGATCGTCGGTGATCCGGCAGGGCTCTCCCAGTCTTTGCAGCGCCCTGGCGACACTGGTCAGATTTCCCGCCCGGTAGTCGATAATGCCGATCATGGTTGTCTATCGCCCCTCCCGTCCCTCTCGGACCTCCCCCCTGTTGCAAGTTCCATGCTGCAGCACTTGCAGATGACCATCAGAACCCGGCGGGGTTTATCTGCCGGTCCCGGTCCGGTCCCTCGTAACGGATGCCCTGATGACTGTCCCTCCCGGCCAGCTCGGCGTCGATGGCGTTCAGGACCGCCATCTTGTTAGCCGCCCAGGCCGGCGCCAGGAAGATGTCCCGATACCCGTCGGCCGTCAGCCGCTGGATAACCATATCCGGCGGCAGGAGTTCCAGGATATCGCACACCGTCTGCACATATTCCTCCCTGCTCATCAGGCCGATTCCCCCCCCCTCGTAGAGCCCGCCCAGGGCCGTCCCCTTCAGGCACAGCAGGGCATGGATCTTCACGGCGGCGAGGGGCAGACAGGACAGGGCCC
>Ga0315283_10002836_pt1 | contig 14638 bp, 6 predicted proteins | sample YL17G09_0_MG_FD_204541 | JGI IMG/M metagenome (GOLD analysis project Ga0315283, IMG submission 204541) | Sediment microbial communities from Yellowstone Lake, YNP, Wyoming, USA - YL17G09_0 | ecosystem: Environmental > Aquatic > Freshwater > Lake > Sediment | place: USA: Wyoming | collected... | reverse complement strand
GTCTCGCCGCGTTGCAGCGCCCGGGTGACGGCGGAGAAGACGGCTTCCTGCATGACGTCAGAACCGGTGGAGATCGCACGCCTCGGCCGGTTCGGTGCCGGCCAGGAACGCCTCGCGGAAGATGCGCGGGCACGCGGGCTGCGCCAGCTTCCCAGTGTCGCGATCGATCTCGAGGAACGAAATGCCCTCGGGCACCTCGAACGGCAGACTGGGTCGCCCGGCGAGCGCGCCCATCATGAAGCGGGTCCAGATCGGGAGCGCGGCAATCGCGCCGCTCAGGCCCAGCGGCTGATTGTCGTCGAAGCCCACCCAGACGGCCGTGAGCAGTTCCGGCGTGAAGCCCACGAACCAGGCATCGCGCATGTCGTTGGTCGTGCCCGTCTTGCCCGCGGCGTCCGGGGTGAACCCGAGCCCGCGCGCCGTGGCGCCCGTGCCCTCGTTGATGACGCTGCGCATCATGTTCGTCACCAGAAACGTCGTGTCGCGGCGGGCGACGCGGGTCGAGGCTTGGGTCTTCACCTTCACGTCGGCGCCGCCGTTGGTGATCCGCATGACGACGTGGGCCGGCTGGACCTCACCCAGGTTGGGAAACACGGTGTAGGCCGAGGCGATCTCCCACGGCGTGGCTTCGAACACGCCTAGGGCGATCGAGGGATAGGCCTTCGGCGACGTGCTCGATCCGAAGCGTTTCCAGAGAGTCGAGATCGTGCCGAAGCCGGCCATCTCGGCCACGCGCACCGTGGCGGTGTTGCGCGACATGGCCAGCGCACGCCGCAGCGTGATCATGCCGTCGTACTCATCCTCATAGTTGCCCGGCGTCCACGTCTTGTCTTCGAAGGTGAACGTCGTCTGCTCATCGTTCACGACGGTGGCCGGCGTCAGGTCCATCCGCCCCGCCGCGGCCGCGCCCTCGAAGGCGGCCAGGTACACGAACGGCTTGAAGACCGAGCCCGGCTGGCGCTTGGCGCTGAACGCCCGATTGAACTGGGACTGGCTGTACGACCGGCCGCCGATGTAGGCGAGCACCTCGCCGGTGCGCGGATCGATGGCGATCAGGGCGATCTGGGCGCGTCCCTTGATGCGCTTGCGCGCCAGTTGCTCGTCGATCTGCACCGCGCCGGCCGAGACGGCCTCCTGTGCGATCCGCTGCAGGTTCGTGTCGAGCGTCGTAAAGATGTCGACAGGCTGCGTGCTTCCGAGCAGGCCGGGGTACTGATCGGTCAACGTCTGGCCCAGCACGTCGACGAAGTACGACGTCTCGGTGTCCAGCCCGTGCCTGACCGTTTCGACGGGTTCCCGGCCCGCGCGCTCGGCCGACGCCTGGCTCGCGTAGCCCGAGTCCACCATGGCCTGCAGCACGACGTTGCGCCGGTCGCGCGACCGCGTGGGCGACGAGAACGGGGAGTGGGTGTACGGCGCCTGGATGACGCCCGCGATCGTCGCCGCCTCGGCGAGCGAGACGTTCGTCACGTCCTTGCCGAAGAACAGCCGGGCCGCTTCGGCGACGCCGTGAATCCCGAACGACCCGCGCTGGCCCAGGTACACCTCGTTGAGGTAGAGCTCCAGAATCTCGTCCTTGGACGCCCGGGTCTCCAGCACCACCGCGAGGAACTGCTCCTGCAGCTTACGCTTCATCGACTTTTCCGGCGTCAGGAAGAAGTTCTTCACCAGCTGCTGGGTAAGCGTGCTGCCGCCGACCAGGTACGGCTTGTCGCCCTTCAGATTGGTGATGATCGCGCCGGCAATGCGGATGGGATCGATACCCGGATGATCGTAGAAGCGCCGATCCTCGATCGCCAGCACCGCCTGCACCATGTGCTTCGGGATGAGCGTCAGCGATACACGCCGGCGCTTCTCCCGATTGGCGGTGATGAGCGCCGAGAGCAGCGGCTGCTCCAGGCGGACTGCCTCGACCGGGCCGCTGTCCGCGATCTCGATGCGCTCGATGGCCGGCGTCGGCACGGGCCTGCCGTCGGGGCCGATCGGGCCGCCGTACGCCGGGCCGCGCGGGTTGAACGTGAGGCGCACCGTGCGGCCGGCGTAGTCGCCGCCGCGTGGTACGAAGCTGAGCAGGTTCTCGCCTCCCGCGAACTCGCCCGGGCGCTCGGCCTTCGGCCGCTCTGAGTAGCCCAGATCGTTCAGGCGTTCGATGAGCTGGGTGCTCGACAGCCACTGCCCGCGGCGCACTTCGAACGGGCGCGCGAAGACCCGGGGCAGTGTTCGCAGCCGCTCGCCCTGCAGGCGCTCGTCGATCAGGCGCGCGAACGTGGCGTAGTAGTGGCCGCCGACGGCGAGGGCCGCCAGGAGCGGCACGCCCAGCAGCAGCCCGACCAGCAGTCTCAGCCTGCGCCGTGGCCGCACGCGGGGGACCAGGGCGCGGGGCGGCGGGATCGGCAATGACACGCGCGGTCCTAGACGGTCACGACCCAGTGATGGCCCAGATCGAGCGGCAGGTCCGCGATCAGACGGTCGACGAGTCCGGGACCAAACCGGTTCAGGAATGACACGAACCCGATCGAGCGTTCCTGGGCATGGCCGTGCGGGAAGGCCTGGGCCCGCGTGCGCGTGAACTGCCGCCTCAGCGTATCGTCTCGCTTCTTGGCGGCGTGGATCATCTTGGTGTGAAGCCCTTGCAGTTCGTGGTTCACCCGGCCGAGCACGGACCGCGCCGCGCCTTCCAGCGTGGGATCGATCGCCGGCACCACGGAAACCAGACGCTGCAGCCGTGCCTCGATGGTGTCCACCGCCTCCTGGTACGCCTGCTCGACGTCCTGCGGCAGCCGGGATTCGAGCAGGCGGTTGAGCTGGCTCTCGTCCTCTGCGTGCAGCGACTCGAGGGCGATCCCGTACTTCAAGAGGAAGCGCACACCGGCCGAGTCGAGCAGGGTGGCGGACGCGCGCGGGATCATCAGCGGCATCGGCACCCCGAAATGCGCGTAGACGGGCTTCAGCTGCCCGAGGTACGCCAGCTCGTTCGGGCCCGCGACGTAGGCCACGGTCGGGAACAGCGTGTCCTGCACGATCGGGCGCAGCAGCACGTTCGGGCTGAACGCCTCGGGCGCGGCGGCGACGCGCGCCAGGAGGGCCGGCTGGGCCACCGACTGGTCGTCGACCAGGAAGCTGCCCTGGGCGAACCGGATTGGCGTGCGGCCGTCGGCCAGCGAGAAGAGGGCGATCCCGTCGGTGTGCGTCGAGACCTGCGCGTGATAGCCGCGTGCCACCAGCCGGTCACCGACCTCCGCGGCCAGCTCTCCCGTGCGGCCCGCAAACTGCACCTCCCGGGCGAACAGGCCGCCAACCAGCGGCTTGGTCGCGGGGTCGGACGCGTCGTAGACCACGAGCCCGAACTCGCCCAGCACGAACTCCAGCCACCGGCCGAACGACTCGCTCATGCTGACGCCCGGGCGGTACGCGCTGCGGAGTCGTGTGAGCAGGGTGGCCGTGAATTCCGTCGCCGGGAGGGCGGAGGCCAGTTCGTCGATGGCGGCCGTGACCGCGCCGTCCAGCAGCAGGCGGCCGACGGGCCCGTCGCCTGCGCCAGGCGGCGGCGGCAGGCGGATCGTCCGCGGGTGCAACTCGGCGTCGAGCACGTCGCAGGCGCTGACTTCGTTCCAGTCGTGATCCTCGGCGTCGATCCAGAAGACGGCCACCGCGGGCACGTGTTGATCCTGGCGGATTCTGGCGGCCAGCTTCAGGGCCGTGATGGCCTTCAGCAGCGTGAACAGCGGGCCTCCGAACAGACCGGCCTGCTGGCCCGTCACCACGGCGACCGTGTCCGCCTCACGCAGGCGGTCGGCGGCCGCGCGTGCCTCGGGCGGGGCACCCCGGCGGCGCTGCTGCGTTGAGAGCGCATCGGCCACGGCGGCTCGACTGCGCGGGTGCGTCTGCGCCCGGCCGATCGCCTCCCGCCACGCCGATGGCGAGGCGGGGTCGCCGGCGAAGAACTCACCCAGCGCGTCGAACGCGTAGGCGTAGTCGCCTGCGAGCCGCCGGATGCCGGGGTAGCGGCGGATGTCGATGGACATCCGGACCGTGGTGGATGCTGGCCGTTCGGGGTCTGAGGTCACCGGAAAACTACTGTCGCAGACGTATGCGATGGTGTCAAGCCAGGGGCCGTGCGCGTCCCGTGGCATCCTCGTTATTCATTGAAGCGGCGGGAGTTCCGTGTTAGCATCGCGAAAAGATTTCGTGAGGAATTGACGTCAGGAACCTCCTACTCGCCGCCGCCGGCCTTCGGTCGATTCAAGCTCCTGCACCAGATTGGTGCCGGGGTGTTGGGTCCCGTTTTCCGCACGCACGACCCTGAGGGCGACCGTCTGGTCGCCGTGAAGGCGTTCAGTCTCGACATCACACCCGAACAGGCTGCCGAACTGGCGGCGGAGTTCCAGCGACTGGTGGATCTCGGCCTGGAGACCCCGCATCTGGCCGTGCCGCTGGGCACCGGTGTGGAGGAGTTCGTCGCTTACCTCGCGTCGCAGTACGTGGCGGGCGAATCGCTCGACGCCGCGATCCGCCAGTACGGCCCCGCCCCGGCCGGGGATGCGGCCCGGCTGATCGGCCACATCGCCGAAGCGCTGGACGGTGCGGCGCGGGTGGGGGTCTTCCATGGCGCGCTGCATCCGCGCGACATTCTGGTCACTCCCGGCGAGACGCACATCACCGGCATGGGAGTCGCGAAAGCCCTCGAGCGCATCGGACTCCACGGCCCGATCCGCAGGCCCTATGTCGCGCCCGAGCGCGAGAACGGGGAAGAGTGGGGCGCGGCCGCGGACATCTTCTCGCTCGCGGCGATCAGCTATGAAGTGCTGACCGGCCGGCGGGCACTGCCGGGGACGGACCAGCCGCTGGCCGGACTGGCAGACCTGGCGGCCCGGGATATCGGCGCGCTGCGTGACGTCATCGAGACGGGCCTCGACGCTGATCCTGAGCGTCGTCCTTCGCTCGGCGCGGACTTTGCGGTAGCCTTTGCCAACGCGCTGGTCGAGGGAGGCGTCGCGCCTGCGGCAGGAGGCCGCGCCGCCGGCCCTCGCCCCCGCAAGCCGCGCGTGCGCGCGCCGAAACTGCCGGGGCTCGACGACCCGCTCACTCCTGCGAGCGCCACCGGCACCGTCGGCCCCGTACCTCCAGACGATCCTCCGCCGGCCGACGTGGCAGGAGACCCGTCCGACGCGCCGGTGCGCGAATTGCGGTACGAACCGGTCGACGAGACGCCCCCTGACACACTGGCCGAGGTGCAGGTCGAACCTCGGGCCGAGCCCGTGGCTGACACGGAAGTCGCTCAGCCAGAGGCCGAGAGCGCACCGGCAGTCGCCGTCGAGCCCGCCGCCGTACCGGCAGTTGAATCGCCGGCTGAGCCCGCACCTGGGCCGCCGGCTGAGGCCGCACCTGAACCGCCGATTGAGCCCGCATCTGAACCGCCGATCGAGCCCGCACCTGAACCGCCGATTGAGCCCGCATCTGGACCGCCGATCGAGCCCGCATCTGAACCGCCGATCGAGCCCGCACCTGAACCGCCGATTGAGCCCGCATCTGGACCGCTGCTCGACCCCGTATCTGAGTCGCCGGCTGAGCCCGTATCTGAGTCGCCGGCTGAGCCCGTGGTGACACCTCCCGCCGAGGTGCGTGTGCGGATACGGCGGCGCGGCGGGCTGGTGGCGCCGGTGGTGGTGGTCGACAGCGAAGCGGCGGTGCCCGCCCCGGACGAAGGCCGACGCGCGGTGACCGCGCCATCCGCTGACGCGCCGGTATTGTCGGAGGCGGAGCCCCTGTCGCTGCCCGAGGAGCCGGTGCCGCCCACTGCTGAGGCGGTGATTCCCGAGCCGGCCCCGGCCGCCGTCGAGGCGATTCGCGAAGCTGAGCCCGTCCCGCTCGATCTACTCGAACTGGCCGACGAGCCGGTGGCACACCAGCCGCCGGCAGATCTCGCGTCGGTCGACGACTTGAAGATCTTGTTCTCGGCCGCGGGCAGGACGATAACGGAGGCCGGGTTCACGCCCGATCTGGGTGGACTGGCCGAAGCGCTGTCGAAGCTCGAGGCCCCCGGGCGGCAGCCACGGTCCGGCGGCGTCAAGATCCCCGCGGATGACTGGCTCGATCCAGGCGGGCTCGCCAGTGAGCCGGCCATTCCCCGTGCGATCGACCCGCTGGCGTCTTCGCGGTCTTCGCGCATGTCCCGGACGCTCGACCCCGAACCGTATCGACCCGATCTGCGGGTGCGGCGCACGTCAGTCACGGTCGCGGTGGGCATCGGCATCGGACTGCTGGTGGCGGTGATTGCCGGGTATCTCTGGTGGGCCGGGACGAGCCGCCCCGAGTCGATCCTGCCTCCGGGAACGGTGGCGGAGGTGAAGCCGGCTGCCGCTGCAACGCCAGCCGCAACGCCAGCCGCCGCGAACCCCGGGGCCTCGGTGCCGTCCTCCGCGAAACCCGGGGCCTCGAAACAGGCGGCGCCCAAGCCGCCGCCGGTTCCCGCACCGGCGGTCCCTGCGAAACCCCGGGCCGCCGCGGCGAACTCCCCAACTGTGGCGGCACCGGCGCCGGCGGCCACCGTGAAACCCCCGACCGGGGCGGCGACCCCTGCGCCGGCCCCGGTTGCGAAGGCGCCGGTCCCGGCTCCGAAGGCGCCGGCACCTGACGCACCGGCTGCCCGGGCCGGCACCGGCGACATCCGCGTGCGCTCGACGCCGTCGAATGCCGATGTGGTCGTCGAGGGTGAACCCCGCGGCGTGACGCCGCGAACTCTGCGCGGTCTCCCGTATGGCACCTACACGGTTCGCGTCACCCGGCCCGGGTATGTCGGGCAGGAGCGCCAGGTGACGCTCGATGCCCGCCATCGTGACGTGCCGGTGAACTTCACGCTCGCGCGCGTCAAGGCGGCAGCCACTCCCGCGCCCCCGCCCGGCAAGCCTGCCGCTCGTGAGGCGACCGTCAACCCGACGGCCGTGGTGGTTGCGACGTCGATTTCCATCGAGACCCGCCCCCCGGGCGTCCGGGTACGCCTCGACGGCAAAGACGTCGGCGTCTCGCCGATGACGATCTCGCCCGTGACGCCAGGTTCGCACCGCGTCGACCTCAGTCTCCCGGGCTACAAGCGCTGGTCAACCACGGTGACCGTCGTGGTCGGGACGCGCGAACGGGTCACTGCATCACTCGAGAGGGACACTCCACGGTGAAGGCCGTTCTGGCTCTGGAAGATGGCACCTGGTTCCAGGGCACGGCCGTCGGCGCGGCGGGGACCGCGTCCGGCGAGGTCGTGTTCAACACCGGGTTGACCGGGTATCAGGAGATCCTCACGGACCCGTCCTACGCGGGACAGATCGTCACGATGACCTGTCCCGAAATTGGCAACTACGGCGTGGCCGACGACGACGTCGAGTCGCGGGCGCCGCAGGTGGCCGGATTCGTCATGCGCAGCGAGTCGCTGGTGGCGAGCAACTGGCGCGCCACCGGATCCTTGCGCGACTACCTGGCCGCTCATGGCATCGTCGGCATCGCCGGCGTTGACACGCGGGCGCTGACTCGGCGGTTGCGCTCGGCTGGCGTCATGCGCGGCGTCATCGCGACGGGGGACCACGACGCGCAGGCGCTGGTCGAGCAGGCGCGCCGCTGGCCGTCGATGGTGGGCGCCGATCTGGTGAAGGGCGTGACCTGCGCGGCGCCGTTCGACTGGCCGGCCCCGGGCATGGTGAGCGGGTCGGGCGGGTACGACCTCGAGCCCCGGCGGATCGCGACGCGACGCCTGAAGGTGGCGGCGTGGGACTTCGGGATGAAGTGGAACATCCTGCGGCGGCTCGCGGCGTACGGCTGCGACATCCGGGTCTATCCGGCGGCGACCCCGGCCTCGGTGTTGCTGGCTGAGCGGCCGGACGGCGTTTTTCTCAGCAACGGCCCGGGCGATCCGGCGGCGCTGCCGTACGTGGTCGAGAACGTGCGCGCCGTCGTGGCCGGCGAGACCCCGGTGTTCGGGATTTGTCTGGGGCATCAGGTCCTGGGTCTGGCGTTGGGCGCGCGATCATTCAAGATGAAGTTCGGCCACCGCGGCTCGAACCATCCGGTGAAGCAGGTGGAAACGGGCCGCGTGGAGATCACGTCGCAGAACCACGGGTTCGCCGTCGACCCCGAGTCGCTGCCCGCGGATGTCATGGCGACGCACGTCAACCTGTACGACGGCACGCTGGAGGGATTCCGCCATCGGGAACGGCCCATCTTCAGCGTGCAATATCATCCCGAGGCGTCGCCGGGCCCGCACGACGCGGACTACCTGTTCGGCCTGTTCATCGAGTCCATGGAGCGTCGCTAGATGACGGACCCGGACCTGGCGGACCGCACCTACGTCGAGCCGCTGACCCCCGAGATTGTCGAAGCCATCATCGCGAAGGAGCGGCCCGACGCGCTGCTCCCGACGGTGGGCGGCCAGACGGCGTTGAATCTCGCGATGGCGCTGGCCAGGTCCGGCGTACTCGAGCGGTACGGCGTGGCCCTGATCGGCGCGTCGGTCGCGGCGATTGACGTCGCCGAGGACCGTCTGAAGTTCCGCGATGCGATGGTCGAGATCGGCATGGACGTCCCGCGCAGCGGCTATGCCCGCTCGCTCGACGAGGCCCTCGCGCTGGTCGACACGACCGGCTTCCCGTCGATCATCCGCCCGTCGTTCACCATGGGCGGCGTGGGCGGCGGCATCGCCTACAACATCGAGGAGTTCCACGAGCTGGTCCGGCGCGGCCTCGCCATGAGCCCGGTGCACGAACTGCTCATCGAGGAGTCGCTCATCGGCTGGAAGGAATACGAGCTCGAGGTGATGCGCGATGTCGCGGACAATTTCGTCGTCGTCTGCTCGATCGAGAACATCGATCCGATGGGCGTGCATACCGGCGACAGCATCACCGTGGCGCCGGCCCTCACGCTGACCGACAAGGAATACCAGCGGATGCGCGATGCGGCGCGCCGCATCATCTCCCGCGTCGGCGTCGAGACCGGCGGATCGAACATCCAGTTCGCCGTCCATCCCGGTACGGGGCGGATGATCGTCATCGAGATGAACCCCCGCGTGTCGAGATCCTCGGCCCTGGCCTCCAAGGCCACCGGGTTTCCGATCGCGAAGATCGCGGCCAAGCTCGCGCTGGGCTACCACCTCGACGAGATCCCGAACGACATCACGCGCCTCACCCCGGCGTCGTTCGAGCCGACCATCGACTACGTCGTCACCAAGATCCCGCGCTGGAACTTCGAGAAGTTTCCCGAGGCGGACCGCACGCTCACGACGCAGATGAAATCGGTCGGCGAGGTGATGGCCATCGGCCGGACGTTCCAGGAATCGTTCATGAAGGGCATCCGCTCCCTCGAGATGGGGAAGGCGAGCCTGCTCTTCGAGGACGCCGTCTGCCGGGCGGAAGATGACGATGGGCTGCGGCAGCGGCTGCAAACGCCGAACGACCGCCGCATCTGGGCGCTCTTCGAGGCGCTCGACCGCGGCTGGTCGACTGATGCCCTGCACGAGCTGACGCAAATCGACCCGTGGTTCCTGGCGCAGTTCGCCGATCTGTCGGCCCGACGCGCGGCGCTCAAGGGCCGGGCGATCACCGACCTGACCGATGGCGAACTCCGGGACCTGAAGCGCGCGGGTTTTGGCGACGCGCAGATCGCGTTGTGCGTCGGCGCCAGCGAGGAGGCAGTCCGCGAGCGTCGCCTGGCCGTCGGCCTGCGCGCGGCCTACAAGCGCATCGATACGTGCGCGGCCGAGTTCGAGTCGTTCACGCCGTATCTCTACAGCACCTACGAGCAGGAGTGCGAGGCGGACCCGACGCCGCGTCCCAAGGCCATCATCCTCGGGAGCGGGCCCAACCGCATCGGCCAGGGCATCGAGTTCGACTACTGCTGCTGTCATGCCGTCTTCGGGCTCCGCGACGAGGGCTACGAGACGGTGATGGTGAACTGCAACCCCGAGACAGTATCGACCGACTACGACACGTCCGACCGGCTGTACTTCGAGCCGCTCACCCTCGAGGACGTTCTGGCCATCGTGGACCGTGAACGGTCGGCCGGCGGCGAGGTCGCGTGTCTGGTGCAGTTCGGCGGGCAGACGCCGCTGAAGTTGTCGACCGCGCTTCATCACGCCGGCGTTCGTGTCATGGGGACGTCGCCAGACTCGATTGACCTCGCGGAGAACCGCAAGCGGTTTGCGGCGCTGCTCAACCAGCTGGATATCCCGCAACCCTCCAGCGGGACGGCCACGTCGCGCGAGGAAGCCCGCGAGGTGGCGGGCGGCATCGGCTACCCGGTCGTGGTCCGCCCGTCCTACGTGCTGGGCGGCCGCGCGATGGCCATCGTCTACGATCCGGGTGCCCTCGATCGCTACATGACGACAGCCGTCGACGCGTCGCCGGAGCACCCGGTGCTGGTCGACCGGTTCCTGGAAGACGCGTTTGAACTGGATGTGGATGCCGTGTGCGATGCCACGGGTGCCGTCGTGATCGGCGGCATCATGGAGCACATCGAGGAGGCGGGCATCCACTCGGGCGACAGCTCGTGCGTCGTGCCGCCGTACCTGGTCAAGCCCGAGCACCTCGAGACCATCCGTGGCTACACCCGCCGCATCGCGAACGCGCTCGGCGTGGTCGGCCTCATGAACGCCCAGTTCGCGATCAAGAACGACATCGTCTATGTCCTCGAGGTCAACCCGCGGGCGTCGCGCACGGTGCCGTACCTGTCGAAGGCGACCGGGGTGCCGCTGGCGCGAGTGGCCGCCAGGGTCATGGGCGGTCGCAGCCTCGCAAACCTCGGGCTGACCGCGGACCTCACGGTGGACGGCGTCTTCGTGAAGTCGCCGGTGTTCCCGTTCATCCGGTTCCCGGGCGTCGACACGATCCTCGGCCCCGAGATGAAGTCGACCGGCGAGGTGATGGGCGGCGCGACCACCTTCGGCGCGGCCTTCGCCAAGGCCCAGATGTCGGTGGGGCAGGAGTTGCCGACCGAGGGCACCGTCTTCATCAGCGTGAACAACGACGACAAGCCGAACGTGCTGCCGGTGGCGCGCGATCTGGCCGAACTGGGGTTCCAGATCCTGGCCACGCGCGGCACCGCCGCGTATCTGCGGGCGCACGGGGTGGACGCGACCGCCATCTTCAAGGTCAACGAGGGCCGGCCGAACGTGGCCGACCAGGTCGTCAACGGCAAGGTGCAGCTGATCCTGAACACGCCGTTGGGACGCGCGTCGTTCTTCGACGATCGCACCGTGCGTCGCGCCGCCATGCTGCACGGGGTGCCCTGCATCACGACCCTGACCGGCGGGGCTGCGGCCGTGAGCGCCATCCGGGCGATCCGCAGCCAGAAGCTCGACGTCCGCGCCTTGCAGGACTACCACGCAGGAACTGCCACCCCGGCCGCGTCCTAAGTACGCAGAATACGACATCCCCTCCCCACTGACCGACCACGGGCCGCGAATTTGCGGGCCCCAGCCATCGTCACGGCTGGCATCCGTGTTGCCAGTGTGGGGGTGTGCGCTATCCCGCCGTGCCTCCCGCCCTCGCCCTGCTCGCCGGCTCCGCGTTCGCGTGCGTGGGTGGCGCCGACCTCGCCGGCGCGGCCGCCGCGCTGTGGCTGGCGTGCGTCGCCGCTGCGGTCGGCTGGCGCAGCCGGTCCACGTCCGCGTGCGTGCTGGCGACGCTTTTCGGCTTCTGGTCCGCTGGTGCGGGACTGACTGCGCTGGCATCCTGGGAGGCCGCGCACACGCCGCTGCGCGCGGCGCTGGTGAAGGCTCGAGGCGCCCGCGCCATCAGCGACAGCGCGCTCGATCCGCTGCAGGTCGTCGGCCGGCTGGCCGAGGACGCGGCGATCGGGGAGAGCGGCGTACGCCTGTCGCTTCGCGTACGGACCATCGAAGACCGGGGCGCCGTCCTTCCCGCGGACGGCGGCGTGCTTCTGACGGTGACCGGCGCCGTGGATCCGGAGACGGTCGACCAGTGGCGCCGGGGGCGTGTGATCACCCTGCCTGTCCTGCTGCGGCGGCCCGCGCGCTACCTGGATCCCGGCATCGCCGACCAGGAGGTGGCGCTCGCGCGGCGCGGCATCACGATGGTGGGGTTCGTCAAGAGCGCACTGCTGGTGCGCGTGGTCCAGAAGGGCAGCCTGCCCGCCGAAAGTGCCGGGCGGCTCCGCGCGTGGGCGCGCCGCGTCTTCGACCGATGGGTTGGCGTGCGCAGCCCCAGGTCGTCGGCGATTCTGCGGGCGGTCATTCTCGGCGATCGCGCGGGCCTGGACGACGAGACCGAACTGCGACTGCAGGAAGCGGGCACGTATCACGTGCTGGCGATCTCCGGCGGCAACATCGCGATCCTGGCCGGGCTGCTCGTCGGCATCGGCCGCCTGATCTCCGGGAGGCGCGTCGTCATCAACCTGAGCGTCGCCGCGCTGCTGGTCGGGTACGCGTATCTGGTGGGCGGGGGAGCGTCGGTGAACCGCGCCACGATTATGGCGGTGATCTATCTGGTGGCCCAGGCGCGCGATCACCGTGCGGCGCCGATGAACATTCTCGCCGCGTCGGCCTGCTTCGGCGCGGTGGCGGATCCGCTGATGCTGTACGACACAGGCGCCTGGCTCACGTACGGCGCGTCGCTGGCCATTCTGCTCGGCACGCCATGGCTGATGGCGCGTGTCCGCCCGGTGACCTGGCTGGGTCGCGCGGCGTTCGCCCTCTTCTCGGCGTCGCTGGCCGCCGAGATCGCGTTGTTCCCGATCGGCGCGTTCGTGTTCTCGCGCGTGACCGCCGCGGGCCTCGTCCTGAATTTCGTCGCCATCCCGCTGATGACGATCGTCCAGGTCAGCGGCATGGCGCTACTCGCTGTGACGGTGGTCCTGCCGGCCGCGGCGTTGGCACTGGCGGAAACCGCGCACCTGTCGGCCTGGGCCCTGGTTGAAAGCGCCCGGTTCGTCGACATGGCGCCGTGGGTCACGACGCGCCTCGCGCCGCCGGTCTTCGCGGTGGTCGCGACCTACTACGCGGGTTGGGTCGTCTGGTGGGCCGCGCAGGGGGCGCTGTGGCGGGGGGCGGCCGGCGTCGCGATCGAGCGCGCCACCCGTGTGGGCGCCCTCGCGGTCGTCGCCGGAGCCGGGCTTTGGGTGATTGCCGCACCTGCGGTGGGCACGCGCCTGGGCGGCTTGCTCGAGGTGACGTTCGTCGACGTCGGGCAGGGCGATGCGACCCTGGTGCGGTACCCGGGAGGCCAGGCGTGGCTGGTGGACGCCGGCGGGGCCGGCGGCGGGAGTTTCGACGTCGGGCGGCGGATCGTCGAACCCGTCGTGTGGGCCCGCGGCGTTCGCCGTCTGTCGCGGCTGGTGTTGACCCACGGCGACGCCGACCACGCCGGGGGCGCGCTCTCCGTCGTACGGGATCTGTCGCCGCCCGAAGTGTGGGAGGGGGTGCCCGTGCCGCCGGACGCGCTGATGCAGGCGGTGCGGAACGCGGCGGTCGGCGCCGGCGCCCTCTGGCGCACGGTGCAGCGCGGAGACGTCGTCGCGGTTGGCGCAGTCCAGGCGACCATCTGGCATCCGCCGCCGGCCGAGTGGGAACGTCAGCGCGTGAGAAACGACGACTCCGTCGTGCTGGACCTGCGCCTGGGCGACGTCTCCATCGTCCTGCCGGGCGACATCGAGGCGTCGGGCGAGGCGGCATTGGCCGTGGTGCTTCCGCCCGCGCCGATCCGGATCATGCTGGCGCCCCATCATGGCAGCGCGACGTCGAGCACGTGGCCGCTGGTTCGCGCCGCACAGCTGAGCCTGGTCGTGGTGAGCGTGGGGCGAGGCAACCGTTACGGGCATCCGCATCGGGCCGTGCTGGAGCGCTACGGCCAGGCGGGCGTGCCGGTCTGGCGGACCGATCTCGACGGCGCGATCACCGTGCGCACCGACGGGCGCACGGCTCGTGTGACGTCGTTCACCGGCCGGGAGCTGGTGTTGGGGCCCGCGACGCGTGCGGAGGGTGTTCGGCCGCCTTGACGCGCGACCACACGTCTTCCATGTCCTGCAGCGCGCACGCGGACAGGCTTCGCCCGCTGGCGCGGATCGCGGCCTCCATGGCCGAGAAGCGGCGGGTGAATTTCTCGTCCGCCTGGCGCAGCGCGGACTCGGGCTCGATGCCGAGCTTGCGTGAGAGGTTGGCGATGGCAAAGAGCAAATCGCCCATTTCCTCCTCGGCACGCTCGCGACCCGCGGTGCCGGCCTCGATCGTCTCGCGCAATTCCGCGACCTCTTCTTCGATCTTCGCGACCACGTCCACCGCGCGCTCCCAGTCGAAGCCGACCGCCGCGGCGCGCATGCCGATTTCGTGAGCCCGAAGCAGCGACGGCAACGTCGCGGGCACGCCGCCCAGCGTGGTCCTGGGCTTGCCGGAGTCGCTCGTCTCCCGGGCTTTCAGGGCTTCCCAGTGCTCGAGTACTTCGCCCGGCGTCGTCGGTTTCGCGCACGTCTCTGCGCCGTCGGCCGGAGGAAAGACGTACGGATGGCGCCGGACGAGCTTGTCCGAGATCGACCGCAGCGAATCGGCCACCGTGAACTCGCCGCGCTCGGCGCATACCTGCGCGAGCAGCACGGCTTCGAAGATGAAGTCGCCGAGTTCTTCGCGAAGCGCGGCGCGGTCGTCGTGGTC
>Ga0315283_10002834_pt1 | contig 14644 bp, 9 predicted proteins | sample YL17G09_0_MG_FD_204541 | JGI IMG/M metagenome (GOLD analysis project Ga0315283, IMG submission 204541) | Sediment microbial communities from Yellowstone Lake, YNP, Wyoming, USA - YL17G09_0 | ecosystem: Environmental > Aquatic > Freshwater > Lake > Sediment | place: USA: Wyoming | collected... | reverse complement strand
ATACTTCGTCCGGACCCCGGCCCAGCCGATCTGGCCGGTGAAGGTCTGGGGTCCTTTCTTGAGGCCGCTTTCTTTTTCGGTGTGGACCGAGGCACCTAGCAGGGCCACGGCCCCGAAGTAACCGTGGTCCTCCTTTTTATTCTTCTCGGTCGAGGCCAGGGCGGTGCGCCAGTCTGCAATGCAGTCCCGCCCCAGGGGGGCGTCATGAGGGGCCAGGAGCGACACCTCCATTCCGAATCCGAACTCCCCTGAGGAGAAGCGCAGCCTCTCCTCCAAGGATAGGCTCTCGGAGAGGGAGGCCGTGAAAACCACCTCCACGGGAGGACCTCCCGCGCCGCCCAGACGGATGCTGTCGGCCTCGCAACGGAAGGTCACCCCGGAGAGATTGAGGGTATCTTTGCCCAAAGGAATCAGAAAGGAAAGAGCATTCTGGCCTTTGGGCACCAGCTCCACGCCCCCTTCCTCAAGGCCTTTATACCCTTTCAAGCGGTAGCTCTCCAGGCTCGCCCCCCGCGTCGAGAACACCGCCCGGAAACGGTCGGTCTCGACGACGATCTTCTTTTCCTGGTCAGGCGTTGCGGTCGTCGGGACGACCTGCGTGGGAGGGGCGGGCTGTCGGGTCGTCGTATCCGCAGGAGCGGCCGACCCCGGAGGGGCAGGCTGGGGCTTGGGGACGGGCTTGGGCCCGTACTTGGACATGTACAGGCTCCATCCCAGGAGGATGAGACCGGAGAGTAACAGGGCCATGAGGGTGCGGCGTTCGTTGGTCATAAATCCTTTTCCCGATAGAACGGGTCCTTTAGGGGACGGGGTCGATGCCCCCGGGGTGGAAGGGGTGGCAGCGGAGGAGACGCCAGGCTGCGAGACCAACCCCTTTGAGGAAGCCGTGCCGGCTCAGGGCCTGGATGGCGAAGCTGGAGCAGGTGGGCTCGAACCGACAGACCCGCGGAAGAAACGGCGGGTAGAAGACCTGGTAGAGCCGGATGAGACCGATGGCCAAACGGGAGATCATGAAAGCTCGGCAAGCAGGCGCGTCACCTCATCCATCACCCGGGAGAACTCCGCAGTTTGCATCCGGAGCTTGGCCACGAGGATCACACGGGCACCATCTGGAAGCCTGGAGAAGTTTTTTCTCAAGGCCTCGCGCATCCAGCGCTTGGCACGATTGCGACGAACGGCATTGATAAATCCTCTCTGGGTGGAAAACCCCGCGCTTCGCCCCTCCCCGCCGGGGAGCAAGCGGACGAACAGGGTTTCCCCCTCCGCCCGCTTTCCCTCTTTCAGGGTCCGGAGAAACTCCTTCCGGGTAGACAGCGGGGCCCAGGATCTCACACGGCCAGGCGTTTCCGGCCTTTGGCCCGCCGCCGGGCCAGGATGGCGCGGCCCGCCTTGGTTTGCATCCGCTTTCGGAACCCGTGAGTTCGTTTGCGGTGAATTCGGCTCGGCTGATAGGTTCGTTTCACGTTAAATCGTCCTCCTTATTCAAAAGATGTGTCAATCATTCTACCAGTTTTAGAAAAATATTTCAATAATGCAATTTTCCTCTTGCACTTTTCCGGCCAAATATGTATAATCTTAATCCCCCTTGAAGCAAGGGGGATGATCTCGCCAATGATTCTCTCTCCGCGTCGTTCTGTTGATATCCTGTGCATAAATTTAAGTTGGGCTTTTGCTCACGGCAAGACGAAAAGAAGAGCCCAACTTGCGCGATAAAGGGCCTGTGGAAAAGCCCTTTGTTTTGTTTCTGGAGCACGTCCATAACTCCCCGTTTTGTAGGTTGTTGCAAGATGTTCGTCCCGTGGGTATAACTCTGTGAATAATTTCGGCCAAGGAAATCCGCTCGCGCGCATCAAAGGAAAACGTCGGAAAGTAAACTCGGACAAGGATCCCAGCGATTGTGGATAATTTAGAGGGTCAGGAAACGCAGGTGGGAAAGCCTTCTGCGGGCAACGATGGGGGGGTTCAGGGGCCCACAAGCCCTGTCCTGCATACCCTCGCCCCGCAGGACCTTTGGGGCAAAACCCTGGAGGCCTTGCGCGCCAACCTCAACCCCAAGACCTTCGAAACCTGGTTCTCTAAAACGCGGGGCCTGGCATTGGAGGGCCGCGTCCTCACTGTAGAGGTCCCAAAGCCGTTTATCGCGGATTGGTTGAGCCAGCACTACCAGAGTTTCGTGGAGGATGCTCTGGAAGGGCTGGCCAAAGAACGGTATCGGGTGGCCTTCCTTTATCCTCAAGCTAAAAACCTGGCCAGGATAAAGGGAAGGTGGGCCAACCCCGAGAAGTCCCACCCGCTCCTGGCCGAGAGCCAGCTGAATCTCCGCTATACCTTCGAGAACTTCGTGGTGGGGAAATCCAACGAGTTCGCCTTTGCCACCGCCATGGCCGTGGCCGAGAAACCGGGCACGGTCTACAACCCGCTCTTCTTCTACGGCGGAACCGGCGTGGGAAAGACCCACCTCATGCAGGCCATCGGCCATTTCTCAAAGCGCGAGAAACCGAAGGCCAAGGTGTACTACACGCCCTCCGAAAGCTTTATGAACGAGCTCATCTCGGCCATCCAGCACCGCCAGATGTTGGACTTCAAGAAGAAGTACCGCGAGGTGGACTTCCTGCTTCTGGACGACGTGCAGTTTTTGGCGGAGAAAGAGGGACTGCAGGAGGAGATCTTCCACACCTTCAATGCCCTGTACGACAACCGCCGACAGATCGTCATCACCAGCGACAGGCCTCCCCGCGATCTCATCAACCTGCAGGACCGTCTGGTTTCAAGGTTTCAAGGTGGAATGGTCGCCGACATGCAGGCCCCGGACCTCGAGTTGCGCATCGCCATCCTTAAACATTTCGCCGAGAGGGAAGGGTATGTCGTTCCCAACGACGTGCTCTACTTCCTTGCTGAAAAGGTGAAGTCCAATATTCGAGAACTGGAGGGCTGTCTGGTCCGCCTCACGGCCTTCTCCTCCCTGTCGGGGAATGAGATCACTCCGGAGCTGGCCCGGGAAGCTCTCAAGGAAATTCTCCCCGAGCCAGCCCATATGGCTACCGTGGAAGAGATCCAGAAGATTGTAGCCTCTCATTTCAACATCCCCGGGGAGAGTATGCGGCTTAAGTGCCGCACGGCGGAACTGGTTCTGCCGCGCCAAATCGCCATGTACCTCTCCCGTGAACTCACCCATTGCTCTTTTCCGGAGATTGGGGACCGGTTTGGGGGCAAAGATCACACCACTGTCATGCATGCCCATCGGAAGATCTTAACCCTGATTAAGAAAAACCAGCAAATTAAAACATTTGTAGACCAGATGGTCAAGCGCTTCAAAGAAGGGGGATAGGCGTGTGAATTAATTGAGGATGAAAAAGACCTTGTGTAAAATTTGCTGTTTTTTATATAATTATCCTTATGTTTTCCACAAGATCATCCTCCCTGAAGGGCGCGATAACAAAGTATAGTCAGGTTTTATTCTTATTATCCCCAGGGCCTACTATTTCTACTAGTTAGATAAAAAATTAAAGTAGAAGTTCTTTCCTGTGAACTAATTCCAAAGAAAGGGGTGACCACCTTGAAATTCTCAGCTCAACAAACCGAGATGTCCGAAGCCCTCCAGAGGGTTTCTACGGTCGTTCCTACACGGACCACCTTTCCCATTTTATCTAACTTATTGATCGAGGCCGAAAAAGACAGGGTCTTCTTGAAGGCCACCGACTTAGAGATCGCAATCGCTACCTCCTTCGCGGCGGAGGTCAAAAAACCCGGGGCGATAACCATCCCTGCTAAACAGTTCTCATCTATCGTAAAAGACCTTCCGGGAAACGCCATCCAGTTCACCCTGGAAGGAAAAAAAGCATCTCTGGAATGCGACAAACGCTTATTTAAATTCATGGGGATCGAAAAGCAAGAATTCCCCGCCTTTCCTCAGATCGCCGACCGGCCGATGCTCCACTTCTCGGCCAACGGCATCGACCGGGCGATTCGAAAGAGCATATTCGCCATCAGCACCGATGCCCCGTCCCGCCCAGCGCTTTCAGGCGCCCTGTGGCAGCTGGACGGGGATGCCGTCAAGCTGGTGGCCACGGATGGACACCGTTTGGCCCGCATCCAGTTCAGCATCCCCCAACTGGAGGCCAAGACCGAACTCATCGTCCCCCCCAAATCTCTAAACCAGCTCACTCGGCTCATCAACGAGTCCGCTCAGGAGGCATTCAACATCAACTTCAATGACAAGTACATCGGATTCTATTTCGAGAACACCACCCTCATCTCCAAGCTAATTGAAGGTCCCTATCCCAATATCGACCAAGTAATCCCCCCGGAGAACAAAAAGACCATGAAGGTCAGCGTGGCTGACCTGCTTTCCGCCGTGCGGAGGGTCTCCAATTTCTCGGACACATACACTCACCAGATCAAGCTAACGCTCAAGAAAGACTCCCTGGAACTCCATGCCGCCACGCCGGACCTGGGAGAGGGCAAGGAGACCCTAACCTGTTCCTACCGGGACGAGGATCTGATCGTCGGATACAACGGGGCTTACCTCACGGAGATTCTGAAAAACATCGACACCGAACAAGCCGTCTTCAAGCTAAATACTCCACTTACAGCGGGAGTCATCACCCCGGAAACCCAAAAGGAAGGGGAAGAGATTCTTTACTTGTTGATGCCGATCAGATTGCCAGAATAAGCTTCCCCAATACCCGTCAAAAGGCCTCATACTTTGGGGCCTTTTTTGTTTACAAAGCCAGTTGACATTTGGAACGTATTTTTGTTATAATAATTGTATCTAAGTCCATGTAAAATTAGGAACTTTTGCGTGAAACATCTCAAGAAGATAGGGACTATTCTTCCCAAGGCATTAGAGGACCTTGGCATCGCCAAACGACTGGATGAATTCAAAGCCTTATCGCTCTGGGAAGAGACGGTCGGAAAAAAGATTGCGGAGCGTTCGAAGGCAGTGGACATCCAGGATAAAACCCTAATCGTTGACGTGGAGAACAACGTCTGGATGCAGGAACTTGTTTTGCTCAAGCCGCAAATCGTGAAGAAGCTCACCCGGGCGGCGAAAGACAACCGGATCCGGGACGTGCGATTCCGACTCAAGAGAACGTAAAGGAGGTTCTCCCTTGACGGATAAGGAGCTCAAAGAGCAGGGCGTCAGAGAGTATGGGGCGGAGAAGATCCAGGTCCTGAAGGGCTTGGAGGCCGTGCGCCGCCGTCCGGCGATGTACATCGGGGACGTGTCCAGCCGCGGACTTCACCACCTGGTTTTCGAGGTGGTGGACAACTCCGTGGATGAGGCCATGGCCGGGTACTGCGACCATATCCAGGTCACGGTGCAGGAGGACAACTCGGTGACGGTGGTGGACAACGGCCGAGGCTTCCCGGTGGACCTGCACCCCACGGAGAAGAAACCAGGGGTGGAAGTGGCGCTGACCACGCTGCACGCCGGCGGGAAATTCGACGACAAGAGCTACCGCATCTCGGGGGGGTTGCACGGAGTGGGCGTATCGGTGGTGAACGCCCTCTCGGGGTGGCTGGAGGTGGAGACCTGTCGGGAGGGCAAGGTCTATCACCAGCGCTATGAGCGTGGGGTGACGAAGACGCCGCTCAAGGTGGTCGGAGAGAAGAAAACCACCGGGTCCAAAGTCACCTTCATGCCGGACGACAAGATATTCGAGGTCATCACCTTCTCCTTCGACACCCTGGCCCAGCGGCTCCGGGAGCTGGCCTTCTTGAACAAGGGCCTACGGGTGGACCTGAAGGACGAAAAGAGCGGGAAATCCCACGAGTTCCGCTACGACGGGGGGATCGTGGAGTTCGTGCAGTTCCTCGACGAAAACAAGAACCCCCTGCACCGGCCGATCTACATCGAGAAGACCGGGGACGGGATCGAGGTCGAACTGGCGATGCAGTACAACGACTCCTACGACGAGAACCTGTTCTCCTACGCCAACAACATCAACACCATCGAGGGCGGCACCCATCTGGCGGGGTTCAAGTCCGCGCTCACCCGGGTGGTGAACGACTACATCCGGAAGCAGGAGATGCAGAAGAAGGACGCGGTGGACATCTCCGGAGACGACGTCCGCGAAGGACTGACCTCGGTGCTTTCAGTGAAGGTCAAGAACCCGCAGTTCGAGGGACAGACCAAGACGAAACTGGGGAACTCCGAGGTCAAGGGGATCGTGGAGAGCATCGTGGCCGAGAAGCTCACGGAGTTCCTGGAGCAGCACCCCAGCGTGGCCAACAAAATTGGAGAGAAATCCATTGTCGCGGCCCGGTCCCGGGAGGCGGCGAGAAAGGCCCGGGAGCTGACCCGGAGGAAATCGGCCCTGGGGAGCACCTCGCTTCCCGGGAAGTTAGCGGACTGCTCCCTGGAGGACCCGGCGCTGTGCGAGCTTTACTTAGTCGAGGGAGACTCGGCCGGAGGCTCGGCCAAAATGGGTCGCGACCGGCGGTACCAGGCCATCCTTCCCCTAAAAGGGAAGATCCTGAACGTGGAGAAGGCCCGGCTGGACAAGGTTCTTTCCCACGAGGAGATCAGAGCCATGGTGACGGCCCTGGGATGCGGGATTGGGGCCGACGACTTCGATTCCAAGAAAGCGCGTTATCACAAGATCATCATCATGACCGATGCGGACGTGGACGGAGCCCACATCCGGACCCTGATCCTGACCTTCTTCTACCGATATATGCGCCCCTTGATCGACGAGGGCAAGATATACATCGCCCAGCCCCCGCTCTACCGGGTGGGCAAGGCTAAAGAAGAAAGATATTTTATGACGGAAGGGGAGTTAAACAAATTTATTGCAGAGAACTCCTCAAAAAAAGACTCTTTTAAAATCGAAAAAGAAGGTAAGGTCGTCACGGGCGAAAAGCTTATTAAAACTTTAACGCAAATAACAAAATATGAAAAGATCGTTTCAAATTTGGCGGCTTCCTTTCACATTCATCCTGCTGTGATCCAGGGTCTGTTGAGGGATCGTAATTTTGTAAAAAGGGCATTTAAAACAAATGCTACAGAAATAACTTATCAAAGAGAAGAACTCCGAACACTCATAACTAATATTATTGATATGGATATGCCTGACCTCAACATGCATATTAAAAAACAAAAAGATGACCTTTTTACCTTTTCAGCGACCTATATGGGTGTGGATTATGAGAAGTACGATGAATTCTTGGAGTCTAAGGGCTTACAAGAGTTAATCGAAGTTTATTCCGAAATAAAAGATTGGACAAAACCACCCTATCATGTCGTTGTATCTGGAGGCAAAGAAGAAATTATTAACTCCACCCCCATGCTTATAGAAAGAATAATGGATGCTGCACGAGAAGGATTGGTCATCCAGCGCTACAAGGGCCTGGGCGAGATGAACCCGGAGCAGCTGTGGAAGACGACCATGGACCCGGAGCGGCGCACCCTTCTGAAGGTCACCCTGGTGGACGTGGTGGAGGCCGACCGGCTGTTCACCATCCTGATGGGCGACGAGGTTGAACCTCGGAGGAAGTTCATCGAGGAAAACGCCCTGGCAGTGAGGAACCTGGACGTGTAGGGCCGCAACCCAAGCAACAAAAAAGCGGGCATCCCAGGATGTCCGCTTTTTTGTGCGTTCGCTTTTATGGGATAGGAGGATTTCAGGAAGGTCTAACCAGGGCCGCAAGCCCACGGGGAGCCCTTTGCCTACCCTTTTGAGACCCATCGGGAAGAGATCCCCCGGAACCCCGTCTTCCTAAGCGAGCCAATATTTTTCTTGCTATTTTTGGGGCTTTGTCCTATAATATATTCTTAGAACCCCAAGCAGGAGGTTTGGTATGAAGCGGATGTTACTGGTTTTACTCACCCTCTCCCTCATGGCCGGGATGGCCGGGGCTGGAGAGCGGTTTCTTTTCCAGGTATTCCTGAAAGGCCCAGAGGACAGGGTCCAGGTCGCAGCCTCGGGCCTTTCCCCCTACGCTTTGATGGAGAACTCCATCATCGCCGGTGGGACCTGTGGTGCGGCCACGGCCACAAGCCTTCCCTACCGGACGATCGCCCCCGCCCCGGTCGAGGGGACCTTCTATCTGGTCATCCCGCCGTTTAGCAAAACGCCGCAGCAGGTAAGAAGCTTGGTTGTCCAGTACTGCGAGATCCTGGCCGAGGACGCGGACGCCTTCTTCGTGCAGGCGGCCCCTGAGGCTGCAGAGGAATTACCCCCCCAGCAGTTCCACATCGTTCGGGTTTGGATGACGCCCATCGACCTGGGGCTCTCGGCCCCATCCGAGCCCCCGCGGGTGGCGGCCTACAACCCGGTGATCCAATGGATCATCAACCAGATCACTGTTGGCGAGATCACGGGGATGCTGCGCGACCTGACTGGGGAAAGGCCCACCGTGGTGCGGGGGGTGCAGGATACGATCAAGACACGTTACAGCACTACACGCAAGAACTCCTCGGCGATCTGGTACTTCTACGAAAAGGCAGCCTCCTACACCGGGATCGATTCCGTGCAGTTCCACGCCTTCACCTGGAGCACGTACACGGATAGCAACGTGGTGGCGACCAAGGTAGGGCGGGACTATCCCCGGCAGCAATATCTCATCGACGGGCACATCGACGCCACCTCCGAGGACCGCCTGAACTACGCCCCGGGCGCGGACGACAACGCCACTACTACCTTGGCCGCATTGATAGCGGCCAAGGTGACGAGGCAGATCCCATTCAAGCGCACGATCAAATACATCACGTTCAACAGCGAGGAGAACGGGATTTACGGGAGCTCGGCCTACGCCTCCCAGGCCCGGGCCCGGGGGGACTCCATCCGCGGCGTCCTGAACGGGGACATGATCGGGACGAACTTCACCGGGAACGACTCCGCTTTGGCCTTCCACGGGAACCGGGCTGGCTCGCGGGTCCTGACCCAGCGTTTCTATGAGGTGGACACCACCTACCATATCGGGCTCAAGGTGCGGCAGAGCGCCAACCCGCCGGGGGGATCGGACCACCTGCCCTTCTGGAACAACGGCTACGAAGCAGGATGTTACTCAGAGAAAGACTTCTCCCTGGTCTACCACACGACCGGGGACCGGATCACGGCTATGGACACGGTTTACTGGACGAAATACGTGAAGTGCCTGGTGGCAACCCTGTGCGACCTGGCCGAGCCGGACACGTCGTTCAGCGGAATCGAGGCTCCGGAAGGCAGCTCAGCTATGGCTCGGGTTCTGACCCTCGAAGCCCATCCCAACCCAGCCCGCGGGGCGACGGGGATCCGGTATTTCCTTCAAAAGAAAGAGACAGTCACCCTGGATATCTACGATCTTTCCGGGCGGCGCATCCGAAGACTATCTGAGGGTATCCAGGCTGCGGGGGACCATACCCTCACCTGGAGCGGGGATGAGGCCCCGGCGGGGGTTTATTTCCTCCGGATACGGGCCGGAGGGGAAAGCGCGACCCGGAGGGTGGTCCTGTTGAAATAGGGGTTTATCTTTCGCTTCGGTCTTACGGAGGGCTGGTCCGGAAGGTCAAAGGGCCGGCCCTCGGCATTTGGCGAAAGGTTCCCTTGCATTTTCCCGGGAATCGTCCTATAATGATTATACAGGCTTAAACCTAAAGGAGGTTTCGAATGAAGCGGATGTTCGCGTTAGGCATTACCCTCCTCCTGCTCGCCGGGTTCGCGGGGGCGGAGGAGCGATTTATCTATCAGGTCTTCCTGAGAGGTTCTGAGGACCGGGCCCAGGTCGCGTCCTCGGGCCTTACACCCTATGCCCTCTTGGAGAACTCCCTTATCGCGGAGGGGACGAAAGGCGCGGCAATAGCTTCAGGATTGGCGTATCGCGTCATCTCCCCGGCCCCGGCCAAAGGGACGTTTTATCTGGTGATTCCACCATTCGACAAAACCCCGGGAGAGGTGAGGGATCAGGTTGCAGGGGCCTGCGAGATCCTGGCTGAGGACGCGGACGCCTTCTTCGTGCGGGCCACCCCGGAGAAGGCGGAGGGCTTGCCCTCGAAGCAATTTCACATCGTGCGGGTGTGGATGACGCCCATCGACCTGGGGTTTGCGGCCCCATCCGAGCCACCGAGGGTAGCAGCCTACAATCCCGTGATCGCCTGGATCATCAACCAGATCACCCCGACGGAGATCACGGGTATGCTGCGCGACCTGGCTGGGGAAAGACCAACGGTCGTGCGCGGGGTGCAGGACACGATCAAGAGCCGCTACAGCCCGGCGCGGAAGAACTCCTCGGGAATCTGGTACTTCTACGAGAAGTGCCAGTCCTACACGGGAATCGACTCCGTCCGATTCCACTCCTTCACCTGGGGCTCGGGCACGGACAGCAACGTGGTGGGGACCAAGGTGGGACGGGTTTACCCCCGGCAGCAGTATGGGATCGACGGACATATCGATGCCACCTCGGAGACCCAGTACCGCGATACCCTGGCCCCGGGAGCGGACGACAACGGGACGGCGACCATCGCGGCCCTAATCGCAGCCAAGATGATGCGCCAGATCCCCTTCAAAAGGACGGTCAAGTACTTGGCGTTTAACGCCGAGGAACAGGGCCTTCTCGGAAGTGCGGCCTATGCCCAGGAAGCCCGGGCCAGGGGAGACTCCATCCGCGGCATTTTGAACGGGGATATGATTGCGACGAACACCACCGGGAACGATTCCGTGAGGGCTTACAATGGCGGGCGGGCGGGGTCGATCATGATCACAGACCGTTTCTTCCAGATGGACACGACCTACCGGATCGGGCTCCGAATCCGTCGCAGCACTCAGTCCCCCACGGGCTCTGACCACTACTCCTTCTGGCAGCAGGGCTACGAGGCGGGCTACATCGCCGAGGATGACTTCTCCACCGCCTACCACACCATCAACGACCGGATCAACCGCCTGGACACCCTGTACTGGACCAAGGTCGTAAAGTGCATGGTAGCTACGCTCTGCGACCTGGCCGAGCCGGACACGACCTTCACGAGCGTGGAAATGCCCGGGGGCGGGGCCATCCAGCGGGCGGGCTTCACGCTGAACGCCTTCCCGAATCCAGCGCGGGGAAGCACTGAGGTCGTCTTCATGCTGCCCCGCCGGGTCGAGGTTTCCCTTGACCTTTATGACCTGTCCGGCCGCAGAATCCGGACCCTGGCGCAGGGCATCCAGGAGGCGGGAGGCCATATTTTGATCTGGGAGGCCCATACGTTTCCGACCGGGGTTTACTTCCTCAGGCTTCAGGCAGGAAGCGAGAGCCTGACGAAGCGGACAGTGATCGTACGGTAATATTCAAGACCTCATCGCGGGGGGCGGGTTCCGAGGCCTGCCCCCTTCGCTTGCTATTTTCAAACGAGCGTCTTATAATTAAAGGGTTGAAACCCCACTGGAGGTCGGAATGAAACAAACGGCGTCGTTATTGCTCGCCCTCTCCCTGGTGGCCGGGATCGCGGGTGCTGAGGAGCGTTATCTCTATCAGGTCTTCCTGAAGAGCCCCGACGACCGGGCCCACGTCGCAGCCTCGGGCCTTTCCCCCTACGCCCTGATGGAGAACTCCATCATCGCCGAGGGCACGCGGGCGGTGGTTACAGCCTCGGGCCAGACCTTTAAGGCCCTGCTCCCGGCTCCGGCCAAGGGGACCTTCTACCTCGTCATCCCCCCGTTCCGCAAGACACCTCCGATGGTGCGGGGAATGGTGGCTCAGCGCTGCGAGATCCTGGCCGAGGACCGAGACGCTTTCTTCGTTCGCGCCTCGCTCGAGGACGCGGAGAGCCTGCTCGCCAAGCAGTTCCACATCGTGCGGGTGGGAATGAAGCCGATCCAGCTCGGGCTCTCCTCCCCCATCGAGCCGCCCCGGGTAGCGGTATACAACCCCGTGATCCAGTGGATCATCAACCAAATCACCCCGAGCGAGATCACGGGGATGCTACGGGACCTCTCCGGAGAGCGGCCCACGATGGTGCGGGGAAGGCAGGACACCATCCGCACTCGCTACAGCTTGGCCGCGAAGAACTCCTCGGCCATCTTCTACTTCTACGAGAAGGCTTCCTCATATGCCGGGATCGACTCGGTCCGGTTCCACGCCTTCAACTGGAGCGGGTACACGGACAGCAATGTGGTCGTGACCAAGGTGGGCCGACGCTATCCTCGCAGGCAGTACCTGATCGGCGGGCACATCGACAGCTACTCCGAGAACCGCTACGTCTATGCGCCGGGGGCGGACGACAACGGGACCGGGACGATCGCGGCCCTGATCGCGGCCAAAGTCATCCGGCAGATCCCGTTCAAACGCACGATCAAGTGCCTAGCGTTCAACGCCGAGGAGAACGGCCTCTGGGGGAGCGATGTCTATGCCTCGCAGGCCGCGAGCCGGGGGGACTCCATCCTCGGGGTATTGAACGGGGATATGATTGGGACGAACTACACCCACACGGACTCGGTCATGACCTACAACGCCAATCGGCCGGGCTCGATTCTGCTCACCCAGCGCCTCCTCCAGATGGACACGACTTACCACCTCGGCCTCGCCGTGATTCAGAGCACGGACGCCCCGACCTGGTCGGACCACTACTCCTTCTGGATCAACAACTACGAGGCGACCTCGGTCGAGGAGCACGATTTCTCCAACGTCTACCACACCACCGGGGACACCATCGGGCAGATGGACACCCTTTACTGGACCAAGGTGGTGAAGTGCATGGTGGCCGCCCTGTGCGACCTGGCCGAGCCGGACACGGCCTTCACGGGAGTGGAAGCTCCGGCGACGGAGATCGAACAGCCCCAGCCCTTTAAGGTGAGCGCGTTCCCCAACCCGGCGAAAGGCGTTATGGAGATTTGCTATGACCTACCCAAACGGGAGCAGGTCACGATGGACCTGTATGACCTCTCGGGTCGCCGCATCCGCAGGCTGGCTGAGGGGATTGAGGAGGCGGGGGGACATTCCCTGATCTGGAGGGGAGACTCGGCTCCGGGCGGAGTTTACTTCCTCAGGCTTTCCTCCGGGGGAAGGAGCCTGACCCAGAGGCTGGTTCTGTTGAAATAGAGTATCTGTACCCTCGGAGGCCCCCGATCCCTTGGGGGCCTTTTCTTAAGCTAAGAAACCACTTGAATTTCCCGAAGAAAAAATGATATCATAAAGGTTCACCTTTAAGCTAAGCAGGAGGTCTGAAAGCAGCATGTCCCTTAAACGCATTGGTTTGGTCTTGTTCCTGGGTTCCGCTCTCCTCGCGTCCTGCGGGCCCAAAGGCCCGATCGTGGCCAAGGTCGGGTCCCAGGCGATAACGCTAACGGAGTTCGAAAAAGCCTATCGCCCCCGGCTCAACCTCCCCACCCGGGCCGACAGCCTGGCGGACCGGAAGAAGGCCTTGGAGGACCTCGTTCAGAAGCACCTTCTGGCCCTGGAGGCCAAGAAGAGGGGGCTGGACAAATCCCGGGACGTCAAGATTCAGCTCGAGTTCATCGCCAAGGAGCTGGCCCGGAACGAGCTCTATCAGGAGGAGATCGTCAAGAAGACCGAGCCCAGCGAGGCTGGGCTCAAGAAGTTTTATTCCAAACAGTCCGAGGAGATCCGCTGCCAGCACATCCTGATGGTCTCCGAAGATTCGGCCAGGGCCCTCCTGGATTCCCTTAAACATGGAGCCCGTTTCGACTCGCTGGCACGGCGCCACTCCCTGGACCGGTCCAACGCGGAAACCGGCGGGGATTTGGGGTTCTTCACTTACGGGATGATGGTGGACGCTTTCTGGGACGCGGCCTCCAAGCTCAAGCCCGGCCAGGTGAGCGGGATCGTCAAGACCCCCTACGGGTTCCACCTCATCCGCTGCGAGGAGCGGCGAAAGCGCACCCAGGAGCCCTTAGAGAAGGCGAAGACGGCCCTGATGCAGGAGTTCACCCAGTTTATGAGCATCCAGCGTCAGCAGATGACCCGGGAGTTCATCGAGGACCTGAAGGCCAAAGCCAAGGCTAAAATCGACACAAGCGCCCTAGCCCTTTTGGCCGGAAAAGTCGCCAAGACTCCCCAAGACACCGCGCTGGCCCTGGCCCAGCCCACAGCACCGCCTGCTCTCTCGGACCAGGAGAAGAAGACCGTGGTCCTGCGCTTCGCGGGAGGAACCTGGGACCTGGGACGGCTCCTTGAGGATGTGGAGGCCCTACAGGTGGCCAGGGGGGTACGTCTCCCCCTGGAGAATGCGACCCAGATGGCGAGCTTCGTGGACCAGGCGTTTCTCTCGGATCTGCTCTACGAGAACGCCAAGGCCAAGGGGCTGGACCGCTCCCCCAAGGTCCGGCAGGACCTGGCAAGCTTCACCACGGACCTCCTGGCCGGGGAGGCCTACCAGGCCCTGGTGGAGGAGAAAGGCAAGCAGATATCCGAGGAAGAGATCAAGGCTTTCTTCACAGCCAATCCGGACAGCTTCCGGGAGCTGGAGCAGGTCCGTGTCAGCCGGATCATCGTGCAGACCGAGCCCGAGGCCAAGACGGTCTTTACAGAGCTCAAGAAGGGAAAAGACTTCGCTTCCGAGGCCAAAGCCAAGTCCATAGACCAAATGACGGCCCAGGCAGGCGGGGACCTAGGGTTCCTGGCGCGGGGCGTGTTCCCGGAGCAGGACTCCGTGATCTTCAGCCTCAAGCCCAAGGAGGTTTCGGAGCCGGTTCCCTTCCGAAGCGCCTTTTGCATCCTCAAGGTCACG
>Ga0315283_10002832_pt1 | contig 14647 bp, 18 predicted proteins | sample YL17G09_0_MG_FD_204541 | JGI IMG/M metagenome (GOLD analysis project Ga0315283, IMG submission 204541) | Sediment microbial communities from Yellowstone Lake, YNP, Wyoming, USA - YL17G09_0 | ecosystem: Environmental > Aquatic > Freshwater > Lake > Sediment | place: USA: Wyoming | collected... | reverse complement strand
TGGCTAGCGTCCCACCCACATAAGCATGGATATATATGGCTTCCTCTTTTAGTGTTTGCAAATATGTTCGCGTATAATGTGGTGCTATACGCACACTTTAACTGGAGCTTTTGTCCATTAACATTGACGCAACTAGAGATGTGGTCTGCCGTAATCCGTGTTCAAGTTATTCTTTCCCTTATGGCTTATGTTCTTGTTACGATGTCGCGGCCTGGGGAAATATCCAATGGAAAATAATTTCTCAATAGTATTCATGGTTGGTGTATTGTCCCTTAGTGGGATAGTGGCTTCCATTGCATGGGCACTACACAACAGGAAGCAGTGGAGATATATAATTCTTCCACTTATCTTTTTCCTGAATACGTTTATGTTTACGGCTATTCCAGTTAGTCGAGAGCACACAGAGATATGGGAGGGCATACTTGTACTACATGCTCTGCTGCTTCTTCTAGCCATGGTGATCGTTATGCCACTGGACACTACAGGGAAGTCTAAATGGATCCCATAATAGTATCTTTAATCATCGCTATAGTCGCTATCATTCCTGGGGTAATGGCATTAATATCTCAGGCGAAGAAGGACAAAGTACAATCGGGAATAGATGTTGGTGAGGCTGCTCAAAGAGCCACGCTAGCTATTATAGAACCACTGAAGTCAGAGGTTACCAGACTACAGGCAAGGGTTGCCGAGCTCGAGGAAACACTTGTGACTAAGGTTACAGAAATAGGTGAAATGAGACTGGCTAGCATAGATAAAGATGTTCAGATCAGAACTATGCAGATTGAAATGCAACGTATGACAATAAGATTGACTGCATTCGAGAAGATTGCTACACCCGATCAGAAGAAAAAGATGAGCATTAACTTGGCATTAACGGATGAGGAAACTGGCAAGATAGACTTTGTATGGCTGACCTCACCAGAGTCACCAGAGGTTGTCGCCCAGAAGGCTGCAATCAAGGCAGATATTAAAAGTACTGTCGAGAAACTTATACCATCTATTAATACAGGAGAAGAAAGCAAATGAACTACTCAGATTTTCAGCAAGTAATATTATGGTTGGCTGGCATGGGCTCACCTGCGCTGGTTATGTATATATTGTCATGGGTCGTAGAGAACTGGAAGGGATGGTCACTGCTTCCCCATAACGTGAAGTTCCTATTACCAATGATACTCTCGGTACTGTTAACCATTGGAGCAAATGTGCTTCTACAGTATCCTGATGTGATGGCTACCATAGCGCCTGGATTTCAATTAGTTGTTACAGCCGTATTTGCTTATCTAGCAAGCCAGAAGGCATACCTAACAGCTATGCGAGGTGGATATGGTAAGCGATTCTCCTCAAAATCATCGAAGAGGCCATCTGTAATTGAGGTTCAGTAATGGTTAGAGTCTGCACTATTTGCGGCGGGGGTAACCCCAACTGCCCCAACTGTAATGCTCCACCCAAACGCGTGCTTCCTAAGAGTGATATCTATCAAGGGAAGTTTAAGCTCTCTATGTACGGGGCACCTACATGGGAAGTCCAGGGCATAGACATATCTAAGTGGAATGGCAGCATGAATTTTGCTATCACAAAGACGAAGTGTCAGTATGTATATATGCGTGCGGGCTACGGAAGCCAATGGCAAGATGGAAGTCTTGCTACGTTCTACGCTGGCGCTAAAGCACAGGATATGCCTATCGGTTTGTATTGGTACTGCAGGCCATATGAGAGCCCAATCACAACTGCAGATAGCATTGCCGCAGTAATGCAGCAGTATCCATATAATCTTAGGATGGTCCTGGATCTAGAGTCCACTACCTTAACACCGTCGCAGACACTTGAATGGATTAGGGCATGTGATGGTAGGGTACGCTCTATAACCAATAAGGTTCCTTCAGTGTATACGAGTATGGGCTTTTGGAACACTGGCGTAGCACGTAGTTCGGATTGGATCGGAAGAGAACTATGGGTTGCTAACTGGACTACCAGAGATGCTCCTGTTATACCTCTTGACTGGACTGGCTGGTGTGATTGGCAACATTCTGCAGATGGAAATCGTAGGGCCGCAGAGTATGGCTCTACTGGCGGTGACGCAGACATGGATTTGGACAGGTCTAACCTAACCGTAGTGCAGTTTAATATTAAGTATGGCACACATATTCTTCCTATTGGCGGAATACAACCTCCGCAGCCACCAGGCGCAGTGCCACCATATGTTATAATAACCATAGGAGAGCTAGCTATTCATAGCACACCTGCTCCTTTAACAAACAACATCATTGGTCATGCTTTACTAAACTCCAGGTGGTATCCACTAGAAGCCATAGATGGGGGCGGAGTTACATGGTACAGGGTAGCCAAGGATGCCTATATCAGCAAGAACTACACGAGGTATCCATAATGAATTTAAGATTTGGCAAGAAGCCACCGATCAGAGACTACCGTACCTTCCTCCTAGGAAACTATCTAAAGGATGATATACCTACACCTCGAGAGACATTCAACTCTCTTGATAGGGTGTATAAGAATATTGACCCCGATGATCCTACAGTATTGTTTCCTATGATGGCTAATGATGAGATAGGGGACTGCACGATTGTAGGGATGGCACACGGAGATACAGTATGGAGTGCTATGGTGGGCAATAAAAGTATATATCCAGTAGAGTTAGTCAAGAAGATATACTTCCACTTAACTGGTGGGGATGACACTGGACTAGCTATGCTTACAGTGCTGGACTACTTCAAGAAAACCATTGTAGCAGGAGAGAGAATCTATGCTTATATGAGTATTAATCCTCACAATCATATACATGTTAAACAAGCATTAAATTTGTTTGGTGGTGTGTTCCTTGGCTTTCAGGTACAAGAGAAGTGCCTGGAAGAGTTTAGAACCAAGAAACCATGGCAGCCTGGTAAGCTCATGAATGCAGGACATGCTGTTTTTGCTACTGGCTATGACAAGAACGTATTAACCTTGTTAACCTGGGGGAACACCCAGACAGGAACTTGGGATTGGTGGGATCAGTGTGTGGATGAAGCGTATGTAGTTCTTCCACCTGAGTCCTTGCTACCAGAGTTCTTACCTGGGTTTAACTTCAACCAGCTTAGGGAGGACCTAGTGACAGTATCGGAGTGGATATAACATGAAGGATAAGATCATCAAGGGAATTGCAGTAGCAACAGTAGGCATTATATCGGCGGCTCTGGTTGCGTATCTTAAGGATCCAGAGAATCGATATGCTGTAAAGGCTTATGCCAAGAAACAGCAGAAGTACGCCAAGAAACAAATCAAACTTCTCAAAAGCAAGTACGCAAAGGAGTAAGATAGAATATGGAAGTGATTAAAACACGCAAGTTTTTATTGAAGACTTTCCCGACGGCAGCCAAGAGGCCAACGACAGTGCAGGAGATGCAAGTCCCTCCTCCGTTTGCCCCCGGCTTTCCTGGAGAGCGATGGTTCTGGATCGAAACACCAGACCCAACAATATCGACACCCCCAACTATCAGGGAGTTAAAGGTTTCGATTGGACCTAAGCCAACACCTACTTAGCTTAGTCTTCTTATCGTGGTGGTGCTAGCCCCCACACAAAAAGAGCTTCAGGGTTCATCCTGAAGCTCTTTCTTTTTACTTCCCGCCTTTTTTAGGGGGTTTCTTTTTAGGGGGTACTGCAGTCTTCTTAGCAAATGGGTTCGGTTTCTTGCTATCTTCCTTGGGTGCTGTAGCGCATTTAGCCATGTTATCCTCCTCTCTTATAGAATAGATCGATACAACTGAATAAGTTTAGGTATCTGTTCTTCCATTACAAGTGAATGTCTCATCTCTAGTACACGTTTCCTGAGTGTTGGGCCGGGACTTATCTGACCCTCAAGGTTGTCTGAACTGTTGAGCACGATACCGCATTCGTTATCTACAACAAACTTAGCCACCTCTCCAGCATTAAGAACAACTGGAACAACACCAGCAGAGATATACTCAAACAGCTTATTTGGCATAGCCGCTTCCATTAGGGGAAAGGTTGTGAAAGCCCCAACTAAACCAAAGCCATGTGGCTGAAGTGCATTTAACATAATCGTATATGGGACATTAGCGTGAAGAACAACGCCCAAGGACTGATACTTTAGATCAGTGTAATCATCTCCAGCGCCAAACGCTGTAACATTATATTTGTTATCAATGAGCAGCTTGAATACAGGATACCACCAACGCATATTAGTGCCTATTATATCATTTTCCTTCTTGAATCCTTCTGAAGATAGACCTCCTTCGTATACGAATGAAGACCAGGATGGTCTCATACACACATCCTTAGATACATATATATCATTAATCCAAGAATACAGAACAAGTGTAGGCTTTCCGGTCTTATGTATAGACTCTGCATATGCCCTACATGGCTCGCTTACATGCACAAATGCATCAGCCATGGCGTAGCTATCGTATTCGTCCTGATCTATAACCCCAGTACGAAGAGACTCAATGTCGTGATCGTCCCATACTACAGGTTTATTGCTTACTTCTTTTATGAGCCTAACGAGATTCATTGGATCGCCATGAGCATGATATAGATCGACAGAAGAATCAATAGCCTTTATGGTTCTCTGCAGTGTGAAATCGTCTCTATACATTACCTGAGCATCCAGTAGATTGCTTCCGTAGCTAGTAGGGTTGGTGCTAACCCCTATAACCTTGTGACCAAAAGTAGTTAATGCAAAACTCTCTTTGAATACCCTTATGCACTGACGCCTGCTAATCATTGCTATTCGCATGGTAGTATCTCCTTTTCGTAATCAGACAGAAGCAAGTTCATAACGTCTTCTTGCTCATAACTATCTTGTACGATAGCGCGTCCATGCGTATATCTACTACCTTTAAATATAGATACAATTGTGTCTGATATTTCATAGCTATCACCTAAATTAATACACCATGCCGGATGAATGAGTTTGTAATTGTTCCCATTATCCTTTGTGGATATAATAGGTATCTCGCAAGCAAGCGCCTCAAGAACTACGGATGATACACTTTCCGATGTCGGAATTGCTATCACGGCATCTGCTGCGTTATATATCTGTGGCATTCTCACGTATGGTACATGTCCATTAGAAAAGATAAGATCGGATACTAGAAGGTTGATAGCCAACTCCTTTATCTCTTCCTGGTATGCAATATCTTCTCCTGGATTATGAAACACAAAATTGATCTCTGGATAGTCCTCTTTAATAGTAGCGATTGATTTAACAATAACATCGTAGAACTTACCTGGTGATATACTACCGATAACTAGAACAACCTTAGTGTTTTGGGTGTCTCTAAACATTCTGTAGTACGGAGAGTAACCACTCTTAAACATAGATGTATCTACGCACTTAGGGGCGGTCTCTGAGACAACTGTATGGGGATGCTTTAGGCCGTCCGATATCTTTGAGAATAAGCCAAATGCATGCAAGATATCAGGATCGAATAACTCCATCTTGTGTTTAACAAGATCGAGATCCATACTCCCTATCGGGAAGAGATCCTGATCTTTACTAGATAACCACTGGCATAGTTTCTGGATAGATGGATCTGTTAGATCTCCAAGTATCATTATCTTCATATTGTTTCCTTAAAGCCGAAGTTTTTAAAGAATGTTATGGCTGATATATTGTTATCCTCTATGCGAGCATACAGATCGTAATAATCATTCTTCTTCGCGCGCATAACGGATAGGTTCAAAAGAGTCCATCCGATACGATGTCTACGATATGGCTCCGAAACCCATAGATGAGTTATGGAAGGGACACCACAGCGCATCTGAAAGCAGTTAGTCCCTATGATGTTGCCCTTCTTGTCTTGTGCCATGTATCCACCAATGAGACAGAAGTTAAGATCTCTATGAACCATGCCTGGGTCTTCTCCGAATGCAATGGCCATCTTATCGGTCCATGCTACACGATTGTGTACGTTGACCTTAGAGAAGGTATAGTCAGGTAGCTTGGAGTAATCCTGCTCTATAATAGGTTGTAGTTTAAGTATTATCATAGCGACTGATATAACTCAATGAGTGGTTGAATGTAATCTTCTAGCCATAGATTTTCTCTAATCTTAAGTAGGTTCTCCCTACACTCTCGACTCATACTTATTAACTGCTTCTTGGTTACACCAGACGAGTTCTCTCCTGAGATCTTTGTCATATCTATTCCAATATTATTGCTAGTAACCCACTCTGATGCCTCTCCCATATTAAACATAAGAGGAACTACACCAACACTAATATATTCGAATAGCTTGTTTGGCATAGCGGAATGCATCAAATGAATATACTCTTGGCTTCCCACAATTCCAAAACCAAAACTACGAATAGCTTTAAGCATAGGAACGTAGTCTAATGGGCCAATAATGATAACCTGTCTCCCGTACTTCTCGGCATCTGGAGACCATCCCGAGGGGAGAAGAAACACATTGAAGCCTGTGTTAAGAAAGGTAGCAAAGATATCCTTGTAATATCGATAGCTTTTAGGATCGTGGGTAATACCACCTTCATACACTACACTATCCAGAGATGGATATCTCATTGGGGAAACTTTACCGATTTGATTGACGTAAGAGAATAACGTGATAGATGGGACAGTCTTCTTGAAGTAGTTATCGGTGAATATACGACATGAGTCACTGGGATATATAGTAGCGTTACTAAGATCGTGAGCTTCCTGTTCATCTTCCCCAGGATGACCCAGACGCATTACTTCTGGATCGTGTATATCATATACTATGGGACGATCTGTTACCTCTCGTACTTCCTTAACCAACCAGTCTGGTGTATTATGAACATGGAATATATCAGCAGAACTCATCTCGATAGATCGCCTAAACTGTTCTTTATCACGACACAATACTACTTGAGAAAATCGCTCGCTCCACTTAGGACGCTCAAAGGATATACTACTTACGTATATGCCTCTCGTCATAAGAGCAGTAGCCTCTTTGCCGACGCGTACACAGCCCCTATGAGAAACCATACAGATATGCGTCATAGTTTACTCTAGGGGAACAATGCGTACTCGTGCAGTCAACGTACCATTCTCTGCAATTACAGGAACTCCTTGAAGGATACAGCGGTACTCTTCTAGAATAAGTTTTAGCTTATCGTTGCACGCATAGGATCTATCATGCATCTCTCTTGATTTCTCTACAAGTGCTTCATCTTGAACTTCTTCTTTAATTTGTTGGTCAGTCATTTTGTCTCCTTTAGTTTATTTATTATACCACACTATGTAATCCAGACACTGGGTCCCGGGGCCCATCCATACACAACGTACTCTATCATCAGAGCAACATTAGATACTTGCATGTACGCAGTAGTATTCTTGTACTCGACACCAAGCGCCGCATTCGACACTCGCATATTTGTGTCGGTATCCTTATACTCAACACCAAGTGCCGCATTCGAAACAAGTATACTTGTAGCAGGAAATCTATATCCAACCTCAAGCATAATTGCCAGCCAGTACGGGTCTGGGTCGGCATCATCCGAATAACCAAACCTACATCTTAATGCGTTTACTGTGGCTAAAGTATGCGGAGGTGCAGCAGCCGTCACAATGACATGCTTATAGAAGGCAGTAGTTTCAGAGTAATCTGCTAACGTACCCGCCACTCCCCATAGGGTAGTTTGCGTGGCACCATCTCGAATGATACAACCACCAGTATTCGCTGTGGCTGTTGCTGATGCATACTGAAGTAACGAGTCTACTCCAATAATATCCCGCATGTTATCAAGTAAGTCAGCGAATTGTATCTCGCAATAATTAGCTGCCCCAATAGCAGTCTGTCTCACATAGTCTGCGTTTGCGGTAGTGATCCACGGATTTTCATCTAGCTTATTCCATGCCGGATACAGTGCCCCAATATCATTCCCTGCACTATCCTCCATGATGTTGGCAGCATTGTTATGCACTCCGTCAGCATTGGGTCCAAGTCCATAGGTGCCGCCTGGTCCAATCGGGTAATCGGCTGCTGTAACAGAATGTACTATATCATCGTACCAAGCTGTTAATGCTCCAACAGTCCTAAGACCATAATCTATCACACTCATGTTCTCAGCAGCATGAGCACTAGTTAATTGTGTCTGTGCAACACTATCTATTTGCCAATCAACCAACCAGGGATTAGCACTTGTTACTGCTTTTATATCAATACAGTACCAGGTGTTTATCGCAACTGTAACTGTTCCAAGCTGAGTAGTCGCTCCATCAATACCAATACTGAAGGATACTTGAGATACGTCATAAAGTATTTGTATCTTATGCCCAACTGTGGTTATGGAGAATATAATCCTATCCGATGCCGGAAGTGCAGGAAGGTAGATATAAAATCTCCCCACGAAAGTTGTACCAGCGGTCATGTTTCGGCTGATGTACGCCAATACGGTCCCAGTCGCCACAGTCCGTAGTGAATATGTGCCGCGTAGAGTGACAGCATCATTCCGAATTGTGCAAACACCAACGATAGCATCGATAAGACCAGTGCCATCTGCTACTGGAGTGGCTAGACCGTATTCAAATCCAGTAATCCAGGTCGGGGTTGTCATTATGCTGCCGTCTCTATAATTATTTCCTGCGCATTAATGTCGGCCTCAAGCCATGTACCAGCATCAGCGGGGTTAGCCTTGTAATCGTTCCCCACAATACGGGTATAGGAACCGATAGAAACCACTCGTCCTGCACTCATATCGTCACCAGCGCTGCCAAGTAGACCAAGCTTTAGAGTATTTGCAACAGCCCCTGTCTTTCTTGCTCGAACTTCGGGCCATACTCTTAAAATTGTCTTTCCTGTCATACTGGGAGAAGTGACGTGGAATTGCTCTTGATGACCCGTGACAGTAGCATCATGGTACACATAGGTCGTATCTCCGTCACTGGGATATTCATCAACCATGAGCCAGTTGTCTGTTGAATCTGCATCACTACCAGTCCAGTTCCCAGGACTAGTTCCGTCTTCGTCTGGAGGAACTCTTATAACAACCCCATCCCCACACCAACTATTATCAACAGCACCAGCAGTATCGTTGAGAGCGAGGTCGTCTATATCAAAGCTGTCATTAGTACTGGCTGACCGAAAGTAGACATTATCAAATGTAGTGTCGGCTGCTGGCTGAGTATCACCTGTATAGTCAATGACTATATTTCCATCTACACTGAGCACGAACCGACCATTGGGAGCATTGGCTTCTTTGAAATATACTTCAAGAAGATACCAACTGTTGAGTATGATTACTCCTACGGATGTGCCAACTACACCCACCGTTGTTACATTTGCTATCCAGCGGTTTAGTGCATCTTCCGCTATATAAGCGACTGTGGTGCTACTTAGTCTGAAAGATATAAATGTATGACCTAGGTGATGGGACTTTACTCTCAATCTTACTCTTGCGTAACATTCTGAGATGGCAGTAAAGTTTTTCCATGAGCCTATGTCATATCCATAATGATAATAATAAGAACTTGCAAACGGTGTGGTATTACCAATTGTCACAACCTGGTAGAATCCGCTCCAAAATACAGTATCCTGCATTTCTGCGCCTTCTGTGAATATTCTAGTCATAATAAACTCCTAAGCATCCTGGTGAATAACATGAACAACAAGATTGGAACCAGCAATTGTAGACCCAACCGCATCTATATCGGCAGTAAGATAACTACCCGTGAGCCAGTTGTTGGCCCCTCCTACAAACGTAGTGCTAAATCCAGTGAAGTTTCCAGCAGTTATAGTAGGTCTATTCCCTGCAGCAAACAGAGATGCGGCATCGACATTAACATCTACAGTGATAGCTGTTGCTCCGGTAGGTGCTACACTAACAGACAGAAACACTTTGGTTATTGTTTGATTGGCACCAAGCTCATTGTATATACGGAATGGATTTGATCCTATTGCCAGCACGCCAGCAAAGGTGAAGATTGTGTGTCGATATGGAAGCCCCTCATCGCCCTGATTACCCTGATTACCTTGATACCCTTGGTTGCCCTGGTTGCCCTGATGACCTTGGTTACCTTGGTGACCTTGATTACCTTGGAAACCCTGATTTCCCTGGTAGCCTGCCGCTCCTTCCGTTATAGGAGTATCAACATGGGTAGCATATGTATCTCCAGAATGTAGAAAGTGTATATCGCGTGGACCATGCGATACACGTCCATAGATTCTGAAAACAAGTCTATCTGTTGCCAGGAGAGTTACCGGGGAGTCTTGATAGTAATCGGTAGCCCATTCCTGAGGAGGAGAGTCTGAAGTAGAGGTAATCAGCGGAGATACTATCTCCCATCCAAGAGCGGTCTCACCCACTCCTGCAACATACTTAAATACTTTGACAACGATATAGTTTGTACCAGCCCCACCAGCCTCGCGATATCCATAACCATGAAATGTCCACATGCCAGCAGGAAGAGTTGTAACTCCTGGATCTCCAGCATTGGTAATATATGGATCATCCAGAAGCGTGTCTACTCCAGATGGACACTCAGCAAAATCGTCCTCTTGACTCTCTGTGGGTGGTGTACGTAGAAGTTTATCGTATCCACCTCCAGCAAGAAGATCTTCGGGGTAGTAACTTATGCCCTTAAACGTGCCACCCTGGTTACCCTGATTCCCCTGATCTCCTTGATCGCCCTGGCTTCCTTGATCACCCTCATCCCCCTGGTCGCCTTGACTTCCCTGGCTACCCTGATCCCCTTGATCTCCCTGATCGCCTTGATTCCCCTGGTCTCCCTGGTCTCCCTGACTTCCCTCATCCCCCTGGTCGCCTTGGTAGCCCTGATCCCCCTGATCTCCTTGGTCACCTTGATTACCTGGTGAACCCGGGCCACCATCATCTCCTTGATCCCCTTGGTCTCCTTGGTCACCCTCTGCGCCTTGATCTCCTTGGTCACCCTGCGGCCCTTCCATGGCTGCATCGTTGCCTTGGTAGCCCTGATCCCCCTGATCTCCTTGGTCACCTTGATTACCAGGACCACCAATACCCTGGTCGCCTTGGTCACCTTGATCCCCCTGATATCCTGCACCCTGATCTCCCTGGTTACCCTCATCTCCCTGATCGCCTTGGTTGCCTTGAAAGCCCTGGTCTCCCTGATCGCCCTGGTTGCCCTGAGGGCCCTGGTTACCAGAATCTTGGATACCTTGCGCTGTCCAGTGAATACCATCGGCATCCACATCATTTGCATGTCTATCTTGATACCCTAAAGCATCCCAAGCTGCACGATCTCCAAGTAGTGGTTCTGCTGGCATTAGATCAACACCTCTCCAGCGCGTCTTTCTTCATATCCAGGCTTAAGACAAATAAGATGCGCTATAACACATGGAATGTTATTATCCTTAAAGAACTTATTGGGATAATAAGTGGTTAGTTTACTCTCCTGAAATCTGGATTTACTCTGAGGTTGAATGAATCTAGCCTGTTCCTGTCTTGTATAGTAGAAGAAACTATTCTGATTCCAGTAAGAAACATGCGTTGGGTCTTGCCATGCACCCCTTCCATCAGTAGATGGAACTTCAATGAAAGCAAACCCACCAGGTGCAAGCACGCGATATAGTTCATTCATAGTATGGATTGGATCTTTAAGATGCTCAAAGATGTGTGCTGCTCTTACAATGCCCACTGAGTCATCCGAGAATCTCCAGTCTTTGTCTAGATCCATTTGTATCTGAGCACCTTCTCGAATGTCTACGGAGATGAAACCTTTAGGGGCATTAAAGGCGCCACCAAGATCTATCTTTAGAAGATTGTTATCTTCACACCATCTTTCCGACATCGGAACGATATACTTGTCATACCACAGTGCATCCTGTCTACGAATATCTGCACTATATTCGTAGCACGTACTACCAGCATGCTTCCTATACAAGTATAACGCATCATCGATATGTTTGCAACCTTGCATTCCAAATGCAATGTAACATCGAATATTCATATCATGATCATCAACTAGTGCCAGGCTAGGATCATGTCCACCAACATCCCAATATGCAGTAGTCCTCCAGCAACGCACGTGATTGGGGCTCCAGTAAATATGACGTAGTGATTGCGGCGTCATGGGCCAAGCTATGTTCTGTAGAAGCTGATGCCCCTTGTATTCATAGGGTCTATTCTTCCAACCCCAATAGGAAGAGAAGGTATTCGACTCCCATGTCTTGTCAACGAACTCTGCGGTATTAGAGTATGCATATTGTATTCGTGAATCCTCGAAGACTGCTAGAATCCTCTCCAGAGCATCAGGCGGTAAGAGATCGTCATCGTCAAGCTCTACAAGAATATCTCCATCGCAGTGCTCGCAGGCGAATCTCTTAAGTGCACCAATACTGTTGCGACCATCAGGACTATCTTTGTCGTACTGAACAATCTTTATTCGGGCATCGTCAAAAAATGGAACAATGCCACCGTTGTTGGGAACGATTACCCACTGCCATTCTGGGTAAGTCTGCTCCTTAAGAGACTCATATGTCTCAAGAAGATACGTACCGTCTCTATGTGTTGGTGTAAATATAGATATCATTTATTCTCCTAATCTACAAATGCCTGAATACCACATCTACAGACTGCGCCACAGGTATCAGGAATACTATCAGTGAAGGGCGCAGTGTCGCAATTCGCTCCAGCGATCCCCACGGGCGCAGTATCTGTCTCGTCAGTCATAATACCAATAATATGATGCTCATGGCCTCCGTGATCTAGTAACAATCCGACTATAACTTCACCATTGATATCCACGGGATTGAGTGAAACCACATGAGGAGTACAATTAACAAGAGTGGGGGGCGTAGCCCAAGCATCCAATGTTATATATAGTCTAGTATTAACCAACGTACTCAATGCTCGCTGATGTAATTCATCATCTGGGTCGAACCACATTGCGCCCCAGTCATCGGGATAGATATCGGCGACTAGAAGTGTTTTAGTATTCTCCCAATGTCCCGCAGGATCATGCACACCAATATCTATACTATGCAAACCGCCTCCGTCATTGTTCGACCAGTAGTATATTTTCCTGGGATCATGCAAAGGGTCCCAGTTAAAGCCACAAGTCCATGCGCCAGTAGCTATGGTTCCATCTGCATTGTCTATGTAGAGTCCATTGTTTTCACTGTACCAGGCTGAACATCCAAAGGGACTACAATCAGCAGAGATAATCAAAGCATCGTCATAAGCTCTTACTGATCCAAGGCCATAGGTATAATAACTCGAGCCAAAGAACAGCATTCCGACATACCAGGTGTCTCCATAGTCGTCGCTATAAAGAGCCCAGTAGCAATCTGGATCTTCTACAACTCCCTTCGCTCCAAATGTCACCCATATTTTTCCGGGGATAGTCGGGTTGAGGCAGAAGCCACCGATCTGTCCATTGTCAGTACACCCTATTAGATTAGCGCAATCAGTAGGAGTTAATATCTCTTCCCACGACCCACCATTAACACGTCTATATAATTTATAGCCAGTAGTGACTAATACGTACTGTCTATTTACTGGATCAAATGGATCGATATGAAATTCCTTACAGTCTAATGTATCGAGTCCATCGCTAACATCCACCCAAGTTGGCTGTGTTCCTTCGTCTGTGTAATTTCCTGTATAATAGACGCCAGCAAGAGTAGTAGCTACATAGATATGGGTATAAAGGGCACACGCCGCCATCTCACTATCGTCAAGGAAAACATTATCGTATTCTTTATATCCAGGAGAGTAAACTACATCATAGGCAACGTTGCCATACTCTTTATACGTCATGGAAAACCTCTGTCTTAGCATAGTACTGAGTATGATAGACTCTTACATCCCCACCGTTGTTGGAGAATGCATAACCAAAACCACCGGCACTATCTCCCATAACCGTAGAGTTCTCTACTATAAGGATATCATCGGCGCTATCAATTGACACACCAATTCCAGCCCCTGCCCCACAATTGTATCCACCTATCTCACACCCCTTAATCCTGTGAACTAACCCATCGACAATAGTAGTGAAAGCGAGAACGCCAATAAAATCTCCAGCACCATCACCCTGATTGATAACAGAAAGATTCTCCAGAAGACACCCAGGCTCGAAGGTAACCATTCCTCTAATAATAGTCTCCCGACTACTAAGGCCTACCAAGTTAACTCCAGGCCCCACACTAACGTCACAGGTAAGATCTGCATCAGGAACGAAGACAACATCCCCAGGTATCGCATCAATTAGTGCGGTCTGTAACCCTACATCGGTTGGGTCATACATCATCTTGACAGATCCACCAGAGAAGAGAGTTATGGTTATCTGTGTCGGGCCACTACCTCCGCCACCACCACCACCACTAGCTGATGCACCACCTGCCTGAGCAGAACTTAATACACTCTGACCAGGAGCAATAACAGTGGGCTTAAAGGTAGTGAAGTCCACCCTTACCATGCTCCCCACTTTTACGGGGCCACCCACAACATCCAGGCCACGCATCAGGGAGCCTGTATTGCTGAGCCTAACGCTAGCCTTACCAGCAAAGCAGTCTACAACTTTTGCGGGAACACTTATATTTTGCCTTACATTGGCACGAATGTCTTTGCCTATTCGACTCATATGGAAATTATTACCTCTCTTCCCGTGAAATTATTAGCTCTCTTCCCGTTATCTGCATGCTACTGGACACCTTGTTCGACATACTT
>Ga0315283_10002831_pt1 | contig 14648 bp, 14 predicted proteins | sample YL17G09_0_MG_FD_204541 | JGI IMG/M metagenome (GOLD analysis project Ga0315283, IMG submission 204541) | Sediment microbial communities from Yellowstone Lake, YNP, Wyoming, USA - YL17G09_0 | ecosystem: Environmental > Aquatic > Freshwater > Lake > Sediment | place: USA: Wyoming | collected... | reverse complement strand
CGCATACGCACCATCATGCTGCCCCGGCAGAACGAGAAAGACCTGGAGGAGATACCAAGAGAACTGCGCCGTGATCTCAAGTTAATCCTTGTTGACAGGATGACGGAGGTGCTCAGGCACGCTCTTCTCTAGCCCGTTCAACCGCAGGGCTGGACCATCGACAAGGCGAGCTTCTTCAGAGCGAGATAAACCCACGGCCTGGGGCCGTGCAACGCTGAAAGGCTCTGCCGTTCCGGCGAGCTTCGGGTGGCGCGAGACTTCGTGGTCAAGGGCGAAGAATCCTCGATGTCGGGATCGGAATCGGGGTCGCAATCGGCATCGGGCGTTCGAAATCATGATTGGCCGACGGGCCTCGGGATTGAGGTTAACTCCCGGTCGAAAGCGATTCCGATTCCGACATTGACCCCGATTCCGACCCCGAGTTAGCTTCGATTCGCCCCGCTTTGCGGGGCAGGTCAGAGCCACGCCTTCCAGGCGTGGGCGATTACTAGGACTCAGACGAGCTCATGATGCCTCACGCGCAACGGGATACATGCACCCGCAGTCATCGGGTTGCTGACCATTCATTGCCCTGATTATGAAACCTGCCGATAGGCGCCGCCGGCTTTCCGAAGACGGAATCATTCGCATCCTGAAAGAACGATTTTCCGCCCGAAGCCCTCTGGTTGAAACAGGGATTGGCGACGACGCTGCCGTGCTCCGTACTTTGTCCGCACGGAAACGTTGGGTTGTGACGACCGACATGCTCCTTGAGCACGTCGACTTTCGGCAGCACTGGACAACGCCCGCACAGCTTGGCCGCAAGGCGCTGGCCGCCAACCTGAGCGATCTGGCCGCGATGGGCGCCGTTCCGCTTTTTTATACCGTGGCTCTGGCCTTGCCGCGCCCCGTCGATCCCGCCTGGATCGACGGCTTCTTCAGAGGCTTGACCTCGCTTGGGCGAAGATTCGAGACGGACCTCATCGGCGGCGATCTCTCCTGCTCGCGATCGGGAATCAGCATAGCCATCACGGCTCTGGGCACAACTGCCGCAGGACGGGCCGTTCGCCGCAGCGGAGGCAACGCCGGCGACCTGCTTTACGTGACCGGATCCCTGGGCCGTTCCGCGGCCGGCTTGAAGCTTCTTCGGTCTGGAATCCTGCAGGGGCGCAACAGGGCCGAGCGTGATGCTCTGCGGGCCCACCGCACACCGGAACCGCGGTGCGAGGTCGGCGCCTGGCTGGGGTGCAGTGGCCTGGTAAACTGCATGATGGACCTGAGCGACGGGCTCTCAATGGACCTTCCCAGGCTGTGCGATGCGAGCGGGACCGGCGGCGAGGTATATGCCGCGAGCCTGCCCCAGTTTCCCGAGTCCCGCGCATGGCGATGCAACCCCTTGGAGCTTGCCTTTCACGGAGGCGAAGATTTCGAGCTCCTGTTTGCCGTTCGCCCCGCGAAGGCATCGCTCCTGGAAGAACGTTATCCCTCCAGGTTTCCGCCTATTAGCAGGATCGGCACCCTCACTGCCGCTGCCGGCGTGCGCTGGAGGTCGGCCCCCGGGGCCGTGTCGAGGCCGCTTGCGACCAAGGGTTACGACCACTTCTTCCGCTAGCGCCAGCGAATCGCGGCATGCAGTCCCACGAAGTGTCTCGCCTCTATGGTTTCGAAGCTCAGGCGCATATTTCCGTAACCTTTCGTTCTCATGAGCATCTGATCTTGATGAATGATGTGAGAAGATCAGTCTGCCGATGAGTCGGGTGTAACGCCAGGTAAATACCAGATCAACCTGTTGCCAAGGTGCACGGGGATGAACTTCCGGCCGTGACCGAGCATCCTATCTCTGGCTGGTGCGCGGAATTGTTTGTGTGGAAATTCTCATAAGGTGGGTGAGGAGCTCTCGCTACTTGCATAAACTCGTTTCCCTTAACGACTCACCGCAACGGATAGCCCTCGGCTTCGCGGTCGGTGTGTTCCTGGCATTCAGTCCGCTGCTTGGTTTGCACACGGTGCTGGGCCTGCTGATCGCCTTTGTCTTCGGACTCAACCGTGTAGCCATGCTGGTTGGATTGTTCATTAACAATCCATGGACGCTGTTTCCCATCTACGGCCTGGCCACGTACGTTGGAGGGCTGCTTGTCGGATTTCCGCCATCTGTGCCCATTCAGGCACTGGGCTTCAACGCCGTCCTTCAGACCCGCTTCTGGGTTGAACTTGCCGGGGAGTGGGGGTTTTGGAAACCCCTTCTGCTCGGATCGGCCATCCTTTCCTGCACCACGGCGGTGCTTTCCTACCTTCTTACACTTCTTGTCGTCACCCGGGTGAAAGGTGGCGGCAAGGGTCTCCAGTTGCCGTCCGCCGGCTAGAGTCCGGGCTCGGCACCGAGCCACCTTGCTTCGCCAGCGCTCTCTCTGTAACCTTGAACCGTGATGAGTACCCGGTATTTGCTCCTGGCATTGGCTTGTCTGGCTTTTCTGCCGGTTCGTGCCCGCTCGCAGCCTGTGGAAGGCCTTGTGCACATCCGCTTCGTGACGGACATGCGGGTTTATGCGGTGATGTCGGCAATCAACGCTGCCGGTTTTGACCTCGATGCGGACGACCTTGCGGGCAATCCGGCACGCGGGCTTCTTCGCGAACGGATGAAAGGCGTCGACGCCGATCTACTGGAGCGGCTTCGTTCATTCTACCAGTCGAAAGGAGATCCTGGAGATCCGGTCAGCAACCAGGGCAGATACATTTCCCTGGCGCTGCTGCTGAACGGGCCGCCGCAGTTCCAACTGGCAATAAAGGCCGACGAGGTGCCGGCCGAGGCCAGGCCGCTGATCGGATTCGAACCCCTGATCGCGGAGACCTGGCAGAAGGGAAACCTGGCACAGCTCTGGGACCAGGTGCGCCCGATCTACCTCGAGGCGATCGAGGCGTATCGCCCTCTGATCCGTGACATGATTGTCCAGGTGCTTCGCTATGCCCGCACCGGGGCGCGGATATCACTGGACCGGATGGTTCACTTCATTCCGGACCCGCTCGGCGGCTACGGGATGGTGAATGCCCGCAACGTGGGTGAAACCTACATCGTCGTCGTCGGGCCCAGCCGGACGAGAGGCTCCACGATGCGTGCGATCCGTCATGAGTACCTTCACTTTCTGGTTGATCCGCTGCTCGCGAAGTACGCCGGCTACCTGCCTGATGAGGAACCGTTCATGAAGCGACTGCGGGAGCAACCCGGCACCCTCGCACTCTACCGTGAGAACTTCAGATTCATGCTCGCCGAGTCGCTCATCGAGACGATGGAAGCGAGAGTGGCGGGCAAATCCGACCGGCATCCCGGTGAATCTTTGATCAATGCTTATGACCGGGGACTGATTCTGGCCCCCTACTTCGACGAGGCGCTGGGAAAGTTCGAAGCCCGGTCGGAATCCCTGCAGGAATTCATGCCGGGTCTGGTTGATGGAATTTCCTGGGAGAAAGAGAAGGGCCGTGACGCGTCCATGGCACGCATGCGCGACGTGGTGAAGTCCGGCAAACAGGAAGAGGAGGCTGCCACTCACGCCGACGAATTGCGCCACGCGGAGATCCGCGACCTGCTGAGCGGAGCCAACAAGCACCTGCAAACCAGGGAGTTTGACCAGGCCAGGGATCTTCTCGAGCAGGTGTTGAAACTTGACAGCCGGAACCCGAATGCGCTCTTCGGGCTTGGTCAGGTGGCGGCTCAAAGCCGGATGCTCGATCAGGCAATCGAGTTGTACGCTCGCGCGGCGGCCTCGGCGGGTTCGAACGAACTGTGGATCGCGGCGTGGTCCCACGTGCATCGGGGAAATATCTTCAAGTTTCAGGGGAACCTGGATGCAGCGCGGCTCGAGTGGTCCAGGGTTCTCCAGGTGCAGGGTGATCTGCGGGGAGCTTCAGAAGCCGCCACCAGGGCTCTAACAGACAACCCGCAGTAATCAGGCGAGAATCCCGATGCGATTGCCGGAGAGGATTGCATGAGCGAGCTACACGACGGAACTGCGTCTCTGCCGCCGGATCTCTCTGAGCTTGAGGCTCTGCTCGGTTACCGCTTTCGCGACCCGAGCCTCCTCGTGCGGGCGCTGACACATCGCTCGTACGTCAACGAGCATGAGGACGAGGGGCTGCTGCACAACGAATCGCTGGAGTTTCTGGGCGACGCCGTGCTGGGTTTCCTGGTGAGTTCCCGCAGTTTCCGCCGTTTCCCCGAGCTTCGGGAGGGCGCCCTGAGCAAAATCAAGGCGTATCTGGTCAGTGCCGCCAATCTCCTGCAATTCGCCCGGCGAATCCGGCTCGGCGAATATGTGCGGCTGAGCAAAGGGGAGGAAAAGACGGGAGGCAGGACCAAGCGTGCGATACTGGAGGATGCCTATGAAGCGCTTATCGGCGCCATGTATCTCGACGGAGGCATCGAGGCGGCCTCAGCCTTGCTGGCGCCACAGGTAGAGGAAATCCTGGACTCGCTTGACGTCAAGCACATAGTCTTCGGCGATTTCAAGTCGGCGCTGCAGGAACGACTTCACAACCTCGGAAGGCCCGAGCCGGTCTATCGCGTGATCAACGAGATCGGGCCGGATCACAGGAAGACCTTTGTTGTGCAGGTCCTGGTTCACGATGTGATCGTGGCCGAAGCGTCCGGCAAGACGAAAAAGGAGGCCCAGCAGGAGGCGGCGCGAATCGCCCTCGAGTCGATCCTCGGATCGTAGGCCCCGGGCGCCGGCCTGTCGTTCGAAACAGGACTTCGCTCCGCGGCGGGACGGCAACCCTGCACACTGTCCGAGGCGTGCCACCGTCACACCTCGCATCTCACTTGATCCTGCCCAGAAGCCTGAGCGCTTCGGCGTTGCTCGGGTCCCATCGAAGAGCCTGTTGAAACTGAATCGCCGCCCTCTTGGGCAACTCGACCTTCAAGTACAGCTTTCCCAGTTCCATGAAACTGTCCAGGGACGTGCTGTCCAGCTCCAGGGCCCTCAGCAGATGTCTCTCTGCTTCCTTCCTCAGTTTCGGGATTCCGCTCTGCGCGACGCCCAGATAATGGTGGTACTTGGCGATGTCCGAGCGCAGCCAGACACATTCCTTCAGGTGTGTGACTGCCCTCTCGAAATCGCCCTTGGCGAGCGCGATGCGGCCGGCCCGATACAGGCCGTCGACCATTTTCTCCTGGTCGGTGTCGGTCGATGAGCGTGCCTGCAGTGCCGAGTCAAGCTGGTTGTCTTTCCTTGCTCGCCCCGCATCATATTCAGCCCGTGTAAGAGCATCGCTGAGTGTAGAGTAGGCCTGGTTGACATAGGTAAAGAGCTTCTCGGCCCTTGCTCGCAGCTCGGGGCTGTGCTCGGAGGATTGAAACCGATCGGGATGGTATTTCCTCGCCAGCTCATGGTAGGCGGTTTTGATTTCGCCTTCGGCGGCGTCGGGGGCCAGGGATAGGACCTCGTACAGGCTCGCCGTTTCAAAGCGGACGAGAAGATCGTCGACCTCCAGACTTTGAGCTGCCTTCTCGGCATCTTCTCCCGGCAAGGCTGTCTGCAGGTCGATCAGACCGAGGATCAAGAGGCGCTGGATCAACTCCCTGGGTTGGGACTCTCCCGATGGGAGAACTACGAGAACTTCCTCGATCGGAATAGGACCCTGAACGGCAGAAAAGGCAAATGCCTCGGCCGGACTCAGCGGAAAATCGCGGCGGCCGTTGTCAGCAGCCTCTGCAGGCAGCAAGTAGCCCTTCAGCGAGACAAGGCATGATGGGAGATGGTGCTCTGTGACCGCGCGGCGGGCGGCAAGCACGATAGTCTCGGGCAACGGCACGCCGAGGCTCACGAGTTTTCGAAGCAGCTTATCCCCCGGGTAAAAACGGACCTTTGGCTCAGCCCACCCGAAAAGACCGGCAAGGATGCTGATGGCCTGCTCCCTGAGCCCTTCCTGGAGATCGCCCGCGCTGAGCTTGGCCCCATGCAGTACCGCCTGATCGGCTGTCATTCCCCCCTTCATCATCGCGGCGATCGTGTGCAGCGTGTTGCGCTGAACGAGCTTCATTCTCACCAGGACGCGGACCAGGTGATCATCCGGGGCGTTGCTCTCGGCATAGGCCAGCAACCCCCCTCGTATCGCCAGTTGCTTTTTCGCGGACCCCAGCTCTGCCCGGACAATCCCGGTCTGACGGCTTCGGTGCATCTCGAGCAGTATGTCCACCAAACCCGGTCGATTATCCTGCATGCGCGACCTGTATCCAAAGGAGCCTGGACGGGAACCCCGGGAACCTCAAGTAGGGCTCATGCCCTCGGGAGCGCTTGCACTTGCGCCGGACAGGCTCGTCTCTGGGGAGCCTACAGGGTCCGGACGGAACTCAACCGCTCTTCTGGAAATGCAGTGATCTCCCTGGAGCAATCCCCAGATTCATATCGGCTATAGGCAGGATCGTGATGCCCCTCTATTTCATGGGAAGGAAGACAAGCCAGTAGCCCACAAGGGCCAAAATGTCATAGGCTGCGTGAGCCACGATCGGGGCGACCAGGCTTCCGCGGACGATGTAGACAACTCCGAAAAGCATGCCGTAGAGCGAAGCTACGACAATCCCCTGCAGACCCTGTACATAATGACCGGCGCCGAAAGCCAGGCTCCAGATCACCAGCCCTACCCTGACGCCGCCGAGGTGCTCGCGGAAGCGGGTGAGGATAAAGGCACGCTGAAGCTCCTCCTTGAATCCGCCGGCATATAGCGCCGAACACAGGAAGAACAACAGGTCCCGGGGAGTTTTGAGCAGGTCGATGAGGGGATTGCGCTCCAGGAAATACTTCGGCAGGAATAGCCGAAAGGCTCCCGCGATAAGTGCGTTGGTCAGGAACAGAATGGGCACGAGCGCCAGTCCGGCGGCAGCGTGAGATATCCAGCGATCGCTTCGCAGGCCGAAGTCTCGAAGGCGCTCGCCATGCAGCCGAAGGACGATCAGCATCAGCAGTAGTGTAATCGATGCCTCGAGGAGGATAAACGCCGAGATCGTACTGGCGTTCGCGATGTGCAGAAACGATCTCCCGTGGAGTGCAGTGATGGGCAACGCGGCAATAAAGCTCGAGACCAGGCCGGAAACCAGCAGCACCTCCAGGAAGGCCTGAAGCCGGTCTATCCATACCCCTGCGTGACGGTTCGGCAGTCGTTCAGGTTCCATAATTGCGAAGCGCGAGTCTACTCCTTGTTGGCGCAAAATCGTGCTGAAGAGACAGCCGAAGACGGTCCGAGCCTGAGTTGTCGTGCCGCAACCGGTAGCCGGGATCTCTCGACCGTCAGCAATACTCCTGAAATGCACTTATCTCGCGCAGGCCCGGGGACCATATCTGGTGATTAGGCCCGTGAGCCAGGCGGAAGTATTCTCTCATATGCTCCGGAGGCATCGCTATTATCTTGTTTTGCCTTTTGTTAACGCGACCTTTCGCGCGCAAAGCCAAAGGTGCGGCTGACTCTCGTTCACATGGGGGAGCCGGTCGTGCCTATGCTATCCCATCTCGTTTATAATCAAATAGTTGTGTGCTTCCTCGGCAGGTACTACAATTTGCCTGCCCTGTGAAAAGGCACGCCGGCTGATTGAACCGTTCCGTGGCGGAGTTCATCCAATATAGAAGTCGGGATCATGAGTCCCGGCCGAGGAAAGTCCAATGAAGACGGGCCCGTGGGTGTGGCTGGTTGTGGCCCTGGCGCTGGGAGCAGGGGTGGCCAGTCCCCAGGGTAGCAGCGAAACGACTGTGCCCGAGGGGACGCTGATCCAGCTCGAGTTGAATGATCACCTGAGCAGCAAGCTCAATCACGAAGGGGACACCTTCACCGCTACGGTTACGGTCCCGCTTTATGTGTCTGAGCGCCTCGTGGTGCCAAAAGGAAGCCTGGTGACAGGTAATATTTCGCGCATCATCCGTCCAGGCCGTTTTAAGGGAAAGGCCGTGATGAACCTGCTTTTCCAGTCGATTCGGCTCCCGGGCAAGGGCGAGATTCCGATCCTTGCCTCGCTTGCCAGGCTTGATTCATCAAAGGGGAGCGCCGAGGTTGTTAGTGAGAGCGGCGTTCATGGCGAGGGTTCGGCAGGCAGGGATGTGGTCCGCGTTGCCACTCCCAGCCTTGCCGGCGCGGGTATTGGATCCCTGGCCGGCGGCGGAGCAGGATCGGCCATTGGTGCGGGGATCGGGGCCGCCGTCGGGCTCGGAACGGTGTTCACGACCCGTGGAAAGGATCTGGAGATTCTCCGGGGTTCAGGAATGGAAATCCGCCTGGATCGCCCGCTCCAGGCCCAGCTGGATACGCCCGCAGGAGGGGAATTCCGCCAGCGCTAGTCAGCTGGCGATACCGCGCAAGAGCTCCGTTTGCGATCTCTATTTCCGCAAGACATCAAGACCCCTCATGTAAGGCCTGAGCACCTCTGGAATCACTACTGACCCGTCCTTCTGCTGGTAGTTCTCGAGAATTGCAAGCCACGTCCTGCCGATTGCGAGCCCGGAGCCGTTGAGCGTGTGCACGAACTGGCGCTTTCCGGCCGTTCCCCGGAAACGGATGTTGGCGCGTCGTGCCTGGAACGCCTCGAAGTTGCTGCACGACGAAATTTCCCTGAAACGGTTCTGGCTTGGCAGCCAGACCTCGATGTCATAGGTCTTGGCACTCGAGAATCCCATGTCGCCGGTGCACAGGACCACCACTCGGTAATGAAGTCCAAGGCGCTGGAGTATGTCCTCCGCATCCCGAGTCAGGGACTCGAGTTCTTCGTAAGACTTGTCCGGGTGAGCGAACTTGACCAACTCCACCTTGTTGAATTGGTGCTGGCGGATCAGGCCGCGCGTATCCTTGCCATAGGACCCGGCTTCGCTCCGAAAGCAGGGGGTGTAAGCCACAAATTTCCTGGGGAGCACTTCTCCTTCCAGGACCTCGTTCTGGTAAATGTTGGTTACCGGCACCTCCGCGGTCGGGATCAGGTAGTAGTCGGTCCCATCCAGCCTGAACAGGTCCATAGCGAACTTGGGCAGGTTTCCGGTACCAAAAAGGCTGGTGGAATTCGCGATAAACGGGGGCAGTATCTCGGTATATCCATGTTCGGTGACATGGACGTCGAGCATGAAGTTGATCAGCGCCCTCTCCATCAGTGCGCCGGCCCCGAGCAGCAGCGAGAACCGGGTCCCGGTAATCTTGGCCGCCCGGTCCAGGTCGAGAATCCCCAGATCAGTACCCAGATCGACGTGATCGAGAGGCTCGAAGTCAAGGGCCGGCGCGGTGCCCCAGCGCCTGATTTCGGTGTTCGCGGTCTCATTCGATCCCGTGGGTACTGTGTCATGGGGCAGGTTTGGGATGCCGTGCAGAATGGAGTTCAACCGTTCCTCCAACGAACGCGAGGGCTCCTCAAGCGATTTGATCTCGGCCGATATCTCCTTCACCTGTGATTGCTGGACTGATGTGTCGTGCCCGCTTTTCCTGAGGCGGCCGATTTCCTCGGAAGCTTCGTTTCGCTGTCTTCGCAGCTCGTCCGTCCTTAGAACGATTTTCTTGAGTTCCGCATCGACCGGCACCAGTTCGTCGATCGAGTAATCTCCGCCGCGGGTCGAGAGTCGCTCCCGGACAAAGTCCAGATGGCTACGAACAAAGTTCCTGTCCAGCATGGTGCCTTCCTCCCTGATAGTGGAAAGACATGATTATCGCACAAAATCCCGCCGCAGAGACGCCGGTACGTCGTGCTTGACTTTGCAGGAGGGGGTTGCTTCAATCACGGCATGAGCGAGATCCGGAGAGCCGTTTTCCCTGCGGCCGGTCTGGGGACAAGGTTCTTGCCCGCGACGAAAGCACAGCCAAAGGAGATGCTTCCGCTGGTGGACAAGCCCTTGATTCAGTATGCGGTCGAGGAGGCAGTGGCCGCGGGCATCGAAAATCTGGTCATTGTCACGGGACGCGGCAAGAACGCGATCGAAGATCACTTCGACGTTTCCTTCGAGCTCGAGAGAATCCTCGAGGACCGGGGAAAATCGGAGTTGCTAAACCTGGTCCGCGCGGTTTCGGATCTGGTTCACATTGCGTACGTCCGGCAGAAAGAGGCGCTGGGCCTGGGTCACGCGGTCATGATGGCGGAGAACCTGATGAATCGCGAACCCTTCGCCGTTCTGCTCGGAGATGACGTGATTGAAGCTGAGCCGCCGTGCATTCGCCAGATGATCGAGGTTTACGAGCGGCATCGCGCCAGCGTGGTCGCGATCATGGAGGTGCCCCGCGACGAGGTGCATCGTTACGGAGTCATCAGAGGGGCCCAGCTGGACGATGAAGATGGACGCGTCTACCAGGTCGAGGACCTGGTCGAGAAGCCATCCACGGATGACGCCCCTTCCAATCTGGCAATCATTGGACGCTACATTCTCACTCCGGGGATCTTTCCCGCGCTGCAGGGAACAGCACAAGGCCGCGGCGGAGAGATCCAGCTGACCGACGGGCTGAGGCGCATGCTTTCCGCCGAGCGCGTTCTCGCCTATCGCTTCCGGGGGAAGCGGCATGATGCCGGCGAGAAGCTGGGCTTCCTCAAGGCGACTGTGGAATTCGCACTCAAGAACAGCGAGCTGGGGCTGGAGTTTCGCAAGTATTTAAAGTCACTCAATCTCGACTGATTCCAAGAGTGGACTATCCTATGCGGGTTCTGGTAATCGGTTCCGGGGGCCGGGAACATGCCTTGGTATGGGCGCTGAAACGCAGCAGCCGCGTCAGCCGTCTCGTCTGCGCGCCGGGAAATGGCGGAATCTCGCGTGACGCCGCCTGCTACCCTGTCTCTTCTTCGGATCACACGGCTGTACTTGACCTGGCGATTGCCCAGAAGATCGACCTCGTAGTCGTTGGGCCGGAAGCGCCCCTTGCGGCGGGCCTGGTGGATTTTCTGGAGCGGCAGGGCTTGCCTGCAGTGGGACCCTCTCAGGCTGCCGCACAGCTTGAGTCCAGCAAGGTTTTCGCGAAGGAATTCATGGCGCGGCACGGCATTCCAACCGCCGGATTCAGCGTCCATGAGAAGCCGGAGCAGGCCCTTGCCGCCCTCGAATCGCCCGAGACCAAGTATCCCTTGGTGGTCAAAGCGGACGGTCTTGCGGCCGGAAAGGGCGTCATAGTGGCCCGTACCCGTCAGGAAGCGGCAGAATCTGTTCGCAGAGTGATGTTAGAGAGGGAATTCGGCTCTGCAGGCGACAAAGTGGTTCTCGAGGAATTCCTGACAGGGAAAGAAGCCTCTTACATCGTCTTCACCGACGGCACGGCGATTGTTCCGGCGGTCGCCTCGCGAGACCATAAGGCGGCCTACGATAACGACGAAGGCCCCAACACCGGGGGCATGGGGGCTTTCTCGACTGACGCGATTCTCACTCCGGAAACGGAGAAGTACGTGCTCGAGAAAGTGATCCATCCGGTTGTCCAGGGAATGAAGGACGAGGGATGCCCTTTCAAAGGTATGCTTTACGCCGGTTTGATGCTTACGCCCGACGGGCCCAAGGCCCTCGAGTTCAATGTGCGGATGGGGGACCCGGAGGGGCAAGTCATCCTGCCGAGGCTTGGGAGCGACTTTGCTGTTCTGTGCGAGTGCCTCTCGCGGGGAAAGCTGGCCGATTACAGGGCTGAGTGGAGCAGTAACGCGGCCGTTTGCGTGGTTCTGGCCTCAGGAGGTTATCCCGGCACCTACTCCAAAGGTAAGGTGATTTCCGGTATTGAGATGGCCGAGGAAAATCCCCAGGTCGTTGTTTTCCACGCAGGCACTCTCGGCAGGGATGCGAGCCTGGTTACGGACGGGGGGCGCGTCCTTGGAGTCACTGCCGTCGATAGGGATCTGGCCTCGGCGGTCATGTCAGCCTACGAGGCGGTCAACAAAATACGCTTTGATGGCATGCAGTACCGGCGCGACATCGGGGCGAGCGGCCTGTGCTCCCGATGACGACGTGCAGGTAACGGTTTGCGAACAATATTGGCGGGAGGCTCCAACCGGGCATTTGGCCTCGCCGAAACCGCGACTGGCTGTAGTGCGCAATCTCCGCAAGGAGATTGCCGTTCATCCATCATTTGTCACTCGTCATTTCTGATCACGGAGGCCATGTGATAAAGCCAAAAGTTGCAGTTGTGATCGGAAGCGACTCGGACTACCCCGTAATACAGGAAATGGTCCGGTTGCTTGAGGAGTTTTCTATCCCGTTTGAAATCACCGTCTCAAGCGCTCACCGTTCACCCGACAGAACCCATCGATACGCCGCGACGCTTGAAGAACGGGGGATCCAGGTAGTAATTGGGTGCGCCGGCGCAGCTGCCCACCTTGCAGGGGTCCTGGCCTCGCACACGATCCTCCCGGTCATCGGCGTGCCGATCGACTCTTCCCCCTTGCAGGGCCTTGACGCACTCCTGTCCACTTCCATGATGCCTGCCGGTGTCCCCGTGGCCACGATGGGGATCGGCAAGGCAGGAGCCGCCAACGCCGCTCTGCTGGCGGCCCAGATCCTCGCCCGGAGCGATCCCGCACTGGCGGACCGCCTCCGCGACTACCGGAAGTCACTTGCCGATCGTGTCGAGGAGCGTGATCGCGAGCTCAAAAAATCCCGCAATGTCTAAGTTTTTCATCTGCACCTTCGGCTGCCGCTGCAACCAGGCCGATAGCGGTGCGATCCGGGAGAGTCTGCGCCGGAAAGGTCTGGCGGAAGCCGCGAATCATATCGACGCCGGCCTGGTCATCGTGAACTCCTGCACGGTAACGCATCGGACCGGTCAACAGGTGCGCCAGATGGTGCGCAGGGTCCATCGGGACAACCCGGGTGCCCGGCTCGTGGTTACAGGGTGTTACGCGGAGCGCGATCCGCTCGCCGTGGCGGAAATGCCCGGCGTGGATTTCACTGTCGGGAATGCTGATCGCGACCGCCTGGCTCATCTTCTCGAGGAAGACGCTCCGGGTCCCGGGTTGAAGACCGTTCGTTCTCCGCTCGATGGGCGCGGTTCTCAGCTCCCGATGCCGCAGGGCGAGACCGGGGGCAGGACGCGGCCGCTTGTGAAATTGCAGGATGGCTGCGACGCGCGCTGCTAGCCCTCCAGAACGACGGTCGCGACGGCATTCTCGTCGGAGTGCGAAAGGCTCACATGGATGGCGCGAACCTGCATCCGCGCGGCGATCTGTCCTGCCTCGCCATGGGTCTGAATCACCGGGGCCCTTCCTTCGTCCCTCCGGATTTCAACGTCGACCCAGCGGATTCCGCTGGACCAACCGGTGCCAAGGGCCTTCAGGAAGGCCTCCTTCGCGGCGAAGCGCGCCGCGTAGTGGGGTGCGGGATCCCGGTGGGCATTGCAGTATCTCTGCTCCTCGGGCGTGAAAACCCGCTCTATGAATCGCGTCTTCTGGCGCTCCAGGACAGCACGGACCCGTCCGACCGCAACGATGTCCACTCCCGAACCGAGAATCATGTTTCACTCCAACCTTTGATTGACAGGAGCCAAAGCCGCAAGAGATTATTTCGTGCATGTCGGCGAGCGGCTTCGACAGGAGAGAGGAAAAGGGCGTCCCCTTCTACGTCTGCCGGGCTCTGGAAGAACTGCCCTTTGTGAGACATGGCTTCTCTACCCGCACCGGAGGCGTGAGTCCCGGGGAGGGCGGCCTCCTCAATCTCAGTCGCGTGTCCTGGGATCTGCCGGAGCACGTTGAAGAAAACCGGCAGCGGTTCCTCGACGCTACCGGCCTGCACGGAGCGCGCCTGATAACGCTTTCGCAGGTCCACTCGGATCACGTCTATATCATAGAGAATAATTTGGGCCAATGGAACGCTTCTGCCACGGGCGACGCACTGGTCGGCCGCTTTCCAGGCGCAACAATGGCGGTACAGGTGGCGGACTGTTTCCCGGTCCTGATTGCCGATCCCGCCACCAGGGCGGTTGCCGCTATCCACGCCGGCTGGCGCGGAACGCGCTCGCGAATTCTCACCAAGACCGTCGCTGCCATGCAGCGCTCTTCAGGCAGCGATCCGGCCAGCCTGCGTGTCGCATTTGGGGCCGGGATCCGTTCCTGCTGTTTCGAAGTGGACGCGGAGGTAGTGGCACAGTTCCATCACGAATTCCCGACCGTGGCTCTTGCTGCCCGTCACCCCCTGCATGAGGGAAAGTTCCTTCTGGACCTGCCCGCGGCGCTGCATTATCAGACCGAGGAGGCCGGCATCAGGGGCGACAGCGTTTCCGATCTTGGGCTGTGCACCTGCTGCAACGCAGATGAGTTTTTCTCCTACAGAAGGGACGGCGACCGCTCCGGAAGGATGATGGGCCTCATTGGCAGAGTCTAGAACTCCCGGTCGATACCGATACCGAGCCCGATTCCGACCCCGACGCCGAGGGTAGCTTCGATTCGCCCCGCGGTGCGGGGCAGGCCAAAGCCACGCCTTCCAGGCGTGGCGGATTACACTCGCTACCGGTACCGTGTGGGGCTACAGGCGGTTCAGCTCCGTGACCTATCGGCGGCGAAGGGCCTGGCGGGTCGTGGAGGGAGATGGACAAGGTCGCCGTGCGGATACTCGCGTCCAGCCAGCAGCCCGCATGCGGCCGAGACATCCGCTCCGCGCGGGCGGCGGATGTAAGCCGTGATGCCGTGACCAATCAGTATCTCCTGAAAAGCCAGGATCCTGTCTTCGCCCGGGGCCTTCAGCTGCAACCAGGGATCGACGTTG
>Ga0315283_10002828_pt1 | contig 14658 bp, 17 predicted proteins | sample YL17G09_0_MG_FD_204541 | JGI IMG/M metagenome (GOLD analysis project Ga0315283, IMG submission 204541) | Sediment microbial communities from Yellowstone Lake, YNP, Wyoming, USA - YL17G09_0 | ecosystem: Environmental > Aquatic > Freshwater > Lake > Sediment | place: USA: Wyoming | collected... | reverse complement strand
GTCAGTGGTCACCAGGGTGGTGCGCACGACCCGGTCGCCGTCGATCTGGGTCACCAGGTCGATCGGCTGGCGGGCCAGCAGGCGCCCCCAGAGGTCGTCAGGGAGCTGGTCGGCCGGCACCACCAGGCAGCGGGCGGTCCCGCCGGACGGCAGGCCGACCGCCGCCGCCTCGAAGTCGGCCACCTGCAGTTCCACGAACCGTCCGGTGTCGCCCATCCGGCCGGCGACGTCGGCCAACTGGTCGTCCAGGGCACCGGCGAGCAGGGCGCCGACCCGACCCCCGCCCGGGGTGAGGGCCACGGCCTCGGTCGGGTCACGGTCACCGAAGCCCTCGGCGTCGACCAACCAGGCCACGTCGACCCGCGTGTCTGCCCGGCGGCAGGCGGCGACGGTCAGGGCGATCTCGTACACGAGTCGTCGCTACGCGGGGGCCGCGGCGCGGCACAGCGCTTCGTAGTCGTCCCAGGTGTCGACGTCGGGGGGCACGGTCCGCCCGGGGAGGGCGAGCTCCCGCACGTCGAGGTCGCCCGAGTCGAGCAGCTTCCACACGGCCTTGTCGCCGTGGAGGCGCCGGAGGTCGGCGAAGCAGGCCCGGGACAGCCACAAGGGGTGGCCGGGACCGTCGTCGTACCGGGTGAGGACGGCGTCGGGCACCGGCTCGTTCTCGGCGGCGAAGGCGGCCAGGGCGCGGATCTGGCCGGCGTCGACCCCGGGCTGGTCACCGAGCAGGAGGACGAAGCCGTCGGCCGCGGGATCGACGCGGTCGACGGCGGCCACGATCGACGCGGCACAGCCCTGGCCGTGGTCCTCGACCTCCACCACCTCGAAGCCGTCGAGGTCGACCGCCGCCCGCACCTGCGGGGCCGCCCCGCCGAGGGTCACCAGGGCCTGGTCGACGCCGGAGGCCCCGACGACCTCGAGCGTGGCCCCGAGCAGGGTCGTGTCCCGGAAGGGGAGGGTCTGCTTCGGCCGGCCGAGCCGCCGCGACGAGCCCGCGGCGAGGACGACGGCGCTGCGGAACACGCCTCAGCCGGCGGTCTTGTCGGCGAACTGCTTCTGGCAACCCGGGTTGCAGAACCAGACCGTGTCGCCGTCGACCTCGAGGAAGAGCGTCGGCGGGGCGGCGACGACGGTCATGCCGCAGATGGGGTCGATCGCCGTGGGCGGCGGCGGGCCGGGAGCGTCCTGGTCGTCGTCGGGGGCGTGGTCACCGCCCGGTGGGGCGACGAGGCCGTCGACCCGGATGGCCTTCACCACCTCGGCCACGATGGAGAGGGCGATCTCCTCCGGGGTGCGGGCCCCGATGTCGAGACCGACCGGGGTGTGGACCCGCGCTCGCTCGTCGGCGTCGAGGCCCAGCTCCTCGAGGACGGCGCCGCCTCGTCGGTTGCCGGCCACGAGGCCGATGAAGCCCACCCCGGCGTCGAGCGCGGCCCGGATGGCTTCGACCTCCCCGGAGCCGTGGCTCGAGACCACCACGGCCGTCGCGCCGAGCGGGGCAGCGGCGGCCTCACCGCTGCGGACGGCCCGGAAGCCCAGGGTTTCGGCCAGCCCGGCCAGCGCGTCGGCGATCGGGGTGTGGCCGACCACGACCAGTCGGCGGGGGGGCAGGTGGGGTGCGAGGAACAACTCGATGGCTCCGCCCGAGAGACAGGGGTTCACGACCGTGCGGGCGCCGGGTGCCTCGGGGAAGTCCTCGTCGCCCTCGGGCAGGATACGCAGCAAGACCGGCTCGCCCGTGTCGAGCGCCTCGAGCGCCATGGCCCGCACTGAGCTCTCGGCACACTGGCCACCGACGAAGCCCTCCATGGTCCCGTCACCCAGGATCAGGGCGGTCGCCCCGGGCCAGGTCGACGTGGGCGGCTGGGCCCGCACCACGGTGGCGTGGACGTAGGGCACGGCGGCCGCGTCGAGGGCACCCATGCGTTGGGTGAGCCGGGCCGCGGACCTCATCGGCTCGTCGACTTCCCGTGGCAGTCCATGGTCCCCCAGCCGGCACCGGTCAGGCCCCCGTCGCGGCGACGGCGACCGTGTCCTTGCGCAGTGCTCAGACTAGCGACGACCCCTCCCGGAGGTGCCGTTCGGCCCTTCGACAACCTCCGCAAGCCGCGGCGTAACGGGGCCCTCCGGCGCCGAGAAGGAGCGGGGACGGCTGTCAGCGACCTTCGAAGTGCGGCGGGCGCTTCTCGAGGAAGGCCATCATGCCCTCGACCTGGTCGGCGGAGCCGCTGCACCGCCGCACGGCATCCCGCTCGGCGGCGAGGGCCTCCTCGAGGGGTAGATGCCCGGCGCCGACCACCGCGTGCAGCACGCCGGCTGTGGAACGATCTTCACCGAGGACCTGGCCCACGGCTCGGTTCTCGCCGGCGTGCGCGTCCAGAATCCGTTCGTGACCGTGGGGTGACCACCGGAGCGGTCGATCACTGATCAGGGCCCCCGACGTGGTCGGGGCAACGCCGGCCTGCCGGTCGGTACGGTGGCCGGATGGCCAAGACGGTTGTCATCACTGGTGCAGGCTCAGGGTTCGGGAAGGGCGCCGCCATCGAGTTGGCGGCCCGGGGACATCGGGTGATCGCCACGACCGAGACCGTCGCGCAGGCCGAGGCGCTCGGCGTCGAGCATCCCGAGGTGACGGCGATGAAGCTCGACGTCACCAATGCCGATGACGTCGGGCTCGTCGGCGAGCTCGACCCCGATGTGCTCATCAACAACGCGGGGTTCGGCGTGATGGCGCCGTTGTCGAGCGTGCCCCTCGAGCGACTCAAGGCGGGCTTCGAGGTCAACGTCTTCGGGATGGTGGCGATGTGCCAGGCGGTGATCCCCGGCATGAGGGCCAAGGGGGCGGGTCGGATCATCAACATGTCCTCGATCGCCGGGGTGCTCTCGGGCCCGATGACCGCGCCCTACGCCATGACCAAGCACGCGGTGGAGGCGTTCACGGTGGCGCTCCGTGATGAGTTGGCCCCCTACGGCATCGACGTGACCAAGCTCAACCCGGGGCCTTACGCCACGGGGTTCAACGACACCATGGTGAACGGCATCGCCACCTACATCGACGAGGGCGACGCGCCGGCCGCTGCGGCCGAGGAGTTCATCCGCGCCATCGTGCTCACCGACCAGAGCGACCCGGACGAGGTCGTGCAGGCGATGGCCGATCTGGCCGAAGCGGAGACCACCCCGGTCGAGACGTTCCTGCCGCCCGGGATCCGGGAGCTGATCGCCCCCGCCGACTGAGCCCGGAGCCGTCGCGGGGTCAGGGCTCGACGAGGCCGAAGACGTGGTCCTCGTCGACGTCGGTGAACCGCCAGTTGATCGTCGCGGCCTGACCGGCCACGATCGCATCGGCGCCGCCCATCGCGTCGAGGTACCCGACGTCGTCGCCCAGGTCCTCGACGGCGGCTTCGTCTTGAGCCCGGATCGCGCATCACCTGCCGGGCCTGACCGGTCATCGGGGACAGGGGTCCACGCGAGTCGGGCACCCCGTCCGTCACCGGGGAGCGCTTGTGACCTTCGCCTCTAGAGGTCTCCCGGCCCTGGGCGGAGCGTCCGGGTGATGGGGCCGAACGGCCCCAGCAGGGAGGTCGGGCCATGCATCGCCTCTTCGTCACCGGGATCCTCGTGTCGGCGCTGGCCGTGCCCTCGTGCGGCAGCAGCGACTCCTCCGATTCGGAAGGTTCCGTCGCGATCTCGTCGTCATCGACCACCTCCACACAGCCCGCAAGTCGAGACGTTGAGGTGGAGTTCGTCTACGGCCCGCCCGACTGGCCGTGGACGGGCGACCCGACCCCCCTGGGCGCTCTTGTGCACGGGATGGCCGACTACACCGGCGACTGGACGGCGGCGAGCACCTACGCCAGCGGCCAGCAGTCCGTGGACGACGCCTCCGGCGGGTTCACTCTCAGCGTGCTCGACGGCGAAGTGACCGGCTGCGGGTCGGGCCAGTTCGTGTTCTTCGATGCCTTCGCATCGCACACTTCGACCGGGGGGTGGCTGATCATCCCGGGGTTCGGCACGCGGGACCTCGCGTCGCTCAGCGGCTCCGGCGTGTGGGAGACCCTCGACGGGGTCCCGGGTGGTGCCGCAGCGGGCGGGACGATCCGCGGATCCGTGACCTGCGCAGGTGAAGGCGGGTCACCCCAAGGTTCGTGGTTCGACGCGACACCCGACGCCGGTTCTGTCGAGGTCGACGCCACCGCCACCTTCCCGGCACCGACGACCCTCTGGGAGACCACGGTGAGCCCGCCGGGGGAAGATTCGGCGACGCCGCCGATCGCCCTCTCCGACGGCTCGGTCACCCTGCAGTTCGACGGGACGTGGGCGGGGGACGCCGCGACAGTGCTGGCCGCGGCCACTCGACCATCCGCCGACGGGGGGTTCGTTGACGCGATGGTGATGCGATTCACGGGCAGGGTCGTCGGTTGCGGCACGGGCTCGCTCATCGTGAACGTCCTGGACCGTGTCGATGGCCAAGATGCGCCCGGGTTCCGATCCTGGGAGATCATCCCCGACCTCGGCACGGGCGATCTCGTCGGCGCGACAGGGTTCGGGACCGGGACCGTCAGCGCGGGCGAAGGCACCAGCACCTTCGAGGGTTCCATGTCGTGCCAAGCGTGATGCCATAACCCTGATCCGCGCGACAGTGTCCAGGACGTGCCGGTCGGGTACACCTGGGGCTGAGTGCCGACAGCGGCGGTGACCTCTCAGCCCTGGTCCGGCCGGATCGACAGGCGCGAAGATGGGGGTCTTGGACGCTGCCGCCGGACCCGATGACCGCCACCTCGAGGGGTATGACCCCTATGACCTCCTCGACGTCGAGGCCGCCCGCCTCGAGGCCCACCTGGCCGGGCTGGACGAGGCCGCTTGGGCGGCACCGTCGGCCTGTGCCGGCTGGTCGGGGGGTGATGTGGCCGCCCACCTGGCCGCCGTCGAGCAGTACCACCATGCCTGCCTGGACGGCCGGGTGGCGGCGATGATCCAGGAGGGCATCGCCGCCGGGATGACCAGCCTGGACGACTTCAACCAGGCCGGCGTCTTCGAGCGGGCCGGCCGGCCCCCCGCCGAGGTGGTCGCCGAGTTCGTCGCGGGGGACGCCGAGACCCGCCGCCGGTTGCGGGAGCGCGACGGGGGCGAGATGGACAGCTCCGTGGGCCCGTACCCCGTCCGTTGGCAGGCCTTCCACATCGCCACCGAGCTGGCCACCCACGCTGACGACATCGGGGTGCCGGTGCCCGAGGACGAGGCCGCCGACCGCCTGGCCTGGCGGACGGCCTTCAGCCGCTTCGCCCTGAGCGAACGGCGCCCGGCGGCGGTCATCGAGGCGGCACCCGGCGGCACCCGGGTGCAGGTCGACGATCTCGACGTCGTGGTCGACGACGCGACCCTGGTGGCCGGGTTGGTGGACCGGCTGGGCGACGACGTCGCCCCCGCGGTGCGGGCCGTCCTTTCGCCGGGCTGAGCCGACAAGCTCCGGCTCACGTTCCCGAAGTCAGCGCCCTCCCGCATTCGGGCTTCGACTCCGACCGTGAGAAGCACTGAGGTCGACCCGCTCAGGCAGATTCGACGACGGAGCCGTATCGCTGTTGTGCGGCTTGGGCCGAGGTGCCCAGGATGTCGCCGATTCGCTGCCAGGAGATGCTCTTGGCTCTCGCCGCGGTCACGGCGTCGACGATCTGACGTTCGCCGCGAGCACGGGCGACCGCAGCCCGTTCGAGCAGATACTCCTCTACCGGCCGTTCGTCGTTGGGCGACGGCTCGTAGTTCTCGAATCGTTCGGCGAGCTCGTCGGCGTGATCGAGGATCGCTTGGATAGATCGAGGCATTGGGCTACTCCAGGAACTTGGGTCGGGCCGGCATGGCGTGGACGATGAAGTCGATGCCTTCGCCCCTGGCCACGTCATCAAGTGGCGATCTGCAGTGCCCCGAAGACGATCGACGCGACGCCGGTGAAGCAAGCGACGATCGAGAACAGGAACAGCTTGTTCTGCTTGCCGATCTCGCCTCGGATGGCGCCGATCTCCATCCCGACATAGCCCTGCAGCTTCCCGAACTCGCCCTTCAGTTCACCGATCTCGCCCCGGAGTTCGCCGAACCCACCGCGCATCTCGCCCCGGAGTTCGCCGATCTCGGTTCGCAGTGCGCCCCGGAGTTCGCCGAACCCACCGCGCATCTCTCCCCGGAGTTCGCCGATTTCGGTTCGCAGTTCGCTCCGGCCCAGGTCGATCCGAAGGGCGAGGCGCTCCTCCATGGCCTTCGCGTCGACTTCGGCCAGGCCGGCCATCAGGAGCGCAGCGCCCCTGTCGCCCCAGGCGGCTTGGGCGAGCTCGCGCAGTTCGTCTCGTTCGTCGGCACTGATCGACATTGTGGTCGCTCCCTGATCTCAGGTCCATACATCAGGGAGCCATCCGGCCGGCTCCGAGCATCCCGCTGGGCACCGTCATCGGTCGCCGGGCCGTCACGTCAGACGAGGCGCTGGTCGAGCGCCTGGTGCCCGCCGCCGACGCCGTCCTCGTCGGCCACCGCCCCCGGACGATGCGAGATCCCTCTGTTAGCGTCGGTCCCCTGCGCAGGAACTGGGTGGTCGCAGCGGGTGTCGCCGTTGTGGGGGCTGCCGCCTTCGGAGCAGGCGTCCTAGCGGGCGGCGACGACGACGGGGGCGACAACACAGCGCCATCGACGGCGACGGCTCCGGCGGTCGAGGCGGTCACGGTGTCATCGGTGCCGAATGGGCCAGTGGAGGAAGTCGAGCCCGAGGATCCCGAGGTTGGCACCCGGTCAGGATCGCCGATCGACGACTTGCCCGAGGACGTCACGGTGCTCACCGACTTCGGCCAGCGGCCTGACTGGTCACCCGACGGCTCCACGCTCGTGTTCCTCGACGGTTCGCCCCTGGGCCACGTCTGGACCGTCGACGTCGAGTCCGGCGAGACCCGGAACCTCACCGAGGACCTGTCGGACCGACCGTTTTCCCGGGCCTACTACCTCAGCAATGGTGACCTGCTCCTGTGCGGACCAACCTCCGGGCCCGAGCCTGACGCAGAGCACCCCGAAGCCGGGCGGTTCACCGGCGTCATGTCGGTGCTACGGGCACCCTTCGACGAGCCACCCATCCCGCTCGGGATGCCCTGCTGGGAGGGCATGGCCACCTCTCGGGATTCGATGCAGATCGCGTGGAACCGATCGAGCATCGACTACACCGCCCCGGACCTCGTGGACAACGTCACCAACGGCATATCGGAGATCTGGATCGGAGAGATCCGCGACGTCGACGGGCTGCCGGCCATCGTCGGCGCCCGCAAGGTCCTCGATCGGCACGGCTTCGGCACCCTGGCCGTGTTCGAGGTCCAGGGATTCCGCCCGCCGGACAACGAGGAGGTGATCTTCACCGCCTACGGCTACCAAGGCGGCGAGGTCTTTGGCCTCGATGTCGTCACCGGCGCGCTGACCAACCACTCCAACAGCTCCGCCTACGAGGAAGCCGAAGGCGTTGACACCGAAGGGGCAACCGTGCTCGTCGAGCGCGACTTGGAGAGCACCGCCATTCCCGGCCCCCTCGACATCTGGCGTCTCGACCTCGACGACGGCGCCTGGGAGCGACTCACGACGTTCAATCGCTACGCGCCGTTCTACGCCTCGAACCCGGCCGTCGCCCCCGACGGCAGTCGGTTTGCGTTCCAGCTCTCCATCGACGGCGACAGCGAAGGCCAGGGCGACGGCATCCTCCTCAGCGACCTCCCTCCTGACTAGGACGGGGTCCGCCTTCGCCGGATCACCACCGGGGTGCCGGCGGTCAGCGCCAGCAGCACGAGGCCCCCGGCCACCAGCAGGCCGTCTCCGGAGCTGCTGCTGTCCGATGGCGCACCGGCCTCCTCTCGGGCCTCCTTGGTTGCGCAGATCTCGGATGCTCACCTCGGCCACCATCAATGTGTGTCACCTGGGATACATCTCGCCGATCCCTCGGGTGTGGTCACGTCGAGACGTCGATCTCGGTCTTCATGAGGGTGACGAAGTCGGCGATCCAGCGTTCGAGCGCTTCGGGGTCGTCCAGGGGTGGGCGGCTGAACAGCACCGGTCGTCGTCCGGTTCGGGGCCCGTTGGTCGGGGAGCGGACCAGGGCCAGGACCGGTCACGCCTGTGCGGTACCCATCCTCTGTGGCGGTGCGCTGTCGCCCTTCGTCGTCGCCGACCCGCGCCCATCAGGGGCTCCTCGATGGCTGAGCCCTTCGACCTCGACGGCCCCGTGCTGGCCGAGAGCCGCGCCTTCACGGTCATCCCCGCCCGGGGCGGTGGCTGGGGGCCGCTCTGTGGTGCCCTGGCCCGGCTGTTGACCAGGGCGACCCAGGAGGGGCTGTGGTGGGCCACGATCTGCCTCCCCGACGATGCCGCCAACCGGGCTTTCGCCCACCTCGGCCCCGACGAGGGCGGTGCCCTCTACACCGAGGTCGCCGGCGACTACTACCTGCCCGTGTCAGCCCGGCTCACCGAGGACCAGTGGGGGACGCTGCGCCGCTTGGGCTGGGCTGACCCGGTCCCGGAGCTGGCGGAGGAGGCAGAGGCCGTGGCCCGCGTGAAAGGGACCAGCCTTAATGCCCTCATCGTCGACTCGCTGTCGGCCGAGATCGAGCGGGTGCGGGGTGACGAGGACTTCACCGCTCGGGCCCGGCAGCTGCTCGAGCGTGACCGAGAGCTCTTGGACCGACTCGCCCAATGATCCGGTACCTCTCCCTGGCCGAGTACTTCTGGCTGGGGAGCAGGTGACCGGAGTCGAGGCCGTGGTGTTGACCAAGGCGTCTCGAGTCGACCTCGCCGACTCGGCGCTGCCTGCACCGGCTGCGGGGTTTGGCGAGGAGGACGTCTACTCCGACCTGGTCGACAAGGCCGCGTGGGTTCCAGGGCGAGGTGAGCTGGACGCGAGGGTCGCGGGAGTAACCGGTCGCTCGCTCACGTCCAATCGTTTACGTCTGTTAAGGGTGGTCGCGCCCCTCCGGTACCTTGCGGCCGTGATCCAGCGCACCCGGGGAGGATGATCAATGACCCGCGATCCGCGCTTCGATGTGCTGTTCGAGGCGGTGCCGATCGGACCGGTGATCGCCCCGAATCGCTTCTACCAGGTGCCGCACTGCACGGGGATGGGGTATCGCCGGCCGCGCACCGTCGCCGAGATGCGCGGGGTCAAGGCCGAGGGCGGGTGGGGGGTGGTGTCGACCGAGTACACCTCGATCCACCGGACTTCGGACGACGAGCCGTTCCCAAGCCACGCGATCTGGGATGAGGACGACGTCGACGCGCTGGCGTTGATGACCGAGAAGGTCCACGCCCACGGGTCGCTCGCCGCCGTCGAGCTGTGGCATGGCGGGGCGAGGAGCGCGAACCACTACTCCCGTGAGATGCCGATCGGGCCGATCAGCCGGCCGGCCGGGGTGTACGACCCGGTGCAGACGCGGGCGCTTGACCGCGACGACATCGCCGAATTGCGTCGCTGGCATCGTGCCGCCGCTCGCCGGGCCCAGCTCGCCGGCTTCGACATCGTCTACGTCTATGCCTGCCACACGTACCTGCTCCACCAGTTCCTCGACCCGTCCAACGATCGGCGCGACGAGTACGGGGGCCCGCTCGACAACCGGATGCGGTTGCTCCGCGAGCTGATCGAGGACACCAAGGACGAGGTCGGCGACACGTGCGCCGTCGCGGTGCGCTTCGCCGCCGGGCCGGCGATGCCCGTCGACGGCGACGACGGCGACGACGGCGACGCGGACCCTCGCGAGGATGGTGAGATCGTCGATGAGGCACGGGAGATCCTCGGTCGACTGGCCGAGCTGCCCGTGGGACGTCACCGTCGATGACTACACCGTCGAGATGGGGACGTCGCGGTTCGTAGAGCAGGGCTGGCTCGAGCCGAGCATCGCCTGGGTGAAGCAGGTCACGTCGAAGCCGGTGGTCAGCGTCGGCCGGTTCACGTCACCGGAGCTGATGCGGCGGATGGTGCGCGACGGCGTGATCGACCTGATCGGCGCGGCGCGGCCCTCGATCGCCGACCCGTTCCTACCGGCGAAGATCCGCGACGGCCGCGAGGACGAGATCCGCGAGTGCATCGGATGCAACATCTGCTACACGGGCGACCAGACAGGTACCCCGATCCGCTGCACTCAGAACCCGACGATCGGCGAGGAGTACCGCAAGGGCTGGCACCCCGAGCGGATCGCGCCGAAGGTGAGTGCGGCGTCGGTGCTCGTGGTCGGCGGGGGCCCGGCCGGGCTCGAGGCCGCGACGTGGCTCGGAAAGCGGGGCTACGACGTCGTGCTCACCGAGGCCACTCGGCAGCTCGGAGGGCGGGTCGCGCGCGAGTCGAGCCTGCCCGGTCTGGCCGAGTGGCGGCGAGTCGTCGACTATCGCACCGAGCAGATCGCCAAGCTGGCGAACGTCGAGTGCTACCTCGAAAGCCAGGTCGACGAGGTCCAGATCCGCGAGCTCGGGGCCGACCACGTCTGCCTCGCGACCGGGGCACGGTGGCGGCGAGACGGGGTCGGTCGGGCGCTCGACGAGCCGATCGAGGGGTGGGAGTTGCCCGGGGTGCTCACCCCTGACGACATCCTCGACGGCGCGTCTGTCGGCGGCGACGTCGTCGTGTTCGACGACGACCACTACTACATGGCGAGCGTGATCGCCGAGAAGCTCGCCCGCGACGGTGCGGGGGTCACCTACGTGACGCCGGCCAACGAGGTCGCAACCTGGACCCACCGCACCGACGAGCAGTTCCGGATCCAGTCCCGGCTGATGCGACTCGGTGTGGGGATCGAGACCGGCAAGACCGTAGGGGGGTTCGATGGCGACGACGTGTGGCTCGAATGCGAGTACACGGCGCGCGAGGTCGCGGTTGCGGCGCGCACCTTGGTGCTCGTGACGGCACGGCAGCCGAGCGACACGCTGTGGAACTCGCTGTCGGATCGGCGCGGGGTCACGCGGATCGGCGACTGCATCGCCCCGGGCACGATCGCCACCGCCACGTACGCCGGCCACCGCTATGCCCGAGAGCTCGAGGGCGACACCGAGATGGTGTTCGTCCGCGAGCATCCGAAGGTGGGCCGCACCGGCCCCGGCTGATGACTCGGGTAAGAACACGCAGAATTTCACAAGCGCTGGCACGGCCCGGAGGCGCCCGATGACAGATCTGCCCAGCAACGCCCGCGTCGTCATCATCGGGGGCGGCATCGTCGGATGCAGCGTCGCCTATCACCTCGCGCTGCGGGGGTGCACGGACGTGGTGCTGCTCGAGCGCAAGCAGCTCACCTGCGGCACCACGTGGCATGCCGCAGGTCTCGTCGGCCAGCTGCGGGCGACCCACAACCTCACCCGTCTCGCCCAGTACACGACGAGCCTGTTCGCCAACCTCGAAGCCGAGACCGGACAGGCAACCGGGTTCCAGGCTCGCGGCTCGGTGTCGGTCGCACCCGATCACGAGCGGTTCGAGGAGCTCAAGCGCGGCGCGTCGATGGCGCGATGCTTCGGGCTCGAGGTCGACATCATCACCCCGGAGCGGGTCAAGGAACTGGTTCCACTCGCCCACGTCGATGACCTCGTCGGTGGTGTTCACCTGCCGGGCGACGGGATCACCAACCCCATCGACACCACCCAGGCGCTCGCCAAGGGTGCTCGCTCACGTGGCGTGAGGATCGTCGAGAACCTCAAGGTCGAACGGATCCTCGTCGAGGGAGGCGTCGCCGTCGGCGTGCACACCGAGTTGGGCGAGGTCCGAGCCGACGCCGTCGTCAACTGTGCCGGGATGTGGGGCCGCGAGCTCGGTGACATCGCGGGCGATGTCGTTCCGCTCCACGCGGCCGAGCACTTCTACATCGTCACCGAAGGCGTCGAGGGGATCTCGCCGACGATGCCGGTGCTGCGTGACCCCGACGGGTGCGGCTACTTCAAGGAGGATGCCGGCAAGCTGTTGGTCGGCTGGTTCGAGCCGGTGTCCAAGCCATGGGGGATGACTGGCATCCCGGAGTCGTTCAGTTTCGACTCCCTCCCGGAGGACTTCGAACACATCGCCCCGCTGGTCGAGGCGGCGACGCACCGGATGCCGCTGCTCGCCGAGACGGGAATCCGCCTGTTCTTCAATGGCCCCGAATCGTTCACGCCCGACGACCGCTACCTGCTCGGTGAGTCGCCGTACGTGCGCAACCTGTTCACCGCGGCCGGCTTCAACTCGATCGGCATCCAGTCGTCCGGCGGTGCCGGCAAGGTGCTCGCCGACTGGATCATCGACGGTCGTCCCCCGATGGACCTGTGGGACGTCGACATCCGGCGGATGATGCCCTTCCAGCGCAATGCCGGCTACCTGCACGACCGCACGGTGGAGGCGCTCGGCCTGCTCTACGCGATGCACTGGCCGTTCCGCCAGCCCGAGAGCGCTCGCGGGGTGCGCCGTTCGGCGCTGCATGATCGCCTGGCCGCCCGTGGTGCGTGCTTCGGCGAGGTGGCCGGCTGGGAGCGGGCCAACTGGTTCGCGCCCGAGGGCGTCGCGGCCGAGTACGAGTACACCTACGGCAAGCAGAACTGGTTCCCGTACTCGGCCGCCGAGCACCGGGCGGTGCGCACGAACGTCGGGGTCTTCGACCAGTCGTCGTTCGGCAAGTTCCTCCTCGAGGGCCCCGATGCCGAGGTGGTGCTCAACCAGATCTGCGCCAACGACGTGTCGGTCCCGGTCGGCAAGCTCGTCTACACCCAGTGGCTCAACGAGCACGGCGGCATCGAGGCCGATCTCACCGTCACGCGCGAGGGGCTCGACCTCTACCTGGTCGTCACCGCCGCCGCCACCCAGGTCCGCGACTTCGCCTGGCTCAAGGGTCACATCCCCGCCGACGCTCGTGCCGTGGCCACCGATGTCACCTCGGGATCCGCGGTGCTCGGCGTGATGGGGCCGAACTCCCGCACCCTCCTCCAGGGTTTGACCGGGACCGATCTGTCGAACGTGGCGTTCCCCTTCGGCACCTCGCAGATCATCGACCTCGGGTATGCGAGGGTGCGTGCGAGCCGGGTGACGTTCGTCGGCGAGCTCGGCTGGGAGCTGTACATCCCGACGGAGTTCGCCGCCGGGGTGTTCGACACCATCGTCGAGGCCGGCACGCGCTTCGACTTGGCCCACTGCGGTTACCACGCGCTCAACTCGTTGCGGATCGAGAAGGGCTACCGCCACTGGGGCCATGACATCTCGCCGGACGAAACCCCGCTGGAGGCCGGGCTCGGCTTCACCGTCGCCTGGGACAAGCCAGGCGGGTTCATCGGGCGCGACGCCCTCGTCGCCCAGAAGGCCGCCGGGCTCCGCCAGCGCTTGGTCCAGTTCGCGCTCGCCGACCCGGACAGGCTGCTCCATCACAACGAGCCGATCTGGCGCGACGGGGAGCTCGTCGGCCGGATCACCTCTGGGATGTACGGCCACACCGTCGGCGCGTCGGTCGGGATGGGGTACGTCGCGCGCTCCGACCACGCGATCGACAAGGCGTGGGTCGATGCCGGCACCCATGAGATCGAAGTCGCCGGTGAGCGGGTCGCGGCGCGCGCCCAACTCGAGCCGTTCTACGACCCCAAGAGCCTGCGGGTGAAGGTCTGACCGATGGCGATCCGTGCCCTGCGCACCGCCAAGGAGGCGACCACGCCACCGTCGGTGACGTCCACGCCGGTCTCGACGATGGTGCCCTGGTCGGAGGGCGAATCCGGGAACTGCGCAAGGCCGAAGGACTCTCTCCCTCCAGGATGTCGCGGGGGCAGTCGGGATCTCGGTCAGCTACCTCAGCCAGATCGAACGGGGCGTCTCGCGCCTCAAGATCGGGATGCTCAAACGGATCTCCGACGCCTTGGGCGTCCACCGGAACTGGTTCTTCCACGGGGGCGCCGCCGGCTCTGCCGACGAGCGGGACATCGTGGTCCGCGCGGCCAACCGCCGGAACCTGGTCAGCCTCTCCGCCGGGGTGTCACCAGTGGTGGGCGACGTCGACCACCACTCGGTGGTCGAGCAGGAAGACCCGGAACGGCAGCCGGGCGCGGACGCCGACGGCGAACTGGGTCCGGGCGCTGACTGAGCCGCCGAAGCGGGTGGAGCGGAAGGTCTCGTAACCGCGTAGGTCGACCCGGGGCAGCTGGTAGCCCACCACACCGTCGTAGGTGAGCTCGCCGTGGTAGTCCCGGTTCGAGCCGTGGACCACGACCTGCAGGCGGGCGCCGCCCGGCACCGCGATGAGCTCACCGCTCTGTTGAGAGCGGAAGCGGTCGACGTAGCGAACCCGGTACCCGACACCGTTGGGGGCGACGGCGAAGTCGACCACGAACCGGTCGAAGCAGGCGTGGCGCCCCGTGCGGGCGTCGACCACCCAGAACGACTCGTTGGGGCCGGTGCCGCCGGACTTGCCCAGGCTGCCCCAGTCGGCAGCACAGGACGCCTCCGGGGCCGGAGCGGCGGCTTCGGCGGGGATGGTCGGGAGGGCGGTGAGCGCCCCGACCAAGAGACAGATGACCAGGCGATGGTTGGATATGGGTTTGTCCTACGCCGCCCGCGGCCGGCGGACCAGGGTCCTTCGACCCTCCCCCGACCCTGTGGGTGCCCGAGACCCGTCAGTGGGCGATCCGGGGTCGAATCCCGCTGGATGGGGGCCGGGGGTCTTGTCTGCG